>Ga0164241_10006742_pt1 | contig 10410 bp, 7 predicted proteins | sample OricomyardsoilBY_FD_108780 | JGI IMG/M metagenome (GOLD analysis project Ga0164241, IMG submission 108780) | Backyard soil microbial communities from Emeryville, California, USA - Original compost - Back yard soil (BY) | ecosystem: Environmental > Terrestrial > Soil > Unclassified | place: USA... | reverse complement strand
TAGTATCAGTTTTATACAAGGGACGCTCATTAACTTCATTCGCAATGCGATCTTGCTCTTTTTGCTGTACCTGATGTTTGTCGAGGTGATTAGTTTTGGCGAATTCTTCTCACTCTATTTCTATTCGTTCTTTGTCTTTGGTCCACTGCAGGAAATCGGCACGGTGGTTACTGCGTATCGTGAAGCGGAGGCGTCAATGGAAAAGTTCGCCACCATTATTGAGACACCAGCTGAGACCGTGGTTGCCAAACCAAAACGTCTTGGGAGAGTCGATAGGCTTCGTTTCAGTGACGTGGTTTTTGGCTATCGGCAATCGAACATACACGCGCTGCAGGATATTTCATTTGAGGTTAGTTCTGGCGAGACCGTGGCATTCGTAGGACCATCTGGTTCGGGTAAGACAAGTCTCGTAAAACTTCTTGTTGGTTTGTATGCACCGCAGACAGGAACTATTGAGTACAATGGCACGTCAAGTCGAGAGATTGATCGAGGAGAACTACAGTCTCAGATTGGATTTGTTACGCAAGACACCCAACTGTTTGCAGGAACTATTCGGGAAAACCTGTTGTTCGTAAATCCAAAGGCAACCGATGAGGAGTTGCTAGAGGTTCTTCATAAAAGTGCGTGTGACGGGCTACTTCTTCGTGCAGATAAGGGCTTGGATACCGTTATTGGTGAAGGCGGGGTGAAGATATCGGGTGGTGAGAAACAACGGCTTTCGATTGCGCGTGCGCTTCTTCGTAACCCAGCCATTCTCGTATTTGATGAAGCAACCTCATCACTTGATTCAATTACTGAAGAGGCGATTACCAATACTGTAAAAGAACTCTCTGGGTTGCAAAGTCACCTCACTATTCTGGTGGCGCACCGTCTCTCAACTATCATGCATGCAGATCGTATTTATGTGCTGGAGAAGGGTAGCATGAGCGAACAAGGAACTCATGCAGAACTCCTTGCACAAAATGGTCTCTATAGTGCCATGTGGCGCCAGCAGGTGGGTGAGCGGGTATAAACAGGTACGAAACAATATTGATTGACAGTAGAGAATTCCATACTAGTATTCGGTGTAAGTGTTCTTTGGCATATTGGGGTGAGCAGTGTTTTGGACGGCACACAGTGTTTTCTAAAACGCTGCTCATTCCGAGTCAGCACCTCCCAAAAGGAGGGGAAAGGTCACCATGAACACGAAACGGATGCGACGAGGAATCGTCGCCGCCTTGCTCGTGGCAATCGTCGGTGTGGGCACGTCCCTCGCCGCCGAAGCCTCGGCCGTCAAGAAGAACACCGATACCTACGGCGCTCAGGACTCGCCGCAGCTGCAGAAGGAACTGGCCTCGAGCCCGTTCCTCGAGCACAACGTGGTGCTGATCGCGGTTTCCGACCAGACCGGCTTCGTCATCGCCAGTCGCTACCGCGACGTGCGCATGGCCACGGCCTTCCTGGAACCCTCCGAGCTCTCCTCCGGCACGCTGTGGCACGCCATGCTGCGCAGTTCGGGTGGCACGGGCATCGGCATGCTCGGTCTCAGGCCCCATTCGAAGTACATCCTGGTGAAGATGGACAACCAGCTGCGACGACGAGTCGACGTGGGCTTCGGCTCCACGATGATCGTCTCGTCGGCCGGCTACCGCCGCTACCTGGATGAAGGCGTGGTGTTGACCTGCTGAGAACCAGTCCTGCTAGGCAGGAAGTTCTCGAAAAGCCTTTCGCGCAAGCGAGAGGCTTTTTCTTTTATACGTATTTAGAATTGACTAGTGCCGCTGGCAGGAATCGAACCCACATCAACCCCTTAGGACGGGGCTGTTCTATCCATTGAACTACAGCGGCAATACGGTGAGCCTAACACAAAACCGCCCCGTGGGTACGGGGCGGTTTTGTTTGAAGGTGGCTTATACGCCAAGAAGTTGGGTAAGGCGCTCCTTATCAAATCCGATGGTCATGTCGTCACCAATAAAGATAACAGGTACGCCCATCTGACCAGATTTCTGCATCATCTCCTGACGCTTTTCAATATCAGACGCTACGTTGTAGTCAGTAAAGTTAATACCTTTCTCTTTCAAGAATTCTTTTGTCATGTGACAAAAGTGACAAGTTGGTGTGCTGTAAATGGTGACGGTTTTATCCATATCAATTTCTATTACGTCCCATTAGTATACCCCACGTCCTCTGGGGATACAATAAAACCCCGCCAATCTACCGGCGAGGCCTTGGTTGATGTGAGCAGTTAATACCGCTCTAACCAACCTTTGATTTCTTTAGAAGTCTTGGTTTCGAAGGCGCCGCGTACGCACACGGCCCGAGGAAACGGTCGATGGGTATGGTTGTCGATGACATCCATCATCCCAAGGAATTGCCACGAGGTAGGGAAGCCATTTTGTCTGGCAGCACTCACTCGAACGCTTCGCTCTTCTCCCTGACTCGTGATGAACTTCACCACGACAGGTCCTTCCAAATTTTCATCCCTGTCCCGCAGAGACAGCAGCCTTTCTTGGGAAAGGACACAGTTGTCTTCGTTGGGGAGGGTAGCAGTGACGACGCTGAACCGAATGTTCATCGTACGTTCTCCTTTCGATTACAGTAATGAAAGAACTCGTATGGTATTGATTACCTACAAACCACCATGCTCACTATTAAGCTGGAGTGCAAAAATAATAAACCTTTTGTTACGAATATGTCAAGTTTTATCAAACAGGTACACGCACGGGAATATCCCCAGCTACCAGTATACCTTGCAAAACACTAAACTTTATGGTATAGTGTTGTTCGAAAGGGAGCAAAAGTTCTTTGACTCTCACAACTCACTAACAACTAGGCACTAACCTAGGAGGTCTACCATGCGTACGTTCATTGTATGGACGACCGCTTTGGTTGTCCTCGTATTCTTCAGCGCGTGTGTGTTCTCTTCAGAGGAAGCTCCGAAGCCACCCGCGCCGCCTGTGCTCAAGCTGAGGCTCATCGTTCCTGCTACGCTTTCGGGCGTCGTGGGAAAAAGGGACACGCTTACACCTAAGTTGGCTCCAGACACTGGACGCCAGCATCAGTTGTTTGGGTTCACTTCAAGCAATGTGGAAATCGCACCCGTCTCTTCAGAGGGAGAGGTGCAATATCTGGGTATTGGTGTCACAAGCATCATTACCTGCTGGAGTGATGGTACGACGAGTCTTGCCGAAACCACTTTGGTGACGGTCACGGCTCCAGCAACTCGTATCTTCACCTTCCGCCTTGCACTCATCGAAGGTGATCCTGAAAAGAATCCGACTGACCTTACCATCACGCTTGCGTGGCGGCGTCCTACACGGGACTCGGTTGTCGGCAGATTCGCTGCTGATGGAACGGTATCCCTTCCAGTCCTGGCTTCGGTCGCGGACCAGATGGATAGCGTGACGACTCGCATACAGGGAAGTGATGGACACTTTGTGTCGTCGCAGAACTTCATGCGCATAAACGTCGACGGAAGCATGCATCTTTGGAGCGCCACAAAAACATTCACGTTCACGGTTCCAGGAGTCATTACTCCTGTGGCCGCACCCGAGATTGCGTTTGTGGCAATACCGAAGCAGTTTCAGGTCCCTGCGGGACTTGGCGCTGGCACGCTCGTATCCATCCCACTTGAGGGTCTGTTCCGCAAGACTGCCGATGGGTCTAGTTACGTAGGTAACGGTCTGGCGTTCTCGAAGACTTCGCTTCCCAAAACCTTCTGCTTTGATCGTCGTGGCACCAACCACAACATTACGGTTGAAGATTCGACGATATATGCGGGAACCTTTGCCGACGTGAACGCGAGACTTGGTGTGGAAGCGTTTCGTTTGGTGCCGTTTGGGCCTGAATGTCTAAAACCCATTCAAACCAACGACACTCTTTCGTTTCCTCGGGCTGGGGATACAGTGTATATTCCTCGTTCTCCGACCTACATGCGTGACAGCACGGACTTGAAAGAGGATGCGCTCAAAAGGTTTACTCAAGTCGAGTTGCCCCATGAGCTATTCCACACGCTTGGCTTCGGTCATAGCTGTGCCGTGCCCACTATCATGGCGTTTTCTTGTTATGAGAACGCGTCGGATACGCTCACGTCTATGGATGTCGCCGTGTTCCATTTCATGCGGCAGGTGCAAATTGCATCGGCTAGTATAGCTGGAACGGGTTCTGGGGGAGCGCTTGCGCTTCCTGCGGCGTATCAAGCGTCGGATGTCAGTTCGCTCGGAAAAAAGTGAGTGCGAGAAAAAAGCCCCCGCGCCTGCCGACATTCCGTTGGTACGCTGGGGCTTTTCTTTTTGTGGATATCAGGATAAGTGTTTTGGTTTGCCTATATACTGTAGATATACTCATCATTACTTCTTTGTATGGAACCTAGTACTGCTCCTGTGCCAGTTTGTCGTCACACCTCCGTATGGGCATGGGTTGTCGTAGCGTTTTTGATAGGCGGGGTCGCAGGGTACGCTCTCACCATATTTTGTATTGCGCCAAGTGCTGAGGAAATAGCAAACGAAACAAAGTCTGCTATAGAGGAAAAAGATCGTGTCAATGATATGAGCGTGTATGGTACTGTCGTTGCGGTCACGGCCACCTCACTTACCGTTGAAGCAACTGATGCTTTTGGTGGCACGCAACAGTACGTATTTGCTCTGCAACAAGATACTGCATTTGTAACGTTTAGTGTGTGTGAGCAGTCCATTGCATCTGATACAGGGGAAGGGGCAGATACGTCATGCAAGGAAACAACACCATCCCTTACGTATGCTGATATTCAGGAGGGTGCGCGTGTCACGGTAACTACTGACCAGCCTGTTGGTACGGGAGAGGGTGAGTTACAGGCGGTTGAAGTCTTCCTTTTCTAATATAGCTATGTCTCTATCTTCTACGCGTCGATTAGTTTTCTACACTCCGCTTCTTGCGGTGTTGGTGTGTCTCGGTGCTCACAACGCGTTTGCACAGGCAGTTGGGGTACAGGTATATAACGCAAATGGTACTGGTGCACAAGCGTTTGCTATAAACACTAACTGGTCCGCATGGACCTATGCAGCTCCAGGTTCAACAAATATTGATGGGGCAAGTGTACAGCTCAGTGTTCCTACCGCGTTTACTAAAGACTTTCGGTACTGTATTCAGGCGGCAAGTGGTGCGGGTGGGTCTGTACCGTACAGTAATCCTAGTACCGCAGGTACGGCACAGTGTAGCCCGTGGGCTTCTTCTGGTGGTGGATGGAGTCCGTTTGCAACAGCAAAGTCTGGCTCTACCTCAAGCCTTCGAGTGAAGTTTGAAACAAGAAACTGGCCTTCGTCCGCAGCAATGCCTACACACATGCGTGTTGGTATACAAGCAAAAGACTCCTGCCCTGGAGAACCTTTCCCAGTAGCATTTTCTGCAGAATATAGCGCGCCAATATCAGTTACGTCTGGTGGTGATCAATCTACACCGTTTGCCGTGAATGTGTACGGTGGTGTTAAGTCAGGAACAGCAGGTTGTTTTCGTATATTCCTCTCCGCAGAGAATAATCCTCCTTCTGGAGATCCGGCAATACCGCAGATAGGTATACAGGCACTACGCACTGATAACAGCACGGCTGGTGCAGCTGTATTTACCTCGGAAACATTCTTAGGGTGGTCGCAGTGGGCTACTGCACCAGGAAGTGCTGATATTGACCGCGCACGTGTGTTTGTTCGCTACACACCGCAAACGACGAACAGGAAAGACATGCGATTCTGTTTACAGGTTGCTAATGCGACGAGCGAGGCTGAGTCAAATGCACAGTGTACGTCATGGATGTCTGAGGGTGTACGAAGTGGGTATGCAACTGGAAACGTAACAGCGAAAACGGTATACGGCATTACCAACTGGGCGCTGCCTGCAAGCGGCTCGGACCCTAATTATTTACGAGTACGTGCTGAAACTCGTCCAATGCCCGCAACGTTCCCTTCTGTGATAGGTCTTGGACTTTCCATTCGCGCTGCCGAATCGAGAACCTGTGCTGATTATCCAGGAGATATGGAGTGGGCCTCTACACGAGAATGGCCAGGCGGAAACTTCTACTTACCATGGTCACTGTGGGCAACAGACAGTTCTGGTCAAGGTGCTCCAGAGCCAGATTGTTATCGTCTCCAATACGAAGGGTTACTTGAAGATCTTCCTGCCTTTAACGTTTCATTCTCCGCATCGAAAACCACAATTACTTCAGGAGAAAGTATTATGCTGAACTGGTCTTCAACGGGTGCAAATTCTTGTACGGCAGTGCCTTCAACCGCATTTCCAACAGGCAATGCCACTTCTGGCCAGGCGGGTCCATTTACGCTCTACGAGCCAACGACGTATTCACTATCTTGCACCTCTACTTATCCGCAAGAAGGCACGTATGCATGGCAGAAGAACGGACCGTTTACGAGTAGCCAAGGTGCTGCGTGTAGCACAGCTGGGTATGTAAGTAATACGTGTGGTACATCGGGTAATCCTGAAGGCGCGTCATGTAGCACGTCGGGTGCAACCTGTACCACCGTATGGGGTCAGCCTGGAGGTGCCTTCTGCTCCCATCAAACTCAGTCGTGGTCATGCGCAGCGGTCACTAATTCCGTAACACGCAGTGTTACGATTGCCGTTAATCCGCCAGTTACCGCTGACCTAACAGCCACGGCCTCAGCCATTTCTGGTATGATTTTACCGAACAGTTCCATCACTCTTGCGGGAAATATTCGCAATGACGGTAACGGTGAGGCTCGTGGTACAGGTGGCGGTAATTTCCCGTATACGTTCAAAGTGACGGGTCCAGAATCAAAAACCATTGCATTAAGCACCACACCGCTTGCAGCAAACAGTGTGCGCTCGTTCACTGCCCAAACAAGTGTATCCACAGCAGGAGCATACCAGTACCAACTCTGTGCAGACCAAAATGCATCAGGCTCAGGACTTGTTGCTGAGTCGAACGAAGGCAACAACTGTTCTTCTTGGCAGTCGTTCTTAGTGGATCAGCCACCTCCTGCATACCTTACTCTCACTGCTCTTCCGTTCATCGTTAAAAAAGACAATCAGACCTCATTCACGTGGCATGCGGAAAATGTACAGCAGGGAAGTTGTACTATTCAACCAAAGAATGTTCCTACCTATGGCTCTGGTACTCTCAATGAAGACGGACAGACAGACGGCACCTGGTACTCAAATCCTATCCCTTCTCGTGGATACTGGGTACTCTCCTGTACTGACCTTATGGGAAGCACGGTTGAATCTAATCAGATAGAAATACGCTTGCTAGCAGGATTCTCAGAATTCTAATAGATAGTGGTGCCGGAGGAGAGACTTGAACTCTCAAGACTTGCGTCGGTGGGTTTTGAATCCACTGCGTTTACCATTTCGCCACTCCGGCAGAACGTGTGCACTATACCAGTTTTTACACGAACTTTCATGTTCAGGAACAAAGAGGTCGCGTGGTACAATATCGCGCATGGAAGAAAAAAACATCACTCCAACTAAGTACGATTCTGTGTTCTGGGTCGACATACACAAAATTTCCCCCAATCCATATCAGCCGCGCAAAGAGTTCAATGAAGAAAGCCTCAAAGCACTCTCAGAATCTATTCGTCAGTACGGTATTTTAATGCCGCTCGTGGTCACTCGACAAGAGGTCGCACGTCCTGATGGTGGTCTTGAAACTACGTATGAACTCATTGCTGGTGAGCGTCGTCTTCGTGCCTCTAAAATGGCGCATCTCACACAGGTGCCAGTAGTGATTCGCACAGAAGACAATAATCGCATCAAGCTCGAACTCGCAATCATTGAAAACCTTCAGCGTGAAGACCTCAATGCCATTGACCGTGCTAAGGCGCTCCAGCAGCTCATCACTGAGTTCTCGCTGTCTCATGCAGAAGTGGGGGCAAAGGTAGGGCGCTCTCGTGAGTATGTCTCCAACAGTATTCGTCTCCTTGCACTTCCTGAAGCGGTACAGCAGGCAGTGGCAAACCGTGACATTAGTGAAGGGCATGCACGTGCACTCCTCATGATCGATGATCGTCCACAGGAGCGTGATGCACTCTTCCGAGAAATCATGATGAAGAAAATGTCAGTACGTATGGTAGAGCAGGCGGTGCGCAGTATTGCAACAGAAAAAGTACGCAAGCATGACAAGACACCTGAAATGCTTGAACTTGAAAAGTCCCTCACAGAAACACTCGGCACTCGAGTCATCATTGAAAACCGTCCCAACGGTGGTCGCGTACTCATTGACTTCTTCTCACCAGAGGACCTGGTCCATATTGCAGAAGCAATTGCGGCACGACAGGCAGCGGCAGTGGAAAGCACCACGGCACCGGCACCAGAGACACAGGAAGACACTGCTTCTGTACAAGCACCTGAAGACGACAATCTCTATTCCGTGCGCAACTTTAGTCTTTAAGACTTCTTTCGTTTCTTTGGTGCAACAACGGGTGTTTCGGTGAGAAGCGCAGCGCGTATGTGGCGCTTGGCAAGTGAGGTGCGCGCGGTATCAAGCCACTTGGCAGTAGGGTGTGCTGACTCTTTGCGGATAATTTCTACGACATCGCCATTTTTCAACGGGGTCTGTAGCGACACCATCTTGCCATTTACCTTTGCGCCATGTGCGTGGTTACCCACATCGCTGTGAATTTCATACGCAAAATCAATTGGGGTTGAAGACACAGGAAGGTCGATGGTGTCACCGTTTGGCGTAAATACGAACATGCGTTGGGAGAAGAAATCTTCTTTGAGTCCGTCCACAATCTCACCACTTTTAGCGGTGGTGTGTGCTTCCTTGAGTTCAGCAAGCCACTCGGGGTGTTGAATAGAAGGAGCGTTTTCACTAGTCTTCTCATTGCGGAACAATGATGGGATAAGCCAGCTAAACCAGGAGAGAGAGGCAGAGATGAACGATCGCTTTGATGCGTGTCCTCCAAGAGCTTTGTATGCCATGTGGGACGCGATACCAAACTGCGCTTCGCGATGCATCTCTTCGGTGCGTACCTGTACCTCCACAATACCCGCATCTCCCGTCAAAATGGCCGTATGGAGTGAGCGATATCCGTTTGGCTTTGGGAGGGCAATGAAGTCCTTAAACTCGCCAGGGATTGGATTCCACTCTGCATGAATGACACCAAGCACGGTATAGCACTCTTCAACTGTGGGGACGATGACACGCAGGGCAGCAATGTCATATATCTTGGTGATGTCATCACCTTTGCGACGCATCTTTTGGTGCAGACTCCAGAGTCCTTTACTGCGAATATCAGTCTGGAAGTGTTTGAATCCTTTGTGCGCGAGAAGTTTCTGTAATTCTTTTTGGACTTTCAACAGACCAGCATCATTTTCTTTGCGCTTTAACTTTCGCACCTCGAGTGCATGTTGGTATGCGTCACGATCGATGAACGGAAAAGCAAGGTCTTCAAGGTCACGTTTCACTTTTCCCATACCAAGACGGTCAGCAATTGGTGCAAAGATCTCCACGGTCTCAAGGGCGATGCGTTGCTGTTTGTGTTCAGGAACGTGCGCGAGTGTCGTCATGTTGTGATATCGGTCAGCAAGCTTCACGATGAGTACCCGAATATCGCTAGCGGTTGCGACCATGAGACGACGCAGACTTTCTGCGTGTCGCTCAGCACCGTGGTACTGGTGATGACCGAGCTTGGTCACTCCTTCAACAATGGAAAGTACGTCAGGACCGAATGCTGCCTCAATCTCTTCACGGGTTGCACGTGCATCCTCAATGGTGTCATGCAAGAGTCCTGCAGCAATGGTTTGTGCGTCCATGCCAAACTCTGCAAGAATCTTTGCCGTGGCAGAGGGGTGAATGAAGTACGGATCACCAGAATAGCGGAGGTGACCCTCGTGCGCATTCTTTGAGAACTCATATGCTTTTTCAACGAGTGCCACATCCTCTTCGGAAGGATTCCTCATAGCAGAGATAATATCCTTGACGGGTGTCATGAGTAGTAGAATACTTTGATTGGGTGTACGAAGCAATCAGGAGGTCATATGAGTGTCATGCATATGCCAAACCAGGTGTGTCCTTTGTGCAACGTTGCGCACCTTTCGGAGCGCGAGGTTCCCGATGAGTGGTTGTGCAAGCGAAGTGCGGAATTCCGTGCTTTGCTTAAAAACCCTCCGCCGGGACACAAAGTCGTAACCGTGTTCATCCGATAACTTCTCAACCTACAAAGGAAAAAAGAACCCCAGAGAGGGTTCTTTTTCTATTTCAAATACTCAGCAGCTTGTTCAGCGGTGAGTGCGTCTGCATCAACGGTATCAGGAAGATAGATACGACGAAGTCCTTTCTTTAAAAAGAATCCTTGCTTTGACTTTAGAAGCACGAGCGAACGACCTGTCTTTGGATGCTTACCAATTTCACGGACAATCGTAACGCCACGAGGTGGGCGTTTGGGTTCGGCAAGAAGCGTAACCGCCTCATCAAGGGTAATG
>Ga0164241_10006741_pt1 | contig 10411 bp, 6 predicted proteins | sample OricomyardsoilBY_FD_108780 | JGI IMG/M metagenome (GOLD analysis project Ga0164241, IMG submission 108780) | Backyard soil microbial communities from Emeryville, California, USA - Original compost - Back yard soil (BY) | ecosystem: Environmental > Terrestrial > Soil > Unclassified | place: USA... | reverse complement strand
TCTCGAACGCCGCGGGTACTTTGTGCACGAAGTAGCTTTCGCGCGCGGCGAAGGATGCCGTCGGCTGTATCGGCGGGCGGGCAACGCCGCGGGTACTTTGTGCACGAAGTACGTTTCGTGCTCGGCGAGGGTCCCCATCCGACGATCGGGCGCGTGCTTGGTACAGCGCGTTGAGGGGTCAGGGGATGACTCGTGAGCTGTTGAGGCGTCACTGTAAGGTGCTGTGTCGCACCTGCGATCGCCCCCCAAATTTTCAGCGCGCTTTGGCGGCTTTTTTCGCGGGGCGTTTGCCGTTGGTGGCGGCTTTGACTGGGGGTTTGCCGATCTCGGCGAGCGCTTGTTTGAGGTAGACGCCTGTGTGGCTGCCGGGGGTGCGCGCGACTTCTTCGGGGGGGCCGGCGACGACGATGCCGCCGCCGTTGTTGCCGCCTTCGGGACCCATGTCGATCACCCAGTCGGCGCAGGCGATGAGTTCGATGTTGTGTTCGATCAGGAGCACGGAGTTGCCGGCGTCGCGCAAACCGAACAAGGCGTGCGTGAGGAGCTCGATGTCCGAGAAATGGAGGCCCGTCGTGGGTTCGTCGAGCACGTATAGGGTGCGGCCGGTGGCCTTGCGCGACAGTTCACTCGCGAGTTTGACGCGCTGGGCTTCACCACCGGAGAGCGTGGTCGCGGGTTGCCCGAGCTGGATGTAACCGAGGCCGACTTGGCGCAGTGCGGTGAGTTTTTGGCGAATGCGCGGGATCGATTCGAAGAGTTCGTCGGCTTCGTCGACGGTGAGATCGAGGGCGTCGGCGATTGAGAGACCGCGGTATTTCACTTCGAGTGTTTCGCGGTTGTAGCGGCGGCCGGCGCATGAGTCGCAGGTGACGTACACGTCCGGCAAAAAGTGCATTTCGACGCGCAGCACGCCATCGCCTTGGCACGCTTCACAGCGGCCACCTTTGACGTTGAACGAGAAGCGGCCCGGTTTGTAACCGCGCGCACGCGCATCGGGCAACCCGGCGTAGAGCTCGCGCAGGTGCGTGAAGATGCCGGTGTACGTCGCCGGATTGGAGCGCGGAGTGCGACCGATCGGCGCTTGATCGATGCTGATCACTTTGTCGATGTGCTCGAGCCCCTCGATGCGCTCGCACGGACCGACCCAGCCCGTCGCGCCGTACAACGCGGCCCGCGCCGCGCTGAGCAAAGTATCGACAATGAGACTGCTCTTTCCGGAGCCGCTGACGCCGGTGACCGCGCTGATCAAGCCGAGCGGGATCTCCACGGTGATGTTCTTCAAATTGTGGGCTTTGGCGCCCACGATGCGCAACATCAACTCGGTCGGCGCCAATCGTTCCGACGGGATCGGCAAGTGCTTTTCGCCGGAAAGATACGGGCCCGTGATCGAGCCAGGGTCTTTCATGATCTCGGCGGCGGTGCCTTGGGCGACGATTTGTCCGCCGAGCGCGCCCGCACCCGGTCCCATATCGACCACGTGGTCCGCGCACAAGATCGCGTCGCGGTCGTGCTCGACGACGAGCACGCTGTTGCCCTTGTCGACCAAACGTCGCAGCGCCTGCAACAGACGCGCATTGTCGCGCGCGTGCAAGCCGATGCTCGGCTCGTCCAAGACGTACAAGACGCCGACCAAGGACGCGCCGATCTGTGTGGCCAAGCGAATGCGCTGACCTTCACCACCGGAGAGCGTGTGCGCGGTGCGCTCGAGCGACAAATAATCGAGCCCAACTTCGAGCAAGAAGCCGAGCCGTTCGGTGACCGCTTTGATCAGCGGCAGGGCGATCGCCGCTTCGCGCGGCGCGAGCACATTTTCGCCAGCGAACGCCGTCAAAAACTGGCGCAGACCGCGCAGCGGCATGGCGGAAAGTTCGGCGATGGTGCGCCCTCCGAGTTTGACCGCGAGCGCCTCGGGGCGCAGCCGCACGCCGCCGCACGCCTCACACGTCTGCGTGACGATGAAGCGTCCGAGATCGTCCGGGCCGATGCCGCCGTCGTCGGACTCGTGATCTTCCCCTTCTTCGAAGGCGCCCGTGTCGAGCATGCGCTGCAAACGCGGCACGATGCCTTCGTAGCTGGGCGTGGAGTGCTTGCGTTTGCCGCTGCTCGTCGTGCCGGAGCTGCCATTGAGCAGCGCTTGACGTTGCGCTTCGGGCAAGTCCGACCAGGGCAGATCCGGGTTTACGCCCAGCACGTCGACTGCGCGCGAGACCTCCGTCGCGGTCGCGACCGAGCCGCGGCGTCCGAAGGCGGCGATTGCGCCCTCGCGCAGTGAGCGGCTCTCGTCGGGCACGATGCGGCTCACGTCGATCGCCGAGCGCACGCCCAAACCGTCGCAGCTGGGGCAGGCGCCGTGCGGGCTATTGAACGAAAAAAGCCGCGGTTCGAGCGGGGGCAGGGTGATGCCGTATTCCCAGCTTACCAGGCGCTCGCTCATCACGACCGGCTCGCTGCCGTCGACGGCGTCGAGCAGCACAGTGCCGTCGCCCAGCTTCAAGGCGAGCTCGACGGAATCCGTCACCCGGCCCTTCGCGCCCTCGCGTACGGCGATGCGGTCGACCACGACATCGAGGTCGTGGGTCTTGGTGCGATCGAGCTCGCGCTCATCCCCGAGATCGACTTGCTCGCCGTCGATGCGCGCGCGCACGAAACCTTCACGGCGCAAGCGCTCGAGCTCTGCGCTCAGGTCGCCCTTTTGCTTGCGCACGATCGGCGCGAGCAACGCGAGGCGCGCCCCTTCACCGCGCGACAAGATCGAGTCGACGATCTCCTGCACCGTGTAGGCTCGCAGCACCTTGCCCGACTTGGGGCAGTGGGGCACGCCGATGCGCGCGTAGAGCAAACGCAGGTAGTCGGCGATTTCGGTCACCGTGCCGACCGTGGAGCGCGGGCTCTTACCGAGGCCTTTTTGCTCGATGGCGATGGCCGGGCTCAGGCCTTCGATGCTTTCGACGCGCGGCTTCGGGAGCTGGTCGAGGAACTGCCGGGCGTAGGCCGACAGCGACTCCACGTAACGACGTTGCCCCTCGGCGTAGATGGTGTCGAAGGCGAGTGAAGATTTGCCGGAGCCGCTTGGCCCTGTGATCACCACCAGCTGATTGCGCGGAAGTTCGCAGCTGACGTTCTTCAGGTTGTGCTGGGTGGCACCGCGGACGACCAGGGAATCCATTGATTTCTGCACGGCGTGTACGAAAGTCGCCCGCCCACCAGACGCAGGCAGGGGAGCCTGTAGGTGTAACATATTCGTCGCGGGAGGCGATTTCGGGCGGCTCAGTGATTGGGCCCTTGGGTAGTACGCAGGGGCGTTGACCTTGTGTCGACCCCGTCCGAACCCGTCAGACCCGTCTAGCCCAGGCTTTTTGTCCTGCCCGGAGGCCGGCGACGCATGGCATTGCCCTACCTCCCCGGTTCGATTAGGTTTCGCGGCGTGGAGCTTGCCTTCAACAATGCCCCGGTCCCGTCAGCGACGCGCCCCGGCATTGGGGCGCCTCCTAAAACATCGAGTGGGCGGGCGCCGAATCGCCGTCCCTCGGACTGTGCACCAGCTTGGGCCTATAGCTCAATCGGTCAGAGCCCCCGGCTCATAACCGGGTTGTTCCTGGTTCGAACCCAGGTGGGCCCACTGACCCCCAGCTCGTGGCAAACGTGAGCGATCAGAGTTACGCGAGGAGCCGTTTTAGACAGTGACAATCCAGGCGCAAATCGAGAATCTCGAAAATTTAGCGGCGCTCGACGTGGAGCTCAAAGAGCTTCGCGAGGCGGTCAGCCAAGAGCGACAGGGGCTTGATGCCAAGCGCTCGACGTTGGCCTCGTTGGAAGAGCGGCTTGCCCGCAGCCAAAAGAACGCCGGCGACATGGACAAGCTGCGTGGTGACCTGATGGGTGAGGTTCGACAAATGAGCAATCAAGTCGAACGCTCCCGCGAGAAGCTGTCTCGCTGCCGCACCGAGCGTGAGGCGAACGCGGCCCAACGGGAAATTGAGGAACTCCGCAAGCTTTACCGCGATCGAGAGATCGAAGTCGAAAAGCTCGACGGCTTCTTGGAGCAGGCTCAAAAGGACATGGCGCAAGTCACGGGGGAGCGCGACGCGCTTCTGGCCGAACTCGCCTCCGTCGAAGGTGACACCGTGGGCCGCTTGGCCCAGGGCGACGCCGCGGTCGCGGAAAAGGAAGCCATTCGCGCCGGCTTGGTCGCGGCGGTGCCGCCCGCGCTGTACCGGCGTTACGAAATGGTGCGCGGTCGTCGCGGCACCGCGATCAGCTCCACGACGGACGGCACCTGTTCGGCGTGCCACATGCGCTTGCCGCCGATGCTCTTCCAAGGGCTCACCCGTGAAAACAAGTTCGAGCAATGCCCGAGCTGTAATCGCATCTTGTACTATCGCCCGGGCGTGACCGGGGACAATAGCCAGTCAGGCGCCCCTTGATCAGAAGCGCGAGCCAGGGGAACTCGCCGAAGGCGCGTTGGTCTGAATGAAAGCCTGCCCCGCCTGCGGACGGCTGTATCCGGACGACGCTGGTTTCTGTCCTGTCGACGGCGCACAACTCACGAGCGCGACGCAAGTCCCGGTGCTGGCGGACGATCAAGATCCGCGCATCGGGCAGCTGCTCTGCAATCGCTACCAGGTGCGCCGCGTCGTTGCCGATGGCGGCATGGGGCGCGTGTATGAAGCGCTCGACATGCAGGCGCGCCGCAACGTCGCGCTCAAAGTGCTGCACCCAGAGGTTTCGCGCGATCAGATCGCCGTCGAGCGCTTCAAACGCGAGTTCGAAGTCAGCAAGATGCTGCCCCACGACTACATCGTGGAGGTGCTGGATTTTCAGCCCACGCCGGATGGCAGCTACGTGCTGGCGATGGAGTTCCTCTACGGTGAGGAGCTGCGCGCCACGCTCAAGCGCGAGCAGGTGATCTTGCCCGCGCGCATGCTGCGCATGCTGAGCCAGGTCGCGATCGGCCTGGATGAAGCGCATGCGCGCAAATTCGTGCACCGTGATTTGAAGCCCGACAACCTATTCTTGTGCCAAACGCACGAGGGTGACATCGCCAAGCTCTTGGATTTCGGCTCCGCCAAAGACAAGGGCGAGCAGGCCAAGAAGCTGACGGTGCTCGGCACCACGATCGGTTCGCCGTTCTATATGGCGCCCGAGCAAGCGCAGGGCCTCGATACGCTCGACCACCGCGCGGACGTGTGGGCGCTGGCCGCGATCATCTACGAGTGCGTGGTGGGTCGCGTGCCGTTCATCGGCAACAATGGTCCCAGCATTTTGCTGCAGATTTTGACGAAAGAGCCCGCCCCGCCGAGTGAAGCCGGCAAGGGCCAAAAGTACCCCGTGCCACCCACGCTCGATCGCGTGATGACGCACGCGTTCAAGAAGACCGCGGCTCACCGCATCGCTTCCGTTGGTGCTCTGGCCGACGCGGTCGGCGCCGCCTACGGCCTGACTGGCACCCACGCGGAGTGGGCCAAGACCAGTGAAGCCGAGCTGACGGCTCGCGTGAACGCGGCGATGCCCGCGCTGCTCGCCGCGGCCCCCGCACCTCGCCAAGCCAACGTCGCCGACGCCTTCTTCGGCGAGTCCGACAGCTTGGACGCGATGGGCGATCCATTCTTGAACGTGCCGCCTCCGGGTGGCGCAGCAGCGCCCGCAGCACCCGCGCCAGCAAACGCTCCCCAGGCGATGCAGAGCCTTCCGCCGTCGATCGCTGGCGTGCCCAAGAACTCGAACCTGCTGCTCTACCTCGCGGTCGGCGGCGGCGCGCTGTTCGTTGGCATCGCGCTCGTGATCGTGTTCGTGCTTTTCCGCTAAAAGGGCCGATTTTTGCGGGGATTGGGGCGATCCCAATCCCGCATCGCAGCTCGCCGTGCGGCGGTGTTCCCGCCGCGTTGGCGCGGGCTAAATCCGTTACTTGGCGTCGATCTCGAGCGCGAGATCGCGTTTCTCGACCAAGCACTGATCGTCGTTGCAAACGGAGAAGAAGAGCTTGCCCGACACGGTATGCTTGCCCGCGCTCTCGGGCGTGAGCGGCACCGACACCGTGGCCTTGGTCTTCTCGACTTTGACCGCGTCCTTGTCGACGACGAGGTTCGCGTACTTGATGCCCGGGGTCTCGTTGAGCTTGAACTTGTAGGGATACTTGTCGTTCGCGTGGAACGGCGGCTTCGCGTTCACGACGATCTCCGCTGTGCCGGCCTGACCGGAGGCGTACGCGCCCTTGGCTTGAATCTCCACGTCGAACGGAGCCTCGCTGTACTTACTGGCTACGGCCGCCGTGGGCGCTGCGGCGGCCGGTGCCGCGCTGGCGGCTGCGGCGACAGGAGCTGCAGCCGCGTTGGGCGCTGGCGGCGGCGGCGCTGGCTCAGCGGACGCTTCCGCGGCGGGTGGTGGCTGGTTCTTGCACCCGGCAAGGCTGCTCAAACAGCCCAAAAGGGTGAGGCCAGAAACGAGAGCCATACGGGAGACCGAACCCGAAACCGAGAGCAAACGCGCCATGGCGACTCAATACCACACGCGCCTTGGATGACAACGCGGGCGCCATGCGGAGGAGGGAAGCGCCGTGCGGCTTTCCAGCCAAATAAACTCGTGCCCGAGGCGTGGTACGCTTGTCACTATGCCCGAGCGCATTTTGGAGGATCTGCAGCGCATCGCGCTCTCCGTTCAGAAGGAGTTCAAAGAAGAACGCCGTCTGCTCTCGTTCCGCGAATACCTGACGTTGTTCGCGAGCGACAGCGTCCGCCACTCGCGTGATGCTTCGCGCTACCTGCGTGACATGTTCGATCACTTCGGGCGCGAAACCGTGGCGCGCCCCTGGGGCGAGTTGTCCCGCTTTCGGTTGTTCGATCTGCCGTTCTTGGATCCCGGTGAAGCGCGCTCGGACGCGCTCGTCGGTCAAGAAGCGGTGCAAGCCGAAATCTATCGCGCGCTCAGCAACTTCGCGCGTGAAGGTCGCGCCAACCGCGTGCTGCTCTTGCACGGCCCAAACGGTTCGGCGAAGAGCACCGTGGCCGCGTGCATCGCGCGTGCCCTCGAACACTACTCAGTGCTCGATGAAGGCGCGCTGTATCGTTTCCATTGGGTTTTCCCGACCCAAGCCACGCTGCGCGGGTCGATCGGCTTCGGCGGCAAACGCGCCCAAGGCGTGCCTGATGACGGCAGCTACGCACACCTGCCCGACGAACAAATCGACTCACGCCTGTTCGTTGAAGTGCGGGATCATCCCCTGTTCTTGATCCCGCGCCCGGCGCGCAAAGAGCTGCTCGAAAGGCTCTTTGCCGACGCCAAAGCCAAAGCTCCGCCACCCGCGTGGATGCTGCGCGGCACGCTCTCGCACAAGAGCCAGCAAGTGTACGAGGCTCTACTCACGAGCTACGGCGGCTCGCTCGAAGAAGTGCTGCGCCACGTGCAAGTGGAGCGCTACTTCATTTCGCGCCGCTACCGCGTGGGCGCGGTCACGTTGGGCCCGCAATTGTCCGTCGACGCCGGTGAACGCCAAGTCACGGCCGATCGCAGCTTGGGCGCGCTGCCCTCGGCACTGCAATCGATGACGCTGTTCGAAGCGTACGGCGAGCTCGTCGACGCAGCCGGCGGCTTGCTCGAGTTCTCGGATTTACTGAAGCGCCCGCTCGATGCCTTCAAGTATTTGCAGATCACCGCTGAGACGGGTGAAGTCTCGCTGCGCTCGCAAAACGTGCAGGTCAACTGCGTGATGCTTGCGAGCGGCAACGAAGTGCACCTCAACGCCTTCCGCGACCACCCGGAGTTCGAAAGCTTCCGCGGGCGCTTGGAGCTGATTCGTGCGCCGTACCTGCTCAGCTGGCAAGACGAACAGCGCATCTACGACGCGCAAATCGCCTCCCAAGTGCAAAAACACGTCGCGCCGCACGCCACGCGCATCGCGGCCATGTTCGCGGTGCTCACGCGCATGCGCCGCCCCACGAGCGAGCGCTACGAAAAGCCGCTGCAAGATCTGGTCACCGAACTGACCGCGATCGAAAAGCTCGATCTGTACACGGCCGGCACCGCGCCCAGCCGCTTGGACGACGAGTCTGCCAAGATCCTGCGCGCAGCGATCGGCAAGTTGTATCGCGAGAGCGAAGCCTACCCGATCTACGAAGGCAGCATTGGGGCGAGCCCGCGTGAAATGCGCACCGTCTTGCTCGATGCCGCGCAGGATGTTCGCTACGACTGCTTGTCGCCGTTCGCGGTGCTCAAAGAGCTCGATCGCTTGTGCGAACGCACGACCGAATACAACTGGTTGCAAGAGGAGCGCCTCGCGGGCGGCTATCACGACCACGTGCTGTTCCGAAAGGTGCTGCACGCGCGCCTGCTCGACTCCCTCGAAGACGAATTCCGCATCGCGAGCGGCCTGGTCGATGAAACGCGCTACTCCGATCTCTTCGACCGCTACGTGATCCACGTCAACTACTGGGTCAAGCGCGAGAAATTCCGGAACCCCTTGACCGGCCAATACGAAGAACCCGACGAACGTCTGATGCGCGAGGTCGAAGCCCTGCTCGGCTCCCCGGACAAGCCCGAGGATCTGCGGCATGGGCTGATCGGCGCGATTGCGGCGTGGGCCATCGACCACCCGGATCAACCGCTCGACAACGCCAAGGTATTCGCGTCGCAGCTGCGCCGCTTGCGCGAATCGGCATTTGCCGAGCGGCGCGTGGCGGTGGGCAAGCTGTGTCGAGACATGGTGGCGCTCCTGCGCGAAGAGGGCACCGGGTTGGACGATGCGCGCCGCACGGCCGCGGAAAAGGCGCTCGACGTGCTGATCAGCCGCTTTGGCTACCAGCGTGGCTCGGCGGGCGACGCGGCGTGGGCGCTGGTGCGTGAACGCTTCGCGGATGTCTACAACCGCTAGGTTGTAGACGAGCGGGGAACACAGCGTGAGCGCGGGCCCGAGCGCAGATGACCCGCGCGCTGGCGGTGCAGTGAGCCTCGACCGCCGGCGCGCGCTCGGCGTCTGGTCGCTGCTCGCGCTGGGCGTGAACGGCATCGTGGGCGTGGGGATCTTCTTCACGCCCAATCTCGTGGCGCGCTGGGTGCCGGGTATGGCCGGCGTTTGGGCGTACGCGCTGACGTTGCTCGCGCTGCTGCCCGTGGCGATGACGTACGCGCGACTCGGTTCGCGTTTCGATCGCGATGGTGGCCCGTACGTGTGGGCGCGCGCGGCGTTCGGACCCGCGGTGGGCTTCGTGGTCGGCTTCGTGGCGTACGCGTCGGCGGTGCTGAGCACTTCTGCGGTGCTCGCGGGGCTCGGAGAGTACACCGCGCCGCTGCTTGGGTTTGCTGCGCAAAAACAGGCGTTTTCGCTGCTGGCGGCGATGTTGTTCGCGGCCGTGGTCGGGGCGGGGTTGCGGCCCAGCGCCTGGGTTTGGTCATCACTGACGGTGCTCAAGTTATTGCCGCTGTTGTTGCTCGTCGGCGTTTTTTTGACGGTTGGGCACGACGAGCCGCCCGCGGCGCCCGTACTCCAGACGCCGTCTTGGTCGCGCGCGGTGCTCTTGATCGTGTTCTCGATGCAAGGCTTCGAGATCGTCCCGGTGCCCGGCTCACATGTGCGCTCGGCTGCGCGCGCGATCCCGATCGCCACCGTTGGCTCGCTCGTGCTGTGCGCGGGCTTGTACATGTTGATCCACTGGGCTTGCGTGCGCTCCGTCGGCGATTTGGCATTGAGCGAGGCGCCGCTGATCGCCGCCGCGCGCGCTCAGGGCGGCTTCCGATTGGCCGCGCTGGTGAGCATGGGGACCAATATTTCCGCCGTAGGCATCGCCTTCGGCATGATGGCGATGACCCCGCGCTACCTCGCGGCGCTCGATTTCGGCTCCGCGAAATCGTCGGGATTGGCCGCCGAATCGCTGCAACAAGTGCCGGGGCGCGCGCTGTTCGTGACCTTGGTGTTGGTGATCACGTTGCTGTCGTGGGGCGCGCTCAGTCGGCTGTTCGTGCTCTCCAGTGTGGCAGTGCTGTTTCAATACTCGGTCAGCGTGCTCGCGCTCGGTTCCCTCGCGCTTAAACGCGCGCACGGCCTCACGCTTCGCGACGCGCTCTCCGCCCCGCTCGCGCTCGTGCCCCTAGGCCTCGTCGCGCGAGCCGTGGAACGCGCCGAACTCTTGGTCATGTCGGGCATCGTCGCGGTCGCGCTTCTGCTATGGTTCGGCAGCGCGAGACTCCGCCGATGACCTGGTTCGACACCCACTGCCACCTCGATAGCCATCACACCAACCAACACAACGCCGCCACGCCCGACGCAATCTTGGATCGCGCGCGAGCGGCGGGCGTGAGCGCTTTCCTGTGCGTCGGCGTGGGCGGTATGGCCCAGGCCGAGCAAGCGCTTGCGATCGCGGAGCAACATTCGGACGTGTACGCCTCTGCCGGCGTGCACCCGCACGACGCCGCGCGTGACGGC
>Ga0164241_10006740_pt1 | contig 10412 bp, 9 predicted proteins | sample OricomyardsoilBY_FD_108780 | JGI IMG/M metagenome (GOLD analysis project Ga0164241, IMG submission 108780) | Backyard soil microbial communities from Emeryville, California, USA - Original compost - Back yard soil (BY) | ecosystem: Environmental > Terrestrial > Soil > Unclassified | place: USA... | reverse complement strand
CGTCGCGTACGTCGCGCTCCGCGCCCGAGAGGATCGTCTCCCCCTGAGCGCTGAGGCGCGCCACGGCCGGGAGGAGGAGTTTGAGGCCCCGTCGTCCCCTTGCCCGGCTCACCGCGCGGTCGAGCTCGCGCCGGTCGAGCAGACCCCGTAAGAGCGCCTGATCCAGTGCGGTCCCCACCTCGTGCGCGGTCGCCTGGTCGGCGAGATCGACAATGGCGCGGGCGACGGTCGTCACCCGCAGGTCGCGGCGGACGGTCACCTCGTCGGCCGCCAGCGGCATCCGGTGAGGCCGGAGCCAACCACCGGTGGCTCGCATCCGCCCGGAGGGAACCACGTCGATCGGGCCGTAGCCGGTTTCGAGCAGCCGCCAGATCTCGCACGCGGCGCGGGCCGTGATGGCGCCGTGCGGGGCGGCAGCGAGCTGCGCCGCGTGCCACCAGCCGTCGCGGGTCAGGGCACCGTGACCGAAGGCGTAGATGCCGTGGTGCAGGCGCCGAAGCCGGCCGCTCGAGCACCAGCGCGAGATGGTCGATCGGGCGATCCCGGCGTTCTGCAGTTGCGGGCGGGAGATCACGCCGAACTGCGTCGCGGCGAGGGTCGCCGCGTGGGTAGATGGGGGAAGCGAGGGCACCCGTCCACCTTGGCGCGGAGGTCCGTGCCAGAACTAGCCCCGCTTTGCGACGATTTCGCGTCGAGAACGTGCCAATTGCGTGTCGTGCGCCGCGCCGCAGCGGACGTTCTCCACATTGCTCCCGAGGGGTGGGAGGAATGTGGAGAACCCCCCCCAGGGCGGAGGGGTGACGGGACCGCCTGCCGGGGCGGGCGGGGCAGGACGCGGCGGGGCGACTACCGACCCGGCTAGCGGAGGGGCTTGCCGTCCTTGGCGCTGAGGAGCTTGGCCCACCACGTCGCGCGGACGTTGCTGCCGCGCGCGCGGCCGCTGAACGTGAACTCCGCGCGGCGCGAGGCGTCGACGATCTGGCCGATCGGCGCGCTGGCCGGGCGCGGCACCGAGACGCGCTTCTCCTTGTTCTTGGCCACCTTGAAGTCGACGGTCGCGTTCGCGCCCAGGGCCGGGACCTTGAGGGTGCCGGAGCAGCCGCCGGACGCGGTGCAGGCGACGCGGAAGCGGATCTGATGGGCGGTGACCACGGGCGTCGGCCGGATCGCGATGCCGCGGGCGGCCAGGCCGGTGGTGCCGGGGATCAGGACCTCGCAGTCGGGGTCGATCCGCATGCGCGACGGCCCGTTGAGCGGCCGCACCACGTCCTTGCCGTCGCCGCAGCGGGCGGTCGGGCCGGCGACGCGGGTGCCGATGAGCTCGTCGTCGCCGTTCCCGCCGAAGAGGATCCCGTTGCCCTGGATCCGGTCGTTGCCGCCGCGGCCGTCCGCGATCCCGCGGTCCATCGTGATCTGGTTCGGTCCGTCGGTGCCGATGATCGACGCGGTGCCGCCGAAGGTGGAGACGTCCTCGATGCCCGTGAGCGTGGTGATGCCGGCGCGCGACACGGCGGTGCCGAGGTTGAGGTCGATCGCGACCGGGCCCGCGTCGTCGGCCGGGTCGTAGAAGGTCAGCGTGTCCTCGCCGCCGGCGCCGTCGAGGGTGTCGAGGCCGCCGCTGAGGACCAGGCGGTCGGCGTGGCCGCCGCCGCGCAGGACGTCGTTGCCCGGTCCGCCGTCGAGCGTGCTCTCCGCCGCGGACTGCAGGACGTCGTTGCCGGAGCCACCACGGATGTTCGCCGCGCCGAGCGCGTCCGCCGTGACGACGACCGTGTCGTCCTGATCGCCCGCGTCGATCCGCAGTTCGGCCTTCACGCAGCTCAGCTCGGACGGGCCGAGTGCGGTGCAGACGTCCGTCGGGCCGGTGAGGGGGTACCCGCCCGCCTCGACGACCCGCCAGCGCTTGCCGTCGATCTCGCTAAGCAGGAGGTTGTTGCGCTCGCCCGCGGCACCGGTGATCGTCAGCTCGGGCACGCACAGCGACTTCGGGCAGGCCTGCTTGAACGTGACGGTGGTCGCCTGCGCGCTCGCCGCCCCGCCGAGGACCAGCGCGATGGTGACTGCGACACACAGAGGAACCCGATGCATCCGGTCATCGTGCCGGAAGCGGCGACGCCGTGTCGCGGTCGTCACAAGAACGCGGCGCGCCTGCGTGGGTTCCCTACCGCTCCTCGCGCAGCAGCGACCGACGCACCTTGCCGCTCGCGGTCTTGGGCAGCGCGTCGGCGAACTCGACGATCCGGGGGTACTTGTACGGCGCGGTCTGGGCCTTGACGTGCTCCTGCAGCTCGCGGGCCAGCCCGCCGTAGACGACGACGCCGGGGCGCAGCACGACGATGGCCCGCACCACCGAGCCGCGCTCGTCGTCCGGCGCGGCGACCGCCGCCGCCTCGGCGACCAGGGGATGGGAGACCAGCGCGGACTCCACCTCGAACGGCCCGATTCGGTATCCGGCGGAGATGATCACGTCGTCGGCGCGGCCCTCGAAGTGCAGGAAGCCGTCCTCGTCCTGGTGGACGCGGTCGCCGGTGCGCCACGGCTGCGTGCGGTCCCACGGCTCCTCGCCGAGGTACCCGAGGAAGAACGTGGGGTCGGTCGCGGGGTCGAGGACCAGCTCGCCGTCCTGCACGGTCAGCCCGACGCCCGGCAGCGGGCGGCCCATCGAGCCGGGCACCGCGTCGATGCCCAGCGGCATCCCCGTGAGCTGGCCGGTCTCCGTCTGGCCGTAGCCGTCGCGGATCCACAGGCCGGTCTCGGCGTGCCAGGCGCGCAGCACCTCCGGGTTGAGCGCCTCGCCCGCGGCGACGAGCCCGCGCAGGTGGGAGGACCCGGTCAGCGTCCCGCGCTTGGCGATCACCCGGTACTCGGTGGGGGCCATGCACAGGACGTTGACCCGCTCGCGCGCCGCGATCGCCATGCGCTCGTGGGGATCGAAGCGGGCGTCGTGCAGCAGGGCGCTCGCGCCGCGGATCCACGGTGCGATGAAGACGTTGCGCGCCGACTTGCTCCAGCCGCTGGACGCGGTGCACCACACCAGGTCGCCGGGGCGGGCGTCGAGCCAGTGCTCGGCCTGGACGTGCTGGCCGGCCAGGTAGCGCTGCGCGTGCAGGACGGCCTTGGCCTCGCCGGACGTCCCGGAGGTGAAGGTGATGAGGCACGGGTCGTCGGGGTGCAGCTCGACGGGGGCGACGGGCTCCACCCGGTAGATCCGCTCGTCGGGCACGAACAGCACCGGGATCGCGGACAGCCCGCCGACGAGCGCGCCCTGCAGCTCGTCCCGATTGCGGGCGTCGCACACGATCAGCCGCGGCTGGGCGACCTGCAGCCGCAGCCGCAGGTCCTTGGCTCGCAGCTGCTCGGTGCAGGGCAGGACGACCGCGCCGATCCGGAAGCAGGCGACCATCGTGGCGATCCAGTCGGGCCGGTTGCCGATCAGCGTCAGCACGACGTCCCCGCGCCGCACCCCGCGCGAGCGCAGCGTGCCCGCGAGCCGGGCGGAGCGGTGCGAGAGCTCCCCGAACGTCCACTCCCGGCGGCCGCCCTGCGCGTCCAGCTCGACGACGGCCACGCGCCGGCTCGGGGCCGCATCGACGAGATCGCGCGCGAAGTTCACCGGCGGGAGCCTAGATGGCGGGGCTCCGCCGATGCGGCGCGTGAGACCAGGGAGACCCCGCCGAAACGGAGCCCGCGGGTATCCTCCCCGGTCCCCATCTTCAAGCAGAACCCGACGGCAGGAGACTCCCATGGCCCTCGCGCTTCCCTCAGTGGATCGCACCGACGAGCAGCAGGCGATCGTCGAGATGGTCCGCCAGTTCGCGGACGAGCAGATCATCCCCAACGCCGAGCACTACGACGCGACCGACACCTACCCGGAGCCGATCGTCGAGCAGCTCAAGGAGCTGGGCCTCTTCGGCCTGACGATCCCCGAGGAGTACGGCGGCCTCGGCCTCGACCTCACGACCTACTGCATGGTCGTCGAGGAGCTGTCCCGCGGCTGGATCTCCATCTCCGGCGTGATCAACACCCACTTCATCGGCAGCTACCTGCTCATGAAGTACGGCAGCGAGGAGCAGAAGCAGAAGTACCTGCCCCGCATGGCCACCGGTGAGATCCGTGCGGCGTTCTCCCTGTCCGAGCCGGAGCTGGGCTCCGACGTGCAGGCGATCAAGACGTCGGCCAAGAAGATCGACGACGGCAACTACGAGATCAACGGCCAGAAGATGTGGGTCACCAACGGCCTCATGTCGTCGCTGGTCTTCCTGCTCGTCAAGACCGATCCTGACGCCAAGCCCCGCCACAAGGGCTTCACCTGCTTCATCACCGAGAAGGAAGCCGGCGTCTCGGAGAACACCGGCGAGTACGCCGGCCTCGTCGTCCCGCCCAAGATCAAGAAGATGGGCTACAAGGGCGTGGAGTCCACCGAGCTGGTCTACGACGGGTACAAGTGCCCGGCCGAGAACGTGCTCGGCGGCGAGGACGCGGGCCTCAACAAGGGCTTCGCCCAGATGATGGACGCGCTCGAGGTCGGCCGCGCCAACGTCGCCGCCCGCGGCGTCGGCATCGCCCAGCGCGCCCTGGAGCTGGCCCTGCGCTACTCGCAGGAGCGCAAGACGTTCGGCAAGCCGATCGCCGAGCACCAGGTCATCACGTTCAAGCTCGCCGACATGGCGGTCCAGGTCGACGCGGCGCGCATGCTCACGCTGCGCGCGGCCCGCATGAAGGACGCCGGCCAGCGCTCGGACATGGAGGCCGGCATGGCCAAGCTGTTCGCCTCCGAGGCGGGCCGCTTCTGCGTCGAGGAGTGCCTGCGCATCCACGGCGGCTACGGCTACTCCAAGGAGTACGAGATCGAGCGCCTGTACCGCGACGCGCCGCTGCTGCTGATCGGCGAGGGCACGTCGGAGATCCAGCGCATGGTCATCGGCAAGAAGCTGCTGGAGCGCAACCGCATCTGATCCCTCGGGTAGGTTGCGGGCGGTGACGACGCCGCCCGCAACCGATCCCGCACCTCGCAAGGAAAGCCGTTGGAGCTCGTTCTTCTGGAGCGAGGAGAACGTCGCGGGGGCGATCTACGGGCAGATCGTCGTGATGTCGGTCCTCGTCGTGTTCGGGGCCGATCCGGAGCCCAAGGGCGCGGCCGTCGTCGTGACGGTGTTCGTGACCTCCACCGTCTTCTGGCTCGCGCACGTCTACTCGCACCTGCTCGGCGAGCGCATCGAGCGCCAGCGCGGCGCGACGTGGGCGGAGATCCGGCGGGTCGCGGCGAGCGAGTCGTCGATCGTCCAGGCGGCGACGCTGCCGCTGATCGCGGTCATGCTGTCGCTGGTCGGCGCGTTCACGCCGGAGCAGGCGGTCGACATCGGGATCTTCGTCTCGTTGGGCCAGCTCGCCCTGCTCGGGCTCTACGCCGCCTACCGCGGCGGCGTGCGGGGGTGGGGGGTGCTCGTGTCGGGCGCGATCAGCCTGGCCTTCGGCCTGCTCATCGTCGTCGCCAAGGTGTTCGTCGGGCACTGACGACCACCGAGCCGTCCGGGACGCCGGGGGCCGATGAATTAAGGTTCACCGCATGTCCGACGACGCCCGCCCCCTCATCGCCACCGCTGTTCGCAACGTGCTCGAGGAGGTCCCGGCGCTCAAGCCGCTGAAGCTCGTCTTCGGAATCGACATGCGCGGCCGCGGCGACGTCCAGATGTTCCGCGTCGAGCTGCCGGGCATCGAGGTGACGAAGGACATCGCGACCGACGCGCGCATCCGCGTCGACATGCAGCGGGCGTTCTTCAACTCGATGGTCGAGCACGAGGCCAAGGTCGCCGACTGGCGCGAGGCGTTCATGTACGGGCAGGCGAAGGCGACGGGGAACCCGCAGTTCCTCAAGCTCATCGCGACCGTGGTCGAGAAGCAGGAAGAGCGCAACCGCCTGCGCAAGAGCCGCAGCTAGGGCGGGGCCCGCGCGCCACCTTCGTGTGGCGATGTGACAGTTGAGGCACTATTGTCACAGGCATGAGCCCGCGCCTGCCCGCCTCCGAGTCCGCCCTGCCCGTCGTCCAGATGCACCCCTACCGCTGGGGCGACCCCGCGCACGCGTCGGAGCTGCCCGCCTCGGCGCAGGCGATGCTCGACGGCCTGGGGATCACGCCGCCCGCGCAGGGACCGGTCGATCCGGCGGACGTCGTGCTGCCCGACGTCGCGCTGCCCGCGCCGGCTCGTGCCGCGCTGGAAGCGCTGCTCGGGGCCGAGCACGTGCGGACCGACCAGGAGGCGCGCGTCGGCCACACGCGCGGCTGCTCCACGCCGGACATCCTGCGGCTGCGCGCGGGGGACGCCGCGGACGCGCCGGACGCCGTCGTCTTCCCCGGCACCCACGACGAGGTCGTCGCCGTGCTGCGGTGCTGCTCCGAGCATCGCGTCGCGGTGGTGCCCTACGCGGGCGGCACCTCGGTCACCGGCGGCCTGGCCCCAGTCCGCGCGGGCTTCGCGGCCGTCGTCACGCTCGACGTCCGCCGGCTCGACGCGATGACCGCGCTCGACGAGGTCTCCCGCACCGCGACGTTGCAGGCCGGCGTCCGCGCCACCGCCGCCGAGGCGCTGCTCGCGGAGCGCGGCTACACGCTCGGCCACTTCCCGCAGTCCTACGAGGGGGCGAGCATCGGCGGCTACGCGGCGACCCGCTCCAGCGGACAGTCCTCCGCGGGCTTTGGCCGCTTCGACGAGATGGTCGTCGGGCTCACGCTGGCCACGCCGACCGGCACGATCGAGCTGGGCGTCGCGCCGATGTCCGCCTCGGGGCCCGACCTGCGCCAGCTCGTCGTCGGGTCCGAGGGGACGCTGGGCATCATCACCTCGGTCACCGTGCGCGTCCGGCGCGCGCCCGAGGTCCGGATCTTCGAGGGCTGGCGCTTCCCCGACTTCGCGGCCGGCGCCACCGCCCTGCGCCGCCTGGCCCAGGACGGCCCGCGCCCCACCGTCCTGCGCCTCTCCGACGAGGTGGAGACCGCCGTCAACGTCGCCGACCCGACCGAGGTCGGGGCCGCGTCGCCCGCCGGCGGCTGCCTGGCGATCTGCGGCTACGAGGGCGCGGCGGCCGACGTCGAGGCCCGGCGGGCCGGGGCGACCGCCGTCCTGCTGGAGGCCGGTGGCGAGCCGCTGGGCGAGGAGCCGGGGGAGGCGTGGCGCCAGGGGCGCTACCGCGGCCCGTACCTGCGCGACCCGCTGCTGGACGCCGGCGGCTTCGTGGAGACGCTGGAGACCGTCACGTTCTGGTCCAACGTCCCCGCGCTGAAGCAGGCGGTCACCGAGGCGCTGATGACGACGCTGGGCGTCGACGGCCGCCCGGTCGTCGTCATGTGCCACGTCTCCCACGTCTACGAGACCGGCGCGTCGCTGTACTTCACGGTGCTGAGCGTGGCCGGCGACGATCCGCTCGGGACCTGGCTGCCGGCCAAGGCGGCCGCGTGCGACGCGATCCGCGCCTCGGGCGCCGCGATCACCCACCACCACGCCGTCGGCACCGATCACCGCCCGTGGTTCGAGGCCGAGGTCGGGCCGCTGGCCGTGGCCTCGCTGCGCGCGGTGAAGCGGACGCTGGACCCGGCGGGGATCCTCAACCCCGGCGTGCTGATCTCCGCCGGCTGAGGCGCGGAAGCCGGAGGAGCCGGTGTCGTAGCCTGGTCGGATGTCCGTCTCCGTCACCCACTTCACCGACCCGGGGTGCCCCTGGGCCTACTCCGCACGGCCCGCCCACGCCGCGCTGCGCTGGCGCTACGGGGACCAGCTCGACTGGCGGCTCGTGCTCATCGGGCTGGCCGAGCGGGCGGAGGTCTATGAGGAGCGCGGCTACACGCCGGAGCGCCAGGTCGAGGGCTACCGCATGTTCTCCGCGCGCTTCGGGATGCCGTTCGGGTACGAGCCCAAGCCGCGCGTCTCCGGCACCTCGCGCGGCTGCCGGGCGATCGTGGTGGCCCGCGACCAGGCCCCGGCGCTGGGCGAGGCCGCGCTGCGCGCGCTGCAGCTCCTGCAGTTCACCACACCCGGCCGGCTGGACGACGACGCGGATCTGCGGGCCGCGCTGGCCGGGATCGACGGGCTGGACGCCGACGCGGTGGTCGCCGTCCTGGACGACACGGACGTATGGGCGCGCTACGACGCGGATCGCGCCCTGACCCGGTCGGCCGAGGGCACCCCGACGCACGCCCAGGGCAAGACGGCCTCGCACGGCGGCCCCGAGCGCTACACCGCGCCTTCGCTGATCTTCCGCACCGAGGACGGGCGATCGTTGGAGGCCGGCGGCTTCCAGTCGCTGGAGGCCTACGACGTCATCCTCGCCAACCTCGCGCCGGGGCTGGAGCGCCGGCCGGTCACCGAGGACCCGGTCGAGCTGCTGGCCGCGTTCCCGGAGGGCCTGACCACGGCCGAGGTAGCCGAGGCGATGCGGCGCGACCTGGCTCCGGACGACCGCGCGGGCGCGCTGGCGGCGCTCACGCGGGCCGCGCAGGCCGGCGACGTGCGTCGGGTCGACGTGGGCGACGATGCCCTCTGGCACGCGGCATAACGGCTCGTCGGCGGCTCGCGATATGGACGAAACGGCACCCGGACGGCCTCTAGACTCGGGAACCGTGCCCGAGGACATCCAGCTCATCACCGCCATCGACGCGCCGCCGGTCTCGCCCGCGCGCGTCCACGAGCCCTCCCGCGCCCCGCTGCGCGTCGGGGCGGTCCAGCACCGCTGGCATCCCGATCCCGACGAGCACCGGGCGGCGCTGGCCGCGGGCATCGCCCTGGCCGCTGGCCAGGGCGCCCAGCTCGTCTGCCTGCAGGAGCTGACCCTCTCGCCGTACTTCGCCATCACGCCGGACGGGCCCGAGCAGGCCGGGGCCGCGCCGGAGGACCTGGAGAGCGGCCCGACGTACGCCTTCGCCGCCGCGCAGGCCGCCGAGCACGGGGTGAACGTGCACGCCTCGCTGTACGAGCGCGCGGACGCCGACGACGGCCTGGGCTTCAACACGGCGATCGTCGTCGCCCCCGACGGGACGCTGCTGGCCCGCACGCGCAAGCTGCACATCCCGATCACCGAGGGCTACTTCGAGGACAAGTACTTCCGCCAGGGCCCCGCGACGGCCGGCGACGGCGGCGGCTTCCCGGTCGTCGAGCTGGAGCAGGGGAGGTTCGGCTTCCCGACGTGCTGGGACCAGTGGTTCCCGGAGCTGGCGCGCGCCTACTCGCTGGGCGGCGCCGAGGTCCTCGTCTACCCGACGGCGATCGGCTCCGAGCCCGACCACCCGGACTTCGACACGCAGCCGCTGTGGCAGGGCGTGATGACCGGCCACGCGATCGCCAACGGCCTGTTCGTGGTCGCCGTCAACCGCATCGGCGTCGAGGACCCGCTGACGTTCTACGGCTCCTCCTTCATCGTCGATCCCTATGGTCGGGTGCTGTGCCAGGCACCTCGCGACCAGCCGGCCGTCCTCGTGGCGGACCTCGACCTCGACCAGCGTCGCGACTGGCTCGAGCTCTTCCCGTTCCTCACCACGCGCCGTCCGGACGCCTACGCGCCGCTGACGTGAGCGTGGGCCGCGCGCTCGCCGCCGTCCTCGTCGCCACCCTGGTGGCCGCCCTCGCGGCGGCCACGGTGAGCGCCGCCGGCGCGGTGGCCGCGGACGCCGCCCGGCCGTCGATCCGCTGGTCGCCGATCCCCTTCCCGGCGACCCGCAAGCGGGAGATGCGCGCGTACGCCAACCGGCACTACGGCATCAACACGTTCCAGCTCAAGAAGCCGAAGGTCATCGTCGAGCACTGGACCGAGTCCTCGACGTGGCAGTCGGCGTGGAACACGTTCGCGCCTGATGTGGCCGACAGCGAGCTGGGGGAGAAGCCGGGCGTCTGCGCCCACTTCATCGTGGACGAGAAGGGCCTGATCCACCAGCTGGTGTCGATCGGGACGATGTGCCGCCACACGGTCGGCCTCAACTACACGGCGATCGGCATCGAGCACGTCGGTTTCTCCGACGGCGAGGTGCTGGGCAACGCCAGGGAGATGAAGGCGTCGCTGGCCCTGACCTGCTGGCTGAAGGACCGCGAGGGCATCGCGCTGAAGAACGTGATCGGCCACAACGAGTCGCTCTCCAGCAAGTACCACCGGGAGAAGGTGGCCGCGCTGAAGGACCAGACCCACGGGGACTTCAAGCGGTCGAGCATGAACACGTACCGCGACCGCCTGGCCGACGCCTGCGGGTGACCGATCGGCTGCGGCTCGCGCGTTGGGCCACCTCCGCGGTGGCAACGCGCACGAACCGCGGTCAGGGCGCCCCGCCGGCCAGCGCGCGGTCGATCGCCCGGCGCGCCGACGAGCCGTAGCCGCCGCCGAACAGCGCGGCGTGGACGAGCAGCGGGAAGACCTGGTGCAGGGCGACGCGGTG
>Ga0164241_10006739_pt1 | contig 10415 bp, 11 predicted proteins | sample OricomyardsoilBY_FD_108780 | JGI IMG/M metagenome (GOLD analysis project Ga0164241, IMG submission 108780) | Backyard soil microbial communities from Emeryville, California, USA - Original compost - Back yard soil (BY) | ecosystem: Environmental > Terrestrial > Soil > Unclassified | place: USA... | reverse complement strand
TGCACAACGCCCTCCTCCACCGGTTCGTCCTGTGCCTGCAGCAGCGCCGCCTGGGCGTGCTTGCCTTCCCGCGTGGACTCACGCCGCAATCGATCGATCGCCCGGTTCCGCGCCGTCGTGATGATCCAGCCCGCCGGACTCGGCGGTACGCCGCCCTCCGGCCACTTCTCCACCGCCGCGGCGAACGCGTCCTGTACGGCGTCCTCCGCGATCTCGAGGTCGCCGAAGACCCGAGCCAGGACGGCGACCGCCCGCCCGTGCTCGGCCCGGAACACCTCGGCGATCCGCTCGGGAGTCACCGCCGATGGCCCGGTGTCGGGTACGTCGTCAGCCGGCAAAGGGGCGTACCTCGATCGAGAGTGAGCTCAGGACCCGGGCCAGGCGGTTGGCCCAGTACAGCGCCGCGTCCAGATCCTCCACCTCGATGACGGTGAAGCCACCCAGGTGTTCCTTGCCCTCGGTGAACGGCCCGTCCGTCACGAGCACCTCGTCCCCCGACGCCTTCAGCACCGTCGCGGTGTCCGGCGGATGCAATCCCGCCGCGAACACCCAGACCCCCGCCGCCTGCATCTCCTCGTTCAGGGCGTTGAGCTCGCGCAGGATCGGATCCAGCACCGCGGGCTCGGGCGGCGGCCCGTCCGGCTGGTAGATGCTGAGCAAGTACTGATTCATCCCGGCCTCCTGATGACCTCTGTCACCCACTACACGAACGCCTACACCCCGAATCGACAAGCAGCGACACCCAGATTTCCCAGCCAGGCCGCGACAACCCGCAAGGAACAACCCGTTGAGCCCTACCCGTGCGGGTCGGATGTGGGGAGGGTTACGGTGATCTGTAGGCCGCCTCCGGGGTGGGGGTTGCGGTGACCGTTCCGCCGTGGGCTTCGGTGACGGAGCGCACGATGGAGAGGCCGAGGCCGGCGCCTTTGCCGCTGACGAGTCGTTCGGCGCCCAGGCGGTAGAACGGTGTGAAGAGGGAGTCGACCTCGTACGGCGGGATCTCGGGACCGGTGTTCGTGACCACGAGTTCGACCCGGTCGCCGGCTGTCCGGCTGATCACGCGGACCCAACCCTTCGCCGGTGGTGCGGACTCGCAGCCCATCACAATCGGCGGATCCCCGGCCGGGCCCGCCTGACCGCCCGCACGCTGGTCGGTTGTGATGGCCTGGCGGTCCGCGATGTTGTGGCGGATGCCGTTCTCGACCAGGTTGTGGACCAGGCGTTCGAGGAGGAGGGCGTCCCGGGGTGGGGGCGTCGCCTGGGCCGTGGACCAGGTCGATGCCGGCGGCAACGGCTTCGGCGGAGAGTTGGCCGGCGACGTGGGTGACGATGTCGGCGAGGTGCACTCGCGACGCCCTAGACCTGTCCGCAGCGTGGGCCCGGGAAGCCCTCGGGCCCACGCCTTCACGACCGGGTCCACCGGGGTGACGTGATCGGCTTGCCTAGAATCGGAGGTTGATCATTGATACGGGAGGCCGAGGGTGGTGCTGAGCGGAGGGTTGGCGGAGGCCGACTGGGAGGTGCATCGGCCCGCGGTCTTCGGGGCGGCGTACCGGATTCTCGGCACCGTGACCGAGGCCGAGGACGTGGTGCAGGACGTCTGGGTGCGCACCACTTCCGTCGACCTGTCGGAGGTCCGCGACCTGCGCGCCTGGCTGGTGACGCTGGCGGCCCGGACGTCGTACAACGTGCTGAAGTCGGCCCGCGTACGGCGAGAGTCGTACGTCGGGCCGTGGCTGCCCGAACCGCTGCTGACCGGGCCTGACGCCGCCGTCCAGGTGCTCATGGACGAGTCGGTGAGTACCGCGATGCTGGTGGTGATGGAGACACTCACCCCTGCCGAACGCGTTGCGCTGGTACTCCACGACGTCTTCGACTTCCCGTTCGGCCGGATCGCCGAGGTGCTCGGTTCCACGCCTGCCGCCAGCCGCAAGCTCGCCTCCCGCGCGCGGGCACGGATCGCCGCGGTCGAGGAGAAGCCTCGAGCATCCAGGGCCGAGACCGAGCGCGTCCTCAAGGCGTTCAGGGCCGCTGCCGCCGCGGGCGACCTGGTCGAACTCGTCGCCCTGCTCGACCCCGAGGCCGTGTACGTCGCCGACGGCGGTGGCAAGGTGACCGCCGCCCGGAGGCCGGTCACGGGCGCCGAGCCGATCGCCAGGCTGGTGGCCAAGCAGATCCAGCTCCGGCGCCCCGACGCGGTCCGGACGATCGAGGTGAACGGGCGCCCGGCCTTGGCGACGTACCGCGGCGGCAGGCTCGTCTGGCTCGACACGGTGGAGATCGCCGGCGGGCGGATCACGGCGTTCCGCCGGCAGGTCAACCCCGACAAACTGGCGCACCTCGGTCACATCTGAGGCCGCCGTGTTGTCTCCCTGCCGCACCCCCCGATCCCCGGGGGGCGAGGCTGGGAGAGGACGACAACAGTGGCACACGTGGTGATCATCGGGGGCGGTTTCGCGGGCGTCTGGAGTGCGGCGGGAGCGGCGCTGGCTCGCGGCGACGCGGACCTGCGCATCACACTCATCGCGCCGAACGAGCACCTGGTACTGCGACCACGCCTGTACGAACCGGAGCCGGACCTGGCCAAGGTGGAGCTCAGCAGGGTCCTCGGGCCGATCGGCGTCGAGCACGTGCGCGCCTCGGTGAGCACGATCGACACCGAACGCCGCGTCGTGGTGGCCGACGGCAAGGAGATCGAGTACGACCGTCTGGTGCTGGCGGCGGGCAGCAAGCTCGTCCAGCCCGAGGGGATGCCTGGCGCCGAACGACTCTTCGACATCGACACCCTGGACGGCGCCCGGCGGCTCACCGATCATCTGCGCGACCGGTCGGAGTTCTCCGCCGTGGTCGTCGGCGCCGGGTTCGTCGGCCTGGAGGCCGCGACCGAGCTGGCGTCGCGCGGCCGAGTGGTGCTGGTGGATCGCTCGGACGTGGTCGGGGCGCAGCTCGGCCCGGGTCCGCGGCCCGAGATCGAGGCCGCGCTGGACGAGTTGGGGATCGAACGCCGCCTTGGTACGACGGTGACGGAGGTCGGCGACGGGTACGCCGTACTGGCCGACGGCAGCAAGGTCGACGCGGACGTCGTTGTCTGGTCCGTGGGGATGCGGGCCAGCGAGCTCACCCGGCAGATCTCCGACGAGCTCGACCACCTGGGCCGGGTGCCAGTGGACCACCACCTGCGTGCCCTTCCCGAGGTGTTCGTTGCCGGCGACACGGCTGCGGCGGCCTTCGACGCCGAGCACATGGTCATGCAGGCCTGCCAGCACGCCAGCCCGCTCGGCAAGGTTGCGGGCTACAACGCGGCCGCCGACCTGCTCGGCGTACCGCCGCGCGACTTCACCCCCGGCCCGTACGTCACCTGCCTCGACCTCGGCGCTGCCGGCGGCGTCTTCACCCGAGGCTGGGACCGCCGTGTGATGGCCTCGGGCGCCGAGGGCGCAGCCGTCAAGAAGGGCATCAACCAGGCCATCCACCCACCGGTCGACGACGCCGAGAAGATCCTCGCCGCCGCCGATCGGGTCCGCCTCGAACTCCCCTTCTTCCCCCGCGAAGAATCCGCCGCCTGACCAGGGCGTTGTGCAGCCCGACAGGTAGTGTCCGGCGGTTCGTAGTGCACCTGAGCGCACCCGCGCGCCGGTGTACGGTGTCTCGCCGGTGCACTACCTGTCGGCGTGCACGCGGTCCAGGAATACCAGTGCGAACGGAGCTGGTTGGAGAGACCATGCGCTACGCCACCTATGTGAAGTCGTTCGGCGAGTACGGCAGCCCGAAGGTCCTGCGCGATCTCGCCAGGGCGACCGAGGACCACGGCTGGGACGGGTTCTTCGTGTGGGATCTCCTGAGCTCTCCCACCTACGACCCTCCGGTCGCCGATCCCTGGGTCACTCTGGCCGCGATCGCCCAAGCCACCAGCAGAATCCTGATCGGCCCGATGGTCGTCCCCCTTCCCCGGCGCCGACCGGCCAAGCTTGCCCTCGAGGCCGGCACGCTGCAGGACCTCTCGAACGGCCGCCTCATCCTCGGCCTCGGAACAGGCGCGGGCTGGGACTACACGCGGTTCGGCGAGTCCGCGAAGCGCAGGGAGCTCGCCGAGCGACTCGACGAGGGCGCCGACCTGCTGCACCAGTTCCTCGCCGGCGACCCCGTCGAGCACGACGGCAGGTACTACCGGGCCACCGACGTCCGCTTCCCTCGGACTGACATCCCCATCTGGACGAGCGGCTTCTGGCCGCGGACCGGTCCCGTCCGAGGCGCGCGCAACGCGGACGGTCTCTTCCCGCAGATCAGGGACGAGGCCGACGACTTCCGGCTCCCCACCATCGACGAACTCGCCACGATCCGCGCCGACTTCGAGAAGTCCGGCGGGCGCCAGAACGCCGACATCGCCATCTGGTCCCCAAGCCAGGCCGGCACCCCCGACGCCGCCCTGGCCGCGCAGTACGAAGAGGCCGGCGTCACCTGGTGGTTCCAGGACGGCTCCGAGATCTCCCCCGAAGACCTGCACACCCGCCTGGCCGGGGGCCCGCCCGCCTAGGCGTCGGCTACTTGAAGACGACGACGCCGATGCCGGTGAGGGCCAGTTGGAGGAGGGCCACCGGGACCAGGCCCTGCCAGGCGAGCTTCTGGAGTTGGTCGGCGCGCATGCGGGGGAAGGAGACGCGGACCCAGATCACGACCACCGAGACGAGCGCCACCTTGAGGATCGTCCAGATCCAGCCGATCGAGTCCGGTCCCGGCCCGCTCCACCCACCCAGGAACAACACCGTCGTGAGGCCGGCCAGTACGACGATGCCGGCGTACTCGGCGAGCAGGAACATCGCGAAGCGGAGACCGGTGTACTCCGTGTACGGCCCGAAGATGACCTCCGAGTCCGCGACCGGCATGTCGAACGGCGGCCGCTGCAACTCCGCCAGCCCCGCGATGAAGAACACGACCAGGCCGGGCAGCTGCCAGAGCAACCACCACGGGTTCCACGCGGTCGCGATCCCCGACAGGCTGAGCGACCCGGCCGCCACCGCGACGCTCGCCGCGGTCAGCACGAACGGGAGCTCGTAGCTCATCAGCTGCGCCGCAACCCGAAGTCCGCCGAGCAGGCTGTACTTGTTGCCGCTCCCCCAGCCCGCCATCAGCGATCCGAGCACGCCGATGCTCATCACCGCGAGCACGAAGAACAGGCCGGAGTCGAGGTCGGCACCGACGACGCCCGGCGCCAGCGGGATCGCGGCCAGCGCGGCCATGTACGGCAGGATCGCGACGATCGGGGCCCATTCGAAGACCCGCCGGTCCGCGGCCGCCGGGACGACGCTCTCCTTCTGCACGAACTTGACGCCGTCCGCGACCAGTTGCGCCCAGCCGTGGAACGCGCCGGCGTACATCGGACCGAGCCGTGACTGCATGTGCGCCATCACCTTGTGCTCGGCCTGGCCGACCAGCAGGGGCGCCACCAGGAAGGCGACGAGGACGCCGACCACCCGCACCACGAACTCCAGCATGACCGCACCCTATCGAGTCCGGCTTGACCTCAACCAGCGTTGAGGTCGAAGGCTGGGTCGTACAACCGATCGAAGGAGACTGAAATGACCACGGTTCTGGTGACTGGGGCGACCGGGCGCGTCGGGAGGCACGTGGTGGCCGGACTGCGCGCCGCGGGTGTGACCGTCCGCGCGCTCGTCCGAACGCCGGACCTCGCCGGACTGCCGTCGGACGTCGAGCTGGTCCAGGGCGACATCTACGATCCGGAAGCGGTACGACGGGCTGCGGCCGACGTCGACGCGGCGTTCCTGCTGTGGCCGGCGTTCAGCGCGGACGGCGCGGCGGCCGCGGTCGCGGAACTTCCCCGGCGTGTGGTGTACCTGTCCTCGTTGAACGCATCGTCCGGCGGAGTCTGGGGCGACGTCGAGGAGCTGTTGCGTCAAGCAGGCAAGGACTGGACCTTCCTCCGCGCCGGCGGGTTCGCCGTCAACGCGCAGAGCTGGGCTGAGGACATCCGGACCGGGGACGTCGTCCGGCTGCCGTATCCACAGGCGGGGCGGTCCCTGATCCATGAGCGGGATATCGCGGCGGTCGCCGTACTCACGCTGCTGAACGACCGACACGGCGGGCAGACGTACGACCTGACCGGGCCGGAGGTACTGACCCAGGCCGAGCAGGTGGAGACGATCGCACGAGCCGTCGGCAAGGAGATCCGGATCGAGGAACTGTCCGCAGACCAGGCACGTCAGGCGATGCTCGACCAAGGCGCCGATCCCGCACTCGCCGACAGCGCCGTCACGTACTGGGCCGGGCTGGTCGACTCCCCCGAGCCCGTCACGATCACGGTCTCCGAACTCACCGGGCGCCCGGCCCTGACGTTCGCCGGCTGGGCCCGGGAACACGCCGACGAGTTCCGTGTCCTGTCCACGGCCGAGGTCGCGAACCGGTACGTCGACGCCCTGAGCACCGGCCGTCTCGACGAGGCCCTGGCGCTGTCCGCGCCGGAGGTGGTCCGGGTCGCACCGCTCGAGACCGGTGGCGAGGAGGTCGAGGTCAAGGGTGTCGACGCGATTCTCGAGAACGCGCGCCGCCTCAGCACCGACATCGAGTACCTGGCGGTCCACCTCGTCGGGCCGCTGCTCCTCGACGACCGCTTCGCCATCCGGTTCGCCTTCGACCAGCGCAATGTCCGCACCGGCGAGCAGTCCCGCACCACCAAGCTCTCGCTCTGCACCGTCGAGTCCGGCCGGATCGTTCGCGAGGAGGTCTTCTACTTCTCCCCGCCGAGCGAGAGCTGAAGCCAGCCGCCGACGTCGTGCCGGCCGGCGGCCAGCGCTGCGGAGCGCGCGCCGTGGTTGGCGGCGTCGATGGTGCCGATGAGGATGCGCGGCTGGTCCGGCAACGCCTGGGCCAGCAGCGCGCTGAGGTGCCGGCCGTAGCCGCGACCCCGGTACTTGTCGGCCAGGACCAGCTCGTGCACGACGTACGCGGGCAGGCCGAGCGAGTCCTCGGGGTTGATGACTCCGCCGACATAGCCGGCCCAGTCGCCCTCGACCGTGACGTCGAAGAGAAGACCGGCCTCGGCCGACTCGGCGAGATCGTCACGATCCTGGAGCGACGCCTCCTGGGTGTGATGCGGGTGTGCCGCGTCCACCGCGTTGTACGCGCGCTTGGCCTCGTCGTAGTGGTCGACCTCGCGAGCCCGGACGAGCGACAGGCCGGCCGGTACGTCGCGGGGCTGCAGCTCAGTGATCGGCGCGGCGAAGAAGCGGCGATCGGGCTGCGTGCCAGGCAGATCGGCTTCCGCGCTCCAGAGCCGGAGGTACCGCGGGCTGTACGTGCCGTAGAGCTCGCGCGCGACCGCGGCCAGCGCCGGGAGGTCCGACGTACGCGGTGCGCGGCTCATCGGGGTCGCGTCGACGAACGGCTTCGTCGGGTCGAGGCCCTCGAAGCGCATGCTGAACATGGCGTGCAGCTCGTCGCCCGCAGGCAACCAGTAGTTGAGCATCGACTCGGCGGGCCGGCCCGGACCGAACCGTTCGACGCGACCGGCCGCGATGTCGAGGTCCGTGGCGAGCAGGACATCCACGCCTTCGTGCACCTCGGCCAACGCCTGCAGCCGCGACTCGTCGTCGACCCAGGTGCGCGTCAGCGGATGCTGGCGCTCGAGCGTGTAGCGAGCCAGCTCCAGCCCGGTCGGGATCATGCCTCGGGTTCCGCCGGCGGAGCCTCTGCCTGCTTCCTGGTACGGCGCTCGGCTCCGGCGCGACGTGGGCGCGCAGGCGTGGACGCCGCCTGCGCAGGCGCCAGCGGATCCGGATCAGGCGACCCCGCCGGGCGCGGGCCCCAGGTCTCCGGGTCGGGAACCCCGGGCGGCAGCGTGCGCCGCCGGCTGGGCGCGCCGTGCGCCGGCGCGTGATCCGATTCGCCGGGTTCCTTCGCACCCGGCCACGGCTTGGCGACCCGGGCCGCGAGCACGAACTCCTTGCGCAGCGGGTTTCCCTCGAAGCCGTCCGGCAGCAACAACGGGATCAGGTTCGGGTGGCCCTCGAAACTGATCCCGAACATCTCGAACGTCTCGCGCTCGTGCCAGTTCGCACCGGCGTACAGCTCCGAGAGCGTCGGCAGCACCGGCTTGTCCCGCGGGATCAGCGTGCGGACCAGCAGGTGCTCGACGTGTGCACCGCCCCAGAAGTCCGCGAGGTGCGAGACCACCCGGAACCCGTCGGTGAGCTCGTCCGCGGCAGACAGGAAGTCGAAGAACGTGTACCCGACCGCGTCCCGCAGCACCTCGTGCGCGGCCACCCACGACTCCGCCGGTACGTCGATCGCCACCGGGGCGAAGCTGTCGGACTGGGTCGCGGTGATGCCGGCCGCGGTCAGCGCCTCGAGGGCGTCGGTGCTCACTGCGGCGTCACCAGGCCGCGGGTCAGTGCCTCGGCGGACGGCTCGTCGTACCGGCTCTGCAGGCTCTCGCCGGCGATCTTCTCCTGCAGCTTGAGGATGCCCTGCAGCAAGGCCTCCGGCCGCGGCGGGCAGCCGGGCACGTAGACGTCGACCGGGATGATCTGGTCGACGCCCTTCGTCACGCAGTACGAGTCCCAGTACGGGCCGCCGGAGTTCGAGCAGGAGCCGAACGAGATCACGTACTTCGGCTCCGGCATCTGGTCGTAGAGCCGCTTGATGGCCGGCGCCATCTTGTCCGTCACGGTGCCCGAGACCACCATCAGGTCGGCCTGCCGCGGCCCCGGCGCGAACGGGATCACGCCGAGCCGGATGAAGTCGTGCCGGCCCATCGACGCGGCGATGAACTCGATCGCGCAGCAGGCGAGGCCGAAGTTGAACACCCACAGCGAGTACTTGCGGCCCCAGTTCAGCAGGTACCGGACCGGCTCGGGCGCGAGTTTGGCCAGCGCACCCACAGCGGGACGCACGGTCGGCATCGGCAGCTCGGTCGACGACATGTTGATCAGCCTAGACCGCTGCCGCGAGAATCTCTTCTGCCATGACGTCCGGGTACTCCAGTGGCGCGTAGTGGCCGGCGCCGTCGACGTACCGGAGTCTCGCCGCGCTGAAGAAGTCGTCGACCCGGTCCGACCACTCCCGCGGGAACAGCGGATCGAACTCGGGCCACAGCACGGTGGTCGGTACGGCGATCCGGTCGGCGGCGGCAGGTGCGACCTCGGCAGCCGATGTGGCGACCGACCCGGCACCTGCGCGGTACCAGTTGATCGACGCGGTGAATGCGCCCGGCCGTGAGTACGCCTCGACCAGATGGTCCAGTGACGGTTCGAAGCCCGGCCCGGACCAGTGCGTCCAGAAGTGCCGCAGGTACGCGCGGACCGCTTCCGGCTTGCCGTCGATCAGCTCCTCGATCACCGGCAGCTTGTGGAACGCCTGGTACCAGAACTCCGTCTGCGCCCGCTCACCGAAGATCCGCGTCCCGATCCCCGGCAGCGGCGGCGCGATCACCAGCGCCTTCACCAGCTCGGGCCGCGACTTCGCGATCGCCTGCGCGATCCGGCTGCCGACGTCGTACCCGGCCAGCACGACCTGCTCCAGTCCGAGCTCCTCGATCAGACCGACGACGCTGCGGCTCTGCGCGACCGCGCTGTACTCCGCCGGATCCACCAGGTGCTTGTCCGACTCCCCGAAACCCCGCAGATCGGGTACGACGACCTCGCACGCCGTACTGAGTTTGGGCTCGAGCACGCGGTAGTCCGTCCGATCGCCGGGCCACCCGTGCAACAGCACCACCGCCGGGCCGGTCCCGCTCCGGTCGTAGGCCAGCTTGAACCCGTCCACCGCGTCGCTCTGCATCCGCCCATTCTCGACTATTCCGTTGACCGCCCCGGACGCCGGTCCTACCGTGATTGAACAGGACTGGACAGGTCCACCTCAGGTGGGAGACGGCATGGCCGATCAGCTGGAGGTACAGGGTCCGGAGATCCGGGCGCTCGCGGTCGAGAGCAACGGGCTGAACGTGATCGCGGACACCGACCGGAAGGGCCGGCCGAGCCAGCTGTTCTGGCCGTGGTTCGGGGCGAACGTCTCGGTGCTCGGGCTGAGCTACGGCGCGTTCGCGCTGGGCTTCGGGATCTCGTTCTGGCAGGCGGTCATCGCCGGCCTGATCGGAGTCGTGTTCTCGTTCCTGCTCTGCGGCCTGGTCGCCCTCGCCGGCAAACGCGGTTCGGCACCGACGATGGTGCTCGGCCGTGCAGCGTTCGGTGTCCGCGGCAACAAACTGCCGTCGGTGGTGTCGTGGCTGCTGACGGTCGGCTGGGAGACCGTGCTGACGATCCTCGCCACGCTGGCTACCGCCACCGTCTTCGAGCGCCTCGGCTGGGGTGGCGGCGATCTGACCAAGGTGATCGCTTTGGTCGTGGTCGGCGTACTGATCGTTGCCTGCGGCGTGCTCGGGTTCGACCTGATCATGCGCGCGC
>Ga0164241_10006738_pt1 | contig 10415 bp, 9 predicted proteins | sample OricomyardsoilBY_FD_108780 | JGI IMG/M metagenome (GOLD analysis project Ga0164241, IMG submission 108780) | Backyard soil microbial communities from Emeryville, California, USA - Original compost - Back yard soil (BY) | ecosystem: Environmental > Terrestrial > Soil > Unclassified | place: USA... | reverse complement strand
GGGATCGCGCTGACCGAGGCCGGCCACACGGTCCGGACCCGGGCGGACGGCGACGGGTTCGAGCGTGAGCTCGCGGAGTACCAGCCGGACCTCGTGTTGCTCGACGTGATGCTCCCCGGCCGGGACGGGTTCGAGCTGCTGACGGTGGCCCGGGAGACGTCGAACGCCGGCGTCATCCTGCTGACCGCGCGCGACGGTGTCGAGGACCGGCTGCACGGCCTGCGTACCGGTGCGGACGATTATGTGGTCAAGCCGTTCGTCCTTGCCGAGCTGATCGCTCGGGTCGAGGCGCTGCTGCGGCGGATGGGCCGGCTCCGGACCGTGCTGGAGATCGGCGACCTGACCGTCGACGTCGAGGCCGGGTCAGTCCGGCGTGCCGGGCAGGCGATCGAGCTGACGGCGACGGAGTACAAACTGCTCGCGTTCCTCGCCGGGCGCAGCGGCAAGGTGGTCGGCAAGACCCAGCTACTGACCGCGGTGTGGGGGTACGACGACTATGCGGCCAACCTGGTCGAGGTCCACGTGAGCGCACTCCGCCGGAAGCTGGAGGCACACGGTCCGCGGCTCCTGCACACCGTCCGTGGTTCCGGCTACGTCCTGCGGCCGCCGTCATGAAGCCGTTGCGTACGGCGTCCCTGCGGGTCCGCGTCACGCTGACGGCAATCGCCGTACTGCTGATCGTTCTGCCGGTGACCGGCCTGACGGTGAAGGCGGTCTTCGACGCGCAGGCCGAGCGCAGCCTGGACTCGCTGCTGACCGGGCGAGCCCAACTCGCGCAGCAACTCGCCCGGCAGAACGTTGCTCCAAGCAACCTCGTACGTCGGATCGACGCCGACGGGGTCCGGGTGACACTGATCCTGCGATCGGGTCAGCAGCTCGGTGCGCCGCCGGTCGACCCCGGCGGAACTGTGCGGCAGGTACGGGCCACGTTGCAGGCGGGTCAGCGAACGCGCGGCGCGACGCTGCTGCTGTCGGCGGACACGGCGTTGCTGGCGGATGCGAGTGCGCGACTCAGGACAGTGCTTCTGGTGTCGGGGGCGGCGGCGATCCTGATCACGGCGCTGGCGTTGATCATCGGTATGAGGTTCGCGCTCGCGCCACTCGATGCGATGACCGGGCTGGCGCGGTCGATCGTTGCCGGTCGGCGAGGTGAGCGGTTGCAGCCGGAGCGGGCCGACACCGAGCTCGGGCGCACGGCGGCCGCCTTCGACGAGATGCTGGACGCGCTCGAAGGCGCCGAGGGGACGGCTCGCCGGTCGGAGGATCGCATGCGGGAGTTCGTGGCGGATGCCGCGCATGAGCTGCGAACACCTGTTGCCGGGTTGCAAACGGCGGCCGAGACGCTGATCCAGCTCGGGCCCGAGGCACCGGCCTCGCGGCGCGAGGAGCTCGAACTCTTGCTGGTCCGTGAGTCCCGCCGAGCCGGCACCCTCGTCGCCGATCTGCTCGAGCTCAGCCGCATCGACGCTGGTCTCCACCTCAACCTCTCTCCCGTCGACCTCCGCCACCTCGCCGAAACCCAGGCCGCCCGGACCCGCCTGGTCGCGCCTGATGTCATCGTCCAGGTCACCGGCTCCGGCACCGTGACAGGTGATCCCGAACGCCTGGCCCAGATCCTCGCCAACCTTCTCGACAACGCCCGCCAGGCAGGTGCACACTCCCTGCACATCGCGGTCGCCCCGGCCGGCCTCCTGGTGGAAGACGACGGCCCCGGAGTCCCGCCCGAAGTCCGCGAACGCATCTTCCAACGCCTCGTTCACGGCCCTCACAGCAAGGGCGCCGGCCTGGGCCTCGCAATCGCCCGAGGCGTCGCACGAGCCCACGGCGGCGACCTGACAGTCACCGACCGCGCCGACGGCCACCGAGGCGCCGCCTTCCGGCTGTCCCTCCCAGCCCAGACCACCTTCAGCGGCTGACCACCGAGCCCCGACCGGCTTCGGCGACCGACCCACCTGGGCCCGAACCGGCTCCGGCGATTGACCCACCGAGCCCCGACCGGCTTCGGCGGCCGACCCACCTGGGACGCCCTGTACCGCCCGGCTGCGGACGTGTCCCACTCACCAACCCTCACGATCAGCACCCGCCGCGCTCGGGGTCAGCGTGGCGACCAGCGCTCTGAGGCGGTTGGTGAGTGCCACAGGTCCGCTCCCGCCGACGCAACTCCAAGCCTTGCGGACCTGCAGGCCATCACAATCACGCGGCCCCGAGCCACGGGCCCCTTCCCCACGGCGAAATCAGGTCCGCGACGCCCTCGGCGTGCGCCATTGTGATGGCCTGGCGGTCCGCCCCACTCCAGCCGTGCGACAGCCGTGCGACCGCACCGCGGCCTGCGCTCACCCTGAGCGCCGTGGATCGGGGAGGATTTCAGTCCCGAATCAGGCGGCTATCCTCCCCAGTCCAGCCCGCGGCGGCCGTCGGGCCGCACCATCTAGCGCAGCCGTGGGCCGCACCACCTACCGGCAGCCGTGGGCCGCACCAGCCACCGCAGCCGAGGGACCGCATCAGCCACCGGCAGCCGTGCGGCCCCAACCAACCCATCACACCCGCAGGAGGCCGTCGATGGTGGTTTTGTGGTTGGCGAGGATCTTGGTGGGGTCGGTGCCGAGGACGTCGCGCAGGACGGTGGCGTAGATGTCGCGGAAGTCGGTGGTTGGTTTGAGGTCGCCGTTGGACAGGTCGGTGAGGCTTGGTTGTTCGCCGAAGAAGCCGCCGGAGACCTTGTTGCCGAGGACGAAGACCGGGCCGGCAGTTCCGTGGTCCGTGCCGTCACTCCCGTTCGCGTGCACCCGACGGCCGAACTCGGAGTACACGAGCACCACGGCGTTCTTGCCCCGGTCCGTCTTCCGCAGCCGCTGAACGAACGGCGTCAGCGCTCCGTCGAGCTCGGTCAGCAACCGTTGCTGCGTTCCACGCTCGTCCGCGTGGGTGTCGAATCCGCCGAGCGAAGCGGAGTACGCCCGGGTCGGTACGCCCGCCTCGATCAACCCCGCGATGAGTTCGAGCTGCGCGCCGAGCTGCGACGTACCGCCCGCCGAGGCTCCCTGCGTGCGCTGCTCGTCCTCTTCGTCCTCCTGCTCGTGACCGGTGCGGACTGCGGCGCCCAGCACCTTCGTTGCCTCCTGGAGGTCCTGCACCGCCTTGGCCGCCCGCGCCTGCCAGTGCCCCTCCCCCGGACTCGGCTTGCCCAACGCGGCATACGCCGTACCCAGCGCGCCCTTCGGCAGCGCGAGCCCTCGCAACGGGAGCGAGGCGGCCGCAGTGGTCTCGCCGGCCAGCAGCGGCGGCAGGGTGGGTTCGACCGACACGGCCCGCAGCGGGTCAGCGCCGGTCGCGTCCAGCCAGCGCCCGAGCCACCCCGTCGGCACCGGCGACTTCGGTGACGCTGTCTGCCAGATCGCCATCGAACGGAAGTGGCTGCGGTCCGGCTCCGGATACCCGACCCCACGCACGATCGCCAGTTGCTTCTCGTCCCACAGGCCCTTCAGGCCTTTCATCCCCGGGTTCAGTCCGAGCCCGTCGCCCAGGTCGAGTACGTCGCCCTGCTCGTAGGCCAGGTCGGGACGCGCCTTCTGGTACGCCGGATCGCCTGCCGGCACGACCGTGTTCAGTCCGTCGTTGCCGCCGTACAAGGTGATGACGACCAGCACGGACTCGTCGCTCGGGAGTGGGTCGTCGACGGCGGCGGCCATCAGGTCGGACCAGTTCACCTGGGTCGCCCCGACCGCCAATGCTCCGGTCGCGGTCACGCCGCTGAGCGTCAGGAACCGCCTTCTCGTCAAGTTGTCCATCGGTCCTCCTCGGCCGCTCATCCGCTGACCACGTACTCGGGTGCGCAGGCGGCGAGTGCCGTCAGCTGCTTCGGATCCTTCACACCAGCCAGTGCCGCCTTCGTCCGCTCGGACCAGCCGTCGACACCCAGCAGGGCAGCGACCGCGGCCACCTTGTCGTTGGCTTCCTCCACCGCGGGCAGCTCGGCCTGCTTCACGAGGTGCTGGGCCAACTGCAACCGCGTCACACCAGCAGACGTCGTCAGCCAGCTCGCACCGGCCGGCCATCCGCCGACGCTCGGCGGCCGGAACGGCAACTGCCCCATCCCGCGGAGCCCCGCGAGCAGCTTGGTCTGTTCCTTCTCGGCCAGCTTCCCCGGCTGGACCCGCATCGCCCGGAGCAGTCCGGCCGCCCACTCCACCGGTTGCTTCACCAGCGCCGACTCCGGATCCCGGAAGGCCGGCTCGGCAACCATTGCCGTGAGCAACGAGCGGACGTTGCGCCCGTCGCCGTACGCCGTCGTCAGCCGGGCGATCGTCGCCGCATCCGGCGGAGTCGCCGACACCAGCCGGAACCACAGCCGTCCGATCACGAAGCCCGCCGAGGCAGGTTGCGTGAGGGCGAGCCCGGCGAATCCCTTGGCGTCGAAGTTGCCGGTCTTGCCGAGCAGCGTCTTCGAGTCGGAATCGAACCGTCGCCGCTGGAACGTCGCGCCCTTCCCGTCGCGTCCGAGCACCCATCCGGTCAGGCAGCGCGCGCCCTGGGCGACGTCGGTCTCCTGGTAGTGGCCGATGCCGAGCGTGAACAGTTCCATGAACTCGCGGGCCAGGTTCTCGTTCGGTGACCCGCGGCGGTTCTTCTGGCCGTCGAGCCAGCGGATCATCGCCGTGTCGACGACCATCGCCTCGGCCAGGTCGCCGAACCGTCCGAGCGCGTACTTGCGCTGCGTCTGGTTCTGCCCGAGCATCCAGACGGCGTTGCGGACCTTCTGATTGCTGGTCGCGAAGTGTCCGTGCCAGAACCAGGTCAGCCGCTCGCTCGCCGTCCGGCTCACCACCATCCGGTCCAGCCACCACGTGGTCAGCTTCCGCTCCTGCGCCACCCGTTGCCGCGCCGCCGCCTTCTTCGCGGCCTTGTCCTTCTGGGCGTCCGGGTCCTTCTTCTTGCCCATGGCCGCGGGCGGCGCGAGCCCGGTCGGCGGCGGCAGTGCCGCGGCGGCCGCGTCCGTCGCCGGACCCAGCAGCCGCCGCAGCGTCGCGTCGAGCCCGGCCTCCAGGTCCCCGGGTGCCGGCCCGAACCCGAGCCGGTCGTTCAGCCGCCGTACCGCGGCCCGCTCGCTGATCTCGGTCATACCCCCGATCGTTTCCAGGGCCGCCCGCGCGGACCAGCCTCCGGGGCCTTTCTTCAGCCAACCCACAGGTGTGAGTAGACAGTGTCTACACCGATCGTGTAGACACTGTCTACGTGATCGCTCTCGGCCTGCTGACGGCATCCGCGTGCTGTCACGCCGCATGGAACCTGCTGATGAAGACGTCCGCGCCGCGAGGACCGGCGTTCGTCTGGCTCTGCGGCGTCGTCACTCTGCCGCTGTCGCTGGCGCTGCTCGTCTGGTCAGGGTTCCGCGGCACTCTCGCGACCGCGTGGTGGGCCGGTCTGGTGAGCATGCTCCTGCACACCACGTACGCCGTCACGCTGCAGAAGGCGTACGGCGCAGGCGAGTTCTCGACCGTCTATCCGGTGAGCCGGGGCGTCGCACCTGTCCTGGTCACGGTGGCAGCCATCCCATGGCAGGGCTGGCCGGCGCCGAAGGTGTGGGGTGGCGTCGTCCTGGTGCTGTGCGGTGTGCAGGCGATGGACGGGCTTCGCCGGCGCCGCGGGGTGGCGGCCGGCGTCGGACTCGGTCTCGTGATCGCGACCTGCACCGCCGCCTATACCCTGTGGGACGGGTTCGCGATGGTCTCTCTCGGCGCCGACCTCGTGCCCTACCTCGCCGTGGCGAATGTGGCCCAGGTGATCGTGCTGTCGGCCGTCCTCGCAGCCCGTCGCGGAGACCTGGCCGACGTGCTGCCTCATTGGCGGCGGGCGATCCCGATCGCCGTCCTGACACCGGCGAGCTACGGGCTGGTGCTGCTGGCCCTGTCCGTCGCGTCGGTCGGCACGGTCGCGATCGGCCGCACGCTGAACGTCGTACTCGGCGCAGTGCTCGGCGTCGTCGTACTGCGTGAGCGGCTCACGCACGCACGCATCGCCGGCTTGGCCATCGTCGTTGCCGGCGTTCTGATCGTCACTGCCTGAAGGTGAGGTTGACTTCGAGTTTGCTTGAATTCTTAAGCTGACAGGTATGACACGAACCCTCGCGGACCGGATCGGCACCCACGGGCTGGGCGTCCTGGTCACGCTCAAACGAGACGGGCGGCCGCAGTTGTCGAACGTCACCTATGTGTACGACGGCGACCGGATCCGGGTGTCGCTGACCGACAGCCGGGCCAAGACCAAGAACCTGCGGCGCGATCCGCGCGCCAGCCTGTACGTCGGCGGTCCCGGCGGAGGGTCGTATCTCGTGCTGGAAGGCAAGGCCGAGCTCAGTCCGGTCGCGGCGGATCCGCACGACGCGGTGGTCGATGACCTGGTCGACTACTACCGGACCGCCTCCGGCGAACACCCGGACTGGGACGAGTACCGCCGCGCCATGGTGGCCGACGACCGTCTGATGTTCTCGATGACCATCGACCACGCCTACGGCATGCCACAGCCCACCGACTGACCTCACCAGCAGTCGAGCAGACGCTCAGCGGGGAACTTCTCCACGGTGGATAAACCACTCGCGGTAACCGTCCGCCTGATGGACCCTGTGGGCGTGGACATCACAAGACTGTCACCCGACGACGAGGTCGGGTGCACGGAAGCCGTAGCCCTGCTGACCGCAGCGGAGAAGCTGGACTGCCCGGAGACGGTGGTGCCGACACCTCGCGGCTACGCCGCCCACCTGAAGCACGGCTGGGACGGCGACCCCGGCCGGGGCTACCTGGCCCGCGACGAGGACGGCGTGGTCGTCGGACTGCTCGGCCTGCACGCCCCGACGTACGACAACACCCACCTCGCGTGGGTTGCGATCAACGTTCATCCCGACCACCGCGGTCACGGCATCGGTTCGGAGCTGCTCGCCTATGGCGAACAGGTGGCCCGCGAGTTGGGCCGGACCTCGCTCGGGACGGACAACTGGGACCTGCCGAAGGCGAACGCGTTCTCGCTGCGGCACGGGTTCGAGCAGAAGGCGATCGAGGTCAACCGGCGTCAGGACATCTCCGGTCTCGACTGGTCCGTGGTCGAGCGTCTGTACGACGAAGCCGTGCAGGCGTCGGCCGGGTACGAACTGGTGCAGGTGACCGGGAAGCTGCCCGAGGACCTGCTCGACGGCATGGTGGCACTGACCGCGTCGATCAACGATGCGCCGAAGGACGACCTGGACATCGAGGACGACGTGTTCACCCCGGAGCGCTTGCGCGCGTACGAGGTCGCGCAGGAAGCCCATGACCAGACCATCTACCGGGTGATCGCCCGGAACAGGTCGACCGGTGAACTGGCCGGCCACTCGACCATCGTGGTGGAGCGCGAACGGCCGCACATCGCCGAGCAGCACGACACGGCCGTCGACCGTGCGCACCGCGGCCATCGCCTGGGTGCGCTGGTCAAGACCGCCATGCTGCTGTGGATGCGCGACGAAGAGCCCGCGATCACCCAGCTCGACACGTGGAACGCGGAGTCCAACTCCCACATGATCGCGATCAACGAACAACTGAACTACCACATCGTCGCCCGCGCGATCGCCTACCAGAAGTCGCTGTAAGAGCCGGAGCGAGTGCCTGCAGATCGGCCGGGGTCAGCACGCCTGGACCACGGTGACTTTCATTCGGTTGGACAGGGTGAAGCCGAGGGACTCGTACAGGCGGATGGCGGAGGTGTTGGCGCCGCCGGTGTGCAGGAACGGGGTGCGGCCGGTCGCCGCGATGTGCGCGGCGACCGCCCGGATCAGGCGGGTGGCCAGGCCTTCGCCCCGGTACGTCGGGTGTGTGCAGACGGCACTGATCTCCGTATGGGTGGGCAGCGCGAACCGGGTCCCCGCCATCGCGATCAGCTCGCCGTCGCGGCGGATGCCGAGGTAGGTGCCGAGCTCGATCGTGCGGCTGCGGAACGGCCCCGGATCGGTCAGCGCGACCAGCGCCAGCATCTCCGGTACGTCGTCCGCCGTGAGGACGACGGCCTGCGGTTCGTCGGCCGCGAGCGACGCGGGCGCGACGAACTGCACCAGCTCGATCTGGAGATCCAGCTTGAAACCGTCGGGGATCGGGAACTCCGGCCGCATCAGCGCCGCGGTCTTCCCGGATCCGACCAGAACGGCAGCGTCGGCCCAGTCCTGCTCGCTCGGGTCGTCAGGCAGCCCGAGGAACGGCGCGACCGCCGACGGATAGCGACGTGCGTTGCCGCGAACTTCCGCGAAGCCGGTGTGCGGGCCGGTCAGAGCGGCGTACACGGGATTGGTCAGCACCGGGCGTCCCTCTGGTCGGATGGTCAGAAGCCCAGTTTGCGCAGGTGTTTGGCGTCTGTCTGCCAGTTCTTGGCGATCTTCACGTGCAGGTCGAGGTACACCGGCGTCCCGAGCAGGGCCTCGATCTGGCGGCGGGCGGCGGCGCCGACCTCACGTAGCCGGGCGCCCTTGTGGCCGATCACGATGCCCTTCTGACTGTCCCGCTCGAGGAAGATGTTCGCGTAGACGTCGAGCAACGGCTTGTCCTCCGGGCGGTCCTCGCGCAGGCCCATCTCGTCGATGGTGACCGCGATCGAGTGCGGCAACTCGTCCCGGACGCCCTCCAGCGCGGCCTCGCGGATCAGCTCGGCGACCAGCGTCTCCTCGGGCTCGTCGGTGATGTCGCCGTCCGGGTAGAGCGCGAAGCCCTCCGGCAGCAGCTTCACCAGCTCGTCGGCGACCACGTCGACCTGGTAGCCCGACGTCGCCGAGACCGGGATGACCGCGGCCCATTCGATCCCGGCCGACTCCCCCAGTGCGGCGATCTCGGCCAGGTGCTCGACCATCCGGTCCGGCTCGACCAGGTCGGCCTTGGTGGCCAGCGCGACCTTCGGGGTCTTCGCGACCTTCGCCGCCTCGGTGACCAGGAACCGGTCGCCGGGCCCGATCCGCTCGCTGGCAGGCAGACAGACCGCGATCACGTCGACCTCGGCCCAGGTCGTCTTCACCAGGTCGTTCAGCCGCTCGCCGAGCAGTGTCCTCGGCTTGTGCAGGCCTGGGGTGTCGACCAGGATCAGCTGCGCGTCGGGCCGGTGCACGATGCCCCGCACCGCGTGCCGGGTCGTCTGCGGCTTGGACGAGGTGATGACGATCTTCGTCCCCACCAACGCGTTGGTGAGGGTGGACTTGCCGGCGTTGGGACGGCCGACAAAGCAGGCGAAACCGGACTTGAAGGCGGCCTCAGGTGTGGACGACATCGCGGACCTCTCCGGTGCCTTGGGCAACTACTACGGGAATCGTGGCGCCGGCGAAGTGGCGGACCACGTTCACGTCGACGGTGTCCGCGTCGGTGACCACCGCGGCGGCCTCCAGGCCCTTCACCCCGGACGACAGCGCCATCGCGACCGCCAGCTGCAGCGCGGTCAGGTCGACGGTGTCGAGCGCCACCGTGCAGGCGGCGTACGTGCGTCCGTCGGAGTCCCGGACGGCGGCACCCTCCGATGCACGGGTGCGCGCCCGCGCGGCGCGGGCCAGGGTGACGAGCTTGGCGTCCTCCGCCGGGAGGTCAACGGACAAGGTGTGGCTCCAAAGGGATCAGGCGTGCTGGTGGTTCTGGTCGTACGACGGGTCGGCGGTCTCGACCCGGCGTACCAGCACAGTACCGACCTGGTTGCGGCGGCCGGACGGCCGCTCCGCCGTCAGCGACAATCCCTCGATCTCCACCTCGGCGCCGGGGATCGGCACCTTGCCGAGCAGTTTGGCCATCAGGCCGCCGACCGTGTCGACGTCGTCGTCGTCCAGCGGTACGCCGAACAGCTCGCCGAGCTCGTCGATCGGGAGCCGGCTGGAGACCCGGTACGCGCCGTCGGACAGCTCCTGCACCGAGTCCGGATCCTCGTCGTACTCGTCGGTGATCTCACCGACGATCTCCTCCAGGATGTCCTCGATGGTGACCAGTCCGGCCGTACCGCCGTACTCGTCGACGACGATCGCGACGTGCATCCGGGCCGCCTGCATCTCGCGCAGCAGCTCGTCGACCGGTTTGGAGTCCGGCACGTACATGCACGGCCGCATCACCGACTCGACCCTCTCGGTCGACTCGGCCTGCGCATTGTCGTAGACGCGGCGCATCACGTCCTTGAGGTAGACCACGCCGAGAATGTCGTCGAGCGACTCACCGATCACCGGGATCCGCGAGTAGCCCGAGCGCAGCGCCAGCGAGGTGAGCTGGCGCAGCTTCTTGTGCCGCTCGATGTAGACCATGTCGGTGCGCGGCACCATCACCTCGCGCACGATGGTGTCGCCCAACTCGAACACCGAGTGGATCATCTGCCGCTCGCCGGACTCGATCACCGCGGACTTCTCGGCGTAGTCGACCAGCGCGCGCAGCTCGGCCTCGGTC
>Ga0164241_10006737_pt1 | contig 10416 bp, 10 predicted proteins | sample OricomyardsoilBY_FD_108780 | JGI IMG/M metagenome (GOLD analysis project Ga0164241, IMG submission 108780) | Backyard soil microbial communities from Emeryville, California, USA - Original compost - Back yard soil (BY) | ecosystem: Environmental > Terrestrial > Soil > Unclassified | place: USA... | reverse complement strand
GCCGCCTGACGACGATCCGGGGGTGAGAATGCGAACATGGGCGGTGGCCGCCTTGGCGGCGGCGACGATGCTGGCCGGCTGCGGGCCGAAGCCGCCGGTCAAGCGCCAGCCGGGCAGCTGGTCGCAAAAGGTCGAAATCACGCGCTTCGAGGGCAAGCAAGCCGATCCGCGGATCAGGCAGGGCATGCAGCAGATGTTCGACGCGATGAGTGGCATGCGCGTCTGCCTGACGCCCGATTTTGTCGCGCGCGAGGACATCAGCAAGCGTATGGCGCAGTTGAGCGGTCAGGGCTCCGCCTGCACGCCCGACAAAACGGCCAGTGCGGGCAGCACGATCGCCTTCGCCGCGACCTGCAAGCAGGCCGGCAGCACGGTGCGCATGGCGGCCAACGGCACCACCGACGGCGCCAGCCAGGACTTCACGATCAAGATCGAATCGACCGACGCCGCCGGCGCGAGCGAGGGCATCATGGAAATGCACGTGACCAGCAAGCGCGAGGGCGAATGCACCCCCGGCGAGTTGACCCCGCCGGCCAACGCGACCTGAGGCTACAAAATCCGCCGATAAGCGACGCGCCACATCGTCCAGCCGATCAATGCCGAGACCAAGGCAAGGACCACGCTCACCGCGATCGCGCTCAGCCAGCGGAACAGCCAGGTGCGCTCGTCGGTGATCGGCGCGGCGAACAGCCCGAAGCCATAGGTCTGCCCGCCGAGGAACAGCGCGAAGCCGGCGATCGCGCCGCTGAGCGTCGCCGCGACCGGGCCGCGCCGGCCTGCCGCGTGCAGGATCACCCAGAGCGGCCCGCCGATGCCCACCGCGGCCATCGCGGTGATCACCATGCCGATCACGAAGCCCACGAGGATGTTGAGCGGATCGGGCCCGCTACCGATCGCGACCAGGATCGCGGCGAACACGCCGCCGACCAGCCCGCCCGCGCCGAGCGCGAGCCCGGCACGATCGAGCGATGTTTCATACCGGCGCGCGTAGGCGACCCGCTCCGCCAAGGCTGATGCCCTCCCCGGCGCCTTCCTGATACCTCACGTCGCGCGAGGCAAGCCCCTTGCCGTGGCGAGCGTTCGCCGGCGGGACAGGAAACGCGCGCGCATTTTTTCCGGGAAAAAGCCGTGCAACCGATGAGCGATGCCGCCTAAAGACGCCACAATGCCCCGGATCCCGACACCTCACAGCCTGCCCGACTGGCCGCGCGCCTCGCGCCGTGCCCGCGCCATCGCGCGGCTGCACGGGCCGCGCTCGCCGCTGTTCCGCCGTCGCGTCGCGATGCTGGGCGGCGCGATCTCGATCGGGCTGGTCGCGATCCTGTTCGCCAAGCTGGCCGATCAATCGAGCGCGGTGTTCAACGCGATCGTGGCGCGCTGGCATTGGCTGCCGCTGGTCATCACCCCGCTCGGCTTCGCGCTGATGGTCGGGCTGACCAACCGCTACGCGCCCGCCGCGCGCGGTTCAGGCATCCCGCAAGTGATCGCGGCGAAGGAGAATCCCGAGATCGGCGCGCGCACCCTGCTCACCTTGCCGACTGCGCTGGCCAAGGCGGTGCTGACCTTCGGCGCGCTGCTGGTCGGCGGCTCGACCGGACGCGAGGGGCCGACGGTGCAGCTCGCCGCGTCGATGCTCGCCGTGTGGCACACGGTCCTGCGCGTGCCGATCCGCGCTTCGGTGCTGATCGCAGGCGGCGCGGCCGGGGTCGCGGCGGCGTTCAACACGCCGCTGGCCGGCATCGCCTTTGCGATCGAGGAGCTCGCCGCCGCCTATGAGCAGCGCATGGCGCTGCTGGTGATGACCGCGATCCTGATCGCCGGCGCGGTCGCCTCGGGCATCGCCGGCGATTATGTCTATTTCGGCACGGTCGGCGCCTCGATGCGGATCGGCCCGGCCTTGATCGTCGCGCCGGTCGCCGGCGTGCTCGGCGGCGTCGCGGGCGGCCTGTTCGCGCGGCTGATGCTCGGCGTCGCGCGGCGCTCGATCGCGCCGCTCAGGCCGCTTCAGCGCAAACCGGTCCTGTTCGCCGCGGTCTGCGGGCTGGTCGTCGCGGTGCTGGGCTGCACGACCGGCCTGACTTGGGGCGCGGGCTACCCCGTCGCCCACGCGATCATCGGCGGCGCCCACGTGCCCTTCTGGTTCGGCCTCGCCAAATTCGCCACCACGCTCGCCACGGCCGTCGCCGGCTTGCCCGGCGGCATCTTCGCGCCCAGCCTCTCGACCGGGGCCGGCTTCGGCAACATGCTGCGCTGGCTGTTCCCGGGCGAATCGCCGAGCGCGGTGGTGCTGCTGGGCATGGCCGCCTATTTCACCGGCGTGGTCCGCGCGCCGCTGACCGCGGTGTTCATCCTGACCGAGACGACCAACAGCCGCGGCCTGATGCTGCCGCTGATGGCCACCGCGCTGGTCGCCGATCTGGTCAGCCGTCAGGTCTGCGAGACCAAGCTCTACGAAGGCCTCTCCGAGACCTTTCTAGGCCGCGACCCTCCTAACGAAGCGCCCGCACCGCCGGCGTATCGAGGCACGCCAGCCGCGCCGGGCGATCCATCGGCCTGACCGCGGCGGGCGCGGCATAAGGCGCGATCTCCTGCGGCACGCCGATCGGCACCGCCGCGAAGCCATGCTGGCCGGTGCAGGCCATCGCCGCGTCGAGCATCTTCGGCGGCGTGTCATAACCTTCGTACGACAAGCGGAACGTGCCCCAATGGATCGGAATCGCGCGCGACGCGCCGAGCCGGCGATAGACTTCGACCGCGTCGACCGGGCCGATATGGCTGCCCGATTCCATCTGGCCGGGCACGAAGCGGAACGCGCCGATCGGGATCAGCGCCAGCCGGATCGGCCCGTGCGCCGCGGCCTCGCCCGGCCATTTGCCGTCGCCGAAGCCGGTATCGCCGGCGAAGAACAGGTTGCCGCCGGGCAACGTCACCACGAAGCTCGACCAGAGCGCGCGGTTGCGATCGCGGAACCAGCGACTGCCCCAATGGTGGTTGCGCGTGACAATCACCGCGACGCCGGGCTTGACCGGAAAGACGCCGCCCCAGTCTAGCGCGGTCGCTTCGATCCCCGCCGAGCGCAGGATCGCGTCATTGCCCAGGCTGGTGACGATGCGCGGATGATCACGCGCCCGGAGTCGCTTGAGCGTCGGCAGGTCGAGATGGTCGTAATGGTTGTGGCTGAGGAGCACGATGTCGATCCTGGGCAGATCATCGAAGCGCACGCCCGGCGCGGCGACACGCTTCGGCCCCATGCCGAACGGCCCGGTGCGGTCGCTCCACACCGGATCGGTCAGGATGTTCAGCCCGTCCACTTGAACGAGCATCGTGGCATGGCCGATCCAGGTCGCGACCATCCGATCGCCCGCGATGCGCACGGCCGGCTTGCCTTGCGTGACGGGTACCTGATCGGGCCATTTCGGACGGCCGTCATTGCCGGTCAGCTGATTCCAGAAGAAACGCGTCCGGCTGGTCCCGGCGGGCATCGGGAGGCGCGTGGTGTCCGCATCGCCGTCGGGATTGAAGAAGCGCTCGCCGTCGAAATGGTCGCTCACCGGCCCAGCATAATAGACCCGGTCGAAGAATTGCGGGACGATCGTGATCGCCAGGCCGAGCGCGACGATCAGGAACAGCACCGCGATCGCGGCATATTTCACGAACAGCATCGCCTTCCCTCGCGCATCCAAAGGCGGGGGACAAGCGGAATTGCGATCGCAAATTTGTGTTGTGTTTACACAACATATCGATATGAAGATCGCCATATGATTCTCTACAACCGTATCGCTCTTTTCCGCGCCGAACGCGGTTTGACGCGCAAGGCGCTGGCCGAAGCGGTGGACGTGAACCCGCAGACGATCGGCTATCTCGAGCGCGGCGACTACAAGCCCAGCCTCGAGCTCGCGATGAAGATCGCCGCCATATTCGGCATCGCGATTGAACATCTGTTTTCCTTCGAACCCTTTCCGTCGGTCGCCGTCGCCCTGCGCCACGCCGACGCCGCGGAGTGACACGCATGACTCACAAGTCCGTTATCCAGCGGCTCGACGATGCCGCGAACTGGACCGGCGTGCCCAAGCTCGCCGGACTGGTGGAAAAGCGGCGGCGCTCGATGCGCTGGCTGCCGATCGTGCCGCTGCTGCTCGCTTTTGCCGGCGTCACATTGTGCTTCGCGCGGGAGAGCGGGTTCCCGCCCGGCTACATCGCCGTCGTTTTCGGGTTCTCGCTATCGGTCTGGATGCCGATGTTCGGTCCGCTCAAGCCGTGGGGGGCCGCGGCCGAGAATGCCGACGAACGCGAGCGTGAATTACGGCGGCGGGCCTTCCTGGTCACCTTGTGGGTGGTCGCGATGTTCGGCGTGGTGAGCTTGATGATGGTGCCGGCTGTCGCGGAGATTCTCGGCTGGACGATGGATCGGCTGACACGGGCGATGATGGCGCTCGGCATGGCCTTGTTCACGGTGTTCAACGCGCTGCCGACGCTCTACGCCAGCTGGGCGACGCGACCGCTGCCCGACGAAGAGGACTGACCGCCCGCGCGAATGATTGCTTTCCTGCCCGCCGCGTCCCACACCGGCCGGACATGCCGACCAAGCCGCATCCCGCTCTCGCCAATCTGGACGAGTTCAACCTCGTCGCCGACAGCGCGCCGGTGCCGATCTGGGTGACGCGGCTCGATCGCCAGCGCGCCTTCGTCAATCGCGCTTATGCCGATTTCCTGGCCATGCCTTATGCCGAGGCGATCGCATTCGACTGGCGGCACATCCTGCATCCCGACGATCAGGCGCGCATCGTGCAGGAATCGATCGCCGGCGAGGCGTCGCTGCAGCCATTCTCGCTCACCGCGCGCTATCGCCGCCATGACGGCGCGTGGCGCTGGATGCATTCGGTGTCGCAGCCGCGCTGGGATGCCAAGGGCAAGCATGTCGGCTTCATCGGCGTCGCGCATGACATCACCGAAGCCAGGGAAGCCGGGGACGCGATCCGCGAGCGCGAGGCGCAGCTCACCGCCTTCGTCAGCCAGACCACCGCGGGGCTGGGGCAAGTCGACCTCGCCGGCTATTTCACCCTGGTCAACGATCGCTTCTGCGCGATCACCGGGCGCAGCCGCAATGAGCTGCTGCAATTGCGGATGCAGGATATCACGCATCCCGACGATCTCGCGCGCAACGAGCCGCTGTTCGAACGCGCGGTGCGCGACGGCACGCCCTACACGCACGAGAAGCGCTATATCCGCCCCGACGGGGGCATCGTCTGGGTCAACAATTCGGTCGCGGTGATCCGCCGCCCCGATGGCGCGCCCTACGGCGTGCTTGCGGTCACGCTCGACGTCACCGCGCGGCGCGAGGCCGAGGCCGCCTTGCGCAAGAGCGAAGAGAGCGTGCGGCTCGCGATCGAGGGCGCGGGCATGGCGACCTGGGAGCTCGATCTCGCGACGCTCGAAGGACAATGGTCGCCCAACCGCTTCGACCTGCTCGGCTATCCGCGCGCCGAAGACGGCCTCGGCCGCTTCGCCGACTGGCTGGCGTGCATCCATCCCGACGATCTGGAGATGGCGCAAGGCGCGGCGCTGCGCTGCTTTCACGACGGCGATCCGTTCACCATCGATTATCGCATCCGCCGGGTCGATACCGGCGAAGTGCGCTGGCTGCAGAGCAACGGCAGCCGCATCGATTATGACGACGGGCGGCCGAAACGCTTCGTCGGGGTCTCGTTCGACATCACCGACCGCAAGCGCGCCGAGGAGGATATCCGGGCGAGCGAGACGCGCTACCGTACGATTTTCGAGGAAGCCAACGACTATCTGATCACCGCCGATCTCGATCAGCGTGTCCTCTCGTGCAATCCGGCGGTGCTGGCCGCCTTGGGCTATACGCTGGACGAGGTGGTCGGTCGCTCCTTCGCCGATTTCGTCGATCCCGAGCAGTTCGCGCGGATGGGCGAGATGCTGCACCTGAAGCTGCGCGATGGCGGCTCCACGCGCCATACCGTCACCGTCCAGGCGCGCGATGGCCGCGCGCTGGAGTGGGAGATCAATTCGCGGCTCACCCATGACGAGGCCGGGCAACCGGTCGGGCTGCACGCGATCGGCCGCGACATGACCGAGGCGAAGCGCGCCGAAGCGCATCAGGCGCTGCTCATCGACGAGCTCAATCATCGCGTGAAGAACACCTTGGCGATCGTGCAGGGCATCGCGCAGCAAACGCTCCACGACGGCGGCGATCTTGCGCAGATGCGCGACACCTTTCAGGGTCGACTGGGCGCGCTTTCCACCGCGCACACCATGCTGACGCGCCAGCAATGGACGCCGGTTTCGCTCGCCACCGTGATCCAGGACGCCGTGGCGGCACATGGCGGCTGGGACGCGCTGTTCGCGCTCGACGGCCCCGACGTTCCGATCCAGCCCAAGACCGCGATCAGCCTGGCGCTGGCGATCCACGAGCTCGCCACCAACGCCGTGAAGCACGGCGCGCTCTCGCACCCGGACGGACGCGTGGCGATCGACTGGTGCATCGCCGAGCAGGACGGCGCGCGCCGCCTGCTGCTGACCTGGCAGGAAAATGGCGGGCCCGAGGTGATCGCGCCCGCGCGTCGCGGCTTCGGCACGCGGATGATCGAGCGCGGGCTCGCCGCCGAACTCGGCGGCACGGTGAAGATCCACTTCGATTCCCAAGGGGTACGCTGTGTGGTAGAGGCGCCGCTGCAAGGGGTATCTTAGCGCATGGGCCTGGCCGGCAAGCGTATTCTGGTGGTCGAGGACGAACCGATCGTCGCCATGTGCCTGGAGGACATGCTCCAGGGCTTCGGCTGCGAAGTGATCGGCCCCGCCGCGCGGCTCGACGAGGGGCTGTCGCTCGCCGCGAGCGAAGCGCTCGACGGCGCGATCCTCGACGTCAATCTCGGCGATGCGCGCAGCTATCCGATCGCCGACTTCCTCGGCCGCCTCGCGGTGCCGGTCCTGTTCGCCACCGGCTATGGCCGCGCCGATTATCCCGATCGCACCGGCGTCCGGCTGATCGAGAAACCCTATCACACCGAGCAATTGCGCGCCGAGCTCACCGCGCTGCTCGGCTGAGGGTCAGGCCGGCGCCTGTGCCGGCATTAGCGCGTCATCCTTCGCCACCGCGCGCTTGCAGGCGTCGCGGCTGGCGAGGCGCTCGCCATAGGCGACGAACACGTCGCGCTTGGGCAGGGTGCCGAATTGCACGCCCCACATCACTTGCGAGCCGACATAGACGTCCGCCGCCGTGAACGTGTCGCCCGCGATATAGGGATGCGCCGCCACCGCCTTTTCCAGCACGTCGACCGCCAGATCGAAATTGCCATAGCCGAACATCCGGCCGCGCTCGGGCGTGGGTTCGAACCCGGCGGCCTTGTTGGTCACCGCCTGCTCCAGCGGCCCGGCGCCGAAGAACAGCCAGCGATAATAATCGGCGCGATCGCCGATCGCCGGCGCCAGCCCGGCTTCGGGAAAGGCGTCGGCGAGATAGGCGCAGATCGCGGCGCACTCGGTCACCACCTTGCCCTTGTGGACGATCGCCGGAACCTTGCCCATCGGATTGACCGAGAGATATGGCTCGGCCTTCATCGTCGAGGCGTAATCGAGCAGCCGCGTCTCGTACTCCGCGCCGGCCTCTTCCAGCATCCAGCGGACGATCCGGCCGCGCGACATCGGGTTGGTGTAGAAGATCAGGTCGCTCATCGGACACCTCGCTCAATGGAACATTCCACGAACATAACCACGCGCGCCGCCGCGGTCGAGTCGATTCAGAGTGCCTGCTGGAACAGCGCCAGCATCCGCCCCCAGGCACGCTCCGCCTGCGCCGGATTGTAGACCTTGGTATCGAGCGGGCACCAGCCATGCGCGGTGCCGGCATAGACCTCGATCTCGGCCGGGATGTGCGCATCGGCGAACGCCTTGCGCAGCACGTCCTTGTCGGTGGGGGAACGCTGATCGTCGCTCTCGGCGATCGCGAAGAGGTAGCGGCCCTTCAATTGCGGCACGAGCAGGTGCGGGCTGTCGGGCTTGGCGGTGACGAGCGAGGCGCCGTGGAACGAACCGCCGGCGCGGATGCGATCGGCGCGCGCCGCCGCCGTACGCAGCATCATCGGCCCGCCCATGCAATAGCCGGTCGTCGCCATGCCGCGCCTGGTGTCGGTTTCGGGCTGCGCATCGATAAAGGCGGTGAACGCCCTGGCGTCGCGCACCGTGCCGTCGTCCGACAGCGCCTTCAGCATCGGCGCGATGATCGCGCGTGCGGCCGGATCGTCATATTGCTGGCCCGGCGCGAGGAACGGCGCCTTGGTCGAGCGGTAGAATTGGTTGACCACCAGCACCGCATAGCCCGATTGCGCCAGTCGGTCGGCCATCTGGCGGAAGGCGGGGCGCAGCCCCATGATGTCCGGCCACATCAGCACGCCGGGATGCTTGCCGCCCCTGGGCGCGACGAAATAGGCGTCGGCCCGGCCGTCGGGCGTAGCGATGATCACGTCGCGGCCGGCGATCTCGGCGGCGTTGGCCGGCACCGGCAGCAGCAGCGCCAGCCCGGCCGCGCCGGTCAGCGCGGCGAATTGCCGCCGCGACAGCGCCGCCGTGGCGAGATAGCGGGCCTGGTCCTCAACACTATGGTCGTCGCACATCGCGCCTCTCCTTGAATCGGTCCCGCCCGGAGGCGATGCTAAGCTAGGCCGTACGCCACCACCAGACGCCGTTCCGTGTTTCGCGCACCGCACTGCCCTCGACCTCGAGCCGTCGCAGATGCGCCAGCGCCTCGCCGGTCGCCATGCCGAGCATGTCCTGCCCGATCGCCCGGCGGAACAGGCGGCCGAAGCAATCCACCGCGCGTCTGGGTTCGGCCAGGAACACCTGAAGTTCATCGAGCCGCTCGCGATGCTCGCGGGCCAGCGCGTCGAGCCGCGCATGCAGCCCGGTGAACGGATCGCCATGGCCCGGCAGCACCAGCACGTCGCCCGGCACCTCCGCCTTCAACCTCGCGATCGAGGCGAGCCATTCGCCGAGCGGATCGGCCTCAGGCTCGGTCACGCCCAGGGACACGTTCGAGCTGATCCGCGGCAGCACCTGATCGCCCGAAACGAAGATGCCGTTCGCTTCGTCGAGCAGGCAGGCGTGCTCGGGGCTGTGACCCGATCCGGTGATCACCCGCCAATCGCGGCCGCCGATCGCCAGCGTGTCGCCATGCTTGATCCGTACATAGCTGAGCGAGAGCGGCGCTACGATGCGGCGGAACCCCGCCCAGCCGCGCTTCGCCGCCTCGGCGATCTGCTCGTCGCTCCAGCCCGCGCCGATGCGCATCGCGGTCACCTCATCGGGAACGCTGTCGCGCGCATCGGCGATCAGATGCTGCGCGGTCAGCCACTCGCCGCGCGTCATGACGAGCGGCGCTTGATGGAAGGCGCACATCCATCCGGCGAGGCCGATATGATCGGGATGGAAGTGCGTGCCGATCACCCGGCTGAAGCGCACGCCCGCGAGCGGCCCCCCGGCGATCGCCTTCCACGCCGCGCGCGCATCGGGCAGGTTCATCCCGGCATCGACCAGCGCCGGTCCGGCGTGATCATCGAGCAGCCAGCAATTGATATGTTTGAGCGGCCCCGGAACGGCGAGCCGCACCCAACGCACGCCCGGCGCGACCGCCATCACCTCGCCCGACGCCGGATGCGCGCCGCCGAACGGATAGGTCAGGCCCTTATGGCTGGTCGGAACGAAGCTCTCGTCGGCGACGAAGGCGGCATCGGAGCGGGCGGCGGCCATGCGTTGCGGTTAGCAACGCGATGGACGGTTTGCCACGCCCGATTTTCTCCCTCTCCCCGTGCGGGAGAGGGTTGCGCAGACTTAGGTCTTGCGCAGCAAGGCCTTAGTCGGAGCTGGGTGAGGGGTAAGCGGCGCATAGCGCCGCGCGCTCGCCGCGCGAGCGCCACCCCTCATCCAACCTACGCTAGGCACCCCGGCGAAAGGCCGGGGTCCCAAGCTTCGGTATCCTTCTCCCACAAGGGGAGGAGGGAGAGGTGCATCAATGCTTGAACAGATTCTCGGCGGTGCGCTCGATCGGGCCGATCTCGCCGCCCTCGGCCGCCGCATCGGCATCCTTCGCCGCCTGCTCGCGCTCGGCGCGGAGCTGCTCGATCAGCGCCTCGCGGTCGCCCGCCAGCCGCGTGTCGACCGGCGCCTCGACCCCCGCCGCCTTGGCCGCCTTGGCCACCGCCGCGTCGAGCTCGCGCTGGGTAGTGAGGCCGAGCGTCACCGGGTCCTTCGGCGTGATGTTGGCGATGTTCCAGTGGCTGCGATCACGGATCGCCGCGATCGTGGTGCGCGTGGTGCCGATCAGGCTGGAGATCTGCCCGTCCGAAATCTCGGGATGGTTGCGGATGATCCAGGCGATGCCGTCGGGCTTGTCCTGGCGCT
>Ga0164241_10006736_pt1 | contig 10417 bp, 12 predicted proteins | sample OricomyardsoilBY_FD_108780 | JGI IMG/M metagenome (GOLD analysis project Ga0164241, IMG submission 108780) | Backyard soil microbial communities from Emeryville, California, USA - Original compost - Back yard soil (BY) | ecosystem: Environmental > Terrestrial > Soil > Unclassified | place: USA... | reverse complement strand
CGACGATATTGCCGAAGCGTCCCCCGCAGGGTCGGTTGAGTAGCTCGTCACGAAGCATCGTCGTCTCCCGTTACTTCAAAAAGTATAGCCAGGCGGGTCCAGGGCAGTGGGTCAGTTTGAGATGAGGTGCGAGCTTTACAACCGGGTCCCCGGTCCCTAGCTTCCGCTCCATCATGATCACCGCCCTTCGCCGACCGTCAGCATGCCTTCTCGGCGTAATAGCGGCCGTGGCGATGCTCGCCTCTACCTCTCAGGCACCCGCTGGCGAGCAAAAGCGCCACTTCCACGCCGAGCGGCCAGCTATCAGCGTCTCGCTCATTCGGGAGGGCCGCTACCTGAAAAGCATCAGGGTTGAAGCGCGCGCCAGATGCACGGACGGGCGCAGGGGGAGGGTCTTTTACGGGGTCACCGGCTCCGGCGCGATTGAACTCACCAAGAACAGCCGGTTCAACAAGACGCGCATGAACGCCCACGAACACCGGGTATTCAAGGGGCGTGTAGACGGCGACGTGATCCGGGGTGCCTTCCGGGGCTTCTCCGACGGGCCTGCCGAGAATGGCTTCGAACCGCGGTGCGGCACCGGAACCCCCACCGGCCGCCTTATCTACTTCGTGGCTCGCTGATCCGCTAATCCAGCAGCGCCGCGATCCTCCAGCGATCAGATGTGATCAGTGACCCGGCGCAATCACAGGGGTGCGCGGGTAGCGGCTCCTTGCGCCGTGTGCGGGCGGGCGAAATTGTTCTTTTGGATCTGCGCCCAGTTGACCTGCTACTAGGCGTGCTGGCGACGCCGGCTACGATCGCGGGCCATCGAAATCGCTACGCCCGCAAGTAGTGGAAGACCAATGAGGACGATGGTCGAAACGACGTAGGGCGGCCACAGCGCGGGATTGCCGTCGTGTTCTGCCGCCTCCCAGCCAATGACCCGGCCGACGAGCGCGCCGAGCACGGCTAGAACGACCCACCAGCGCCCGACGAGAAAACCGACCACGGGTGCCAGTAGCCAGACGGCTACCTTGAGGATGTCGGGCACGCCTACAAAATTGTCGAGGGCCAAGACGGCCCCGAGCACAACCGCGTAGAGCAGCGTCAGCGCTACGCGGGTATCCATCGCGCGACTATTCATCAGCGAGACTGTACCCACGCCCCAGCCCACCTAATCCGGCAGTGCCCTGATCTCTTCCAGCGACCAGACCTGATCCGCGACGCCCGCGCCGTCGCCGGTGCCCGTCGGTGCAAGATCCAGGCATGGGAAGGACTTGTGCCGGGTAGCCGGGGCGAGTAATTTCGGAGTGATCCGGCAATTCTCGATCGGAGGCAATTTTGAAGAGCAAGTCCCGAGTGTCCACTCTGCTCGCAGCTTTGACGATCTGTGCCCTCGCCGCGTTCGCGGCCGGCTGCGGCAGCAGCGACGACGACACCACCGGTGGCGGTGGCGAGAAGCTCACGGTTGGTTCCGATATCCCCTACCCCCCCTTCGAGCAGGGCAAAGCCCCGAACTACGAAGGCTTCGACGTCGAACTGATGGAAGCCGTGGCCGAGCGGATGGGCCGCGAAGCCGTCTTCCAAGACACCTCCTTCGACACGATCTTCCGCGACCTCGCGCAAGGGCGGTTCGAAGCCGTCGCCTCGGCGACCACGATCACCGACGAACGCGAGGAGACGGTCGACTTCACCAACCCGTACTACTTCTCCGAACAGGCGATCCTGGTCAAAGACGGCAGCGACATCGACTCGGTCAAGGGCCTCGAAGGTGCCACGGTCGGCGTTCAGCAGGGCACCACCGGAGAGGAATTCGTCGAAGAAAAAGGCAACGCGGGCGAACTGCGTCCGTACCCGCAGGGACCGGACGCGGTCAACGCGCTCAAATCCGGTGTCCTCGACGCGGTGGTGCTGGACATCCCGGTCGCCGAAAACGCGGTCGAAGCCGGCGGTGGGATCGAAATCTCCGCGGCGATCCCGACCGAAGAAGAGTACGGCTTCGTCGTCCCCCAGGGCCAGGAAGATCTGCTCGAAGAAATGAACGAAGCGCTCGACGAGCTGAAGGACGACGGCACCTTCACCACGATCTACGAAAAATGGTTCAAACGGGCGCCGACCGAGGCCCTGCTCTCGGCGACGCACGAAGCCAGCTGAGCGGAGCGGTTTTAACCATCAGGAGTGCTGAAGGGGCGCCGACCGGGCGCCCCTTTCCGTTGACGGGCGTAGGCTGGGTCGAGATAGTCAGGAGAGACCATGCAGGAATTCATCAACCAGTACTTCGACGTCGGCTTCATGGTCGACCACTTCGACGAAGTGCTGGAAGGCTTCTGGCTGACCGTCCAGATCTCGATCGTCGCCGGCATCCTCTCGCTGATCTGGGGACTGATCCTGGCGCAGCTGCGCCAGCTGCCGGGCAAGGGCTTCCTGCCGGTCCGCTTCGCGACGATCGCCTATATCGACATCTTCCGCGGGGTGCCGCTGCTGATCATGATCCTGCTGATCTCCGGCAGCATCCCCTCGCTTCAGTTCCTGCCGGAATGGCTGCGGATCCCACAGTGGTTCGGGAAACCGGACAACTTCTGGTTCGGGGTGTTCGCGATCACGATCACCTACGGCGCCTACATGGCGGAGGTGTACCGGTCCGGAATCGAATCGGTGCCGCGCGGCCAGATGGAGGCGGCCCGCTCGCTCGGCATGAGCCACCGCCAGGCGATGCGCAACGTGATCCTGCCCCAGGCGGTCCGCAAAGTCTTCGCGCCGCTGCTGAATGACTTCATCGCCCTGATGAAGGACACTACCCTGGTCAGCGCGATCGCCCTCAGCGAGGTGGCGCTAGTCGGCCGCGACCTCCAGTCCGACACCCTCAACAGCTCGGCACTCACCCTCGGCGCGATCCTGTTCCTGCTCGTGACCCTGCCGCTGGCCCGCCTCGTCGACAGGCTGATCTCCCGCGAACAGGGCCGCTTCACGCGGGGCGCACCCAGGGTCGAGGCACTCTGATGGAGGGCTTCGACGGCGGCGGGCCGATGCTGAAGCTGGAGAACATCCACAAGCGCTTCGGCCGGCTCGAGGTGCTGCGCGGCGTCGACCTCGAGGTGAAGCGCGGCGAAGTCGTCTGCGTGCTCGGGCCGAGCGGCTCGGGCAAGAGCACGCTGCTGCGCTGCGTCAACCTGCTCGAGCCCCCCGAGCAGGGCGAGATCTTCGTCGAAGGCCGCGACATCTGCAAGGGGTCCGAGTCGCCCGCCGGCGAGGCCGGCTGGGAGCTCGACTTCGTCCGCCAGCGAGTCGGGATCGTCTTCCAGCAGTTCAACCTGTTCCCGCAGAAGACGGCGTTGGAGAACGTGACCCTGGCGCCGGAAAAGGTCCTCGGCCGCAAGGCCGAGGAGGCGCGGTCCAAGGGCACCGCACTGCTGGAACGGGTCGGCCTCGCCGAGAAGCTGAACGAGTACCCCGAGCGCCTCTCCGGCGGCCAACAGCAACGCGTGGCGATCGCCCGAGCGCTGGCGATGGACCCGCACGTGATGCTCTTCGACGAGGTCACCAGCGCCCTCGACCCGGAGCTGGTCAAGGAGGTGCTCGACGCGATGCGGGAGCTGGCCGCGGAAGGGATGACGATGATCGTCGTCACCCACGAGCTCGGCTTCGCCCGCGAGGTCGGCGACCAGGTGGTGTTCATGGACGAGGGCGTGATCGTGGAGCAGGGCCCGCCCTCACAGGTGCTGGACGCCCCACGCGAGGAGCGGACGAAGAAGTTCCTCGGGCTGGTCCTGGAGCGCTAGGAGGCGCCGCCGGCCATCGCCGGCAGGATGACGACCGTGTCGCCGTCTTTGACCGCGGTCTCGAGCCCGCTCAGAACCCGTACGTCCTCGTCGTTGAGATAGACGTTGACGTAGCGGTTGAGGTCGCCGTCCTCACCGAAGAGCTGGGCCCGGGTGTCGGGATGCTCGGCGGTAAGAGCCTGCAGAACCTCGCCCACGTTCTCACCGGCTGCCGCGACTTCGGACTGGCCACCCGTTTTCGGGCGCAGCACTGGCGGGATGCGGACGGTGGCCATGGAGCGGTGATCCTAACCCAGGCCGGCGGCCTAGCGGTCCCCGCCGGCGCCGGCGCAGAACTGATCGTAATCCGGGAACTGGCCCATCTCCGACTCGGGGATCTCGGGGGCGTTCTCGCCGCAGATCGGGCAGTCGGGGTCGCGCCGGACTTTGAGCTCGGTGAAGGTGGTGCCGAGCGCGTCGTAAAGCAGCAGGCGGCCGATCAGCGGCTGCCCGGCGCCGAGCACCAGCTTGATCACCTCGTTCGCCTGCAGCGTGCCCATCGTCCCGGCCATCACGCCGAGGACGCCGTTGGCGGAACAGCTCGGGGCCAGCTCGGCCGGCGGCGGGGTCGGATAGAGGCAGCGGTAGCAGGGCCCCTCGTACGGAGCGAAGGTCGAGATCTGCCCGTCGAAGCCGAGGATCGAGGCGGACACGACCGGCTTGCGCAGCCGCACCGAGGCGTCGTTGAGCAGATAACGGGTGGGGAAGTTGTCGGCCCCGTCGACGACGATGTCGTAGTCGGCCATCACATCGAGGATGTTGCTCGCGTCGAGCCGGCCGTTGTGCTCGACCACGTTGACGTCGGGGTTGAGCTGTTCGATGAAGATCCGCGCCGAGGTGGTCTTCGGCATCCCGATCCGCTCGGTGTTGTGGATCACCTGGCGCTGCAGGTTAGAGGCGTCGACGACGTCGTCGTCGACCAGGCCGATGGTGCCGACCCCGGCCGCGGCCAGGTAGAGCGCCGTCGGCGCGCCCAGCCCGCCGGCCCCGAGCAGCAGGACCTTCGCGTTCAGCAGCTTCAGCTGGCCGTCGACCCCGACCTCGGGCAGCAGGGTGTGGCGCGAGTAGCGGTCGCGCTGCTCCGCGGTCATGCCGCTGGCGGCGACCACCGGCAGCCCCTGCTCCTGCCAGGCGAGGATCCCGCCGGCCATCGAGGCGACGTTGTCGTAGCCGAGCGCCTGCAGCTGCGCCGCGGCGATCGCCGAGCGGTTACCGGAGCGGCAGTAGAGGATCGTCCGCGCCGATTTGTCGGGCGCGGCCTCGGCGATCTGGTCGCCGAGCAGTCCCGGCGGCACCAGCTTGCCGTTCTCCAGATGGGCCTCCTGGTACTCGTGCGGCTCGCGGGTGTCGACCAGGACGACGTCGCCGCCCTCGATCTCCTCAGCAGCCTCGAAGGGTTCGATCTCCTCGATCGTCTGGATGCCAGCAGGGGTTGCCATTCGCCAAATCTCCTAAATCCGGATCAGCTTTACTTCAAAAAGTATAGCGAGGCGCGAACGGCCGGCAAAGCGCCACGCGTCTGCTCCCATACGTCCTATGGACGTACAAGAGCAGACGCATGGTTGGAACGGCCGCCCTAGGCGAAGCTGGGGCGCATCTGGCGCAGGCGTTTGACCCGCTCCTCGATCGGGGGGTGGGTCGAGAAGAGGCCGGCGATGCCCTTGCCGGAGAAGGGCTTGACGATGTAGAGCGGCTCGGCCGCCTGGTTGACCTGCATCGGCATCGCCGCCGCACCCTGCTCGAGCCGCAGCAGCGCGCTCGCCAGCGACTCCGGGTTGCCGCAGATTTCGGCACCGCCGGCGTCGGCCGCGTACTCGCGCTGGCGCGAGATCGAGAGCTGGATGATGCTGGCCGCGATCGGCGCCAGCAGGACCATCGCCAGCGAGGCGACCAGGCTCAGCGGCGACTCGTCGTCGTTGCCGAACCACATGAACATGTAGGCCAGGTAGGTGATCGCGGCGCCGATCGCCGAGGCGACCGACTGGATCAGGATGTCGCGATTGCGGACGTGCGCGAGCTCGTGCGCGAGCACGCCGCGCAGCTCGTCCTCGGAGAGCAGTTTGGTGATCCCGCGGGTAACAGCGACCGCGGAGTGCTTCGGGTTGCGGCCGGTGGCGAAGGCGTTGGGCTGATCCTGGGGGATCATGTAGAGGCGCGGCATCGGCAGGCCGGCGCGGGTCGTCAGTTCGCGCATGATCTGGTAGAGCCGCGGCGCCTCGGACTCCTCGATCGGCTGGGCGCGGCTCATTTTCAGCGCCAGTTTGTCGCTGAAGAAGTAGGAGCCGAGGTTGATCAGCAGAGCGATCCCGAGGAAGAGGGCGGCGGTGCTGGGCCCACCGATCAGGGCGCCGATCACGACCAGCAGGCCGGAGAGGGACGCCAGCAGGATCGTCGTCCGCAGGGTGGCGCCAAAGGTGGACTGCTTGGTGGTCTTCATCGAGTCACTGCTCCTAGGTTCGCTTTACCGGGCAAGTATTGCGACGGCTGGGGCTGCTGGCCATAGGTGCCAGCCCCTATTCGGGTCGAGCCACCACCCAGCTGCTTCTAGGCTTGGCCGATGACCCTGGCTCTGATCGTCGTTCTGGCGCTGGCGGCGGTGGTCCTCGCGACCAGCCTGCTGCGACTGCGGCGTCGCTTCGGCCCGCTGGAGCGGCTGATCGAGGAGATGGAGAAGGTTGACCTCAGCCGCCCGGGGCCGCTGTTGCCGGCCTCGATCGACGGCGTCGGCGAGACCGAGGAGGTGGAGCGGATCGAGCTCGCCTTTCTGCGGATGATGCGGCGCTTGGAAGCCGAGCGCCGGCGGGCCGGGTCGGCGGCGCTGCAGGCCCAGGAGCAGGAGCGGACCCGGGTCGCCCGCGACCTCCACGACGAGGTGAACCAGTCCCTGACCGGGCTGCTGCTGCGCCTCGAGGCCGCCCGCGAGGAGGCGCCGCCGGAGCTGGAGGCGGAACTATCGAAGACCAAGGAGCTCGCCAACCAGGCGATGCGGGAGCTGCTCTCCCTGGCCCGCCAGCTGCGCCCGACCGCGCTCGACGACCTCGGCCTGGTGGCGGCGACGGCGGGGCTGGTGGAGCAGCTGGGCCAGGGCGAGATCGAGACCGGGATCGAGGTCGACGGCGACTTCTCCGACCTCGGCGACGACGCCCAGTTGGTCGTCTACCGGGTCGCCCAGGAGGCGCTCTCCAACGCCGCCCGCCACAGCGGTGCCGGCCGGGTCGAGGTGCGGCTGGCGCGACTCGGCAGCGGCGGCGTCGGGCTGACGGTCGCCGACGACGGCCGCGGCTTCGCCTTCGACGAGTCCGAGCGCGGGCTCGGGATCGCCGGCATGCGCGAGCGGGCGCTGCTGATCGGCGGCGAGCTGACGATCGAGTCCCGGCCCGGACGCGGGACCACGGTGCGGCTGACGGTGCCGGGAGAATCGGCCCGATGAGAGTCTTGATCGCCGACGACCACGGCATCGTCCGCTCCGGGCTGCGGCTGCTGCTGGAGCGCCAGCCGGACATCGAGGTCGTGGCAGAGGCGGCCGACGGGGCGCAGGCGCGCGAGCTGGCGCTGCGCGAGCGGCCCGATCTGGCGATCCTCGACGTGAAGATGCCGAAGCTGACCGGCCTGCAGGCGACCCGCGAGATCAAGCGCCAGGCGCCCGAGGTCTCGGTCCTGATCCTCTCCATGCACGACGACGAGCGCTACCTGTTCGAGGCGCTGAAGGCCGGCGCTTCCGGCTACGTGCTGAAGGCGCAGGCGGATACCGATCTCCTCGCCGCGATCCGCGCGGTCGAGCGGGGTGAGCCGTTCCTCACCCCGGAGGCCCAGCGAACCCTGATCAAGGACGTGCTCGAGCGTGGCTCCAGCGGCGAGGAGGAGCTGACCCCGCGCGAGGAGGAGATCGTCAAGCTGGTCGCCGAGGCGCACACGACTAAGCAGATCGCCGGGCTGCTGCACCTCTCCGAGAAGACGGTCGAGAACCACCGTGCCAACGCGATGCGGAAGCTGGGGATGCGCGACCGGGTCGAGCTGGTCCGCTACGCCATTCGGCGCGGACTGATCGAGCCGTAGCGACGGGCCGGGGGTGGCGGTCTGCTTGACTGGCCGGCGGTGACGACCCAAGTCGAGTACCAGGAGAAGCGCTGGCAGGCCCTGATCCTGCTCGCCGCCGCGCAGTTCGTCGTCGTCCTCGACGCCTCGATCGTCAACGTCGCCCTGCCCTCGATCGGCAAAGCGCTCGACTTCTCGCAGGAGAACCTGCCCTGGGTCGTCAACGCCTACGTCCTCACCTTCGGCGGCTTCCTCCTGCTCGGCGGCCGCGCCGCCGATCTGCTCGGCCGCCGCCGCGTCTTCATGGCCGGTCTGATGCTGGTCGCGGTCGCCTCGCTCGCCGCCGGCTTCGCCGCCACCGAGGGTCAGTTGATCGCCGCCCGCGCCGCCCAGGGCCTCGGCGCCGCGATCATCTCCCCCGCCGCGCTCTCGATCGTCACCACGATCTTCAGCGACGGCGCCGAGCGCAACAAAGCGCTCGGGGTCTGGGGCGCGGTCGCCGGCGCCGGCGGCGCCGCCGGGGTGCTGCTCGGCGGCATCCTCACCGACGGGCTCGGCTGGGAGTGGGTGCTGTGGGTGAACGTCCCGGTCAGCCTCGTCGCCTTCGCCCTGGCCCCGCGGCTGATCGCCGAGAGCCGCGCCTCCGAGCAGCACCGCGCCTACGACGTCGCCGGCGCCGTCACCGTCACCGCCGGGCTCTCGGTCCTCGTCTACGCCGTCATCGATGCCAGCGAGGCCGGCTGGGGCTCCTCGAAAACGCTTGGCCTGATCGCCCTCGCCCTCGCCCTGCTCGCCGCCTTCGTCGTCATCGAGCTGCGGGCAAGCAAGCCGCTGGTGCCGTTCTCGATCTTCCGCATCCGCACCCTGACCGGCGCCAACGTCGTCGGCGTCCTCGTCGGCGCCTCGCTGTTCTCGATGTTCTTCTTCATCTCGCTCTACATGCAGCAGGTGCTCGGTTACAGCGCCATCCACGCCGGCCTCTCCTACCTGCCGCTGGCGCTGACGATCATGGCCTCGGCAGGGATCGCCTCGGGACTGGTGACCAAGGCCGGCTACAAGCCGGTGCTGGCGATCGGGCTGCTGTTCATCGTCGCCGGCCTGCTCTGGTTCAGCCGGGTCTCGGTCGGTGGCGGCTTCACCACCGACATCCTCGGGCCTTCGCTGCTGGCGGCGGTCGGACTCGGCTTCAGCTTCGTGACGACGACGATCGCCGCCGTCTCCGGGGTGGAAGAAGACGAGTCGGGCCTCGCCAGCGGTCTCATCAACACCTCCCAGCAGGTCGGCGGCGCCCTCGGCCTGGCGGTGCTCTCGACGCTCGCGACCTCCCACACCAAGGACCTGCTCGGCTCCGGCACGGCCGCGCCGCAGGCGCTGACGGAGGGCTTCCAGGTCGCCTTCCTCGGCGGCGCCGCGATCGCGGCCCTGGGCTTCGTCCTCACCCTGGTCCTGATCAAGGGCAGCGACAGCCGCGCCCACGTCGCCATCGGCAAGGCCGAAGCCGAGGGCGCGGAGGCATAACCGACTGCTTCAGTAGGATTTAGGCAGATGTTGTTCTCGACCAAAGCCGAGTACGGAGTGCGCTTGATGGTCGAGCTGGGCCGCCAGCCCGGCTCGGCGCCGATCTCGCTCAACACAGTCGCCGAAGCCGAGCGGCTGCCGCTCTCCTACCTCGAGCACCTGGTCGCAAAACTGCGCAAGGCGGACCTCGTCACCTCGACCCGCGGGGCCCACGGCGGCTACCGCCTGGCCAAGCCGGCCGAGGAGATCACGATGGACGCGGTGGTCGAGGCGCTGGAAGGTCAGATCGCCCCGATGGAGTGCTTCCACGAGAGCCCCGAGGGCAAAGTCCTCTGCTCGCACGAGGACGACGGCGACCGCGCCTGTTCGACGAAGCTGCTGTGGACGCGCGTGCAGGGTGGCGTGACCAAGGCCCTGGCCGGCACCACGCTGGCGGAGCTGGTCGAGTTCTCCCGGCCCGGCGGCCGCAGCGAGGCCGCCATCGCCCGCGCCGCCTGACAAGACTTTTCGTAAACCAGAAACGGAGTGAAATTGGCTGAGTTGGAGATACGCAACCTGCACGTGAGCGTCGAGGACAAGCAGATCCTCCGCGGTCTCGACCTCGATGTCGAGAAGGGCAAGGTTCACGCGCTGATGGGCCCCAACGGCTCCGGCAAGTCGACCCTCGCCAACGTGATCATGGGCCACCCGGCGCTGGAGATAACCGAGGGCTCGATCGTCTTCAAGGGCGAGGACATCACCGAGGCCGACCCCGACGTGCGCTCGCAGGCAGGCCTCTTCATGGCCTTCCAGTACCCCGTCGCGATCCCCGGCGTCTCGGTCAGCAAGTACCTGCGGATGATCATCAACGCCCAGCGCGAGGCGCGCGGCGAAGCGCAGATCAAGATCAAGGACTTCGCCAAGACCGCCCAGGAGGCGATGGCGCTCGCCAACATCCCCAAAGACTTCTCCAGCCGCTACCTCAACGACGGCTTCTCCGGCGGCGAGAAGAAGCGGATGGAGCTGCTGCAGCTGGCGCTGCTGAGGCCGGAGATCGCGGTCCTCGACGAGACCGACTCGGGCCT
>Ga0164241_10006735_pt1 | contig 10418 bp, 6 predicted proteins | sample OricomyardsoilBY_FD_108780 | JGI IMG/M metagenome (GOLD analysis project Ga0164241, IMG submission 108780) | Backyard soil microbial communities from Emeryville, California, USA - Original compost - Back yard soil (BY) | ecosystem: Environmental > Terrestrial > Soil > Unclassified | place: USA... | reverse complement strand
TTCGTGCTTGTAACCAGCGGCGCCATCGCCTTCGGCATGAAGCGGCTCGGCTATCGGAGCCGCCCCAAAGAGACGGGCAAGCTGCAAGCGGCCGCCGCCGCGGGCCAAACCGTGCTCATGCGGCGTTGGGACGAAGCCTTCAGCGCCGCCGGGCTGACCGTCGCCCAAGTTTTGCTCACCCACGACGACTTGGCCGATCGCGAACGGGTGAACAACGCCCGCGACGCCTTCGCCGAGCTGCTCGAGGCCGGAGCGGTGCCGATCGTCAACGAAAACGACGTCGTCTCGACCGCCGAAATCCGGCTGGACAACGACCAGCTGGCGGCGATGGTGGCGCCGCTCGTGTCGGCGGATTTGTTGGTGTTGCTGACCGATGTCGAAGGCGTGCTGGACAAGCACGGCAAGCGCATCGCGCTGATGAACGACGACGCCGAGCTGGGCACGGTGGTGCAGTCCGGCGAGCGGTTGGGCAGCGGCGGTATCCACAGCAAGCTCGACGCGGCCTACAAGGCTTGTCATTCCGGCGCCTCGGTGGTCATCGCCGCCGCGTCGCGCCCGAACGTGATCCGCGACATCGTCGCTGGGGCCGATGTCGGCACGCTGGTGCCGCGCCGCACCCCCCTGCGCGCTCGCCAGCATTGGATCGCCTACACGCTGCGCCCGCGCGGCACGGTTCTGGTCGACGCGGGGGCCGAAAAGGCGCTGAGCGGCGGCAAAAGCAGCCTCTTACCCGTGGGGGTGCTGGGCGTGCGCGGCGAATTCAACGTCGGCGACGCAGTCAGGCTCGTCAACGCCGACGGCAAAGAGCTGGGGCGCGGCCTCACCCGCTTGGGCGCCCTCGACGTGTCGCGCGCCGCCGGCAAGCAGGCGGCCGAGCTCGAGCTGGCCTTTGGCGGCGGGGCGGATCCGACGGAGCTCGTCATCGTCCACAAAGACGACCTCGTCCTTTCGTGACGCCAAGCGTCGAAGCGCGCGGCCACGAAACCTCGCCCACATCTGCGCACATAACGGTGGCGCGTTGAACGCCGCTTGGCTGCAACACGCTTCACGAAAATCGTTCCCAAGCTTATTCTTGGTCGCGTGTCGGAACTTCCCGCACGCGACGGTTGTCCGAGCATGCCTCCGCACATGGGGTACCCGACTTGAGCAAGGTAGTGCCGTCGCTGAAGCATCGCCTCGCGTTTCTGCTCGTCCTGGCGCTGCCTGGCTGCGCTCGCCTGCCGTTCTTCGGCAAAGTCGAAGCGCCAACGCCCCGGCCGGCGTCTGCGCCCGCGCCTACGCTGCCGCCATCGGTCGAGCTGCCGTTCATGCTCAGCAATCGCGACGACTACGTCGTCAGGTTGGTCATCGGCAGCGTGACCTGCTCCGGTGCGCTGATCGACGATGATCGCGTGCTGACCGCGCACCATTGCGTTTCGGCCCGCTCGCGGCAGGGCGAAATGTTGCCGCACGACGTCGGCCCCGAAGACGTGCGGATCGAGCTGGGCGGTGAAGATCTGCCGTGGGGCGAAGCCAACGTGCGCGCCATCATCGCGCCGACTTGTGGGCACGCCGCCGGCGACGGTGACATCGCGATCTTGGTCCTCGACCGCCCGCTGATCGGCATCGAAACTCGTGCCGCTCGCATCGACAGCGCGCCCAGCCTCAAAGAGAGCATCGAGCCGATCGGTTTCGGCCGGTGTGTGCTGTCGACCGACGCCCTGCACCGTCGCAAGCGCGCCATCGCCAAAATCGACACCATCTCCGATGCCAGGTTCCGCGCTACCGCTTCGATCTGTCCGGGCGACTCCGGCGGACCGGTCATGAGCGACAGCGGTGAAGTGTTGGGGGTCATCTCGGCCGCGGTGATGGACGGCGACGAGCGTACGGCTGGCCGCGCCGAGTTCACCCGCCTCGACCGCTTCCGCGCGCTGTTTGCCCGCGCCGCCGCCGTCTCCAAGGGGCAGAGCCTGGCCGAGCTCCCTCCCGTCGACTGCACGCACTAGTCCGAACCGTCGTGGCATCCGAAGGCGACGCCCGGCGATCGCTCCGCTCCGGTGGTCGCGAAAGCCTCCTAAACGGAGTACCGGCTTGGGCTAGACTCGGGGGTTGCTCCGATGATGCGCAAAATGTTTCGGTTGTTGTTCTGGGTCGCGCTCGTGAGCGGCGTCGTGATCGGCGTGTTACGACTCACGGTGCTGCGCTGGTGGCGCGTGCCCAGCAACGACCCGTACCTCACGGCGTCAATTTCGCCGAGCTTGCGTGGCGGCGACCTGATCTTACTCTGGCGTGGCACCAAGCCTGGCTTCAGTGATCTGGTGCTGTGTCCCGAGCCGAAACAAACCGAGCGGGTGGTGATCGGACGCATCGCCGGTGTCGGCCGCGACGACATCCAGGTGAACAGCGGCGATATCACCGTCAATCGCAAGCGCCAGGCCGTCGAAGGCAACTGCACCGAGCGCACCTTCGTCGAGAAAGACCCCGGCACGGGCTTCGAGGTCGAGCAGAGCTGCTCCATCGAAGACCTGGGCGGCAGCACCAACTTCCGCGGGGAGCTTGCGCCGGGCTCGGTACACCCGGCCGACGTCAAGGTCGTCGTCCCCGACAACCACGTCTGGCTCGTCAGCGACAACCGCCAATTTCCGTATGACTCGCGCGACTACGGCGCCGTGCCCCAGGAGACGTGTAAAGAGACGGTCTTCTTTCGGCTGGTCGGCAAGGGCGGCTTCTTCGACACCGCGACCCGGAACCAGTACATCCGCTGACGGGCAACACGGGGGGCCCCGACGGGCCTCGCGCGGTCCGTTCCGCCCGCAAACGTTGGTCACTCTCCGGCAGGGGTAGTATGAACCCGGCAGTGATGGCGTTCGGTTCGCTCGATGTCGGGATCGTTTGCGGCCGCTGCGATGCGTTCAACCCCATGGGTGCGGCGCACTGCGGTTTCTGCGGGCACGACGTCCGGTTGCTGCCGGCCACCAAGCCGGGCAGTTCCAGATCTTCCCATCCGGGCGAAATTGTTGGAGGCTTCGGGAAAGCAGCGAGGGATGACCTCGCCGGCTCGAAGGTCGCGGAGGAGCGGATGGATCAAGCCAGGTATTACGTCTGCGAGTCGTGCATGACCCCCGTGCCCAGTGGGCACAAGTTCTGCGGTCGCTGCGGGACATCCGTCCCCGACGCGGTCATGCATCTACATGCCGACTTCTACGGCGACATGCAGGACCCGGCGAAGGCTCGCCTGATCCTCATCCGTGGCGAGGGCATGGACGGCCTTTCGTACCACCTCAAGGCCGACCAGCACCTGCTCGGGCGCCAGGGGCAACTCGAGTTTCCGGACGACCAGTTCATTTCGCCGACGCACGCGAATTTTTTCTATCGCGACAACCGCTTGGTCGTGCGTGACGAAGGCTCGCTCAACGGCATCTACTTTCGCATCCGCGGCTCGGTCGAGATCAACCCGGGCGATCAATTCGTAGTGGGCGAGCAGGTGTTCCGCTTGGACCCGACGCCCAAGGCTTCTGACGGTGCGGATCCGGATGGCACGTTCTTCTATTCGTCGCCCAAGTACCCGAGCGCTTTCCGCCTGAACCAAATCCTCGAGGGCGGCGCGATCGGCATGACCATCTGCGCGCGTGGCAACACGCTGCAAGTCGGCCGTGAAGACGGCGACTTGAACTTCCCCGGTGACATGTTCATGTCGGGCAAGCACGCCACCGTCGAAGAAAAAGACGGCAAGTTCATGCTCACCGACTTCGACAGCCGCAACGGCACCTACTTGCGCTTGAAGACCGAAAAAGCCCTGTCGCACGGCGACTACGTGTTCATCGGCAAAAAGCTGCTGCGCGTCGAGCTCAACGCAAATTGAAGCCAAGGGCTTCAATTTGCATCTTGGTCTCCTCCGCGCCTTGCCCAGGGCGCGTGGCGACGCAAGTGACCAACCTCAGCGCGCGCTCGGCCTCGCCGAGCTTCGTTCACTCCGGTCTTCTGTAGGTGATCGTGAACTGATCGTGCCAAGGTCAGGTGAGGGCGATCCAGCTCGCGCTTCGCGCTCGCACACACCGTTCAGCAGGCGCAGCACTCGAGACGCGGGCGCGCAGCTGCGCGCCCAACGGTGAAGTGTGTCTTGAGGGGTTAGGAGTGAGGGGTGAGGGGTGAGGGGGTCAGTCGGCGGAGGGACTAGGGGAACCATCGCGAGTCGACTTTTGGTGTTGGTCCGTGACCCCGCGTTGGCCCAGCGCCGCGGCGTGTCGGCCGCTCGCGAGCAGCGACCCCTTCGCGAACCAACCCCTCCGCCGACTCACCCCTGATCCCTCACCCCTCACCCCCAAGCTTCACGAGCGCCGTCGACGCCTACGCTTGCGCGGGCGCTTGTCGGTGGTGCCGGCGATGGCGGCGCCGTCGGACGGGCCCTCGGGGGCGTCGAAGGCGCCTTCGGCGGCGTCGCCCAGCGCCGAGCGGTAGATGTCGAGCACTTCCATCGCGACCGGGTAGAGCGGCGTGCGCGAAAAGCGGCCGCCACGCCCCGACTCCAGGCGCGGCATCAGCGCGACGATGCGTCGAATCGAATCGGCGATGCGGCGCGGCACGTTCAGGCGATCGACGACGCCTTCCAGGAACTCGTGCGCCATCTCCACGCGGTCGCGCGCGCCGTCGCAAGCTTCGCGCAGCGGCTCGGCCAGCAGCACCGTCCACAGCACCACGTCGTCGAGCGGACCATTTTCGACCGTGCGCCGATCGATCTCTTGCAAAAGCTGCCAAACCCGATCGTCGTCTTCTTCGCGATCGGCGAGGAAGGTGGACAGCTCGGGCAAGAGCACGTCCATCACGCCGGTCTCCCAGCACAAGAACAAGCCGCGGTGAGCCGCGCCCTCGCGCATGAGCCGCAAAATTTCCTCGAATAGGCGCGGCTTGGCCGCGCGCGCCAGCGCTTTGCGGGTCTCGACGATGGCGTCGTACGTCTCGGGCGTGATGCCGAGGTCCAGCTTGGCGCTGAACTTGATGGCGCGCAGAATGCGCACGGGATCTTCCAAAAAGCGCACGACCGGCTTGCCGATGGTGTGCACGGCGCGCTTCTCGATGTCGGGCATGCCACCGACCCAGTCGAGCACCTCACCGCGCTCCAGGTCGTAGAACAGCGCGTTGATGGTGAAGTCGCGCCGACGCGCGTCTTGATGCGCCTCGCCGAACACGTTGTCGTTGCGGATCAGTAAATCTTCGGTGCCGCGGTCCTCGTCGACTTCGGGAGCGCGCCGAAACGTCGCCGTCTCGATCACCTTGCCGCCGCCGAACAACACGTGCACCAGCCGGAAGCGCCGACCGATCACGCGCGAGTTGCGGAACAGCCGACGCACGTCGTCTGGGCGCGCGCTGGTGCAAACATCGAAATCTTTGGGGCGACGGCCGAGCAGCAGATCACGGACGCAGCCGCCGACGAGGTAAGCTTCGTAGCCACCGCGCACCAGTCGCCGCACGACCTTGGCCGCATCTTGGTCGATGCGATCTTCATCGAGCTCGATCTGATGAACCGTCGGACGTGGGCGGCCATCGTCTATTATCGGCGGCTCCGAGCCCCCACCAGACGAAGATTCCTCCTCCATGTCCTCGACCTTGTAGCGAAACTCCTCGACCTCGTGGTCGCGAGCGTCGGCCGGCTCTCCCAACGGGAGCAGCTCATCGGAGTCCTTTACGCCTTTGCGGGCTCCGACCTTGTCTGTTCTTCCCGTGGCCATTCAGCTTGCTCGATCGAGCCCGCCGTATACCAAAAACGAGGTCACCGGGCAGGCTTCGCGCATTTGTACACTGATTACCGCGTGCCTGCACGCGGCCGAGTCGCGCGCGCGCCGCCAGCGCCCCCGGGCCTGACCCCGGCCAGGCGTGAAACCGCGGCGCAGACGACCGGATCCAAGCAGGGCCCGGGCGGCGCGCTCGCGCGGGGCCAAGCGGGTCCCGGGCCGATTTTTCGATCGCGAACATCCGGACCGTCGAAGGTGATGGGCTGGCGAGTGATGTCCGACTCGCGCTCGAAGGCGGGCGCGAACGGCAACAGCAGCTCGGGGGTCAGGCCAATCTGCTGCAGCGGCTTGCCGTTGGGCATCACGAACTGCAGCGTGGTCATGCGCAGCACGCCCGTTTCGACGACCTCGTCGAAATACTCTTGCACGCAACCTTTGCCGAAAGTGCGCGCGCCAATCAGCGTGCCCCGCCCGTACGCCTGCAGCGCGCCGGCCAGCATTTCGGCGGCGCTGGCCGTATCGCCATCGACCAGAGCCGCGACGGGACCCGTGTACGCTTGCTCGGGTCGCGGGGCCTGGAGCACTTCGGTGACGTCACCGCGATGCACGAGCGGAAACAGCCTGGCGCCCGGCAACAGCAAGCCCAGCGAATCGACGGCCGCGTCCAGCGAGCCGCCTCCGTTGCCGCGCAGGTCCAGCAAGAGCGCGCTCACACCGGGCGCTTCCTTGGCCAGCACGTCCGCCAGCTCCTGACCCAAGTCATCGCTCACGTCGGGAATGATCACGCGCAGCACGAGCTGGTCGTCGCGACCGTAGCGAATCCGCTCGAAGTCCAGGCCCGGAAGCTCGCGGCCGGGCTCGACCGCGACCTGCAGTGACAGCAACCTCGGCTCGCCTTGGCGCAGCACCCGCAGCTGGAACGCACCCTGCTCACCAGCGCTGCGAGCGGCTTGCTCGACTTGATCGATGCTGGCCCCCGCCAATGACAGACCATCGATGGCGAGCACCAGATCGTCGATCTCGAGCGGGGCGGCGGGTGCGTCGACGATGCGCGCGCCGAGCGCGCTGCGCGTCACCTCGCCCCACAGCGGTGAACCGTCGTCGAGCGTGTCATCGCCGGCATAAAGCGCCCATTCTTCGTCGTTGGGCGCGAAATCCCCGTGAGGATCGACCAGCGGCACGTAGGCGCGCACCGCGGCCAAGATCGCGATTTGGCTGAGGGCTTCGTGCTCGGTGGGAAAGAAGCGAGCGCGGGCCTGCTCGGCCAGCGCCACTTCATCGGGGAAGCGCGCCACGAACGCGCCCACGCGTTCACCCAGCTCGCGGGCCAGCTCAAGGGCAGGACGCGTCACCGGATCGTCCTCGAAAATGGGCTCCGCCGCGAGCTGAAACAACGGCTGGTCGGCGCGCGGTTTCGCGTTGCGCGCGGCGGCGTAAGCGCCGTCGTAGACGCCCAGCAGGCGTAAATTCCAAGATTGCCAAACGGCCGCGACGCGCGCCGCACCCGCGCAATCCGTCGTCACGCCGTTCAAGCTCGCCAACATGTCGGGAGCTGCCTTCAGCAGCTCGCCCTGCACGGGGCTGTCGGGCGCGGCCGACCAGAGCCCATGCGCGTCGAGCATGCCGCCCCACAGCTCGGCGAGCTCGCCGGGCGTGGGCGCGATGGGTGGCGCCGCCAGCTCACGCTGCACGAAGGTGCTGACCCGCTGCGCGTCCGCGCAGCTGAGCCGCGGTGGGCCTCCCGTGGGCAGTGAGAGCGCGTGCGGATCAGGCTCGCGGACGGGCTCTGCCTCGGCCGAAGACACGGTCACCGGCGGAGGCAACGCGGCAAGCGGATCATCCGGGGAACGTCGCGCCTCCGCCCCCCAAACGAGCATCACCGCGACCCCCAGCCCCAGGACAGGCAAGAGCGCCCTTCTCGCGCCGTTGGATGGCTTGGGGGGGCCAGAATCCACTCGAAAGTGATGCCCGAGGGCCGCATCGGGCGCAACCACTCCCAACAATACCCGTCTATGTTACGCGCCGTGAGCTTCGACGTGCTGATCGTGCTGGGTTGCCGCGTGCGAAACGGAGAGTTGTCGCACGCAGCGCTCCGGCGTGTCGAACGCGCGGCCCAAGCCTACCGTGACGAAGGCGCCAAGCTCGTGATCGCGTGCGGGGGCAAGAGCTGGGGCTACTTCAAAGAGTGCGAGGTGTTCGCGCGCGGCCTCACCGCGCGCGGGGTCGCGCTCGAGCACGTGGTTCAGGAACGAGAGTCGCTGACGACGCTCGGCAATGCACGCGGCGTCGCACGCCTGCTTCGCGGTCGACCCGGGGGGCGATTGGGCTTGGTAACGTGCGACTGGCACATGCCGCGCGCGCTGCGGCTGTTCCGGCACCTGGGGGTGAGCGCGGTTCCGGTGCCAGCGCCGTCACCCACTCGTCCGCTGCACGTCACGGTCACGCGCTCACTGCGCGAGCGTATCGGCTTGATGCTGGACCTGCTGTGGGTCCCGCTGCTGGTCGCTTGTGCGCTCGCGCTGACTGGCTGCCCCAAGGCGAGCGACCCGGGCGGAACCGCCGCCCACGGCGGCGCCGCATCCACCCCGAGACCGCCGTCCGCCGCTGGCCTGTTATTGGCGGAGATTCGTCGCGATCCCAGCGCCATCGGCGATGACGATTTGCTGGCTCAAGACGCCGCGCGCCGCACCGATGCAGTGCGCGCGCTGGCGCGCATCCAGGACCCGCGTTCGTTCCCGCCGCTCGCCAAAGCGCTGGCGGACGAAGCGCCCAGCGTCTTGGCGTGGGCCGCATTCGGCGTCGGCCAGCTGTGCCGTGGCCACGAGCCCGAAGCCGTCAGGCACCTCGCGCTGCGAGCCGCCAGCCTCGCCGCCGAGCCCGAAAGCGCCGCCAGCGACGAAGCCCTGGGCGCCATCGCGATGGCCCTCGGTCGTTGCGCCAGCGACGAAGCCGAACGGACGCTGCGCTCGTGGTTGCGCTTGCGTCCTGGCGTCGCCGAGCCGGCAGCGTTGGGGCTCGGTCAAATCGCACGCGAACGTAAGCGCCTGGACGACGCCACCGTCGCGGCCTTGCTCGATTCCGCCGCTAAGGAGCCGCGCGGGTCCGCGCTCTATCCGATCGAGAGCCTGCCCACCTTGGGCGGTGCCGCGCGCGAACGTTTGCTGGAAGTCGCGACCGTCGCCCTGGCGGATGCGCAGCCATCGCGCGGATTGGCGATCCGCGCGCTCGCCAAGGGCGGCCCCGCCGCCGCCGCGCCGCTGCGCCGGTTACTCGAAGCCGCCACCACGAGCGACGCCGAGCGCGCCGATGCCGCGCGCTCGTTGGCGGCGTTGGGGAGCGCCGCCCAACCCGACTTAGCGGCCGTGCTCAAAAGCCGCGCTCGCGCGTTGATCGACGACAAGGCTTGGTTGACCAGCGAGCACGGCGTCGTCATCACCGTGCTCGAGGGCCTGGAGCCGAAGAGCGCCGAGCCCGCTTTGCTCGCCGAGCTTTCGCAATTGCCGTTGGAGGGTGAAGCGCCACCCGTGGTGCGCCGCAAAGTCGCGCTGCGTTGTCGTGCCGCGCAGCTGCTGGCTGGCCGCGCCAGCGCCAGCAGCGCCTTGCTGGCATGCGATCCCGCGCCGCCCGCAGAGCGCCGTGAGGGCTCGCTAGCGCTCCTCAAGGTGCTGGCACGCGGCTCGCTCGCAAAAGGACGCGGCGCGCCGTTTCAGGAGCTGGCACGCGCCGACGACGCCGTCGTGCGCGAGGCCGCGCTCGAGCTGTTGATGGCGCACGACGAAGCGCCGAACATTCCCGAGCTGCTCGCCGACGCCCTTTCCGCCAAGACGGCCGGAGTGCGCGCCACGGCCGCCAAGGTGCTGGCCCGCTACCCAGCTCGCGCGCAGGCCGCGCCGGCCAAAGCCAACGACGCCGCGTCGAGCGCGACGCCGCCGGCCGATCCGCGCGTCGTGCAGGCGCTGACGAAGCAACTGTCCGAGGTCGGCGTGACCCACAACATCGAGCTGGCGTCGTGGCTGCTCGACGCGGCCGCGTCCCTCGAGCTGCTCGGCGCAAAGCCGGCGTTCGAACGCGCCTGCGTTTCCGCCAACCCCACGTTGCGCCAACACGCCGAGCGTGGCTTCGGCGCGCTCGGTGAGCCCAAGCATCGCTGCCCCAGCGTGGTCGGCACCGAAACCTGGAACACGCCGTCAGTAGGCGATTTTCGGCTCGATTTCGAGACCGACGTCGGCCCGCTCAGCCTCAGGCTTTGGGGTCGAAAGAGCCCGTTCGCCACCTTGCGCTTCGTCGAGCTGGCGCGCTCCGGCTTCTATGACGGCATGCTGATCCATCGTGTGGTGCCGGGCTTCGTCGTGCAGCTGGGCGATCCGGACGGCGACGGCTTTGGTGGTCCCGACCTACCGCCGTTGCGCGACCAGCTCAGCGCCCAACCGTTCGAGCTTGGCGCCGTGGGCGTGGCGTTGGCAGGGCGCGACACCGGGCTCAGCCAATTTTTCGTCACGTTGCGATCGACGCCGCACTTGGTCGGCGAATACACGCTGGTCGGCAAAGCCGAGCCGGGTTGGGAACGGCTTGCGGCAGGTGATCGGATCGTGAGGGTGCGCGTGCAACCGTCTCTGTGAGGGCGCGGTCCTACGCAATTGTGTACCGCGCGGTCGGGCTCGAGAGCGTCGAGTGGCGGATGGTAACGCCGTCAGTTCTTGTTCTCGCCAT
>Ga0164241_10006734_pt1 | contig 10418 bp, 8 predicted proteins | sample OricomyardsoilBY_FD_108780 | JGI IMG/M metagenome (GOLD analysis project Ga0164241, IMG submission 108780) | Backyard soil microbial communities from Emeryville, California, USA - Original compost - Back yard soil (BY) | ecosystem: Environmental > Terrestrial > Soil > Unclassified | place: USA... | reverse complement strand
GGACGTGAGCATCCGGTCATTGCTGCTGCGCGCCTATTCCGGCTGGCATGGATCCGCAGTACGCCCGACCGTCCATGCATATCTGCACCGCAACGAGCCAAGCAGTTCCACCGCCGTCACTCCTGAGCAGGCACGCTATGAAACGCTATTTCCGGGAGTGGCGATTCACTGGGGCGGCGTAGCAGAGCATATCGAAGACCTCGTACGAGAGCTCCCGAGCGCTGCGACTTAGTACGGGCGTGAACCATTGTTGCCGGCAGGCGAGTAGTTGCAAACGACGATATACCAATTGGGGAATTGCGATCCGAATGGCGTGTTCGTCGAACACGCCTTGACTCCGCAGCCGAGCAAGGTCGAGTTGCGCCAAACGACTTGGGTGTAATGACCACAGGTTCCGCTGCAGGTGTTGGCGGAATAGTTGTAAGACGAAACTTCGGAGGCCCAGCTGGTTACCACGGTGGCAGGCGTGGGCGGTCCGCTGCCCGCGCTCGCGTACAGGTTTTGGCCATAGCCCGCGGTGTTGTGCGAAAAGTTGCACTGGTCCGCCCAGGTTTGCGCGGCTGCGGCCACCGTTGCGTCCCAAGCCATGCTGGGAAGCGGCGTGGTTGGCACCGGATCCACATTCGCACGCGCTTGGTTGTGCTGCGCGGTCATGCCGCAGAGTTGTGCAGTCACTTCCGGGCACGCGCTGTTCCCACCTGTGCCGCCAGAGCTCGTGCCGCCGTTGCTCACGCCACCCGCACCACCTGAGCTCTTGCCACCGCTGCCTGCGCTCGAGCCGCCTGAGCCTTTGCCACCGCTGCCTACGCCGCCAGAGCTCGAACCCCCTGAGCTGTGGCCACTGCTGCCCGCACCTGCGCCACTAGACGCGCCGCCCGTGGTGCCCGCATTGCCGCCGCCGCCTTTACCGCCGGTGCTCGCGCCGCCCGTATTCGTGCCAGCGTTCGACGCGCCAGCACCGGACACGCCTCCGTTGGAGCCAACCGCGCTGCTACCACCATCCGACGCGCCGCCTTCGCCGCCGAAGCCCCTACCCCCGCTTGCCGTGCTGCCACCATTGACCGACGGAGCGCCGCTGGCGCCCGTGCTGCCTGCGGTGGGACCGTTGCCGGCCCCCTCGAGCACGGGCCCTTCACTGTTGCTGGAGCAGGCGATCGAAAAAGCGAGACCCACGAGTGCGCCCAGGTGGGAGCGGGTTTGCGACATCTCCTAGTTGTACCCCATCCCTCGCAGAGCAGTCAGCACACGTGGAAGTTCGCAATGGTCACGATCCGACCGGCCCACCTCGATAAGTAGCTTCCTCCAAGCCGCGGATCCAATGGCGCAGGGGGCGCGGAATGGTTCGCAGAGGGTGCATAGTTGGGGACTGCTGCCTCCACAGCCCTTCTTTCTGAACGAGCGCGCTCGTCCGAAACGGGTAGCGCAGCGCGGCGAACCAAGCCGAGCAAACGCTTGCGAGCAGGCCGAGAAGGAACACTCTGCCGGGCGCGCCGACAGCGCAGCCCACGATGGTCGCAATCATCGCGTCCTCGGTGAGCCGCCGAAGCAGAGTCAGCCAAACGCCGCGTTCGCACAAGCCAGCGACCTCAACCCTGAACCGTTGAGGGACGCGACTCGCGAACTTGGACATGATTCTGCCTCACGGTCCGAAGCGACGAATACCAGGCAAACCAGTAGCCCGTTGCAGGGCGTCCTTGATCTCGCTCAACCCGCCCCCACCGTGGCGTCGGCTCGTACGCCGACGCACAGACATACAATACCTAGAGATCGATCTCGCTCATTCTAGCGCGCAGGATGAGCCACTCCCCGCAACTCGAGCGGATGCGCCGCTTCGTGAATCGTCCCTTGTTTCCCGGGTTCAGTCGGGCGGGAGCGCTGTTGCTACTATTGCTGCTGCTGCCGTGTCAGTGTTCGTTCCCGAAGCGCGAGTTTCCCGCATCCGGAGGTGCTGAGAACGTACCAGCGCCGTCGATCTCTGCCGGTGATGCGTGTAGTGACATGGGCCTTCACGTCTGTGCCGGTCCGTCGCAACAGCAACGGCTCGTTTGCGAAAACGGCGTCTATCGGTTGGACACGCCCTGTCCGGCTGGAAATAACTGCGATCAATTAACCGGCGGCTGCTTGCCCATCGTCGCGGAATGCTCGGGAAAACCCGTTGGCGCTCGTTTTTGCACGGCGGATGCAGCAGTCAAAATCTGTGGCCTCGACCTCGTGCGCGTCGAAAGCGAGCCCTGCGCGGGCATGTGCGTGGGCGGCAATTGCGTCACTCGCCGCTGCGGAGATGGAGTCACGACCGCTCCCGAGCAGTGTGACGACGGCAATCTCGACAACAGCGACGGGTGCACGAACGAATGCAAGCTTGCGGCCTGTGGGAACGGGGTGACCGAGCCCCCCGAAGAGTGCGACGACGGCAACACATCGGATGCGGACGCTTGCACCGGTTGCCACGTCGCGCGCTGCGGTGATGGTCGCGTCGGACCGAACGAAGCGTGCGACGACGGCAATACCGACAACAGCGACGCCTGCAGCAATACCTGCACACTGCCGGCCTGCGGCGACGGGGTAGTACGCGCGGGCGAACAGTGCGATGACGGCAACGCGATCGACAACGACGCTTGTACCAACGCATGCACGAATCCCCGTTGCGGGGACGCGATCGTTCAGGCGAGCGAGGCTTGTGACGATGGGAACACGGTGGACGGGGACGGCTGCAGCAACACTTGCACGGTGCCAGGCTGCGGCGATGGCACGACCCAGCCGCCGAACGAAGAGTGCGACGACGGGAATCCAATCAGCACCGACGCCTGCACGGTGGCCTGCAAAAAGCCCAAATGCGGCGACAGCTTCGTGCAGACCGGTGAAGAATGCGACGACGGCAACGCGCTCAATACGGACGGTTGCACGACCACCTGTCGACTGGCCAAATGCGGGGACGGTTTCGTCCAGCGTTTGACCGAGGAGTGCGACGACGGCAACACCAACGCGAGCGACGGCTGCACGAATGTCTGTCGCACCGCGCGCTGCGGTGACGGCGTTACGCAAGCGGGCGAAGAATGCGACGACGGCAACGCCGTCAACAACGACCTGTGCACCATCACCTGCCGGCGGCCCGCTTGTGGCGATGGCATTCTCTCGTCGGGCGAGACCTGCGAAGACGGGAATAAGCTCGACGGTGACGGCTGCAGTTCATCGTGCCAAACCGAGATCTGCGGGGACAGCAAAAAGACGGGGACCGAAGAGTGTGACGACGGCAACAAGAACGACAACGATGGCTGCAGCGGCGCCTGCCGCCTCGAAGTCTGCGGAGACGGAATCGTTCAGCGCCCCCGTGAAGACTGCGAGGACAAGAATACGGTAGACACCGACTTGTGCCGCAATGGCTGCAAAAACGCCGCCTCGCTCAATGCGCTGAGCGGGGACTGCCAGAGCATCAACCAGATCACCCAGACCGTGTGCATGGTCGCCGTGACCAACTGGTGCAAGCAGTACAACAACTCGCCCCTAGCCGGCATGGTCACCGGACAGAACGCCGACAACGAATATCGCGTAGGCTGCATCACCGGTGTGACGCGATACGACGTGAACAGCTCGCTGCTCGAGGACAAGTGCGGTCCCGGCCGGCAACAGAGCCCGGCTTGTCTGGAAAAGGCAGCAGCGGTTTGCCGCGGCCTCGGCGCGTACAAGATCGGCTTCTACGTTGGAGTTGGCGCAGCAACGGGCACGTTCGCGCTCGCCCGCGGCGCAGGGGTGAAGGCGGCCACCGAGAGCGTGCCCAACTGCAATGGCATCGTCGAAAGCAACCCAGTCCCTGTCGCCTGCGCAGCTGCGCTCGCCGATAAGTGTGGAAGCAGCAAAGCCGGCATGATTCAAGCCCGCGCGCAGACGAGTCAGGTCTCTTATACGTGCGTGGACTTGAACCTCGCCGGAACGGCGCGGTTCAAGTGAGCGGGAGGTTCGTCGACACGACCTTGAGAGCTACGGACAGGGACAGCTGACACAACTTGGCGAAGCGTACGCTGTATTCGTGAACACGCTGACGACGGAGTTGGCGGTCACGACATCCAAACGACCGTCATGGTCGACATCACCCAGGGCGAAACTACTGACGCCGGAGGCGGGAAAGACCAGCTTGCAGCTGAAGGTGCCATCACCAATACCGAGCAACACGGTCAACGTGTCGAGCGTCGAGTAGACGAGGTCCAGATTTCCATCGTTATCCATATCGCCGAAGGCGGTCGCCCGAGCGTTGCCAGGTAGACCGCCCAGGTTGTACGCGACGCGGCGCTCGAAGGAACCGTCGGCTTTTCCGAGGAAAACGAACACATCGTCATAGTTCACGCTGCCCGCGACGAGGTCGAGGCGACCATCGTGGTTGAGGTCAGCGAGCGCTCGGAACGGGTTCTGCCAAGGCAGCTCGGTCGACTGCGCGAGCGCGAAAGAGCCGTCGCCGTTGCCGAGTCGAACGCTTGCGTTCGAGTCCATGCCGAAGAGGTCGAGCGCGCCGTCGCCGTTGAGATCTTCCAGGGCCAGCCACCGAAGCGAGGTGCTCAAGTCGAGGTCCGAGCTGGACGCGACGGTTCCGCCTGGTCCCGCGTAGTCGACAGTCACCGAGGTCTGTCCTGTCGCCGCCTGCGCGACATCGAGCCGACCGTCGCCGTTCACGTCCCCGAGTCGAACCAGCTGTGCACCGTAACCGGCCGAGTAAGCCTGCTGCGAATAGCGGCCATCATTTTGAGCGAGCAGAAGTGTGAAGGGAGCAATGCTGCCGCTCGTGGCGACGATGAGATCCACTCGACCATCACCGTTGACGTCGCCCGCGTCGAAGTTCTCGGGCGTATCGGACAAGACATACGAAGCAAACGGATTGAACTGCCCCCCGCTGCTGCCTTGCGAGATCTTCAGCTGGCGCGTCGAGCGATCGGCGGCGACGAGGTCCAACCAGTTATCGCCATTCAGGTCTTCGAGCAGCAGCGGCCCGCTATTGCTGTCCACGCTACGCATACCCGTGAACGTGCCGTCACCTTTCGAAAACATCACACTGATGGTGCCGACAGATCCGCCGGAGACGGCTAGATCCGGCTTGCCGTCGCAGTTCAAGTCACCGACCGCGAACGGCGCATCTTCAATGACGGTATTCGAAGAGCCAGCGGTGAAGCCCCCACCCGGTTTCCCCAGGACCACATCCAGGTGCGACGCGCCGTAAGACATGCCGGCGAGATCCAACCGACCATCGCCGTCGAAATCTGCGGTGTCGTACCAACCGACCAATGACGGCCCCTGCTCTGCTGGAGCGAACGAACCGTCACCTTTGCCGTAGAACAACTTGAGGTCCTCGGGATGCATCCAACTCGACAGCGCGGCCAGATCCAACTTGCCATCGTTGTTCCAATCCGCAGCCCTGAGGCTACTCAGGTACGACCATGGGAAGTCGAGTTCGAAAGACGGCGCGCCAAAGGTGCAGTCGCCGTTGCCGAGCAAGACTGTCAAGGTGCTCGGGCCGATGCCAACCCCCGCCAAATCCGGCTTGCCGTCACCGTTGAAGTCCCCGGCGACGATCGAGCGGGGCTCATTACCCGCCGGGATCTGCTTCGGGGACTCGAAGTTGCCGTTGCCGTTGCCGCGCAGCACGCTGATCACCGCCGCGTCTGGACTTGCCGTCACCAGATCCGAATTGCCATCTTGATTGAAATCAGCGACGGCGATGGCTTGATAGCCAGAACCTGTCACGTAGGTCGCACCACTATCGACGAATGCGCCAGCGCCGTTGCCGAACAACACGCGCACAGTGCCAGGATCATCGCAAGTGACCGCGAAGTCGAGGTGACCGTCACTGTTCCAGTCACCGCTCACGAGCGAGAAGACGCGTGTGTCCAGGTAGTCGACACGCGTTTGGAACGTGCCATCACCGTTGCCGAGCAGCACGCCGATGCCGTTCGACTCGCCGTTGACGGTCACGAGATCGCCCTTGCCGTCGGAGTTCCAGTCGCCAATCAAGACTTGCTCGGGCCGAGCGCCGAGCACTCCCACTGGCAGGCTTTCGAGCCTGAAATGCGGCTCATCACACACTGCCAGCGGCCCGGCGCAGACGCCTGCCGCGCACGATGTTCCCGCCGAGCAAGCGTGACCACAGGCGCCGCAATTAGCGCTATCGCTGTCCGGGTAGATGCAATGCGCATCGACGCCAAGACCGCACAGGAGCCCCCCATTCGAGCAACTCGAGCTCCCCGCCGTTCCAGCGCCCCCAGCCGTTCCAGCAATACCTACGAGTCCACCGGTACCGGCAGCGGCGGGCGTGCCACCGTTCGAGCCCCCAATTGCGTTGAATCCGCCGACGGCGGACATTCCGCCAACCGCGTTGATATTTCCGGCCGTGCTCGCGGCCGCGCCGCCCATCGCACCTGCGCCCAGCGCGCCCCCGAGGCCGCCCGATCCAGCAATGGCCGACGTGGAACCGGCGGAAGACGTTGGGACGGAGGGATGCTGCGAGGCGTTCACGTCTGTGCCATTCAACTCACTGCGCCCGCAACCGAGCACGGAAAGCACCGCCAATAGCGCCGCGTACCTCTCAAAATTCGACACAGAGCTCACCGCCCCTCGCGCCCTCGGCATGTTCCATCCTCGAACTTGCGAAAGGGTCCGCCCGCATTGCGGCTCCGTCAATCGGATAAAGCGCGGCGGCCTGGCGGAGACCGCCACGAGCAACGGCTACGCGCGTGAGGAGTGAGCACAGCCGAACGTCAGCGGTCGCGCTGCGGGCTACGCGCCGCACTCCGCTTTCCGCGCCCGCTAACCCAAACCCCTCCCCTGCTTGGGTCCGAGCAACGGGCAACGCGCTGTCAGAACACCGCCGCGTAGGTGATGTCGATCTTGTACTCGAGGGTGCCCGACTCCGGCACATCGACCACGCACAGGCCTTCATTGCTGGCGTGATTGCAATACCAAGCTTGCCCGTCTTTGACGAAGACGCTGTACTTGCCGGGGCTGAGCGCGATTCGGTATTTGCCGTCAGTCCCCGAGTAGGCCTTGGCTCGCAAGGTTTCGCGAATGCTCGAATAGAGCCCAGAGCCAAACGGTTGCGCGGCATCATGCTCGACCGCGTCAGCGGTGACGGGTGAGTAGAAGCGGAGCTCGCGCGCGACGGGCGTTGTCGTACCCGATGATGAACCAGTCGTTGGTTGGTGATTGCCCTCGAGAAAATTTACCTGACCGAAAAGTCCGGTCGCGGTGCCTTCTGCGGGGCAGTAGATGAGGGTGTCGATCAGATCCGCGGGACACTCGCGGCAACCGAAACTCATCTTCTCACTGTCGCAAGTGTCAGCGCACATGTAGGGGCGTAAACACTCCTCAGGGACGGAGGGAGAGCCGGCGTTCGAGGTGGAGCCCGCGCCGCTGCTGTTCGCTCCAGCGGTTCCCATGCCCGCGCTTGCGTTCGCGCCGCCGCTGGAGACTCCCGCTTGGGCTCCCGTGCCCGACGTACTGCCCGCTCCACCGCTGGACTGGGTCGCTCCGCCCTCGGCTTCGCCGGGCTGATGGCTGCTGGTTGTGCCGTTCCCAGCTGTGCCACCTAGGACAGCGTGATCAGCCCCTCCACACCCGACCAAGGCAACGACCCAGATTAGCGCTGCACTCCGCTTCATTTGAACCCCATTTTCTTCAGACTTTAGCACTCTGCACGCCTTTTAATGAGTTGGCGAGTCACTCGGGACGAGCAAGCAATGTGCCAAGGGGGGTTGCGAGGGAGCGGTGAGGCGAGATGCGGGCGAGATTCACCTTTATCAGCGAGAGTCAGCCAAGCAGCGGGCCCAAAGTCGCAGTGCTCGCGGAATCGTCTGAAGCGGCTGCGCGTCGCGACCGTCAGTGCACCAATACCCATCCTGTTGCACGAGCCTGCGATTGCGGAACGAATATCGGGCGGACGCAATCAGGGCGGACGGCAAAGCGACGCGCAAGCCGAGTGCGAAAGCGACCCGAACCCCAAAACTGCTTTGCGTCTCGGATCCCCGACAACCGCCCAGAGACCCCAGCAGAAACCCCTACCGCAATCGCAGTGCCCCAAGCGGCGCTCGTCAACACCGAGATCTTCGGCTCACTCAAGTCGACCACGACTCCAACCGACGCTCCGGCGCCCACCGCGATGCCCGGCCCGATCGCGATATTGCCGCCAACACTGAACGCGATGCCCCGATGTGGTGAGCCTCCGCTCGTACTGCCATCCTTGGGTGGCGCCGGAGGCGCCGTCGAAACGGGAGGTGGGTAAAGCGATCGACGAACGTGCGCACCGAGATGGCCACCGCAGGCCCCTCCGTCTGCGCGAGGTTCAAAAAAACTTCGCGTTCACCGAAGGAAAGCGACGCTCGAGTGCGCTCCTCTCCGACCTTGCATTGACGTTGAACAACGTACCGTGTCGTTGCGTATTGGGTCGGCGCTCGGCGCGGCTCAGTTGCTCCGAAAGGTGAAGAAGTTGCTCGGGCCGCCTTAATCCGGGTTGGGCGAGCGATCCCCGGTCGAGCAAGCGTTCCCTCGGCCCAGCAAGAAGTTCTACGAGCGCGGCGTGTGCTTTCCCCTGTCGGATTGTGCTTGCACCATGGTGGACGGCTTATCCCCCCAGCTCGCCGCGGTCGCCCCGGCGCGTTTGCCTCGCGGGAGAAGGACCCAGCAAGCGGCGTCAAGCTCTGACATCATACGAACGGAAACGCGCTTCCGACTCGGATCCATAGTATCTGTTTCAGTGGCGGCCGAGGTCACCGACAATCGACGCAAGTACTGCGTTCGGCGCATGCTGAGGCCTGGACAGAGAGCGGCGTGTGAACGGCTGAACATTCTCCCCGAACGGCAATCCATCCGCTGCGAAACGAGACAACAGTCGGCGGAGTTTCAGTTCAAGTGCGCCAATTGCGGCGTCCATCGATCGCCGCTCAGTTGCAATAGTCATTATTTAGTGTGACGCCACCCGAGACGGATTCTCACGTTGGCACTGATCGCGGTCAACTCATCCATCCAGGTGATGGGACGAAGAAATTGCACTAGTCTGGCATCTCGTGTCCGAATTCAGTCCCGCTAGTTGGCTTGTTGATCGCGTGCTGCACGCAGCACGGCAGCAAATGAAATGTACGTTCGTAGTCGGCTCAGGGCTCACTTGTCCGGTCGAGAAGCAGCGCGGTGTGCCCGGGGTGGAAGAGATGACGCGGCTGTCATGCAAGCCGTTTCCCGACGATGACGTCAGCGCGATTTTGCAGCTCATGCCGCGTATGCCGGGTCTCGCCTATCAGCAGGCGATCCACCATTTGAACGGCCGACGGGGCCCTGACGAGGTCGCGCGTATAGTGCGCGATGCGGTCTTGTCTGCGCGCAAGGATCCTGATCCGCTTGCCGGCGTTGTAGAGCGGCTCAAATCGCTAAGCAAACCGAGCGAGTGGGGACATCTTTGTGAGTCCTTGGTGATCGACACTGCCAACTGGGTACTTCGGCCTGGAATAGAGAGTCTCGGGGCAATTGTTGCGGAGTTTCCAAGTATCTTTGGAGAGCAACTCATCACGACAAACTTTGACCCGCTGCTCGACGTGGCGATCGTCCGTGGCGGTGGGGCGGTTGCGCCATTCGTCGCGCCCAAGGATGCCAGCCCAGGCCCGCCTCCACGGTCTGCAACGCAGACAATCTACCTTCACGGCAGCTGGTATGGCATGACCTTGCACACCAGCGACGCGCTAGCAGCTACCAGACCATTCTTGAACGGATTTTTGAGCCAGTTGCTGAGAGATAAGCTGGTGATTGTGATCGGGTACGGCGGATGGAATGACGCGTTTACCAAAGCGCTAATAGACGCCAACTCTCAATATGCCAACGTCCTCTGGGCTTTTCGCGAGGATCAAGAAAGCGAAATTGAGCAACGTTACTCTCGACTTCTCGGTACGTTGGGCGGCGGCCTTAACCGCGTGGTCTACTATAAGGGAGTCGACGCGGATTCATTGCTTCCCGACCTTCTCGCAAACCTTCGAAGCCGAGTTGCCGAGCAAATCAGCCTTCCGAACTCGCCCGACTCAGACCGCTGCAAGCCCCAGACACCTGTGTTCGCGGCCTCCCCCATCGACGACCCCACCGCTGACCTGCGTCAAACGCCGCCATCCGGCGACGCCATCGAATACGATCCCGCGGCACTCGAAGAACTGCGTCGACGCTGTGGTGAGTTTAGCAATGCGGGATTTCGCGTTGTCGACGATCAATCCTATCGTGAGCAAACCAACCTTCTGGAGCCAAACTTCGTGTTGTTCAAGCGCGCCGGGAGCGTGCTGCTTGCCGTTGCCCCCAACCAGCGACCCGAAACACCTGGGGCCTCGCCTGCACAAATGCGAATTGCCACACGCCGCCTGCAAAAGACAACTGAACCTGAAGTAGAGTCCGTGCTCTTGACGCCAGAGGGC
>Ga0164241_10006733_pt1 | contig 10419 bp, 9 predicted proteins | sample OricomyardsoilBY_FD_108780 | JGI IMG/M metagenome (GOLD analysis project Ga0164241, IMG submission 108780) | Backyard soil microbial communities from Emeryville, California, USA - Original compost - Back yard soil (BY) | ecosystem: Environmental > Terrestrial > Soil > Unclassified | place: USA... | reverse complement strand
GAGCACCCGCTCCTGCTCGGCCGAGTCGCGCATCGCGAAGGCTCCGGCGCGGACCGAGAGGACGGCGGTGAAGCTGCCGCCGCGCCGGTCTTCGATCACACCGACCTCCTCGGCGCCGTAGGGGATCGCGATCAGCTTCAGCTCGGCGAGCTCGGATGGCAGCGAGGTCTCGTGCTGCGCCTCGCCCTCGCCCGTCTCCCGAGCGCCGCCGCCCGGCGCGGTCGAGCGGTGGCCGCGTTCGGCGCGTCGACGCCGGCCCGCCCAGCGCCCGAGGACCGGCGCCCACTCCTCCGCCGTGCGGCCCTCAACCGGGACGCAGATCGCGGCGACGGCGAGGCAGAGCACGAGGACGCCGACGACCAGGCCGACCACGCTTCGCATCGCATACAGCGATCCGAGGCCGAGGACGGCACCGGCGGCGACGATCACGACCTGGCCGGGGCGAAGCGGGCCGACCACGGCACGCTGCTCGAGTGGGCCGAAGCGGTAGCGCCGCGCGCTCACGATCCAGCCCCTTTCTCGGGCTTTGCCCGCGTCGGCTCAGGTGCGGGTCGCGGCGGTTTCTGCCCGGCGCCCGGAGCCTCGCCACCGTCGGCTTCGCGCGGTCGCGGCGCCGACGCCGATCCACCCGACTCCTCTTCGGGCGCTTTGTCCTCGCGCCCCTGCGTCGGCGTCGCGCCTCCCGACGAGCCACCTCCGGCCGAGGAGCTGCCCGGCTCCTGGGCGACGGCGGTTCCTTGCAGTCGCTGGGCGGCCGCCTGGGTGCCGCGCACCGCGGCGGCCGGGACCGCCGCCGCTGCGCCCGCGGCCGCGCCGGCGCCTCCCGCCGCGCCGCCAGCGGCGGCTGCCTCGCCACCGCCAGCAGCACCGCCACCACCGCCCGACCCGGCGCCGGGGCTGCCGCCTCCGCGCGGGCCGCTCGGCTCGGGGCCCGCGCTGCCGCCGCCTTTCTCGCCAGCGTTCCAGAGGGTCGCGCCGGACTCGCCCCAGTTGGAGCGGGCCATGTTGCGCATGATCTGCACGTCGCTGGCGATCTGCACCCCGCTCACCGCCCCGCCTGCGGCCGAGCGGCGGCCGTAGGCGGCAGCCATCGCGCCCTCGGCGAAGGGGACGAGGCGGAACAGCACGAAGGGCGCGAAGCAGGCGAGCAGCATCAGCGCCGAGGCGGCGAGGATGTGCTCGACCCGGCCGTCGTTCTCGGCCATCAGCCCGGCGGCCAGGGAGATGATCGAGACGATCACGAACTTGGAGCCGATGACGACGAGGAGCAGCTCGCCGGTGCGGCGCAGGGCGCCGGCCCAGCGCGGCCAGATCGAGGCAGCGAGCGCCAACGGCATGAAGAGGGCGACGACGTAGACGGCGGCGTCGCGCATCAGTAGCTCCAGCCAGACCATGAAGGCGGCGAAGGCGCCGATGATCGCGGCGAGGAAGGTGACGAACAGCGGCACCGCCGTCGAGCCCGCCGCCTGTCCGGCGGCGGCGCCGGCGACGTTGGTGCCCCCGGCGCCACCGCCGACTTCCCGGCCGGCGTCGCCGCCCGCCTGGCTGAGGCCGGTGATCGCGCCCTTGAAGAACTCCTGGCTGTTGTCGTGGCTGGCGCTTGCGACCGCGTGGCAGAGACCGTCGGTGACGACGAGGAGCATCTGCACCACGGCGTAGGCGACGCTGGTGGCGATGAAGGCGAGCGGCAGGTTGACGAGGACCACGCGCGCCAGCAGTCCGGCGTTGCCCTGGGCGAGGCCCTCCAGCACCGCGAGCAGCAGCATCGCCAGCCCCATCAGCGCCGCGATCTGCGCCATGCGCCCGTACTGCTGCAGGAAGCCCTTGGTGGTCAGCTCGGGCGTCGTCGTTTCGTTGATCCCCTCGACGACCTTCCCGATCAGCCAACCGGCGCCGCCGCTGACCCAGGTGGTGATCTGCTCGAAGATGCTGTTGCCGACGCCTTCGATCGCGTCGTTGATCGGGTCGGTGACGATGCCCGTCACCGATCCGCTGACCGCGTTACAGGCGTCGCCGACCGGGTTGCCGCCGCCGATGATCCCGCCCGTCACCGCGTCGGCGATGCCGCTGGCGGCATCGACCGGGGCGCTGCCGACATCGCAGGCGACGTTGGCTTTCGCCTTCGGCGGCGAGGGCTGGGCGAGCACGACCAGGCCCGCCAGCAGGGCGGCGAAGACGAGAGCTGGCAGTCCCCTACGGAGCCAGCTCATAGCTTTCGAGCCCCTGCGCCAGGTCCATGACGCGGTAGCCGCCAAGCGGTCCGGGCTTCGTCGCCAGCTCCGGGGTCGGGCCGAAGCCGCCGCGGGTTTCGGCGATCCGCCAGCGGCCCTCCATCCAGACGAGCTCGGTGTGGGTGAGGCCGAAGTAGGCGGCGGGCTCGACCGCCGCTGCGTTGCCGAGCAGGGTGAAACCCCAGGTGAGGATGCGGGCGCGGCCCGGCTGGAAGGACTCGACCCGGTAGCCGATCGGGACCGCGGCGTAGAGCGTTTCGACGCCTTTGCGGACGCCGACGCCGATCGGCCCGCTGGCAAGACGTTCTGCACCGGGGGAGTTGGCGGCGAGCATCGCCTCCGTGTAGTCGGGCGTCGCCACCGCCTCGATCCGCGCCCGCATTACGCCCGGTTGGAGGATCGTCGGGTCGGCAAAGGCCCGCTGGTAGGCGGCGACGGCCTGCGCTGCACCCTGGGCGGTGTCGGGGAACGCGACCGGGACGCCGGCGAGCGACCGCGCCGCGCCTGCTTTGGCTGGTATCGCGGCGCGGTCGCTGCCGGTGGGGGAGAGGGCGTGTCCGAGCAGTAGTCCGAGGAGGAGCGTGGCGAGGCAGGCGATCACCAGATGCCGCCGCGCCAGCACCGATCCCGTCGTTGGCGAGCGCATCATTTGACCGCCGAGCCGGAGGTGTAGAAGAAGTTGATGAGGGCAGCCCCGGCACCGACGACGAAGGCACCGATCAGCGAGTAGAGGACCTTCTGCTTGCCGTCAGAGGCGTGGCTGAAGTTGTTGGATTTGCTGCCGAGCGCCCACTGAGCGGCGCCGATCAGCAGACCGGCCGCGCAGCCCAGGAGGACGATCGCGGCGAGCCAGTTGACGAGTTTTTCGAGCGCCGGCGTCCCCGGTCCCCCGTTCGGGTTCGGTTTGATGCTGACGGCGGCGCCCTCGAGGGCGAGCTGCAACTTGACGAGGACTGCGAGGGCCACGGCGGACTCCTTTGCTCGAAGTGGTGTTCACCTCGGCTGTCCAGCCGTCGACCCGGTTGCATCGGGTCGGATCGAGTTTTCGTGGCCCTGCACGACAACGGGGCCGACCCGCGGAGGGGCCGACCCCATGAACCGGGAGCTTCGAGCCGCGCCTAGTGCAGGCGCAGCGTGGTACCGGCGTAGATCAGGCTCGGGTTGCCGGTGCCGATGGCGGATTTGTTGAGGCTCCAGAGGCGCGCCACCTCGGCGGCGATCTGCGCGTCGCTGGCGTCACTTGGCAGGAGGCCCGCGGCGATGTGCCAGAGGCAGTCGCCGGACTGCACGACGTAGGAGCCCTTCCCGGCCAGGTGGCGGCCGTGATCGGCCGGAGGCGTCGCGGCGGGCTGAGGCGCCGGAGCCGACGGCGCTTCTTCCTGGGGCGGTTCGCTGGTCGGCGCGGCTTCGCCGGAGGTCGCACCCGAAGACGCCGCCTGCTTGGCGGGTCGCTGCTTCGGCGCGACGATCGACTGATTGGCGATCGGCTCGGAGGTCTTTGCTTCTGGCGCCTGCTGCTGTACGGGTTCGGATTCGGGAGCGGCGCCAGCGGGTTCCGGCGAGGTGCTCGGCGGCGGCGAGGCCGTTTCACTCGGCGCCCCGGTGGCCGCGCTGGTCACTTCATCGACGGGAGGCGCTTCCAGGTCAACTTCGGGTTCGGCTTCGACCGCTCCGCTTTCTTCGTCGCCGCCAGCTGCCGGCGCTTCTTCGAGCGCTTCTTCTTCGCCGCCAGGATCGAAGCCGGGGTCCACCGGCACTTCGATCGGTGGCACCGTCCCTTCTCCTTCGCTGTCGCTCTCGCCCGCCAGGGCGAAGCCGGGGAAGGTGCTGCCGAGGACGAGCATCATGACCAGCGTCAGGGCAAGAAGTCGACGGCCAGGAGGAGACCCCGATCGCGGGTCGAGGGAGATTGACGTCAGGTGCTTAGTGATGTTTGCCATCGGGCTCCTCCTCGTTGTCGAGGCTGTTGCTTTCAGTTCATGGGATCGGCTACGCAGCGATAGCTCTTGTCGCCGCCTAGGTCTTCGGTGATTCCGACGCTGCCGTTTTCTTGGGTGACGTAGAGGACGTCGACCGCGCCGGGTTTGCTGCTGGACGGGTAGACCTCGCTGGTCAGCTCGCCGCCTGGCGCGAGCTGGATCTGCGGCTGAGCGAGCGCCACCATCAGCTCTTGATGCGTGGGCAGCCGCCGGCCGACCCGTTCCCGGTTATCGGTCAGAGCGCAGTCAGAGACGGCGCTTCCATACGACCGAGGCGGACGAGCCTGAGTCTCGACGCACACGTCCCCGACCGGAATCGTTGGCGCGAAAGCCTGCGGGCAACTGTCGAGGAAGCGGGAGGCGGGCTGGCCGCCGAGGCGGGCGGAGTTCTGCGCGCGGGGGACCGGCCGCAGGCTCGACTCCTTGACCACCCTGCCGCCGATCGAGTTCGACTTGAACTCGTTGCCGGTAAGGCTGCGGTTCCTGATGTCAGAGCCGTCGAGTTTGGAAGCCGCGTAGGCGCCGCCGGTTCCCACGGCGATGAGCAGCGCCAGGGTTGCGACGACGTTGGCGTAGGTGAGGCGGTCAAGCAACGCTCTCATTTAGGTCTCCTCGACTTTGGTTTTCGACCTGTCCCACCTAGCATGGCCGCCCTTTCACTCGGACAGTCAACGTCCGGCTGTTGCCGGCCTCCAGCGGCCAGCCGGCCTCACCGGCAAGGTGAGCCCGGAAGTCGAACTCCTGATCGCCGCAGGTGCGATCGAAGAGGTAGGGAATCTGCCAAGTGCCGTCCGTCTCGGTGTGGATCGTGCGGAACGTCTGCCATCCCGACGTAAACCGGACCTGCAGCTCCAACAGCTTCCCCGCCGCGGGAAGCGGGCGGCCCTTGACGCGGCCACTGAAGGTGACGGAGTCGCCGTTCTGCACCCGCTTCGGCTTCACCGTGAAGGTTGAGGTCCCCTTGACCAGCAGGGTCGCGGTGTCCTCGATCGGCAAGATCGTCGCGGTGCCCGGATAGACGAAGCGGAAATTGTGTGAGGCACGCGCCTCGACCGTGTAGGTGAAGCCACCGTTGGCATCGGTCGCCACGGTCCCGACGAGCTGCTCAGTTCCTTCCTTCGGACGCGAGTAGACGAGCACCTTCGCGTCGGTCAGCGGATGCCCGGCCCGGTTGACGAGGCGACCGCCGAGATGCACTTTGCTCCCGAACGACACCGTGGCGCGCGGCTCGAGGACGGTCCGGCGCACCTTGCCCTTCTTCCCCTTGCGGGTGACGCTGCGCTTCTCGACCACGCCGGCCTTCATCGCGGTCGCGATCCGCAGCGGCAGCTTCAGCCGCATCGGCTGACCGTCGAGGCGGCGGTCAGTGCCCGCAAGGTTGTTCGCCTGGTCGTGGGCGGTCGCCCGCAGTTCGTAGTCGCCTGGCGGTAGGGAGGCGTCGTCGATCCGCGTCACGAGACGGTCGCCGTCCTGGGTGGTCGGCAGCACCTGCCAGCTGCCGGAACCCGTGCGGCTGATCTCGATCCCGCCTCCGGCGAGCCCCGAGATGTGGTCGGTGACGAGGACGGACACCCGCGTCGGGTCCTCGACGGGCGGATTCTCGAAGCCGAGCTGCGGTGGCTCAGGGTCGAAGCGAAGGCGAACCGGCTGGGAGGCGTTATCCGCCTGCTGGTTGCCAGCGGCGTCCTCCCGCCAGAGCCGCAGCTCCCACTCGCCGGGTGATGGAACGGCGAGGTTGTCGATTGCTGCGAGTCCAGCACCGGCGCGGTCGCCGTTTACGCACTCGTTGCCGCCTGCGCGACAGAGGCGGAAATGAGCGGCGGTGATCGGAGCCCGATCGCCTTCGCTGGGATTGGCCCAGGCGACATCGAAGTCGTTGGCATTGCGCCAGGTCTCTCCGCCGCCGACTCCGATCGGTACCGCGCCTGGCGCGGCGTTGTCGATTCGCACCGTTACGGCAGCCGATTCCGCGCGGTTGCCCGCCGCGTCTTCAGCTGCAACGGTGAGCGGCTGGGAGCCTTCGGGCGCTTCCGCGGTGTTGACCGCAATCGGCCCACCCCCATTGGGACAAGGGATTCTCTGCGAGTAGTCGCATGACCGAGCTTCGGTGCTCCGCACTCCACCGCTGATGAGTGCGGAGGCGCTCTTGACCCCGACATTGTCAGAGGCGTCGTAGCCGAAGCGTTGCGTTCCCCGCACCCACTGGCCTTGCGTGAACGCTGAGTCTTGGACGACCGCTACTGCGGGAGCGCTGCCATCGGTCACCGTTGCTTCCGCCGAGAAGGTTCGGATGTAGTTCTGTCCTCGCGCCGAGCAGAATTGGTATTTCGGACTTCCGAGACAGACGACGCGCTGGACGATGCGCGTGGCACCGCCGAGATCGTAGGCGCGTGGGAACGGTGCCCCGGACGACTGTGCCAGGCCGGGGCGGGGACAGCCCCGATTGGCGCGCACGTTCTTCATCGAGACCGGCGTGGTGCCGGGACGCTCGGCGAAAAGCTGGAGGGTGTAGCGGCAGTCGCGGCGCTGCGCTTGGCCCGACCAGCGGAAGCGAGAAAAGGTCGTCCCCGGCGGAGCGTTGAGGATGAACCCGGACTGCGCTCCTTGCTCCACGCGACCGGCACGAGGGACGTTCGCCGTGACGAGTCCTCGGAGGCCCTTCCCGCGCGGATCGCACGCCCGCCGCCACTTCATCCCGCGGGTGGCGAAGTTTTCGAAGGCTGCGCTGACGTAGCCGGCGTCGTCTGCCTGGCAGGCGTAGATCGTGTACTCGCCAGCGCTCGCCGGGCGGGGCACTGCGAGCCCGGCGGCGAGCACGATCGCGGCCATGATGGCGACGAGTGCGGAGACGCGACCGGGGCGGAGATCAACGGGTAGAGCGACCTGCATCATGGGCCTCCAAACTGAGGGCCGGGCCGGGCGGGAGCCGGTGCCGACTGCGTGCTTTCGACTGGCGCTGCTTCTGGCGCTTCATAGGTTTCTTCCGATCCGGCTTCGCTCGACGCATAAGCGGACGAGCCGGGCTCAAAGCTGTCTTCGGGCTTCGGCGGCTCTGGCTTTGGCTTCGGTTCGGGTTCCTGTTCGGCCGTCGGGGTCGGTTCCGGGGCGGGCGCTTCTTCGGTTTCCGTCGGTTCGACCGGCGTGTAGACGGGGCCGGGTGAAGGTTCAGGTTCCGCTTCGCTCGGTTCCTCCTGCTCCGGCTCGTCGGTCGAAGCAATCAGGCTGCGGGCGGCGCCGACCGGGTTCACGCCCTGGTCGACGCAGTAGGTAGCGGCACCGCCGCCGATCGCCAGGCAGCTTGCGATCACGGCGCCGACGGTGCCGGGGCGGGCAGCGGCCAAGGGCGTCGGGTCGACGGCGCGGTAGTAGGTCGCGGTTGCCTGCTGCTTCAGCTGGGCCCCGGTGTCCGCGATCTGCTGTTTGAAGGAGGCAAGGGTCTCAGTCGATTTCCGCGCCACCCTCTCGAGGAGGTTCCCGGTGGTGGCGCCAGCCGTCAGCGACACGTAGGCGGCGAGCCCGATCTCGACCGCGAGGTCGTCGGAGCTCGTGACGCCGAGGAGGTCGTGCAGCTTTCGCCGCGCGCCCTCGTGGGCGCGCTGGGCCTTGGAGGCGTGCCATTGCAGCGCTCGCCCGGCTTCGCGCACCGTCAGCCCCTCGAAGTAGGAGAGGGCGAGCAGTCGGCGCTGATCGACGGAGAGCTGATCGACCGCCTCGCGGACCTTGCGGAAGCGATCGTCGTCGAGCACCGCCTCCTCGGGATCGCGCGAGTTCTCGTCGGCAACCTGGGCGCCGCTGTCGACCGAGACGAGATGCGGACGCCGGCCTTCGGCTTCGAGCTGGCTCTTGGTGCGACGCCAGGCGCAGGTGATGAGCCACCCGGACGGGCTGTCGATCTCCTCGCCCTCGGCCAGCTTGCGGCTGTATTCCAGCGCCGCGGTAGCGAAGAGGTCGTCACCGTGGGTCTCGATGAACTGAGGCGAAAAGCGCTTGCGACGTAGGAACTGGATGAACCCGAGCCGGGCCTCCTCCAGCTCCTCCTGCTTCAGCTCGTTGCTGGCTTTTACTCCGTACATCTCGCCCCTTCTGGACTTCGATGATTACGCCAAATTGGACACAGCGCTCATCGGGTTTCCAGGCAAGTCGCGGTTGTCTAATACCCACTTGTCCATCAAAAAGTCCATTTGCATCGGTCGGACTTCAACGCCGATGCAAAAGCCGTTTTGGGTGGACAGCGGGAGTGGATGCGCCCCGCTCGAAACACCCGTCGGCATCACCGTCTGCGCGGCGCGCTCGGACCCTCATCTGACCGCCCTATCTGCCGTCGGGCAGCTGACTCGTCGCGCTGAGGATCGGCGTGGAGGCCGGCGCTCAACCCTCCCCGCGCTCGAAGCTCCTGCTGGCCCTGCCCCTGGCGGTGCTGATCGTGATGATCGGCGGGCTGCTGGCGATGACCGTCGTCTTCAGCGCCGCCTCGCCGAACTGCGGCGAAGAACCTGTCGGCGATCTCAACGGCAAGGTCCCGCGTCGCCTCGTTCCGATCTACCAGGAGGCGGCGGCGAAGTTCAAGCTGGGGGAGAGAGGTCCGTCGATCCTCGCCGGGATCAACTGGGTCGAGACCGGCTTCGGCACCAACCTTGGAGTCTCCTCGGCCGAAGCTGAAGGCTGGATGCAGTTCCTGCCCGAATCCTGGGCCTCCTTCGGCGTCGATGGCAACGGCGATGGGGTCAAGGACCCCTACAACCCTTGGGACGCAATCTTCGCCGCCGCCCGGCTGCTCCGCTACCTCGGCGCTCCCGACAACTGGCACGACGCGATCTACGGCTACAACCATGCCGAGTGGTACGTCGAAAAGGTCGAACGCGCCGCCGAGGACTACAGCGCCGAGGTGTCCTCGACCGTCGCCACCGCGAGCTGTGCGGCAGCTTCACCGTCCGGCGCGATCGTCGGCAAGGCGATCCGCCTCTTCGCCCCGCGGGCGTTCAAGCCCCTGCCGGCCGACCTTTGGATTGGCGGCGGCTCGCCGCAGGAGGTCGACGCGCGGATCTGGCCGAACGCGGTTTGGCTGCTTGAGAACTACGACCTGCGCGTCACCGCCGCCCGCGAGTCAGGCCATCAGACCCACGGTGACGGGACCGCGATGGACATGGTGCCCGCGTCCGGCCGCGGCTGGGACGAGACGGCGCTGCGCGCCGCGATCGACCTCGGCTGGATTCCCAGCTGCGGGGCCTCCGGCACCGCGCCGGTCTGCCCGCTCGTCCCCGCGATCCAGTTCGTCGGCTACAACGGCTACTCGGGTCACGGCGATCCGGCGCACGCGGGTTCCAACGCCCACCTGCACGTCTCTTGGAAGAGCTCGGAATACGGCTGCCCCGGTCTGTGTGAACCGCGGGAGTGGGTGGAGGTCTTCCCGTGGGTCGAATAGCGGCCACGCCGACCCACCGCCCGGCGCCTAGCTCGCCGGTCGCCGGATTGCCTGCGCGGATTGTCCGCGCCCCGTTCAGGGGGAACACTTTGGCGAGCCGGCGACTTGACTCCCCATGCGAGGCAGTCGGCACCCGAGCTATGCGGGCGCGGTGGATCCGCACATGCAATCCAACGCCCCAGCAGGAGGCTTGCGATGGCGACGGCTGATCGTCTTCGTGAGCGTCGAGAGTCCGAGGGCTGCCTCTGGACCGCGCACGACGTCGCCGAGCTGCTCGGCGTCTCCCACGAGTACGTCTGGCAGCTCTCGCGGGAAGGGCGCATCCCCACGGTCTGTCTCGGCCGGACCCGGCGCTACCGCCGGGAGTCGATCCTCGCCTGGCTCGAACAGATCGAGTCCCCGGGCGGCCGCGTCTAGAGGAGGTGGTCCTGGTGAGTGACTCCGAATCGAAGCGACGGTCCTACGGGTCGGGATCGTTGTACGTCTACCGCGGCTCCTGGTACGCGAGGTGGCGGATCGGCCCTCGCCAGGTCAAGAAGAAGGTCGGGGCGAAGCGTCAGCCCGGCACCCGCGAAGGACTGACGAAGGCCCAGGCCGAGGAGGAGCTGCGCCGGCTGATGCGCGAGGTGAAGGCGACGCCGCAGGAGCGCCTGACGCTGCGCGAGGTCGGTGACGCCTACATCGCGCACCTCCGCGACTTCCTCGAACGCAAGCCCTCCACGATTCAGGACTACGAAGGCATCCTGAACAAAGCCGAGCAGGGGCTGCCGAAGAAGACGACCGACCG
>Ga0164241_10006732_pt1 | contig 10421 bp, 7 predicted proteins | sample OricomyardsoilBY_FD_108780 | JGI IMG/M metagenome (GOLD analysis project Ga0164241, IMG submission 108780) | Backyard soil microbial communities from Emeryville, California, USA - Original compost - Back yard soil (BY) | ecosystem: Environmental > Terrestrial > Soil > Unclassified | place: USA... | reverse complement strand
CACCCTTGGCTTCGTGCAAGGCCGCGATCCGCTTGATCATGACCAGCACCTGCGCAGCGCTGTCGGAACTGCCGACGATCCTGCCATGCATACCCAGCACCCATACATCGGAACGGCGCACGATTCCCGCGAGCAGGTCACCTTGCAGGTTACGCAGATCGGCATGCGGTTCGATTTCCGGCTCCATTGGCGTCGCACGATTGCGCGCCTTGACCGCCTTGCGCTTCTTCGCCTCACGGCGTGCCTTGGACTGGATCGACATCGTCAGGACCTGAGCGTTTGAGCTCTTGAATGATCGGGCAACCATTATGCGCACTTCGTCCACCATGGACGCACATGATTGCCTCCAGCTTGTCCTTGGCATGGTCATGCGATGGCATCGCCATGCGACGCATCGGTCGACCTGCCACCGGAAACTTGCCTGCATTGCCGGTCAAGGGATGCATCAGACGGAGTTGGTCTGGATCAGTTGCGTGCGATAGAGTGCGTCGGCACGCCCCTCCCCCCCCTTCGCCTGGTTCGCACATGAATCCCGGAAGTGCCAATGACGCGGGCAAGATGCCGGTCGCCATTGTGGTTGGAGGCGAACAAACCGGCCTCGGTACATTGCGTTCCCTCAAGGCCGCTGGCATCGAGGCCTGCGTTGCCTGTCCCGCCGACGACCTGGCCGCGCGATCGCGCTGGTTCAGGCCGACGCCGGGCATTCCATGGGACGGCGCGATCGACGCCGACACCGTCCAACGACTGGACGCGATGCCTGTCGATAGCGCGGTGCTGATCCCCTGCGGTGACAAAGCCGCCTTGTGGCTGTCAGGCCTCATGGACAGCAAGCTCGCCGGCCGCTTCAAGGCCAGCATCAGCAGTCGTGAAACGCTGGAAATCCTGCAGGACAAGCAGAAGTTCGGCGCCTTCATTGCCGGCATCGGGATACCGCATCCGCGCACTTACACGATATGCAGCGAGTCCGATATCGCATCGATTCCATTCGACACACTGGGTCGCATGTTCCTGAAGCCGGCCGATTCGCAGAGCTTCAGCAGCAGCCTCGGCGTCAAGGGTGTATGGGCGCACGGACGCGATGAATTCATCAGCACCTGGCGCCGACTGGACGCGCTGGGTTTCAAGGTGATTGCGCAGGAATATGTTCCCGGAAGTGCTGCCGACCATTATTTCATCGACGGCTTCCGCGACCGGCATGGCGACATCCGCGGAATGCTCGCGCGTCGACGATGGCGCATCCACCCGCCTGATTTCGGCAACAGTTCCTATTGCGAAAGTGTTCCATTGGCCGAAACGGGTCATGCGGCGGCCCATCTCGCAACGCTGCTCTCCGCGCTGGAATACCGCGGCATCTTCAGTGCCGAGTTCAAGCGCGACGAGCGCGATGGCGAATTCCGGATCCTCGAGGTCAACACACGCGCCTGGTGGTATGTCGAATTCGCGACGGCATGCGGCGTCAACGTCTGTGCGATGGCCTACGACGACGCCCTCGGGCGCGCCGTATCACCCTCTGCCGGCACCTGTCCGGCGGGCAAGGGATGCGTCAACTTGCCGGCGGATATCCGATGCGTCACTTCACAACGCCAGACATTCAAATCCTGGCTCCGCATCCTCCGCCAATGGCTGTCCGGGAGATTGCATGTCTTTGCATGGAGCGATCCACGCCCGGGCCTGAGCGTACTGATGACCGTGGTGCGCAACACCATCGCTCGCAGGACATAGCAATTGCCTCCGGCGAATACCGTTCCAGCCGTCAACGGTCTCGCGCCGAGTCGCCATCATGTCCGGTGCATCCAGCCCGGATGCATGCCTACATCCGCTCGGTCGGCTCCAGTGCCACGGAATCCTGCGGCGGGCCGGGAACCGGACGACCTGATGACATTTCCCAATGCCAGAACGCCCATCCCAGCAGGCTGAAGATCGCCGCGCCAAGCGCCAGATGCACACCATGGCCGCTGAGCAGCGGTGAGAGCACGCCAGCCACCATGGCGTTCATCACCAGGCTGGTGAATGCCTGCAGCGAGGATGCCGACCCACGTTGGCGCGGGTACATGTCGAGGATGGCCAGCGTCAGGATCGGGAACACCAGTGCAATGCCGAAGGCAATCAGGCTGACCGGCAGGATTGCCCAAGGCAGTTGAAGTTCCTTCGCGAGCACGTTGTAGGCAATGTTGATCAACGAAGCGATGCCGCAACAGGCAAACCCGATCGCCGACAGCCGTGCGCCGCTGACCTTGCCCGCCGTGCGCCCTGACACAAAGGCACCCAGCATCATGCCGCTGATCATCGGCACGAAGAACCAGCCGAACTGGCGTTCGTTCAATTTCAGGAGGTCAAGCACGAACACCGGTGCCGACGCGATGTACAGGAACAGCGCGCTGAAGTTGAAGGCACCGGCCGCCGCCAGACGCTGGAAGCGCGGATTGAGGAAGATGGCCGCATAGGCGCGCAGCAACGGCGCGGGCTTGAGTGGCAACCGCGACGCAGGTGGGTGCGTCTCGGGCAGCCAGCGTGCCGTCGTCGCGATCAACACCAGCGAGAACGCGACCAGGAACCAGAAGATCATCGGCCACCGGCTCCAGCCCAGCAGCCAGCCACCCAATACCGGTGCGATGGCAGGCGCGATGCCGAAGATCATCGACACCTGGCTCATCAGCCGCTGCGCGTCATGGCCATCGAGCACGTCACGGATCACCGCGCGACCGACGATCAGGCCGACACCCGCCGACAGGCCCTGCAGCGCGCGGAAGGCCAGCAGCATCGGCAGATCGGTCGATAGCGCACAACCTGCCGACGCCAGCGCAAACACGATCAAGCCACCCAGGATCACCCGTCGACGGCCGATCGCATCCGACAACGGCCCATGCACCACGCTCATCAGCGCGTAGGCGAGCAGGTACACGCTGATCGTCTGCTGCATCGCCACCGCATCGGCACCCAGTTGCGCGCCGATCTGCGGGAATGCCGGAAAGATGGTATCGATGGAGAACGGCCCGAACATCGCCAAGCCACCGAGCAGGAATGCCAACCGGCGCGGGTGGGTCTTGGCAACGGGAGTACCGCTCATGGCGTCAACCCTTCGACATCCACGCTCACGACATCCATGTCGGATGGCGCCGCATCGGGCGGCCGCTGTTCATTCGTCGCATTCATCTGCATAGGGTACGTGGAATCGCCGCATTGGCACCGCGCGGTGGCCGCCGCCGGGCACCCACCATGGGACATTCCCGGGCTATAATCTCCCGCAGCATGTGGTGGGAGAAGCGCACCGGCCCCGAGGGGCAAGGTACGCTGCCGAAGGCGCAACGCCCGTAATCGCTCAGGCCCCAGAAACCGCCGCATGCACACAACTCTGGAGAGACCGGCTGCCGTCCATCGGCCAGAACCGGCGCCGAAGGGGCACGAAGCGCGCACCTCCCCCTGCGCTTCTTAACTCTCAGGCAAAAGGACAGAGGGGCGCCCTACGTGCAACACGCACGCCCGGCCTGACCGGCCACTCCCGGACGCCCCGACATGTCTCAGACCAGCACGCCCAAGTCTTCCCTGCGCGAACTCGAATACCACTCTGCCTTCGTCGAGCGCCACATCGGCCCCAACGACGATGAAATCGCGGCCATGCTCGGCGTGATCGGGCACGACACGCTCGATGCCATGACCGATGCCATCGTCCCCGGCAAGATCAAGTCGCCGGCAGCGCTGGAATTGCCACGCGCGATCACCGAAGTCGAGGCACTGGCCAAGATCCGCGCCATCGCCGACAAGAACCAGGTCTTCCGCAGCTTCATCGGCCAGGGCTATTACGGCACGCATACGCCGAACGTGATCCTGCGCAACATCCTCGAGAACCCCGCCTGGTACACCGCCTACACGCCCTACCAGGCCGAGATCTCGCAAGGCCGCATGGAAGCGCTGATCAACTTCCAGACCATGGTCTCCGACCTCACCGGCATGGAGATCGCCAACGCATCGCTGCTTGACGAGGCCACCGCCGCCGCCGAGGCGATGACCCTGGCCAAGCGATCTGCGAAATCGAAATCCAACGTCTTCTTCGTCTCGAAGAACGTGCATCCGCAGACGCTTGCCGTACTGCGCACGCGCGCCGGCGGCCTCGACATCGAATTGCAGGTCGGTGACGACGCCGACGCCGCGACTGCCGACAGCTTCGGCGTGCTGCTGCAATACCCGGACACATTCGGCCGCATCAACGATCACGCCGCGCTGGCCGATGCCGTGCACGCGCGCAATGCCGTGGTCACCGTCGCCGCCGACCTGCTCGCGCTGACCGTGATCCGTTCGCCCGGCGCCTGGGGTGCTGACATCGTCATCGGCAATACCCAGCGTTTCGGCGTGCCATTCGGTTTCGGTGGCCCGCACGCCGCCTACATGGCCTGCCGCGACAGCTACAAGCGCTCGATGCCCGGCCGCCTGATCGGCGTTTCCATCGATGCCGAAGGCAAGCCTGCCTATCGCCTGACATTGCAGACCCGCGAGCAGCACATCCGCCGCGAGAAAGCCACGTCAAACATCTGCACCGCGCAGGTGCTCCTCGCGGTGATGGCCAGCATGTATGCGGTCTACCACGGCCCCGACGGCCTGACCCGCATTGCACGACGCACCCACCGCCTCGCCGCCATCCTCGCCGCTGCTCTGGGCAAGGCCGGCGTTGCCGTTGGCGACAACTATTTCGACACCTTGCATGTCACCGGCATCGACGCCGCGGCACTGCACGCCAAGTCAACGACCGCAGGCATCAACCTGCGCACCATCGATGCCGGCAGCCTCGGCATCAGTCTTGACGAAACCAGCACGCGCGAGGACGTGATCGCCCTGGCGGCGCTGTTCGGTGCACGCATCGACGACATCGACGTACTTGACGCGGAAACCGCCGACGCCCTGCCCCCCGACCTGCTTCGGCGCAGCGACTTCCTGCGCCATCCGGTGTTCAACACCCACCACAGCGAGCACGAACTGCTGCGCTACATGCGAGCACTGGCCGACAAGGACCTGGCGATGGATCGCACCATGATCCCGCTCGGCAGCTGCACCATGAAGCTCAACGCCACCGCCGAGATGATCCCGGTGACCTGGCCCGAGTTCGGCAACATCCATCCGCTCGCGCCTGCGCAACAGACCACCGGTTACACGCAATTGATCGACGAACTCGAAGCGATGCTGGTCGAGTGCACCGGTTACGACAACGTCAGCCTGCAGCCGAATTCCGGCGCGCAGGGTGAGTTCGCCGGCCTGCTCGCCATCCGCGCCTACCACCGCTCGCTCGGACAAGGCCATCGCGACATCTGCCTGATCCCCGAATCCGCGCACGGCACCAATCCCGCTTCCGCGCAGATGTGCGGCATGCAGGTCATCGTCACCAGGTGCGACAACAACGGCAACGTCGATGTCGAGGACATCCGCGCGAAGGCGGAAAAATACAGCGAGCGCCTTGGTGCGCTGATGATCACCTACCCGTCCACGCACGGCGTGTTCGAGGAAGACATCGTCGAGATCTGTGACATCGTGCATGCGCATGGCGGACAGGTGTACACCGACGGCGCCAACATGAATGCCCTCGTCGGCATCGCCAAGCCCGGCAAGTGGGGCTCGGACGTCTCCCACCTCAACCTGCACAAGACCTTCTGCATCCCGCACGGCGGCGGCGGCCCCGGTGTCGGCCCCTGCGCGGTCAAGGCGCACCTGGCGCCCTTCCTGCCCAGCGTTTATTCCCCTCTCCCGCATGCGGGAGATGGCCAGGGCGAGGGCGCTTCCGCCAACGCCGTCGGCATGGTCAGCGCGGCCAGCTTCGGCTCGGCCTCGATCCTGCCGATCAGCTGGATGTACATCACGTTGATGGGCACCAATGGCCTGCGCAAGGCCACACAGGTCGCGTTGCTCAACGCCAACTACATCGCCACCCGGCTCGCGCCGCACTACGAGACGCTTTACACAGGTCGCAACGGACTGGTCGCGCACGAGTGCATCCTCGACCTGCGTCCGATCAAGGATGCCACTGGCATCGGCGCCGAAGACGTCGCCAAGCGCCTGATCGACTTCGGCTTCCATGCCCCGACACTTAGCTTCCCGGTCGCCGGCACGCTGATGGTCGAGCCGACCGAGAGCGAATCGCTGCATGAGCTCGACCGCTTCATCGACGCCATGATCCAGATCCGCGACGAGATCCGTGCCATCGAGGACGGTCGCCTCGACCGCGAGGACAACCCGCTCAAGCACGCACCGCATACCGCCACGATGGTCGCCGGCAGCGAGTGGACGCATACCTACCCGCGCGAGCTGGCCGCCTTCCCGCTGCCCAGCCTCAAGCAGCAGAAGTACTGGCCACCGGTCGCCCGCGTCGACAATGTGCATGGCGACAAGAACGTGTTCTGCAGTTGCATCCCGATCGGTGATTTCGCCGAAGAGCCTGAAGCCTTCAGCGAACCGAACGTGATGTAAGCGACAAGACATGCCTGATACGAGAAAGCCCCGCAATGCGGGGCTTTCCTGTTTGGCCGGTTCGGACTGCGCGCTCTCTGCCTGTCTCCTCCCCTTGCGCAAAGCGCAGGGAGGCTGGGATGGGGTCGCTGTTGACGTTCCCGACAGCCGAAACAAGAGCACCCCACCCAAACCCTTCCGTTCGTTACCTGAAAGCGAGCGAGCTTTATGGCAGCCATTGTTTCCCCGTTGACGCAAGACGCAGAGTCCGGATCGTGTGTGCGTCCTTCCTGCGCGCCCTGCGTGCCCCGCCTGCACCGTGCAGCTGACCCGTTTCATCGCCTTATTCCCGGTTTCGTCGCAATCCGGATGATTCGCCGTACGCGCATGACTATGCTTCCCGGCAACACATGCATTCCGGGATCCACCGTGATCAAGAGCTTCTTCTTCATCTTCCGCCTCGTCTTCTTCTGGGCTGCCGCCTTTGCTGCGCTGCTGATCTTCTGGTCGGCCAGCCCGTTGTCCGCCAACAGCGACCCGTGGCCGATCCTGCTGCTTGGCTTCATCTGCATCGTGTTCGTGATCACCGGCGCGTTCTCGCACCTGCGCCGTGTGCGTCTGATCGCCGGGCAGATCGACGACGCCAGCATCGCCAATCGCCAGCGCCGGCAGATCGAGATCCCGTTCGAGGCCGGCGAAGCCTTCGACATGCTCGATGCCGCGATACGCGAACTGCCACGCAGCGAGGAAGTCGAAAGCGCTCGCGACAGCCTGCAGGTGCGTGCCAAGGTCAAGCGCCCACCGTCGTATGGGCACCTGCCCATGGGCCGGTTCAATCCACGCGCCTGGTTCGGCATCCAGCGCAACCAGATCCTCGCGACAGTCACGCCCTCCGATGGCACCGGCAGCGTCACCCTGATCTGCGAACCCGAGAGCGGCGCATGGAGCGACTGGTTCCGCGTCGATGACGGCACCAACCTCGAGAATGCCGAGGCCGTCACCCGCGCAATCAGTCGCCGGATCGCCGAGCGTCGCCGCAACGAGCAGGCCGCGGCCACGCAGACCGTGACCGAGAAGGAGCTCACCGTCGCCAAGCTTTCCCTGCTGCATGCGCAGGTCGAGCCGCACTTCCTCTACAACACGCTGGCCAGCGCGCAATACCTCACCCGCAGTGCGCCGGCCCAGGCCGACGAGATGCTCGGCCACCTGATCCAGTACCTGCGTCATTCGTTGCCCAGGACCGAGGACAGCTTGTCCAACCTTGGCGAGGAACTCGAACGCGCACGCGCCTACCTGGAAATCCTCAAGATCCGCATGGGCCCGCGCCTTGGCGTGCAGATCGACATCCCCGATGCGCTACGCAACACGCCGCTGCCGCCGATGATGCTGCAGACCCTGGTCGAGAACGCGATCAAGCATGGCCTGGAACCCAAGCCCGGTGGCGGCACGGTGTGGATGCTGGCGCGGCGCGATGCCAATGACGCCGGCGATGCAGTCTCGATCACGGTCGCCGATGATGGCCATGGCTTCGGCAGCGACGTCGCGGGCACCGGCATCGGACTGAAGAACGTGCGCGAGCGCCTGCGCCTGGTGTACGGCAACCATGCCTCATTGTCGGTCGTCTCGAACGTGCCCAATGGTGTTGCCGCCACCTTGCTGGTCCCCGCCAGCGGCCCGACGGAACCGCGGACATGAGCACCGCCGTCATCGCCGAAGACGAAGAGCTGCTGCGCCATGCCCTCGTGCAACTCCTGCATGACTCCTGGCCGGAGCTCGAGATCGTCGCCGAATGCGAGGACGGTGCCAGTGCGCTCGAGGCCATCGCCGAACACCAGCCCGATGTCGCCTTCCTCGACATCCGCATGCCGGGCCTGACCGGGCTGGAGGTCGCCAGCGCGGCGGCCGATGCGAGCCCCGGTACCCAGGTCGTGTTCACCACCGCCTACGACCAGTACGCGATCGCCGCATTCGAGCGCGGCGCGATCGACTACCTGCTCAAGCCCATTGCACCAGAACGCCTCGAATCCACCAAGGCACGCCTGCAGGCACGCGCAGCCACGGATGCCATCGATCCCGCGCAACTGGCGCAGTTGATGCGACAACTGGGCGAACGACCGCGGGCGGATGCAGCGCCGCCTCTGACCTGGATCACCGCAAGCAACGGTCGCGAGACGCGCCTGATCATGGTCGATGACGTTGCCTATTTCCGCGCCGACAGCAAGTACACCGTCGCGATGACCGCCGAAGGCGAAGCCGTGATGCGCAAACCCATCCGCGAACTACTGGCCGTGCTCGACCCGAACTCCTTCAAGCAGATCCATCGTTCCACCATCGTCAACCTCAAGGCGATCGCCGGCGTCACCCGCGACGAGAGCGGCAAGGGGACATTGCGCCTCAAGCAGCGCCCGGAAACGCTCACCGTCAGCCAGCCGTTCATGAGCCTGTTCCGCAACATGTAGCACATGCATCAGCGACATGTGCATCGCATGCAAGCCAACGCGCACACCATCCACTCCGAGGTGCCCCATGCACAAGTTCATCGCCCTGATCAGCCTGCTGCTCTCATTCGCCGGCTGCGATCCCTTCGGCCAGAGCTTCACCACGCGCGCGGTCGACAATGGCAGGACCCTGCTGGAGAGCAAGGTCACCGTGCGCGAACAGCTTGCCAGCTTCCACTGCATCACCAGCAGCAGCGGTGAATGCCATTACGCCTTGTTCAAGCGCGATTGCCCGGCCGATGCCGCCTGCCAGGATCCGCCCTTCCATCAGTTCGAGATGCCCTCCGGAAGCAAGCACGACATCACCGGGCTGCAGGCAGGCTTCGTGCTTTGCGTCAGCGGCGAGTCGACGCCCATGACCTCCTCGTGCCTGCATCCGCGCAGCGGCCGGAATGCGCTTGCGATCGCCGCCAACTGATCAGCAGCGCTTCGACTGGGGCAGCTTGCGGATCTTTCCGATGTCTTGGCCCCGCAGCTTGATGCGCTGCCGTTATGCCGCGTAATCCGCTTCCGGTAGTGTCGCCGATCGTGCCATCACACCAGACGTAGTCACGCTTTGCGCGGGCAATGATGTACTCCGCATTGATCGCCCCGCCCGTAGCCCGTAGCCCGTAGCCCGGGTAGAGCGCAGCGAAACCCGGGAGTTATTTCCATCAAAGTCGGACGCGTGATGAGGGTCGTGATCGGGAACCCCGGGTTTCGCTGCGCTCTACCCGGGCTGCTTCACTGCCCACGACATTCTTCTCGAACATGCGCACGTTGTTGAAGTGACGCGCCGACTTCACGGCGATGCCGTGGTGCTAACTGGCTTTACGGCCGGAGCCAGATTTCTTGCCCCCACCGTCCTGTTTGTTGACCGTGGCCCAAGCGATGCGCTCGGCATCCTCCTTCGACCTGCCGCTCTTTTCCTCGCTCTTTTCGATATGTTCCGCCTGCCGCTTCTGCTTGTCCGTATAAGACAACTTGTCACCTCTGGACATGACCGTGCTCTCCTCACCAATTCGTTCATTTGCTGGCCGGACGCTCGATGGATCGAAGCGCCACGAACCGACGGTAGAAGTGCAGTGATTCGATGGATGTGAATTCCGCAGCCGGCACCGCCATCCGATCATGAAGCGTTCAAGGATGTGGTAAGGGCTTCACGCGCTAGAAGCAGCCGGCGTCACGCACCTGTCAATTTCATCCGCCCGAACGAAAACAACGACGCCAGCGGATGCTTCCTGCGTTCGACCAGCGCGCGCAACAACCCTGCACCGATCATCGAGTAGGTGATGCCGTTACCGCCGTAGGCCATCGCGTACAGCACGCGCGGGCCGGTGGAATCATGTGCGCCGAAGAACGGCAGGCCGTCGTCGGTCTCGGCGAACGTACCCGCCCATGAGAATGCGGGAACCATTGGTATCCCGGGGAACATGTCGCTGACCTGCCGCAACAGCTTGGCTGCTTTCTTGCCCACCCGGGCATCGCGGCGCGCGGGGATATCGACGGCATCAT
>Ga0164241_10006731_pt1 | contig 10421 bp, 8 predicted proteins | sample OricomyardsoilBY_FD_108780 | JGI IMG/M metagenome (GOLD analysis project Ga0164241, IMG submission 108780) | Backyard soil microbial communities from Emeryville, California, USA - Original compost - Back yard soil (BY) | ecosystem: Environmental > Terrestrial > Soil > Unclassified | place: USA... | reverse complement strand
GAACGGATCTTGGAACACCATCGGCACGGCGGCGCGGTAACGCATCTGGTCACGTCGACTCTTCAGGTGCGATAACGACGCCCCCTCGAAAAGAATGTCGCCCGAGGTCGGCTTGTACACCTGCGCCAGCAGCCGCGCGATCGTCGACTTGCCGCTGCCGCTCTCGCCGACGAGCGCCACGATCTCGGACTCATTGATGACGAAGCTCGTGTCGTCAACAGCGTGCAAGTCGTGCCGGTCGGCGAACCCACCAACACGGAATACCCGCGTCAACCCACGCGCCTCAAGGATCGGCGTGTTCTGCGCCTGTATCGTCACTGCTCACTCTCCTTCGGCCGGTTGTGCGGCGAGTACAGCAAACAGCGCGCCTGCACACCATCCACGTCGTACAGCTCGGGTTTGACCGTCTTGCAATCGGCGTACGCCAGGGGGCAGCGCGGCTCGTACCGGCAGCCCGGCGGGATTGCCGAGAGTGCGGGCGGAGACCCGGGGATGCCCACCAAAGGAACTTTGGGCCCCCGGATAGACGGGAACGCTTCCAACAGTCCCTTTGAATACGGATGCGCCGGGGTGTCGAACACGGTTCGGGTCGCGCCGAACTCAACCTCCTGTCCCGCATACATGACCATGAGCCGGTCAGAGAAGTGGCTGACAAGCGACATGTCGTGCGTGACGAACAGCACCGCGAAGCCGAGCCGGCGCTGCAGCTCTTTGACCTGCAACATCAGCGAGCGCTGCGCGACGACATCCAGAGCAGACGTCGGCTCATCCATGATGATCAGCTCTGGCGTGAACAGCAGGGCCATCGCAATCATGGCGCGCTGACGCATCCCACCGGAGAGCTGGTGCGGGTAGCTGTCGAGGTGGATCTTGTCGATCCCGACCAGGTCGAGTACTTCCTCCGACCGTGTTTTGATCTGCGCCTTGTTCGAGACTCCGTGTGCCTTCATCGTGTCGGAATACTGGGCTTTGAGCCGTTTGACCGGGTTAAGCGCGTTCATTGCCGACTGCATCACCACTGACATGTTCTGCCACCGAATTGGCGCCAGTTGCTTGTCATTCATGGTGACCAGATTGTGGCCACGGAACACGACCTCACCCGCCGAAACCCGTGCCGGGGAACTGAGCAGCTGCGCGATCCCGAAAAGCATGGTCGATTTGCCACAACCGGACTCGCCGACGACACCAACGAATTCCCCCGGGTTGACCGTGAGATTGACATTGTCGACAGCGGTGACCGGGCCAGACGGCGTGTCGTAGACGACGCTCAGTCCCCGCACCTCCAGCAGCGGCGCACCCTCCGGCGCGTCATCGAGCGATGCGGATGCACCTGTCATGACATCAGTGTGAGACACGGTTCCTCCTGTTGCGGCGCACCGGCCGAAGCGCCGGGTTTGATATCTCGTCGAAGGCATAGTTCAGCAGGGCGAAGGCTGCCCCGAGCAGCGCAATGCACAGGCCCGGAGCCACGATCCAGAGCGCCTGGCCGGTTTGTAATGCCTCACCCGACTGTGCCCAGTGCAGCATGGTGCCCCAACTGACGGCGCTAGGGCTGCCGAGTCCGATGAACTGCAATCCCGCCGCCGTGAGCACCGCGTACAAGGCTGCGCCGAGAAAGTTTGCGGCGATCAGCGAGATCATGGTCGGCAGCATCTCGAAGATGACGATGTAGAACCATCCTTCACCGCGTACCCGTGCCGATTCGAGAAAGTCCCGTTTGCGCAGCGACAGCGCCTGGGCGCGCAGTTGTCTGGCCCCATAGGACCACCCGGTGATCACAAGGACAAAGATGATGACTGCAAGGTTGCCGCCGTTCGCGTACGCAGCGATGACGATGATCAGCGGAAAAGCCGGAATGACGAGAAACACATCGATGAGCAACGACAACGCGCCATCCGTCGCACCGCCGAGGTACGCAGCGGTCACGCCGATCAAAACCGACAAGATGCTGGCAAGCGCTCCGGCCACCACGGCCACGATCAACGTCTCGCGCGTTCCCCACACCAGTTGCGACCAGATGTCCTGGCCATACGAGGTGGTGCCGAGCAAATGCTCGGGGCTGGGCGGCAGGCTCAGCGGATATGCCCGATTGTTGGGCTTCGTTACCGGGGTGAATAGCTGCGGAAAGGCCGCGGCAATCACAAAGATCAGCAGGAGTATCGCGCCGGTCAAGGCCTTGCCGTTGCCGCGGATGGCCCGCCAGACCGACATTCCAGCGCCGCGCCGGCGGCGCTTGACTTTCGCAACCGGCGGTTCGATCGCCTGCGCAGTTGATGAGCTCATTGTCTAGCCCTCCGTTCGGGCGCGAGGATCGAGCAGAACCGTGAGGAAGTCACAGATCAACACCGCGACAAGCACGGTGATGGTGATCATGACGAACATCGCCTGCATCAGCGGGTAGTCCTGATTGTTGACCGCCTGCAGCAGCATGTACCCCACGCCTGGGTAGTTGAACGTGTACTCGACAAGGATGGCGCCGGACACGACGAAGCCGAGTGACATTGCGAATCCTGCGAGGTTCGGCAGTACGGCGTTGCGCGCGGCGTAGCCGTACATGATCTTCATGTTCGACAGCCCCTTGGCCCGCGCCATCCGAATGTAGTCGTCTGCCACGACCGTGACCACGTTGTTGCGCATGGTCAAAATCCAGCCACCGATTGAGATGATCAGAATAGTCACGGCGGGAAGAACCGCGTGCGAGAGCACGCTGCTCACGAAGTCCATATTCGCGCCGGGCGTGAGGGTCACGTCATACGCACCGGCGTTGGGCAGCACGTTGAGTGTCACAGAGAACAACAGCACCAAGAGCAAGCCGACCCAGAAGAACGGTAACGCTCCGGTGATCACGAAGACCGGCGGCAGCAGGCTGTCGACCGCGCCGCCGCGCCGCCAGCCCGCGACCAACCCGATGAGAGTGCCGAAGACAAACGCGATGATTGTGGTGATCCCTACCAGGCCAAGTGTCCACGGCAGCGCCTGTACGATCACGGTGCTGACCGGCTGAGGGAAGAACGTCAACGAGACCCCGAAGTGGCCCGTGAACGTGTTCCCCAGATACTGAAAATACTGAACGATCAACGGCTGCTGGTCGTTGATACCGAACGCGACCTCCAGCGCCTTAATGGCGTCGGCATTCACCCGGCCATGAAAGCGAGCCATCATCGCCTCGGCAGGGTTGCCTGGCATGAGCCGCGGGATGAAGAAGTTGATCGTCAGCGCGATCCAGAGTGTGATCACGAACAGGACGAGTCTGCGCAACACGTATTTCATCTCAGTCCTCTCACTGGATTCGACCGGCCCCTGATCGCGCAGCGGATGTGGGACCAGCGTCCGGCCCGGCACCGCGAGAACTCGCGGCGCCGGAACGGACATTCTGATTTCGAACTACTTCACCGGCTTCAGGTGCAGGAGCACCTGTTCGAGGTCGGGGATCGAGTACGGCGACGGCAGCGCGTACTGATCCTGCTCGGTGGGCCATCCTGTAAAGGACTTGGTGTTGTACTGGAACCAGTTGACCGACTCGGTTATGGGGATGACCGGCACCTGGGTCAGCATGACTTGTTGGAGCTTGTTGATGATCTGATGCTGCTCATCCTCGCTGGCGCTCGCATACTGATTCAGTAACGCATCAACCGACGGATCGGAGAACCGCATGTAGTTCGTCGAGGCGTTCTGGCCAAGAGGAGCCGTGTTGCCGCTATAGAGCCACTGACGGAACTCGTAGTACGGTGCCGGGCCGCCGGTCTCTGAGATATAGGCCAGATCGAAGTCACCCTTGTATAGACGCGAATTGCGGGTCTGACCGGCCAGGTCCTGCACCGTGAGATCAACGTTCACTTTGGCGAGCTGCTGCTTGATCTCCTGCAACGACGCATCCCAGTCGGTATAGCCACTCACGGTGATCACCGTCAGCTTCAGCGGGTTGCTCGCCGAGTACCCTGCCGAGGCCAGCAGCTGCTTCGCCTTCTCTTGATTCGGTGTGTAGTCATACTGTTTGGCAAGATCGGCGTCATACCAATTCTTGAACGTGGGCAAAACGACACCGGACTGATTGGCGGCAGGCTGTTGCCCGTCCTCACCGACCTTCGAAACGCTGTCGCGATCAATCGCGTACGCGATCGCCTGCCGCACGGAGACGTTGCTCGTCACGTCGTGCTTGAGGTTGAACGCCAGGCTGACGTTCGCCACTGGCGGCTGCCAGTAGTGGTTATGCGCTTTGTCCTTCGACACGTAGTACTTGTCGATCGACGGGATGAACTGCCCGCCCCACTGTGCTTTGCCGTTGGCGAGGTCTTGGTTTGCCGGCGAATTGTCGGTGTATGACGGGTAGTTCACCGTCTGCACCGCTGGCTTGCCCTTCTGCCAGAAGCCGGTGTTCGCTGTGTATTGGATGTTCTGCGGCGTGCAGGTCTTCATCGTGTACGGACCCGTGCCGATCGGCTTCGAATCGGAGTAGTTGACCGGATTGCTGCCCGCTTTTCCGGTCGACCAGATGTGCTTCGGCACAATCGGTGTCTGGCCGGCGATGTAGTAGAAGTATGGCTGGGCCGCAGCTTGGAATTTCATCACCACCTGGTCGGACCCTGATGTGGCGACAGACTCCAGGCCAGACGACCAGATTGCGTTCAGGTCGAGGCCCTTGTTCTTCTTCAACAGGTTGAACGTATATGCGACGTCGTCGGCGCTGAACGGCTTGCCGTCACTCCATTTCACGCCCTGTCTGATCGTGAAGGTCAGCGTCTTGAAATCAGGAGACCATTCGGCCTTCGTCGCCAGCATGGGCGTCTGCGCCCCGCTCTTGAGTGTGTTCTGGTAGACGAGCGGCTCGTAAATGAAACCGATCGACTGCTGGTTGACCGCGGGGTTGAATGGATTGAAGCCGCATGTCCATGTGGCGCCGCCGACATTGGCGATGCTCAAGGCAGCGCCAGAGCTGGATGTTGGACTACTTGAGCAACCGGTGACGACCAGTGCTGCCGCCGCCAGTGTGGCGGCGGTGACACCCAATCGGCGCCATCGTGATAATCGTGGTGAATTCATTGCTGTCCCTCCTTTGGGCTCGTGCTCATCACCTGTGTGCACGAGAGTTTGCTGTGCTCCGATGCTTGCGAGCATCCTCGAATACGGTCTTCCTGAGCCGTCGCAGCGACTCGTCCAGGGCGCCGTGCCGCACCGAATTGTCGTATCCGGTACCCGGCACCACGCGCGGACGGTGGGCCAGCAGATCGTGCAGCCGGCTTCTCACGTGCTCGGCCAGCTCATCGCCTCCCGCCGTGCCGATGTCGCCGGCCAGAATGATCAGCTCTGGATCGATGACGGCAACCGGAGCCGCCAAAACCGTGGAGATCCGATCGGAGAACGTCGACAGGAATCGGTCGTAGTCATCCCCCGTTCCTGCGCGGGAGCGCGCGGCCTCGAGCACCTGAACCGCATTGGATGCTGTGATGCCGTAGTCGTGGGCCAGCGCAAGTACACCCTTCGCCGACACCAGTTCGTCGGCCAGCGGTCCACCGGGCGCCACAGGCACAAGACCCAGCTCGCCGGCACTGCCGTGGAAGCCGCGTTGGAGTTTGCCGCCCGCGATCACGGCACTCGCGATGCCCTGGCCCATCCAGAACAGCAGCACATCTTTGGAACCGACAGCCCTGCCTCGCATTGCCTCATCGCTGAGTACCAGCTTGACGTCGTTCTCCACTTCCACCGGTATCTTCAACGTCTCGCGCAATCGTTCTTGAACGTTGAACCCCGTCCACTCCGCAATATGTTCGGCGTGGCTCAGCATGCCGGACTGCGGCTCGACCGACCCGCTAATGCCGACAACGACTTGGCGCACGTCCGCCCGTCGGATGCCTGCTCTGCGCGCCGCCTTGCCCAGTGCTTTCCTGACCAGGAGCCCGGGGTCTTCGTTGCCGTCAACGGTGACGGTGCACTCCCCCAGCTGACGCCCGCTCAGGTCGGCGATAACGACATCGATGCCGGAGTGACTCACATCGACTCCCGCAGCGTACGCGGCCGTCTCCTCGACCACCCACAGCTGCGCTTGCGGTCCACGGGCGCCAGGGGCACCAGGGCGATTGCCTGCACGGCGGGCAAGTCCGGACTCTTCCAAACGGCGAAGCAACTCCGCGGCGGCCTGCCGTGAGACGCGGATGGCTTGTTCGAGATCGTGGCGAGACAGCGGCCCCAATTCGAGCAGCGCGTAGAGCGCGGCTCGATCGTTTAGCTTGCGCAGAGCACTGGGACTGCCCACTGCATCTCCTCACACACCATCATGTTTCACCGGCCGCAGTGCCCGTCGCTGGCCACATCGGAACGCGCGTTGTGGAAAAGCTAGCGCAGGCCGCAGCCGTGCGTCTACACTGAGCCAAAGAATTTTCTAGAAACTTTCAAGTTCATTGCAGAACAGCGGCACGAAAGGACGAAAGTGACCCGGAACATCACGCTCGGGGTGAGCTCATACAGCTTTCATCAGCGGTTGAGCACCGGTGACATGGACCTGTTCGACGTCATCGACTGGGTAGCGGCAAGCGACGCTGAGCATCTTGAACTCGCCGTGCTCGGAGATGAGCCCGACTCGCCATTACCGAATCTCGCTTCGGAGCCCGCGTACGTCGACAAGGTGCGCAAAGCGGCAGAGTCGGCCGGGGTAACGCTGTCGAACCTTGCCGTTCATGCCGAGTTGTGGTCGCCTGAGTCGGTTGACCTGACGGCAGCAATCGATCGAGTCAAGCAATACGTCGAATTGACGTCACGCTTGGGCATTTCGCGGCTGCGGCACGATGTGGCGCCCCACGCTGCGATCCCCGACGACGACACCCCCGCGTTCGAGCGGGCGTTTGCCCCGATCGTCGATGGGTCGCGGCAGATCGCGCGCTTCGCAGCCGAATACGGCATGACCACAAGTCTCGAAAACCATGGCTTCTTCGTGCAGTCGGCCGATCGCATCCGCCGCATCGTGCACGCGGTTGACGAGCCGAACTTCAAGACAACCCTTGATGTCGGCAACTTCGTCTGCGTCGACGAAGATCCCTCCGTAGTCGTGGCCGAGAATCTGCCGTACGCGATGATCGTGCATTTCAAGGACTTCTACATTCGACACAGCGATCCGGGCGATGGCTGGTTCCGCAGTCGTGGTGGCAAATACCTCCGCGGCGCGATCGTCGGCAACGGAGACATCGACCTGGCTTCTGTCGCCACCGCAATCGTCGAGTCAGAGTACGCGGGTTACGCGTCGATCGAATTCGAGGGTGCAGAAGACTGCCTACTGGGTACCCAGCGTGGGCTTGCCAACGCCCGGCGACTGCTAGAGAACGCCTGACGCAGCTTCGCGTCATAAACAAACGAGGAGGAATCTACTGTGACACGTGTGAGGATCGGTGTCATCGGGGCAGGGTCGATAGCGCAGTACCACCTCGACGCATACGCCGCGAACCCGCAGGTCGAGCTCATTGCGATCAGTGACATGAATGCTGATCGCGCACGAGCCGTCGTTGCCAAATACGGCGCGAAGCGCGCATACACCGATCCGAATGACCTTCTCGCTGACCCCGAGATCGACGCGGTGAGCATCTGCACGTGGAACGACAGCCACGCTCAGTGGGCCATCGCCGCGATCGCCGCCGGCAAGCATGTGCTGGTCGAAAAGCCGATGAGCCGCACGCACGTCGAGGCGATCGAACTGCAGAAGGTGGTGGATGCCAGCGATCGCATCCTGCAGGTCGGCTTCGTGCGGCGGCACTCGCCGAATGCGCAGGTGCTGAAGACGTTCGTCGACAACGGAGACCTCGGCGACGTCTACTACGCGCGGGCGAGCGTGATTCGGCGGGTCGGGAACCCGGGCGGGTGGTTCGCGAACAAGGCGATCTCCGGGGGCGGACCGCTGATCGACATCGGTGTACACGTCATCGATCTGTGCTGGTATTTGATGGGATCCCCCACTGCGATCGCGGTCAGCGCGAATTCCTATCACCGTCTGGGGAACCGGGCGAATATCACCACGACAACGCGCTACGGGGTATCGGATTACGATCCGAACACCAACAGCGTCGAAGACATGGTGAACGCGCTGGTCCGGTTCGACAACGGTGCCTCGCTTCTGGTTGAGGCGAGCTATTCGCTGCACGCCACCAAAGACTCGCTCGGAGTATCAGTTTTCGGTGACAAGGGTGGCGCCGATCTAGAACCGGCGCTGGAAATCGCAACGGAGAAGTACGGCTCGATCGTCAACGTGGTGCCGCAGATCTCGTCGTCGACTTTTGAGTTGGAGCGCAGCTTCGCCAACGAGATCGGCAATTTCGTCGATGCCATCCAGGGCGCTGCGCCATCTGTTGCGCCGGTGTCGCACGGGGTGGAGATCACGAAGATTCTCGAGGGCATTTACGCATCCGCCGACGCTGGCCGAGAGATCCCCCTCTGACGATCGCTGAGTTGCGCCAAATGACCCTTCCCGGAGTCCGGGAAGGGTCATTTGGCGCAACTCAGCGATAGGGACACGGGGCGTGGGCAATCCCGCCGAACGGACGTATGGTAGCCAGAGGCAAGGTTTTCCCCCGGAACCCCTCACGACGATAACGGCTGATCCAATTGCTTGACGACCCGCTTTCCGCGCAACCCGAAACCGTGCACGACGACCTTGTCGGCACGCTACTTGCCGACCGCTATCGCCTGCAGAGGCTCATCGGCCACGGCGGGATGGCGAGCGTCTATCGCGCCGACGATGAATTGCTCGATAGGCCGGTGGCGGTAAAGCTCTTTCCTCCGAACGCGACCGGGCCTGTCGACATCCGGCGCGAAACCTCTGAGATCCGCATGCTGGCCTCGCTCAACCATCACGCATTGGTCACGGTATTCGACGCGAACATGACCGACAGCGCCACGGAGCAACGCGCGTATCTGGTGATGGAATTGGTCGACGGCAAGACGTTGCGCCACCACATTGAGGATGCCCCACTCGCGCCGCACGCAACCGCCCTGATGGCGGTCGACCTCGCCGAGGCCCTGCACGTTGTGCACGAACGCGGCATCGTGCACCGCGACGTGAAGCCGGACAACATCCTGCTGAGCCCGTCACCCACCCCGGATCGCGATTTCCGAGCGAAACTGGCGGACTTCGGCATCGCGTTGCTGACCGACTCAACCCGCATCACCGCCACCGGCATGGTGATCGGCACCGCGGCATACCTCAGCCCTGAGCAAGCGCGCGGCGAGCCGCCCGGACCCGCGTCAGATATCTATTCGCTCGGCCTCATCCTGCTCGAGAGCCTGACCGGCGAAAAGGCATACCCGGGTTCGGTCGTCGAATCGGTGGCCGCGAAAATCTCGACGGATCCGCAGATTCCAAGCGACCTCGGGTATGGGTGGAAGTCACTGCTCACGGCGATGACGGCCCGCGACCCGGATGCGCGGCCGTCGGCGTGGGACGTCGCAGAGTCGGCTCGCGCGTTGATTGACGACACCGGGTCTGAAGACCCTGCAACCACCGGGATCCAGCCAACGAATGACGTGACCGGGGCGCTGCCCGTTGCGGCTGCAGCCGCCGCGAACCAGCCCGACGTGAGCTCGGCCCCGACAGCGCTGCTGCCGACATCCGCAGAACGCGAGGACGTGTTCGCGCTCCCCCACCCCGATATGACGGACGTCATCGATGCGACGGTCGGCGGTCCGGACACAACGGACGGCGTCGATGCGACAGTAGCCCGAGCAAAGCCTGGCGGTGCGAAAGTGTGGATCTTGCTGGTCGTGATCGCGGTTCTGGTCGTCGCAGCGGCCGTTGCGATCATCCTCTTGATTACCTCAGGACAACCCGCCGGATCGGCCCCAGCGCCGAGTATGCCGACTGTCGGAGGGCAGCTCGGCGAAGATTTGAAGGACCTCATGAGGAGCGTGACGCCATGAGACTCGGGGGCGCACGTAAGCGGATGGCGACAGCAATCGTGATTGCGGTGGGCGTTGGCGCCCTCGCGGGATGCGGCGGGCAGACTCCCGATATCGAGACGGCCACTGCCAATCAACTGCAGTCGTCGGTCGTCGCCATCGCTGAGCGCGCAGCCGCCGGGGACGCCGCCGGCGCCCTCTCGCGCTTGAACGCGCTGCAGAGCGCGGTGCAGGCCGATACCGCGAAAGGCTCGATCACCAGCGAGCGGAGTGCGCGCATCCGGGCCGCGATCACCCGAGTGCGTGCAGATTTGTCGGCGGCGCATTCTGCACCGCCGACGGCCGCGCCATCCCCTCGATCGCCGTCGGACTCCGATTCGTCACCCTCGCCGAGCAGCGCCCCGGTTCCGACCACCGGCGGCGCAGGCGGCGGCGCGGGTGGTTCCACGGGTGGCGCTACTCCGCCGCCGCCAACGACGACGAGCAGCCCGAGCGATAACCCGACGGTCGCTCCGACGGATCCGCCGCCCTCCACGGGCGGCACGACG
>Ga0164241_10006729_pt1 | contig 10422 bp, 6 predicted proteins | sample OricomyardsoilBY_FD_108780 | JGI IMG/M metagenome (GOLD analysis project Ga0164241, IMG submission 108780) | Backyard soil microbial communities from Emeryville, California, USA - Original compost - Back yard soil (BY) | ecosystem: Environmental > Terrestrial > Soil > Unclassified | place: USA... | reverse complement strand
CGCGAACCTCGAGCGGCTCGCGCGCGGCCGCAGAGGTCATCAAGCGCTTCACGCGCGTACTCGACGCGGGCAAGCCGCTTCTCATCTTCCCCGAGGGAACGCGCACCGACACAGGCGGTCTCCGCGGCTTCAAGAACGGTGGCTTCTATGCGGCCGTTCGCGCGGGCGTGCCCGTCGTTCCAGTCGCCCTCCAGGGCACCTACGACCTCATGCAGAAGGGCGCGCTCGACACGGGCGGCGACAACATGCGCTACGTGAAGGTCCGCGTGGGCGCGCCGATCGCTCCGCTCACGACGGGCAAAGAGCAAGCGCGCGTCATCGATCTCCGCGATCGCACGCGGGCGTCCGTCGGGGCGCTCGTCGAGTCGCTCGGTGGGAGCGTCGACTCATTGGCCGATGCCGATCGCGTCGAGTCCGTCGCGCCGGCTCCGCTCGAGACCGCCGTCGCGTAGCTCGTCGCGCAGACCGCCAAACAGCCGACGGGCTAGCGACTCGGCGCAGCGACTCAGTGCGTGCGCTTCAGGACGCTCTTGCCCGGCCACCGCTCGCCGCGGTCGTCGACCTCGAACTCGTCGTCCTCGACGAACTTGCACGTCGCGCCGTCGAACATCCCGCCGCTCGTCGTCAGCTTGAACGTCCCGTCCGCGTTCTCGTTCGCGACGAACGGGGACTCCTTGGCGTCGACGACGACTTTGTCGCCCTTCACGTCGAGGCGCAGCTCGTCGAAGAGCTCGCCCATCAACGGCATCGCTTCGTCCGGGATGGGGTCTTGGGACTCGTAGCGAACGATCTCCCACTTCCCCTGGAGCTTGCCCTGGGCACCCGAGACGGGGCCGCCGCTCCCGGCGGCGACTCCGGTGTCTCCTGGCGCGCCCGGCTGCGCGGTGCTGCCGCCGCACCCTGCGCACGCGGTCGTGACGCCCATCGCGACCGCCAAAGCCCACCCCGTTACCCGACCCATTCAGCTCAATCTATCAAACCTGCACGAGCTGCGAAGGTCTCTCTCGTGGCTCAGCGCAGGTCGGGCGGCAGCGTGCCTTCCGGCCGCTTCGCCAGGAGCGCGCGAAGCTCTGCGGGGCGGCGGAAGCCGATGCGACGCGCGACCGTGCCCTCTGCCAGGCCCGCGGTGAGCATCGAACGCGCGGTGGTTGCGCGAACCTCGTCGTAATAGACGTGCGGTGAGCGGTCGAACGCGAGCCGGAATTGGCGGGCGAAGTGGAACTCGCTCATGTCGAGATCGAGGGCGACCTCGTAGGTGCGGATGCGCTGACCCGTCACGGCGGCCTCGTGGATCCGCTCTCGCGCGACGAGCAGGCGCTGCATCGTCTGCGGCAGGACCGGAGGTCTCTCGCTCGGGCTGGTCTCGCGAGGCGTGCCTGTGTGCACCTCGAAGGGCGCACGCGAGACGGTCTCGGTGTGGCTCTCTGGGGCGGCGGGGACGACGGGGCGGAAGGAAAGCGGGCTGCTCTGCACGATGGCGCTCCTTAGAAGGGCGCGGGGCCTACCCGCGCCGACGGGAACACCTAAAGCAACCTACGGGCCTACTCTGCAGCGGCCGAATTGCAGCGATTTCGCCCCTGGGAGCCGACTGTGTGAACTCTGGTTCTCTCTGGGGATAACTCGCTGTCACTGCAAACGCCGCTACACGCTCCCGGATTCGCCCGTGGGCCGAGTGATCCAGGCGATACGGGAGGCCGCGAAGCTCAGAGATCGAGCTCGGCTTCGGAGGCGTGGTCCATGATGAACCGGAAGCGAGCGGACGCGTCCTTGCCCATGAGCTCGGTCATGACCTTCTCGGTCTCGAGGGCGTCACCGATGACGACGCGGAGCGCGCGTCGTCGCCGCGGATCGAGCGTCGTCGCCTTCAGATCGTCGGCCGGCATCTCGCCGAGGCCTTTGAACCGCGAGATGTCGACCTTCTGGTTCTTCGGCAGCTTCGCGATGATTCGGTCGCGCTCTCGATCGTCGAGCGCCCAGTGCGTCTCTTTGCCGACGTCGATGCGATAGAGAGGCGGCAGCGCGATGAAGACGTGTCCGCCGGTGAGGAGCCCGCGGAGGTGTCTGTAAAAGAACGTCAAGAGGAGCGTCGAGATGTGCTGCCCGTCGCTGTCGGCATCCATCAAGAGGAAGATGCGGCCGTACCGGAGCTTCTGGGCGTCGAACTCCGGGCCGATGCCGCAGCCGAGCGCGCTGACGATGTCGTTCAGCTCCTTGTTGTCGCGGACCTTCGAGGTCGTCGCTTGTTCGGCGTTCAACACCTTGCCGCGTAGCGGGAGGATCGCTTGTGTACGCCGATCGCGCCCCTGCTTCGCGCTGCCGCCTGCGCTGTCGCCCTCGACCAGAAAGAGCTCGCTCTCCGTCGGGTCGGTCGAGGAGCAGTCGGCGAGCTTGCCCGGGAGATTCAGTCGGTGGCTGATCGCCGTCTTGCGAAGGACCGATTGCGTCGCCTCTCTTCGGGCTTCGCGGGCGCGCGCCGCCAGGATGCTGCGCATCACGATCGCTTCGCCGATTGAGCCGTTCGAGAGCAGCCATTGCTCGATCGCCGGACGTGCGAGCGACTCGACCCATCCTGCTACCTCCGGGTTGTTCAAGCGATCCTTCGTCTGACCCTGAAACTGCGGGTGCGAGACGTAGACGCTGACGAGCGCGACGACGCCCTCTCGGATGTCCTCGGCCGTGAGCGTCACGCCCTTTGGTTGCACCTTCTTCACGTCGATGAAGCCGCGTACGGCCTTCACGATTGCGGAGTTGATACCCGCCTCGTGAGTGCCACCGCTCGTCGTCGGGATGCCGTTCGCGTACGAGCGGATGTGCGTGTCGGTGCCCTCGGTCCACGCGAGAGCGAGCTCGAGCTTGAGGTCTCCTTCGCGCTCGGTGACGAGGACGAGCTGACCGGGATGGGTCTGGGGCTTACCGCGCTGCGCGATGAGCTTCGGCAGGAAGTCTGCGATGCCGTTCGGGTGGACGAGCTCTTTCGTCTCTTTGGTCGCCAGATCGGTGAAGACGATGAGGATGCCGCCGTGGAGATAGGCCTTCGCTTCGAGGCGTTCGAGCACCGTCGCGACGTCGAACGAAATCTTCGCGCCGAAGATCTCCGGGTCCGGTCGGAAGTGGGTGAGCGTGCCCTTCTTCTTCGTGGCCTCGCCCTTCTTGAGCTTGGTCGTCGGCTTGCCGCGACTGAACGACTGCGTGAACGTCGCGCCGTCGCGTTGAACGGTCACCTCGAGCGTCTCGCTCAGGGCGTTGACGACGCTCGAGCCGACGCCATGGAGGCCGCCTGAGACGGAGTAGTTCTTGTTGCCGAATTTGCCGCCCGCGTGCAGGACGGTCATCACGATCTCGAGCGCCGGCTTCTTGTATTTCGGGTGGACGTCGACGGGAATGCCGCGTCCGTCGTCCTTGACGCTCGCGCCCTTGTGGTCGGCGTCGAGCGTGACCTCGATGCGCCGAGCGTGACCGTTCATCGCCTCGTCGATCGAGTTGTCGATGATCTCCCAGAGGAGGTGGTGGTAGCCGTGGCGCGCGGTGTCCCCGATGTACATCGCCGGGCGTTGCCGCACCGGCTCGAGTCCCTCGAGGACGTCGATCTCGGCGCCAGTGTAGTCGCCGCGCTTGCCAGCTTGCTTCGGAGGGGGAATCGACGGCATGGCTCAGCCCTCCTCGGTCGGCTTGAGGTTCGGGATCTCGGGGATCTCGCGGACCACGCGTACGGGTCGATCGCGCTTCCAGAGCGCATCGCCGCGCGCGGCGCGCGTGCCGAGGACGTCCTTCGCGCGGACGCGGTGCTCCTTGCCCTTCTCGGTCGCGACGATCGCCTCGCCCTTTCCGTCGGGGGCGAGGAACGCGCCGACGACGCGTTCGCCGTCCGGCACCTTGATGACGATCGTGCCTTTTCCGGCGCCTGCGAGGAGCGCGAGATCGGACGCGGCGACGCCCAGCGCGTGGCCGTCGCTCGTGATCGCGACCAGCACGTCGTCGTCCGACCGCAGCACGGCGACGAACGCGATCTCGTCGCCATCGTTCAAGCGGGCGAACTTGCGGCCGGTGCGGGTCGAGGGGTCGCGGTGCGTACGAAGTGAGAACTTGAAGCCGAGGCCTTGTCGCGTGATGGCGACGGCGAAGGGTTCTTCCGGCTCTTCGCCGCTCGCCTCGGGGACGTCGAGGACGCGGGGATCGAAGCTCTCGAGCGCGATCATCCGCTCGCCGTCGGCGAGCTTGAAGAGCTTCTGGACGGGATCGCCATAGCCCGTCGACGGAGGGACCTCTGTGATGCGCGACACATACGCGCTGCCTTGGCTGGAGAAGAACGCGATCGCGGCGCGTAGCGAGCCCGCGGTCGCGCCGAGGACGCCGTCGCCCTCGCGGAGGCGGGTCGTCGTGAGATCCTTCACCTCGCGGACGCGCTTGACCCAGCCCTGAGCCGACAGGATGACGCAGGCGTCTTCGTCGACGATGAAATCCTCGGCCTGGAACTCGGGCTCGTTCGTCGCGCCGGCGACCTTCGTGCGACGCTTGTCGCCGAAGGACTTGCGGATCGCGGCGAGCTCGTCGCGGATGAGGCTCCAGCGCTTCGCGTCGCTCTTCAAGAGGCCCTCGAGACGCTTGGCGACCGCACGCTTCTCGGCGAGCTCTTTGCGCACGATCAGGATCTCGAGCTTCGCGAGCCTGTAGAGGCGCAGCTCGAGGATCGCGTCGGTCTGCGCCTCGGACAGGTTGAAGCGCTTCATCATGCGCTCGGAGGCGTCTTTGCGTCCGTCGCTCGAGCGGATGAGCTTGATGATCTCGTCGAGCGCGTCGAAGACCGTCTCGAAGCCTTCGAGGACGTGGATGCGCGCGTTCACCTGCTCGAGCTCGAACTCGAGGCGTCGCTTGAGCGTGAGCTCGCGGAACTCGAGGAACTCGCGCAGCATTTCGCGCAGGCCGAGACGCTTTGGTCCGAGCGCGACCTCTCCCGTCGCCGAGCGGGCCTGCGTGGTGTCGGGCACGAGGCACGTCATGTTGACGTGCACGCTCACCGCGAGCGGCGTCTGCTTGAACAGGTACGCCATGACGAGCTGAGGGTCGGTGCCCTTCTTGATCTCGCACACGATGCGGATCTCGTGCGTCGACTCGTCGCGTACGTCGACGAGCACAGGCAGCTTCTTCGAGAGAATGACGGCGGCGATCTTCTCGACGATGGTCCCACGCTCGACCCCATAGGGGATGCTCGTCAGGACGAGGAGCGTGCTTCCCTTCTTCGCGTCGTCGTCCTCCGTCGTCCACTCGCCCCGGAGCTTGAACGAGCCGTGGCCGGTCTCGTAGACGTCCTCGAGCTCTTTCTTCGTCGCATGCAGGATGCCGCCCGTCGGAAAATCCGGGCCCTTCACGATGGTGAGCAGCTTCTTCAGCGACAGCTCTTCGCCGGGCGCGTGCCCGCTGCGCGCTTCGATCATCGCGATGCACGCGTCGACGACCTCGCCCAGGTTGTGCGGCGGGATGCTCGTCGCCATGCCGACGGCGATGCCCTGCGCGCCGTTGATGAGCAGGTGAGGGAAGCGCGCGGGGAGGACGGTCGGCTCGCTGCGGGTGCCGTCGTAGTTCTGTCGCCAGTCGACGGTGCGCGAGCCGAGCTCCGACAGGAGCTCGGTCGCGAGGGGGCGGAGCTTCGCCTCTGTGTAGCGCATGGCGGCAGGCGCATCGCCGTCGACGCTCCCGAAGTTGCCCTGGCCGTCGACGAGCGGCGCGCGCACCACCCAGTCCTGGGCGAGGCGGACCATCGCGTCGTAGATCGATTGGTCGCCGTGCGGGTGGTACTTGCCCATGACGTCGCCGACGACCGCCGCGCTCTTTCGCGCCTTCGATTCTGGGGCGAGGCGCAGATCGTGCTGCATCGTGAAGAGGATGCGCCGCTGCACGGGCTTGAGGCCGTCGCGCACGTCGGGCAGGGCGCGCGACGTGATGACGCTCAGGGCGTAGTTCAGGTAGCGACGCTCGGCCTCCTTGGAGAGCGGGGCGTCTTCGAAAAAGAGCGGGGGAGGAGGGGGTGCAGCGGGCCGGGCCAAGGATCACCTCCGCGCGCTCGAGGGCGCGCGGTACTTTCGTAAACCTGCGTTCAGTGCGGACGCGCCGTGTTTAGAAGGGCCGGCGCGGCTGGTCAAGACCCCGAAGCCATCGCGGGGCAAGCCTCCCCACAAACTCCGGAAGTCCGTGAAGGTTCGGACCGATTCCGTGCGACGGCCTTGTTACGGCGCGCGCCCTATTGTACGGAACGCCCGCCTACCTCGCCGCGCTCGTCGGCGTGCCTAATGCCCTTCTCTCGATCCCCAGTCCCCGCGAAGTCGCGTCGTGAGTCTCGGGCGCCGCGCGCGCGCCTGAAAGGCCGTGCGGTCCGTCGGGTCGATCGTTGGATCCTCGCAACTTGGCTCTCGCTCTTCACGTGGCTCGTGTGTTTGCCGAGCGCATGGGCGCAGCCGGCCGCGCAGCCAGGGGACGCAGCAGGGCAGGGCGGCGCGTCTGCGGGTGCAGGGGACGACCAACCGACGGGGCAACCGGGGGCTGGACAGCCTGGGGCCGGACAACCCGGTCTGCCCGGCGTGCCGGGCGCGGGTTTGCCTGGCGCGGGACAACCGGGCGCGGGACAACCGGGCGCGGGACAACCGGGCGCCGCGGACGGGCCTTTGCCAGAGCTTCCGCCCTCCGAGGCAGAGGCGGCGCGCGGCCTCGTCATCGAGAAGATCCTCATCACCGGCAACGACAGGTTGCCGACCGAAGACATCGCCGCGCTGCTGAAGAACGTCCGCGTCGGGCAGCCGTTCTCGCCCGAGGGCCTCGCGGACGACGTGCGCGAGATGTGGAAGTCCCTCTACTTCGAGGACATTCAGGTCGACATGACCAAGAAGGACTCGGGCCTCACGCTCCGAATCCTCGTCCGCGAACGACCGAGCATCAAGACGATCGAGTTCGACGGAAACTCGAACATCGACTCCGACGATCTGACCGAGGCGCTCAGCGTAGAGGTGAAGGTCGGCAGCGTCCTCAGCTACAGCGCGCTTCGGCGCGGCGTTCAGAAGCTTCGCGACAAGTACGCCGAAGAAGGCTTCTTCTTGGCCGAAGTCGAGTTCGAGATCGTCCAGCAGAAGCAGAACCAGGTCACCTTGAAGTTCAAGGTGCGCGAGCACGAGCAGGTCACGATCCGTCGCATCACCTTCGTCGGCAACAACTCCGTGCCGGAAGAAGAGCTGCGCGACATCATGATCACCGGCCAGACGAGCTTCTTCGACTTCGGGTCGGGCGCGAGCTTCCGGGCCGACGCGTTCGAGCGCGACGTCCTCGTCATCAGCTCGCTCTACTACGATCGCGGCTTCCTCGGCGTGCAGGTCGCGACGCCGCGCGTGATGATCACGCCCGATCGCACGGGCATCGAGATCACGATCACGATCACGGAGGGTCCGCGCTTCAAGGTCAGAAACCTCACCGTGTACGAGCGCGACGAGGACGGCAAAGAGGTCGAGCCGATCGGTGGGCGACGCGCCCTGCGCGAGATGATCCACGCGAAGAAGGGCGATTGGTTCAACCGCGCCGAGCTCGCGAAGGACGTCGGCGACATCCAGCGGGTCTACCGCGATCAGGGCTACGCGAACGTCGAGGTCCCGCTCGACAACGACATCGACCCGCAGACGAACGAGGTCGATCTACGCATCGCCATCCGTCGCAACAAGCCCGTGAAGTTCGGCCGCATCAACATCCGCGGCAACACGAAGACGCGCGACAAGGTCATCCGCCGCGAGCTCGAGATAGAGGAGCAGCAGCTCTTCACCGAGACCGGCCTCGAGAAGAGCAAACGCCGCATCGGCAAGCTCGGCTACTTCGACCGCGTCGATCTCTCGACCGAGCAGAGCGAGGGCGAAGACACGATCGACGTCAACATCGAGGTCGTCGAGAAGCCGACCGGCACGTTCCAGATCGGCGCCGGCTTCTCGAGCATCGAGAGCTTCATCGCGACCGCGCAGATCCAGCAGTACAACCTGTTCGGCAACGGTCAGGCCTTCAGCCTTCAGGCCCAGATCTCGGGCTTGAAGCAGCTCATCGATTTCCGCTTCGTCGAGCCGTACCTCTTCGACACGCCGTTCTCGGGCAGCATCTCGCTCTACGATCGGCTCAATCTCTACGATCAGTTCTCGCAGAACTCGCTCGGTGGGTCGCTGACGATCGGCTACCCGATCATCCAGCCCGATTTGAAGGCAGCCCTCACGTACACGCTGCAGAACGACGAGATCTCCTCGTCGACGACGAGCACGCTCTTCGGGACGGCCAGCGCCGTCAGCGTCTTCCGTAAGCTCCCGCTCGCGAACCTCTTCAACGACGGCGTCACGTCGAGCCTGCGGCCGAGCATCACCCTCGACACGCGCAACAACGAGCTCTTCCCGACCGAGGGCATCTACCTGAACCTCTCGGCCGAGCTCGCCGCGAACTTCCTCGGCAGCGAGAACCAATTCCTGCGCTACCGCGGGAACTTCCGCGCCTACTACCCGATCACGTCGAACATCATCTTCCGTTACAATAACGAGTTCGGCGCCGTGACGAGCCCGGACGCGACGGGCGTTCCGATCTACGCGCGCTTCTTCCTCGGCGGCATCTTCGATCTTCGCGGGTATCGCCTGCGCACCGTCGGCCCGCGCCTGCCGCTTCGTCAGTCGCTCGACGAGAACAGCGCCCCGGTCGCCAACGGCGCGAACATCGGCGGCAACCTGATGTACTACCAGAACGTCGAGATCGAGTTCCCGATCATCGAGGCCGTCCAGATCCGCGGCGTCGTGTTCACCGATCTCGGCAACGCATGGAACCTCGAGTCGCTCTACTGCGACGCCGCGCCTGCATCGCCCTATGGCGTGACCGATCCGTGCTTCTCGCCCGAAGACATCTTCAAGGTGCGAACGAGCTGGGGCTTCGGCATCCGTTGGATCTCGCCGCTCGGCCCGCTGCGCTTCGAGTGGGGCTTCCCGTTCTCGTCGTTGCCTTACGAAGAGGGCAGCGTGTTCGAGTTCACCATCGGCAACGCGTTCTGACGCGGCGTCGCGGATTGGGCTCCGGTAACCGGGCGTTCCTTCGCTTCGCGTCTGCACGAGCGTCGCAACGGGGCTAGGCTTACCGCGGATGCAAGAGCAGCTCACCTTCGGCCTCCCCAAACCGGGCAAGGCGCTCATCGGCGTCATGGTCTTTCTCGGCGCCGTCTGGCTGATGTTCGCCGTCGGGCTGAACTGGGCCGGCGCCGACGGGACCGTCTTCAGTTGGCTGGTGGGCTCCGACGAGATCTTCCACGGTCAGGTCTGGCGGCTCTTTACGAACTTTCTCGTGCATCAACCGACGGGGCCCGGCTCGGTCAGTCACATCCTGATGACGATCGCCGGGCTCTACTTCCTCGGCACGTCGCTCGAGACGAAGATGGGGCCCCGGGGGTTTCTCACCTTCCTCTATCTGTCCGGTCTCTTCGCGTCGGTGATGCAGCTCGTCGTTGGAGCCATCATTCCGCAGCTCCACACCTCTCCATTTTACGGGGGCATCGCGCTGGTCGACGCGGTGGCCGTCGGTTGGGCGCTCGCGTTCAAGAACCAACAAGTGCGCTTGTTCTTCGTGCTCCCGATAAGTGGGCGCGGGCTCATTCTCTTCGTCCTGGCGATCAACATCCTCTACATCGTCGGCCTCGACTCGACGAATCACGAAGGCCTCGTCACGCCCTTCGGCGGCATGCTCGCCGGCTGGCTCTTCGGCGTCGAATCACCGCTGCGTCGCTTCTACCTGCAGTGGCGCTTCAAGCGCCTACAAGCGAAGTCCCAAGCCCTCCGCGGTGTGCGAACCCAGAACCTCCCGAACCTGCGCGTCATCCGCGGCGGAGGCTCGAGCGGCGGCTCCAAGCCCGACAAGAGCATGATGAACTAGCTCCCGCGGCGGACCTAGCAGCTGCCATCCGCACGGCCGAGGACCTAGCAGCTGCCATCCGCACGGCCGCGGACCTAGCTAGGCCATCCGCACGGCCGAGGACCTAGCAGCTGCCATCCGCACGGCCGAGGACCTAGCAGCTGCCATCCGCACGGCCGAGGACCTAGCAGCTGCCATCCGCACGGCCGCGGACCTAGCAGCCGCCATCCGCACGGCCGCGGACCTAGCAGCCGCCATCCGCACGGCCGCGGACCTAGCAGCCCCCATCCGCACGGCCGCGGGCCTAGCAGCCGCCATCAGCACGGCCGAGGACCTAGCAGCTGCCATCAGCACGGCCGAGGACCTAGCAGCTGCCATCAGCACGGCCGAGGACCTGGCAGCCGCCATCCGCACGGCCGAGGCCCCTGGCAGCTGCCATCTGCACGGCCGAGGAGCGTAAGCCCCGGAGGCCGGGTTGGGGGTGAGGGTCGCGCCAGCGAGCCCGAGGGGGTCTGCTTCAGACCCCCT
>Ga0164241_10006728_pt1 | contig 10422 bp, 13 predicted proteins | sample OricomyardsoilBY_FD_108780 | JGI IMG/M metagenome (GOLD analysis project Ga0164241, IMG submission 108780) | Backyard soil microbial communities from Emeryville, California, USA - Original compost - Back yard soil (BY) | ecosystem: Environmental > Terrestrial > Soil > Unclassified | place: USA... | reverse complement strand
TAGGCACCGTCAAATTCTTCAACACCACCAAGGGCTACGGCTTCATCGAGCCGACCACCGGCGGCAAGGACGCGTTCGTCCATATCTCCGCCGTCGAGCGCTCGGGCCTGTCGACCCTCAACGAGGGCCAGAAGGTCTCCTACGACCTCGAGACCGGCCGCGACGGCAAAATCTCCGCCGTCAATCTCAAGGCGCTCTAAGCCTCAGCCCATCCGACACAGCGAAGGGCCCCAACCGGGCCCTTTTTCATTTCCGCGCCGCCTAATTTACCCCTTCACGGCCGCTCCATGCCGCTGGCTGGGCTGATCAATTCGCTCCCGCGAGCGAAACTTATCCCCCTCGTTTCCAGTCGGCGTATTATCCGCCTGTTCCGATCACGGAACGGGAGGTGAAAGGCATGGAGACGACGGATACCGATTTCAGATTTTTCCCCGCTCCTCGTTTTTCACTCCCGCCGTGTCGATTCCTCCGGCGCCCGTTCGTCTAGGCAGTAGAGCATCTGGAGGAGCCGAAAATGGAAAAGCACTATGGCTGGGTCGTCGTCGCTGCCGGCGCGATCATCACCTGCGTGGCGATGGGCGCGCTGTTCGCCCTGCCCGTCTATCAAACGCCGATGGCTGAAGACACCGGATGGGCGCGTGCCGGTATCGCCGGTGCGATGACCATCGGCTTCATCACCATGGGAGTCGCCGGCTTCTTCTGGGGTGCAATCAGCGACAAGATCGGCGGGCGTCCGGTCCTGGTGATCGCGTCGGTGCTGCTCGGTGGCGGACTGATCCTTGCCAGCCAGGCTCCGAACCTGGTGGTGTTCCAGTTCGCTTATGGCGGGCTGGTCGGCGCGGCCGGCAGTGCATTCTTCGCCCCGCTGATTTCGACGACCGTCGGCTGGTTCGACAGGAATCGCGGCCTCGCGGTCGCGCTTGTCTCGGTTGGTGGCGGCGTCGCGCCGATGGTGCTGACCCCGCTCGCGGTCGTCCTCACCGAAACCTATGGCTGGCGCATGGCAATGCTCTCCATCGCCATCGGCGCCCTGGTCGTGCTCGTCCCGACGAGCCTCCTCGTGCGCGGCAAGCCGATGGCCGACGGAGACACAGCCTCGGCCCCTGCCCCGGCACAGACGGTCGCCGCGGCTACCCCCGCGAAGACGCCTTTCGGCACTGCCATGGCGGCTCTGCGTACACCGCAGTTCATCGTCCTCGCGGCAACTTTCTTTTTCTGCTGCGGCGCCCACTCCGGTCCGATCTTCAACACCGTCGCCTACGCAGCGTTCTGTGGGATCGCGCCACTGGCGGCGGCGAGCGTCTATGGCGTCGAGGGCGTGGCGGGCCTGTTCGGCCGCATCGTGTTCGGCCTGCTGTCCGACCGGTTCGGACCGCGCCGCATAATCGTCGCCGGTCTCGCACTCCAGGCCATCGGCATCTACTGCTACATCTACGTGTCGCAGCTCGAGCACTTCTACATCCTCGCCGTTGCGCTCGGCATGGTCTATGGCGGTGTAATGCCGCTCTACTCGGTGCTTGCACGCGACTATTTCGGCCAGCGCATCATGGGCACGGTGCTCGGTGCCGCGACGATGGTGTCTAGCTTCGGCATGGCCCTTGGCCCCATTGCCGGCGGGTGGATTTATGACACCTACGGCAGCTACCACTGGCTCTACGTGTCGTCCGCCGCCATCGGCCTCGTCGCGGCTGCGATGGCGCTGGCCTTTCCGCCGCCCAAGAAGCAGGAACCGCAGGCCGGCGAACTGCAGGCGGCCTGACCTACGCGGCGCCCGTCTCCGGTTCGGGGCCGGGCGCCTTCGCGTATGCCGCCGAAAGATCGCGGTACTGGCGCGAAAAGAAAGCGAGCACAGTCACGATGAGGCCGACGAATCCGGCCACCGTGAACACCAGCGCCATCCCACGATCGGGCCCGGTCCCGAACCACGGCCCGATCGTTGCCGCCCCGGCCCCATTGGTCATGAACGGGATCACGATGAACTGCGTCAGTGGTCCGATGAGGAATGCGGTGAGCGGCGACGCCGACTGTTCCACCGACTGAGCAAATCCGAAGACCCGGCCCTGCCGTTCGAGCGGCACCACCTTCTGCAGCGTCGTGTGCTCCGCCGCTTCGGCGAACGGACCAAGCAGCATCCACACGAACATCCCCGCGCCCAGCAGCCAGATCGATGACTGCATCGTGAATACGCTGCACACCGACCAGGTGATGAGGTTGACGGTCAGCAACGTGCGGAGCGGATTCTTCCCGAGCCCCGTCTTCGAGATGATGATGCCCGACGCAATGAACGCCGTCGACAGCACACCGAACAGCAGTCCCCACACCTGCACCGAAACCAGCGACAGCCCATAAGCATCGAGCAGCGCCATGAAGATGCCGCCGAGGAAATTGTTGAAGCACGCGAAAAAGATCAGCGCGAACAGTCCCGGCACCGCAGCGATCACGCGGATGGTGCCCGCGATATCGACCCGGTTGGGTCCAGCCGCGGCGTCGTCCTGTGAGGGCTCGCCCGGCTTGGCCGCCTCTTGGTTCGGCGTCTCGTCGATCTTGACGAATAGCAGATGCACGAACGCGAGCGCCGTCAGCGCCAGCGCAAGACCCAGTGGCGCATGCATGCCGCCCCACGCGACGAGGAACCCCGAGATCACCGATGTAGTCAGGAAGCCGATCCCGCTGACCATGCCGACGAGCCCATTGGCCTTGTCGCGTTCGCCCTCGGGGATCAACACCGTCACCAGCGTCGGCAGCGCGATGGAGCGGATGTTGCCCGCGATGACGCCGAACATCACGAGCAGAATGAAGAGCCATAATTGGACGCTCGCGACATTTCGCATCACCGCATCGGGCGTCAGCAGCAGGACGGCAAACGCCGCCACATAGAGCACGAAGCTCGCCGCGCTAGAGCCCATCATGACGAGGCGCTTGAGGTAGTGATCGACAAGGCTGCCGAACCAGATGCCGAACGATGCGGTCAGCACCAGATAGATGCCGGCAATCATGCCGGTGGCAAACACCGACTGCGTCTCGAGATAGACCCAGAACGTGATGGCGAACCACACGGTGAAATTCGTGATATTAGCAACCAGATTGTTGCCGAGGATCATGTGGAATGGGCTCATCTGGCTTCCGTCTCCGCGCGGGGCCGTAACGCCTAGCGCAGTTAAGCGGTTTCGGAAACCCGACCGGCCTGTGCTAGAAAGCGGCGTATCCATCGACAAACCTGCACGGCGGTCATGTGTAACGCCTACGAGCAACAAGTCAGCTACGCGCAATACCGCAAGGCGCTCGAGGCGCTCGAGCTTTCGGCGTCCTCATCGGAGACGAAATCCGACCTGCGGCAGGCTGATGAAATCCGCATTGGCGATATGGGCCCCGCTCTGCGGGCGGCTGGCAACGGCGTCGAGATCGTCCAGATGCGCTTCGGCTGGCCGCCTCCACGGCCCAAGGCCGGTCCCGTATTCAACTTCAAATCCGACAAGCGGCACTTCGAGGATTCGCGGCGCTGCGTGATCGTCCTCTCCGGCTTCTTCGAATTCACCGGTACGAAGTACCCCAAAACAAAACATCGTTTCACTCTCAGAGGCTCGCCCGTTATGGGCATTGCCGGCCTCTGGAGCGAGGACGACGATGGAACGCTGAGCTTTACCATGCTGACGACGGCACCGGGCCCCGATATCGAGCCCTATCACGACCGACAGGTCTGCGTGCTGGCTCCGGAGGATTGGGCCCACTGGCTGTTCCTCACCAAGCCTCAATCCGAACTGCTGAGGCCCCTGCCGGCCGGGACGCTGGATGTTGAGACCGTCCGCAAGGGCAGTTGACGCTTTGCCACAATCGGGTGCTACAAACCCGCGCACGCTCAAGAGGAGGACGATATGGCCCAGGCCCTCAACCCCTATCTCAGCTTCCGCGACACGGCCCGTCGGGCGATGGAGTTCTACAGATCCGTCTTCGGCGGCGAGCTCACGATGAACACATTCGGAGAGTTCGGGCAGTCCGCGAACCATCCGGGATCGGCCAATCTCATCATGCATTCTCAACTCGAGACCCCGAGCGGCTTCACGCTGATGGGCGCCGATACGCCTCCCGATATGGACTACAAGGGCGCCGGCAACATCACGGTCTCGCTCTCCGGCGACGACGACGCGGCGCTCTCGGCTTACTGGAAGAGGCTGAGCGACGGCGCGAGCATCACGGTACCGCTCGAAAAGGCGCCGTGGGGTGACAGCTTCGGCATGCTCACCGATCGGTACGGCATCGCCTGGATGGTCAATATCACTGCCGCAAAATAAGGCGCGCTGGAACCATCGCGCCTCCGTTGCCATTTCAGCCACAAGCGTCAACCTGAGGGCCGTTCATGCGCCGACTTTCGATCGCCGTCTCCGTGCTTCCCCTGTTGCTTCTCGCCGCCTGCACGGGCGGTGGAAGTCCGCCGCCGGCAGCCTCCTCGTCCGCACCGGCAGCGGCGGCCCCAGCCGCTCAGCCGGTCGCAGCCGGTGATGAAGCTCTTGCCCCACTCTTCGGTTCATGGGGGCTCGATCCGGCCGCCTGCACGCAGACGTTGAAGATCTCGAAGACCCGTTTCGAGGGCGCCGAGAACGGCTGCGACATCACGGGCTACACCGACAATGGCGATGGCAGCTACACGGCAGCGCTGAGCTGCGGGTCCACTCAGGAGCAGATCAAGATGCGCCCCGTCTTCGCGCCCACCGGCGAGGGCGTCGAGCTCACCTATCTCAACCGCGACAATGCCGAGACGCTGGTGCTGCGCTGCGCCGACCCGGACGCAGCGAACTAGCTAACGGCCAAACCGCTCGCGAAAGCGGCGGCGCGTATTGGCGATGAAGCGCTGCAGCCGCACGATGGCGTCGCCGACGGGCCGGCGCAGGGGTGGGATATCGACTGCGAGGACGAGCAGGCCGAGCGGCAGCATCCACAGGCCCATCACCGGCAGGAAGCTGAAAACGCCGCCCAGGATCAGCAGCAGCGCCAACGGAATGCGTACCACCAGCATGTGTGGCTGACGCACCCAGCCGAGGAATCCCCTCGAGGCGGGCACCTGGCGGCCGAGGCGGTCGAATTGGCGCGCGAGGCGAGCGTCGGCGGCGGCGGCCATATCGTCCTTCTCCTTCATCGCCATGGGATATGGGCACCCACCCGGTCGACGCAAGGGCAGGAACCCCAGATATGAGTCAGCCGTTGTCGCCTCAATGGAGGTAACTCAATGACTTGGCTTGAACCCATCGACCGGCGTGAAGCGCAGCGCTTCGCCCAATCCGTTCGCGACCAGGCGAACGACGCACGAGAGGATGTAGCCGAACAGGTTGCGTCCTTGTCGCGCCATCTGCGCGACGTCGTAGAGCCGCGGCTCAAGGAAGCGCGCGAACTCGTCCGTCACGAGGCGCCCATCATCGCCGACGCTGCGATGCAGCAGGCGAGCCGGATGGCACGCCGCGCAAAGAGCGATCCGGTGCCGGTCGTCGTTGGCGCCATCGGCGTGGCTCTGTTGGCGAGCCTGATTCTCGGCCGCCGCCGTACCTAACAGCTTCTTAACCGCCCGGAGTCATTCTGGCGCAGTATTGCGTTAGGAGTGACTCTCGCGTGTTTCGCGCCCTGGCTTTGGCCGCAACCGTCGCGGGCGCGTCCCTCCTTGGCGGCTGTGCCATCTTTTCCCCTTTTGCCATGCTGTCGCCGACCGAATGCATGACGCGCGTCATGTATTTCGAATCCAACCGCTCGAGCGCCGAAGGCATGCTGGCGGTGGGCACAGTAGTCATGAACCGCGTCAACGACCGCAAATTCCCCAACACCGTCTGCGGCGTCGTGGGGCAGTCTAACCAGTTCGCGCCCGGCGTGCTTTGGAAGTCCATGAAGGAAGGCCGCAGCCAGGCGCTGGCGCGCCAAATGGCATCACGGGTGCTCGCGGGCGAACGGCATCCCGGTGTGCGCGATGCCAAGTTCTTCCATACGCAGGGCTACAGCTTCCCCTACACCAACATGCACTACGTGCTGAACGCCGGTGGAAACTCGTTCTACGAGAAGTGGTAGCGACGCGCTAGAAGTCGCCGCCCATATCGAACCCACCGCCATCGTCGAACCCGCCGCCCTCGAAGCCGCCGGCATCTGAGCCCGCGTCGGCGCCGGGGTCATTGCCCTCTGTCCCACCGGTGTCGGTGTTGCCGCGATCGAACTCGCTGGCGTTTGCCGCACCCGAGGTGAAGATCGAGCCGATCAGGCTGCCCAGCATCATGCCGCCGGCCACACCCAGAGCCGTCTGGGCTGCGCCGGCGAGGAATCCGCCGCCACCGCCCCACCCAGTCCCCATTTGCCGACGATCGTCATAGGCCGGCTCCCGATCCCAGGGACCACGGCGGTCATCTATCTGGCGCGAACGGGACTCGAGTTCCTCGATGCGCCGCTCGGCTTCCTTCAGTGCTTCCTGCTGCACGACGACCGTCTGTGCGAGGTAATAGGGCGCCGCGGGCTGGCGCGAAATCTTCTGACGGATCAGTGCCTCGGCCTCGGCGTCGCGCTGCCCTCCGCGGCGCTCGGCCTGCTCCAGGCGCTCAAACAGACCGTCGATGGCTTCCCGATCCTGACGAGTGAGCATGGCAACCTCCGTGATGATTGCATTCCACATGGGAAGCAGGTGTGCTCACTACAATGCGCAGGTGCCGTTTTCGTGCGTCGAGAGCATGAAGACCGCACAATCCGCCCCGAGGATTACCCCATGACCGACACGCCCGAGGATTCAAAGCTCACCAAAACCAAATCGCGCTGGGCGGAGCTGGGTAAGTTCCTCACCGGCATGACCTCGCGGCCCGAGGACGCCCGCCTGCCGCCCGGGCAACATCTGGTTCGCAACTGGCCCGTCCTCGATCTCGGCCAGACGCCGAACATCGCCAAAGAAAACTGGCGGCTCGATATCGCCGGCGCGATCGAGCATCCGGCGAGCTGGACGTGGCACGATCTGCTGTCCGCCCCGCAGACCCACAAGCTCAACGACATCCACTGCGTCACCAGTTGGTCGCGCTACGACAACAATTGGGATGGCGTGACGACGCACGACCTCATGGAGGCGGTGCAACCCACGGCGGACGCAACGCACGTCCTGCTCACCAGCAATGACGGCTACACGACCAACCTCACGCTCGAGGATTTCTCCTCGCCCGAGGCACTCCTCGCCCATTCGTGGGAGGGGCAGCCCCTGCCCCTCGACCATGGCGGGCCGGTGCGGCTCGTCGTGCCGCACCTCTACTTCTGGAAGAGCGCGAAATGGATTCGCCGCATCGAGTTCGCGACGGCCGATCATCCCGGCTTCTGGGAAGTCCGCGGTTATCACAACCGCGGCGATCCTTGGAAAGAGGAGCGCTACTCCTGAGCCCGGCTAGCGGCTGAAATCGGCCTTGCCCAGCGGCACGCCGTTGGCGCGCAGGATGTTGTAGGCCGTCGTGACGTGGAACCAGACGTTCTGCTGTGCCCGGCCGAGCAGATAGTCCTGCCCGCTCAGCGTATAATCCTCGCCGTTGCGCTTAAGCGTGATCGGCTTGTCCTCGGTGCCGTCGATGTCTTCCGGCTTGAACGTCGCCAGATAGTCGAGTGCCTTCTTCACCCGCGCCTTGAGCTCATCGAACGTCTTTTCATTGTCGGGCCAGGACGGCAGTTCACGCCCGGCCAGACGCGCCGCTGCGCCCTTGGCATGATCGGTGGCGTTCTGGACCTGGAAGCTCAGGGGCGCCATGTCCCAGATCAGGCGCTGGTTGACGAGGGTCTCGACCTTGAATTTGCGCTCCGCGGCAAATGCCTCGGCCTTCTCGAGTTGGGCGAGCAGATTGGTGAGTTGGCGGGTAAAGACCCCCACCGAGACGGCATACATCGACGGCATTTGCGGATTCCATGTGAAACGTGATGGAGGGCTCCTCCCGTCCATCGTCAATCACCGATGTATTACCCGCCGCGATGTCGATTGCAACCGCCGGAGCCGTGGATAGCGTCCGTCCGGACAGGAGAGCGGGCATGGCGAGGGGCTCAGGGCTCTGTCGACACCGTCAAGACGACGCCCACGAAATAACGCCTGCAAGCCCAGTAAGAAAAGGGCCACAGTTCCGTTTCCGGGACTGTGGCCCTTGTGGGAAGCACCCGCCGCGTTGTTGAGGGCTTGGGGGCAGCGGCAGGCGCTTCGCGGTTCACCGGTGCATGGGTCGTTTGCAGAAATCCAGCGAACGACACAAAGATGGGGCAAACACCCGGCAATAAAAGGGCCTTTCACCGATTGGTGATGTTGATGGACGAATTGTCATCCGGATTGCCCATACCGGGCGAAATCCCTAAGAGACGAGGGCAACGCCGCGCTTTTCCGCCGGCCCTGCAATGAGATCCGAATGGACATCCTTTCCCCGCCCCCCGCGCCGCAGAAGGCCTTCACCAGCCCCGACGACGCCTGGGCCTATGTCGCCGAACTCTACCACCGCAACACCGCCTTCATCCGCGAGCACCTGATCGGGCTCAGCAAGGGCATCGTGCCCCGCGGTCGCGTGCGCGCCTTTTACCCCGAAGTGCAGGTCACCTCGCGCAGCTACGGCAAGACCGACTCGACCCTGGCCTATGGCTACCTCCACACCCCGGGCGTCTACCGCACGACCATCACCGCTCCGGATTTGTTCAAGGACTATCTGATCCAGCAGTTTTCGGTGATCCTCGGCAATCACGGCGGCACCATCGATGTCGGTGAAAGCGCGACCCGCATCCCCCTGCATTTCGCACTGTCCGCGAGCGAGCGCATCGACGGCGAGGCCATCAACGCCCTCCCCATCCCGCTCCGCGACCTGTTCGACGTCCCAGACCTCCAGGACACCGACGATGAGATCGCCAACGGCACGTTCGTCCCCCCGCCGGGGGGGCCCTACCCGCTTGCGCATTTCACCGCGCCGCGCGTCGACTATTCGCTGGCGCGGCTCAGCCATTACACGGGCACCGACGCGCATCATTTCCAGAACTTCGTGATTTTCACGAACTACGCATTCTACGTCGACGAGTTCTGCCGCCTTGCCAAGCAGTACATGGCCGACGGGCACCCGGACTACGAATCCTTCGTCGAACCCGGCAACCTCGTCACCGGAAACTCGCGCCTGGGCACCGAAATCACCGGGACCGCACCGGCCCGCATTCCGCAAATGCCCGCCTATCACCTCAAGATGAGCGGCGCGCGCGGCATAACCTTCGTCAACATCGGCGTCGGCCCGTCGAACGCCAAGACCATCACCGACCACATTGCGGTGCTTCGGCCGCACGCCTGGATCATGCTCGGCCACTGCGCCGGTCTGCGCAACTCGCAGGAGCTCGGCGACTACGTCCTCGCCCATGCCTATCTGCGCGAAGACCACGTGCTCGACGCGGACGTCCCCGTGACTGTTCCCATTCCCGCTCTCGCCGAAGTGCAGGTCGCACTAGAGCAGGCGGTGGAGGAAATCACCCAGCTCGAAGGCATCGAGACCAAGCGCATCATGCGTACGGGCACGGTCGCCACCTTCGACAACCGCAACTGGGAATTGCGCGATCAGGCCGAGATCACCAAGCAACTGAGCCAGTCGCGTGCCGTCGCTCTCGACATGGAATCGGCGACGATTGCCGCCAACGGCTTCCGCTTCCGCGTGCCCTACGGCACCCTGCTGTGCGTCTCCGATAAGCCACTCCACGGCGAGCTCAAGCTCCCGGGCATGGCTTCCGACTTCTACCGCACGCAGGTGGGGCGCCACCTGTTGATCGGACTGAGATCTATGGAAATCCTCCGCCAGCAGCCGCCGGAGAAGTTGCACTCGCGCAAGCTCAGAAGTTTCGCCGAAACCGCATTCCAGTAACGGCTACAGCGCTTCGTAGTCGATCTCGAGGAACTTCTCGACTTCGCGGTTCCAGCGGTCCTGCACGAAGTTCACGTGCCTGGGATGCTTGTCGTAGGCGTCGTAGGCCTTCTGGTCGGCGAACTCCATTGAGAAGCCGAAGCGATAGTCGTTCTTCTTGCTGACTTGGCGCAGCTGCTCGAATTTCTGCACGCCAGGAATGTCGACGAGCGCGCTCCTCGCGTCGCGCAGGAACATCTTTTCCTGCAGCGAGCCGTGCGCGTGGCGCAGCGTGAACACGACGGTGTGGCGGATCATCTCAGGCTTCGGCCTCCAAAGACACGGCTTCGCTCGCAGCGATTGCAGCCATATTGACGATCCCGCGGCTCGTCGTCGAGGGCGCAAGGATGTGCGCGGGAGATTTGAGCCCCATAAGGATCGGCCCCACCGCCAGGGCGTTGGTCATTTCCTTGAGCAGCGTCATCGACAGATTGGCGGCCTCGAGGTTGGGGAAGATCAGGAGGTTCGCCTCACCCTGGAGCACGGTTTCCGGGATGTAGCGCTCGCGCAGTGCCTCGTTGAGCGCCAG
>Ga0164241_10006727_pt1 | contig 10423 bp, 9 predicted proteins | sample OricomyardsoilBY_FD_108780 | JGI IMG/M metagenome (GOLD analysis project Ga0164241, IMG submission 108780) | Backyard soil microbial communities from Emeryville, California, USA - Original compost - Back yard soil (BY) | ecosystem: Environmental > Terrestrial > Soil > Unclassified | place: USA... | reverse complement strand
CTCATGCCTGTCGGCTACATCCCGAATTAACCGTCGCCGACGCGCTCGATATCGGCACCGACCGCCTGGAGTTTCTCCTCCAGCCGCTCGTAGCCGCGGTCGAGATGATAGACGCGGCTGACCTGCGTCTCGCCCTCGGCGGCGAGTCCGGCGAGGATCAGGCTCATCGAGGCGCGCAGGTCGGTCGCCATCACCGGCGCGCCGACCAGCCGGTCGACGCCGCGCACGATCGCGGTGCGGCCGCGGACATGGATGTCGGCGCCCATCCGCGCCAACTCGGGTACGTGCATGTAGCGATTCTCGAAGATCGTCTCGGTCAGGTCGCTGACCCCATCGGCCTTGCACAGCATCGCCATGAATTGCGCCTGCATATCGGTGGCGAAGCCGGGATAGGGCGCGGTCGACAGCGTCAGCGGCTTCAGCCGGTCGTGCGCGGTGACGCACACCGAAGTCTTCTTGAGCTCGAGCAGCACGCCGGCTTCGCCCAGCGCGGTCAGCGTCGCGCCCAGATCCTCCGCGGCGATCCCGGTCAATTCCAGGCTGCCGCCGGTGATCGCCGCGGCGCAGGCATAGCTCCCCGCCTCGATGCGGTCGGGCATCACGCGATAGGTCGCGCCGTGCAGCCGCTCGACGCCCTCCACGGTCAGCGTCTCGCTGCCGATCCCGTCGATCCGCGCGCCCATCGCGACCAGGCAATTGCAGAGATCGACGATCTCCGGCTCGCGCGCGGCGTTGCCGATCACGCTGATGCCCTTGGCGGTCACCGCCGCCATCAGCACATTCTCGGTCGCGCCGACCGACACGATCGGGAAAGTATAATTGCCGCCGGAAAGCCGCCCGCCGGGCGCCGTCGCTTTCACATAGCCTGCCGCGACCTCAAGTTGCGCGCCGATCGCCTCGAGCGCCTTGAGGTGCAGATCGATCGGCCGGTTGCCGATCGCGCAGCCGCCGGGCAACGACACGGTCGCTTCCCCGGCGCGGCCGAGCAGCGGGCCCAGGACCAGGATCGAGGCGCGCATCTTGCGCACGATGTCGTAAGGCGCGACCGTCGAGGTCAGCCGGCTGGCGCGCACCGTCATCACCCGGCCGAACTCGTCGGGGCGGGTGCCCTCGATCGCGGTCGCCGCGCCGAGCTCGTTGAGCAGATGCCCGAAACTGTCGACGTCGGCGAGCCGCGGCAGATTGCGGAAGGTGACCGGTTCGTCGGTCAACAGCGCGCACGGCATCAGCGTCAGCGCGGAGTTCTTGGCCCCGGAAATGGGCAGCTTGCCCGACAGGCGCTTGCCGCCGCGAATGAGGATACGGTCCATGGCCTTTTCCTCTAGCCGCTCGCCGCACCGGCGCAAGAAGCGTGCGCGACGGAACACAGCTTGATCGATTTTATTGCGGGTCCGTTGCGGCCCTGCTTTGTCTCGCGCGCCGAAGGGGGACAGTCACCGCGTGTCAGGCAGTTGTTTCGCAGAGAGGCTGACAAGCCTCGTATCTCTGACGCCTGCCGAACACCGGGCGCTCGAACGGCTGGAGGATCGTCAGCGCAATTTGCGCCGCGGTGCCGTGCTGCAGCGCGAGAACGATCGCTCGAACGAGCTCTACGTGCTCAAGACAGGCATGATGATGAGCTCGGTGCTGCTCGACGACGGCAGCCGCCAGATTCTCCGCTTCCTGTTCCCCGGCGACATGATGGGCGAGAGCGCGCTGGTCTATGGCGAAGCACCGGAAACGCTGACCGCCGTGACCGACGCCGTGGTCTGTCCATTCGAACGGCCGGCGTTTGCGACGCTGATCGTAGAGCATCCGCGGCTGGCGGCGCTGATCATGGTCTATGCCCAGGTCGAGCGCGTGTCGCTCACCGATCGGCTCGCCTCGCTCGGCCGCACCTCGGCCAAGGCGCGCGTGGCCGCCTTGCTGCTCGAACTGCGCAACCGGATGCGCGGACTCGACACGGAGCTCGGCGCAGCCTTCACGCTGGGCCTGACGCAGGAAGAGATCGCCGACGCGACCGGCCTCACCGCGGTCCATGTCAACCGGATGCTGCGCCAGCTCGAGGACGAACGGCTGATCGCGCGCGAGAACGGCCGGGTGACGATCGTCAACGAGAAGCAGCTGATCCGGGCGGCGAATTTCGTCGATCGCACCCAGGGCCTCGACCTCGGCTGGCTGCCCGCGGCGCGCTAGAGGCGCGCGCTCAGGCCTTTTCCAGCGTACATTGCAGCGGGTGCTGGTTCTGGCGGGCGAAGTCGATCACCTGGCTCACCTTGGTCTCGGCGACCTCGTAGGTGAACACGCCGCACACCCCGACGCCCTTCTGGTGGACGTGGAGCATGACCCGCGTCGCTTCCTCCATGTCCATGCGGAAAAAGCGCTGCAGGCACAAAACGACGAACTCCATCGGGGTGTAATCGTCGTTGAGCATCAGCACGCGATACGGCGTCGGCTGCTTGGTGCGCGTGCGGGTCCGCGTGGCGACGCCGGTGCCGGCCCCGTCGCCATCCTCGTCGCGGTCATCGCCGCGGCGTTCCGCCATCCGTGTCGTGAAATGCTCAACCATGTCGCAAGCCGGAGATATGGCAACCGCCACGCCGAGGGCAAGAGGGCGAAAGGGTGAACCGCGCCAAAGGTCACACAAGGGTCACACTGTGCGGCCTGGTGGATCGGTGTCGGCGCGGGCCGTTGACGCCAGGATATTCAAGTTTTCAAAGAGCCGCGCGACAGGACCGCGACTCATCGAGTCTCACACATGATTTCCAACATGTGAAGGCTTAACTGGTAGAGTGTGCGAATCGTCACCCCGGCCTTGTGCCGGGACCTGCGAAGCCTCGTGCGCTTCGTCCGGATCGCTTTGCCTGCGTTGCCGCCGGGCGGACCCCGGCATGAGGCCGGGGTGACGGATGGGATCGCAATATCGCGTGCCGGAACGAAAAAGGGTGGCCGTCCCATCGGACGGCCACCCTCATTTACTGTCCCAAATACGCGGGGAAATCGCTTACGCGGCGATCTTCACCTTCTCGGCGGCGACCGCGAAGCGGTTCGAGATCGGCTGCGCGACCTCGCCGGCCAGCTTCAGCATGGCTTCGGTCGACTTGGCGCTCTCGGCGACCATCGCGTCGAACGCACCGCGGACATAGTCGCTGTGCAGCTTGAAGAACTCGGTCGGCGACTTGACCGACGCCAGATTCTTGAGCGCCGCGGTGGCGTCCTCGAACGACTTCTTGGCGAAGGTCGCGGCGTCCTGGCCCAGCGTCTCGGCGCCCTTGGCGGCGATCTTCGAGGACTCGACGAGCGCCTCGACATTGCCCTTGCCGAACTCGTTGGCGTCTTCGAACAGCTTGGTCGACTTCTCGACGGCTGCCTTGGCGCGGGTGTTGAAGTCCGCGAACGCGGCCTGGCTCTTGTCTGTCATCGACTTGATCGTAGCTTCCATGGTCTTCACTTCCTTCGGTGTGACCGGGGCCGGATCGGCGGCTGCGGTCGGGGTTTCAATGGTCACGGCTTCGACGGCCGCTTCGATGGGTGTTGCGACGGGCGTCGCGACCTTCGGCATCGCGGCGGCCGGAGCGGGCGCGGACGGCGCCATTTTGGTCGCGGCAATGACCGGAGTCGGCTTCGGCGCGGGCTTGGCAGCAGCCTTGGGCGCCGCGGGCTTCGCCCTGGCGACCGGCTTCACGGCCTTGGCCACCGGCTTGGCCGGGGTCTTGGCGGGGACGGGCTTGGGGCCCTTGCTGGCCATGACGGTTGCACTCCTGCTCATTGCTGCATTGCACAATAAGCAGTCGGAACGCGGGAATCAAGAAAAATTTGTGCAGCGCAACATAAGTGTCATGCCCGCCGCTGTGCGCGGCGCCTCACCGCGCCCGGACATAGCTCCCCGGTGCGTCCTCGATCGCCTTCAATTTGCCCTTGCCCGGCTTGCGCGCGCGCTTGGCGGGGATGGTCTCCCCGTCCTGCTGCTTGAGCCAGCCGAGCCAGTCGGGCCACCAGCTTCCCTTGTGCTCGGTGGCGCCGGCGACGAACTCGGCCAAGGTCTTCGCGCCGTCGGGATTGAGCCAATATTGGTATTTCCCCGCCGCCGGCGGGTTCACCACACCGGCGATATGCCCCGATCCCGCCAGCACGAACTTGAGTGGCCCGGCGAAATGCTCGGTGATCTTCCACACGCTTTCGGGCGGCGCGATATGATCCTCGCGCCCGGCCTGGATGTAGGCCGGCGTCTTCACTTGGGAGAGATCGAGTGGCGTGCCGCCGATCGCGATCGCGCCGGGCGTGACCAGCAGATTGTCGCGATAAAGATCGGTCAGATAGCCGAGATGCCATTTGGCGGGCAGATTGGTAGTGTCACCGTTCCAGTGGAGCAGGTCGAACGGCGCGTAATCCTGCCCGAGCAGATAATTGTTGGTGACGTAGTTCCAGATCAGATCGCGACCGCGCAGCAGATTGAAGGTCGCCGCCATGTAGCGCCCGTCGAGATAGCCGTCGGGCGAGAGCGCGCCGATCATCGCGAGCTGCTCGTCATCGACGAAATTGAGCAGCTCGCCGGCGCGCGCGAAATCGACCTGCGCGGTGAAGAAGGTCGCGCTCTTGACCTTCTCCGCTTCGCCTTTCGCGGCGAGCAGCGCCAGCGTCGCGGCCAGCGTGGTGCCCGCGACGCAATAGCCGATCGTGTGCACTGCGGGCACGTCGAGCGCGTCCCGGATCGTGTCGATCGCATCGACCTGCGCGGCGACATAATCGTCCCACGCCACGTCCTTCATCGTCGCGTCGGCCGATTTCCACGAGACCATGAAGACGGTGATGCCCTGTTCGACGCACCAGCGGATGAAGCTCTTCTCGGGCGTCAGATCGAGGATGTAGAAGCGGTTGATCCAGGGCGGGAAGATCACCAGCGGCACCGCCAGCACCCGATCGGTGGTGGGCGTGTACTGGATCAGCTCGTAGAGCGGCGTGCGGTGAATGACCTTGCCCGGCGTCGTCGCGAGATTGCGGCCGACCTCGAAGGCCTGCGAATCGGTGTGCGTCAGCTGCCCCTTGCCGAGATCGGCGAGCATGTTCTGCATGCCCTTGAGCAGGTTCTCGCCGCCGGTCTCGATCGTCTTCTCCAGCACTTCAGGGTTGGTGATCGGGAAATTGGACGGGCTGACCGCATCGACGAAGCCGCGCGCGGCGAAGCGCAATTGCTCCTTCTGCTTCGGGTCCACGCCCTCGATCGCCTCGACGCCCTGCAGCAGGTGATCGGCGAACAGCAGATAGCTCTGGCGGATCCAGTCGAACAGCGGGTTGGCGCGCCATTGCTCGGCCTTGAACCGGCGATCCTTCGCGTGCTCGGGCCGCTCCTCGGCGGGCGCCGCGTGCGCGGGATCGATGAAGCGCTGCCACAATTGGAGGCTGTCGCTCCAGAATTGCTCGGCGCGCGCGATCGTCGCAGGATCGGTGAGGCCGGGAATCGCCGGGATCGCGCCGGGATCGCGCTGCATCGCCGCCATGCCCGCTTCCATCGTCATCTGCTGCAGCCGCCCCATCACCCAGGTCCAGTGCTGGAGCTCGTCGAGGCTGGGCAGCTTGGGGTTCACCGTTTCGGCCATCGGACATCACTCCCGCGCATAGGCGTCCGATTCTAGCGCATCCTCGCCGAAGGTGCGAGAATTTGCGCAGGCGAGCGGGGGTGACGCCGCACCGCACAATCCTGTATGAGCGTCGCGAACCGCCAGACGAAGGGATTCCGGTGTCCGACGATTTCTACCGTATCAAGCGCCTGCCGCCCTATGTCATCGCCGAAGTCAACGGCATGCGGGCCGCGGCGCGCGCGGCGGGCGAGGACATCATCGATCTCGGCATGGGCAACCCCGATCTGCCGCCGCCCGCTCACGTGATCGAGAAGCTCTGCGAAGTCGCGCGCAAGCCCGACGCGCATGGCTATTCGCAGTCCAAGGGCATCCCCGGCCTGCGCCGTGCCCAGGCCAATTATTACGGCCGCCGCTTCGGGGTCGAGATCGATCCCGAGAGCGAAGTGGTGGTCACGATGGGATCGAAGGAGGGGCTCGCCAGCCTCGCCACCGCGATCACCGCGCCGGGCGACGTGGTGCTCGCGCCCAACCCGAGCTACCCGATCCACACCTTCGGCTTCATCCTGGCCGGCGCGACGATCCGCGCGGTGCCGACCACGCCCGACGAGGCCTATTTCGAGAGCCTGGAGCGGGCGATCGCCTTCACCGTGCCGCGTCCCTCGATCCTGGTGGTCAATTATCCCTCCAACCCCACCGCAGAGACGGTCGATATCGCCTTTTATGAACGGCTGGTCGCGTGGGCGAAGGAGAATCAGGTCTGGATCATCTCCGACTTGGCCTATTCGGAGCTCTATTTTGACGGCAAGCCGACCGTCTCGATCCTGCAGGTCAAGGGTGCGAAGGACATCGCGATCGAGTTCACCAGCCTCAGCAAGACCTATTCGATGGCCGGCTGGCGGATGGGCTTCGCGGTCGGCAACAAGCAACTGATCGCGGCGATGACGCGGGTGAAATCCTATCTCGATTACGGCGCCTTCACCCCGATCCAGGCCGCCGCCTGCGCCGCGCTGAACGGCCCGCAGGACATCGTCGAGACAAACCGGCAGCTTTATCACAAGCGCCGCGACGTGCTGGTCGAGAGCTTCGCGCGCGCCGGCTGGGATATTCCCAGCCCGCCCGCCAGCATGTTCGCCTGGGCGCCCTTGCCACCGGCGCTGGCGCATTTAGGGAGTCTTGAGTTCTCCAAACAATTGCTGACGTGCGCCCAGGTCGCGGTCGCGCCAGGAGTGGGCTATGGTGAGAATGGCGAGGGATATGTGCGCATAGCGATGGTCGAGAACGAGCAGAGGCTGCGGCAGGCGGCGCGCAACGTGAAGCGCTATCTGGCGAGCATGGGCGTCAACACGCCGTCGCGCAACATCGGCTGATCCGGACATTTTCATGCACGGCATAGACCCGCTCTATTCGCTTGCGGGCGTCCTCGTCGGCCTCCTCGTCGGGCTGACCGGCGTCGGCGGCGGCTCGCTGATGACGCCGATCCTGGTGCTGGCGTTCGGCTTCCATCCCTCGACCGCGGTTGGCACCGACCTGCTCTATGCCGCGGCGACCAAGACGGTCGGCACCGGAGTCCACGGCTCGCAGGGCAGCGTGGAATGGCGAATCGTGCGCCGCCTGCTGATCGGCAGCATGCCCACCACGGTGCTGACGCTGCTCGCTTTGTCGTATCTCGGCAGCCAGTCGGCGCTGGTCAATCAGATCATCACCGTCACCTTGGGCGCCACCTTGCTGTTCACGGCGCTCGCATTGTTCCTGCGGCGCCGGATCATCGATCGCTTCGCGCCGCATTTCGAAGGCATTCCCGAGCCGCAGCGCACCTGGTTCACGATCCTGCTCGGCGCGACGTTAGGGATCCTCGTCTCGCTGACCTCGGTCGGCGCCGGCGCGCTCGGCATGATCGTGCTGCTCGTCCTCTATCCCAAGCTGCCGGTCGCGCGGCTGGTGGGATCGGACATCGCGCACGCCGTGCCGCTGACCCTCCTGGCCGGACTCGGCCACTGGATGATGGGCTCGGTCAATGCCGGACTGCTCGTCTCGCTGCTGCTCGGATCGATCCCCGGCATCATCGTCGGCAGCCTGGTCGCGACGCGCGTGCCCGAGCGCGTGCTGACCCCGATTCTCGCCACCACGCTGGCAATCGTCGGCGCGAAGATGTTCTTCTAGAATCGCCGCCGGCCGATTTGCCGGCCGGAAACCAGGACTTAACGGCTAGCCGCTAACGCGCGTGGCATGGGTGATCGCTTTCACCAATGGCGGGCGGTGCGCCCGCCGCTGCTTCTTGCGCTAACCTGCTTCGCGCTGGCGACGGCCGCGGTGCAGCTGACGCGGCTCGATCACGGCATCTCGCTGCTGTGGCTGGCCAATGCGCCGCTCATCGCCATGCTTGCCACCTGCGAACCCAAGCGGTGGCCGGTCCTGCTCGGCAGCGCGGCGGCTGGGCTGATCCTGGCGGCGTTCGTCTTCTCGCCGATTCCCTGGACCTCGCTCGGCCTGATCGCATCGAACATGGCCGAAGCGGCGATCGCCGCCGGGCTCCTGCGCCGCTGGGGCGTGGCCGGCGAGCTGTTCCTGACCAGCCGGTCGGTGCCGGCCTTCGTCGTGGCGGCGGCCCTGGTCGCCCCGGCCCTGAGCGGCGTTTCCGCATCGCTCTTCGCGCAGGCCCTGCTGCCCGCGGGCTTCGGCAATTTGTGGTTCGATTGGTTCCTGGGTCACGGCATGGGCAATCTGATCGCGACGCCGTTCGCGATCATGGTCGTCCGCCCGCATGACGGCTGGCTGGAGGATGCCCGCGCGTCGGGCTGGCCGACGCTCGTCGGGATCAAGCTGGTGGTCGTCGTGACGACGGCATTGGTGTTCAGCCAAAACCGTCTGCCGCTGCTGTTCCTGCCGATCCTGCCGGTGCTCGTCGCCACCTTCGCGCTCCGGCGTTGTGGCGCGGCGATGAGCGTGCTGAGCGTCGCGGTGGTCGGCGGTCTGCTTACGCTGAGCGGCCACGGCCCGGTGATGCTGATCCACGCCAGCCAGGCGCTGCGGCTGCAATTCTTCGATTTCTATCTCGCGGTGCTGTTCCTCGCCGCGTTGCCGGTGGCGGCGATCCTGAACGAGCGCGGCGCGCTCAACCGCGCGCTGGCCGAAAGCGAGGCGCGCTACCGCCTGCTTGCCGATCATGCGACCGACATCATGCTGACGCTCGATATCGACGGCACGATCCGCTTCGCCTCCGCCGCCGTGCGCGAGCTGGGTTTCTACGAGCCCGAGACGCTGATCGGCCGCAATGCGATGGACCTTATCGTGCCCGAGGACCGCGCGCGGGTGAGCGCGACGCATGTCGCCGCATTGGGCGCGCCCGAGCGCAACCACAGCGTCGAATACCGCGCCACCAAGGCGAACGGGGAGACGGGCTGGTTCGAGACCAACACGCGCGCGGTGCGCACACCCGGCGGCGCGATCACCGCCGTCGTCAGCATCATCCGCGATCTTTCGGGCCGCAAGCAGCGCGAGGACGAACTGGTCCGCGCCGCGACCACCGATCCGCTGACCGGGCTGCTCAACCGCGCCGCCTTCCACCGTGCCGCCGCCGAAGCCGCCGCATCGGCGCGGCGCGGTGTGCCGGGCGCGCTCGCCATCCTCGATCTCGATCATTTCAAGCGCATCAACGACACGCATGGCCACGCAGCCGGCGACGCGGCGTTGCTGATGCTCGCCGATCTCCTGCGCGAGAATCTGAGGCCCGAAGACGCGATCGGCCGGATCGGCGGCGAGGAATTCGCCATCCTGTTTCGGGGACTGACCCTCGCCGCGGCGACACCGATCGCCGATCGATTGCGACAGCGCCTGGAAGGCAAGCGTTTCGCCACCGATGAGGGGTCCGCGGGCGTCACGATGAGCGCGGGGCTGGCAACGCTCGATCCCGACCGCGGCGTCGAAGCCGCCTTCCGCCTCGCCGATGCCGCGCTTTATGCCGCCAAGCGCAAGGGCCGCAACCGGATCGAGGTGGCGGTGACGGAGATGATCAGCTAGCGCGCTTTTGGCTGCGCTGAGGCGGCACCGGCCCGCTCCCCCACCCGGCCTCCCATAGAATATCCTGTTGGGAGGCCGGGTGGGGGAGCGGGCCGGTGCCACATCGGTTCAGCACGCTGAACCAGATCGAACGGACATCCATGACTCGCCCCGGCTTCGCCTTCTCCACCCGCTTCAAGGTCCGCTATGCCGAGATCGATGGCCAGAAGGTCGTCTTCAATTCGCGCTATCTCGAATATGCCGATGTCGCGGTGACCGAATTCTGGGATTGGACCGGGATCGGCGCCGTTCTCGGCGCCGCGTGGCACGCAACCGAATTCCACGTCCGCAAGGCCGAGGTCGAGTATCTCAAGCCGTTCGGCTATGGCGACACGATCGAGGCGTTCGTGCGCGTCGAGCGGATCGGCACCACCAGCATCACCAAGCGCTTCGAACTGTGCCATGCCGACACCGGCGCGCTGCACACGATCATCACGATGGTGAGCGTCAACGTCCACCTGCCGAGCGGCCGCCCGGCCCCGCTCGCCCCCGATCTGCGGGCGTTTCTGGAGAAACTGGCCGCCGATTAGGCAGTATCAGCATTCCCCTCCCTGAAAGGGAGGGGGGCATCGGCGGATTATTCCGCCGCGCGCGCCTCGGGCTCGTCGTAGCGCACGTCCTCGGGAAGCGCCCAATGCAGGTCGTGCTTGATGAGCACGCGGCCGTCCCACGATTGCACCACGATCGGCGCGATCGGCCGCATGTCGCGCGCGTCGACCAGGATCGGGGTCGCCGGCACGCCGGTTTCCCAGCGCTCGCCCCATTGCCGCAGCGCGATCATCGTGGGGAGCAGCGCCAGCCCCTTCTCG
>Ga0164241_10006726_pt1 | contig 10423 bp, 10 predicted proteins | sample OricomyardsoilBY_FD_108780 | JGI IMG/M metagenome (GOLD analysis project Ga0164241, IMG submission 108780) | Backyard soil microbial communities from Emeryville, California, USA - Original compost - Back yard soil (BY) | ecosystem: Environmental > Terrestrial > Soil > Unclassified | place: USA... | reverse complement strand
TTGATACATAAATAAAAAAAAGCTTATCTTGCAATAATAACCACACATCATACATCAATAAAATTTTTGACACGTTAAAAGTCTACTAAAAACCCATTCGTATACAAAAAGTTCATAATTACAAACATTATTTATTCCACGACACATTAAAAATATTAATTATGCAGCTTTTAATCTATTGGCTATTCCAAATATCTAATTTCCAAGAAATTGATTTCTAGGAAAGGCGATGAACAAATGTTCTTCTTTGTTATTACAGTAGTCAATAAATTTGGAACTCAAGATTTGCTTCTAATTCGACTAATATCACTATTATTCATCCATGAATTTAAGAACCTAATTACCATTTAAATCTGCTAGATATTTAATCACAAAATTAATAAAAAATAATAATCTTTTATGAAACATTGATTATTGGATTAATTTATCATATTTTCCAGAACATTTAACAACCACAATAAAAGGTTCGCTGAGATATATAAGTTTCTTAACTAGGTTTTCCTACTAGTAATTACATGGTTATCAAGTTTACGAAACAATGATTTGAAATTAGTAAACATAATGATAATGAGATGAAATTACGAATCAATTATTGGTGATGAGATCATTCATCAAGTAATTTACTAATCAACAAAATCATGCGATGTAATACGTATGGTTGACTGTTTGATAAGATCAGCTTGACTGATTCAATTAAAAAGGAAGAAACTAAGGGTATTTATTTTGTAAATTTATTTTAGTTGAAAATGCCTCATTATTTCCTGTTGTTTTATCTTGCCAGACGAGTAAAAGATCGTTATCTGGAGTTACAGTCATCGAAGGGCACTCAGATATTCCGGGATTATTACTAATGTTCATTGCATTACTAAACGAGCTCCCCATATCTTGGCTTCTCTTAAGAAATATGTCTTGGTTTCCCTCTATAGTATTATTAATTGGAGTAGCTTGTATTGCAATAAATAACTCATCAGAATACTGGATCAGTTCTACATTTAGTGGACTTAGGAATTTGTCTTTAATAAAAGATGGCTTTGTAAAGCTATTGCCATTATCTATACTCTTTATAAAATAAATACCATCACCAATCATATTCCTATTACTGCTTTTGGCATTACTTGGAGTGTTATTTTGATAATTATTAGTAGATGGATCAGGAGAACCCCAGACGATAAATACACTACTATCGTTGGCAGCTATTTGTACTTCTCCAGGTTGCTCACCAGAATTTAATAGAATTTCTTGATCAAAATTTTTGCCTTTATCATTTGATTTAGCAAAATAAATTCCCTCAGCAGGTTTATCTGAAATTGTACCTACCTGATCTTTTCTATCGACATTCCAAGATACATAGACATTATCCTGGTAAGAAGAAATCTTGGGAAAAGATGTTTTATCTGCATTATTGCTAATGTTTATCATATCGTCAAATGTTTGGCCGCCATCAGTGCTTGCGATAAAAGAAATATTACTATTTCCTTGTGTATATTTGGGAGCATCTTGCCATACCACATATACATTGTTTCCAGATACAGAAATCTCCTGATTATATGAATCCGCTGTATTGTTTGAAAGGTTTACTATATCACCAAATGTTTGGCCGCCATCAGTGCTTGAAATAATGTAGATATCCCTGTTTAAGGAAGTATTGTCAGCCCAAACTATGTGAACATTACTTCCATTTACTGCTATTTGAGGATGTTCAGAAAAACCGGTATTATTGGAAAGGTTTACTATATCACCAAATGTTTGGCCGCCATCAGTGCTCGATTTCAGGAGTATATCATAATTTAGACGGTTTTGACCGAACATGTTATCCTGCCATACCATATATACATTGTTACCTGATGATTCCGTCTGAGGGTATGTAGAATCTCGTTCATTGTTACTAATATTATCAACTATAAATGTATTAGTACCATTTTGTTGTTGAGGTTGTGAATAGGACAATTGTTGTAAATATTCATCGCAGGCAATAAAAGAGGATAAAAAAAATAAACCAAAGTAAAGAAAATAAGATATTTTTATTAATGAATACATTGAATAGACTACATTTCACCTATCATAATAATCTAACTCATGAATTCAGAATGTAATGGATAAAACCATTGATAAGATATCTTGCAAGAACTTTTGCAAGGTTTGTATATCTATTACTATTTATAGCCTGTTTATGCATTTTAATAGATCAAATAATATGGATTATAGATGGTTAGTAAAACAGAATTTGGGTTTCAAGATTTATATCGTTCCTCTCTTAGTAACCTGGCAATATATACATAGTAGGTCATGGAACTAACAGAATTTAGATGTTTAGTAACTATGGTATAATTCTTTTACACTGGGGACAAAAGGTGTTGTCAATAGACATAGGATATCTGCAATACAGGAGATATTGTGATGGAGACGCCTAGATAATGATAATAAGAAAACATAAATTTTTTAATTGTTAGTCGTTACAAAATCTTTTATAATCCTTCTCGTACAATATTCAAATTGATTATCTTCGAATTACAACGAGAATCGGAATACAAAAAGATATTGAAAATTTCTCACAAGTCCATTCCGTAGGCCAAATGGATCCACTATAATCGATGGTAAATCTTAGAGGATTTGAGGAAATAACCGACGTAGGGTTATGAATTTGAACATACTACTCCACTAAGATATTTTTTGGGTCAATTGAAGATTAGCATCTTCACTTCACAGTGTTCGTTAAAACAAATTTTGTTCATCCCTATTAGTCTCAATATATAGCAAAGTGATTAAATTACCAATCTTAGATGGATTAGAGGTAGCATAATGTTTTACTGCTACTGCTGTTGGATCAAAAGATAAAAACCGATTTGAAATATGGTTGTTAGTCCATAGAATGCCTTTATAATCCTCAGAGATGCTAAATGGGACACTACACGAATAATTGCTATCATGAATGGTCAAAGATTAGAAATGTATATCAAATTTGATTATCTGCCCACGTACAAGGAACACGACTCTGAAAACCACAGGGTATTGTTAACGTGGGATACAGATCCGTTATTCGCAGACGTCATAATCGAAATTCTACCAATAGAAACGGGAACATGGTTTGAAAGTTAAATTGTTTGGATAAATCCAATTAAGAGACTCAAATATTTGTAATAGCTTTGGATGGCTCTATAAAGCCTAATCTATTACCAAACACTGTAAACCACATGTTGTTCTCTGAATCAAATGCTATTGATAATGGGTATCCTCCTTCTTGTAGTAGCCCATAATTTTCAAATTTTCCTTCTTTAACAAGATATTTCCAAATTGAATTGAGTTCATCGCTAAACCACAAATCACCATTTTGATCAAATTTCATATATTAAATCCTCGAACCCATAATTCGATTTTGAATCGGCCAGTTTGGAATCTTGATTGTTTTGTCAAATTTTTCTGTCATGAGATTAAATATCAAAAGTGTACCTGCCTTTCTCGAGACTATCCAAATCTTACCTTTTTTATCTACTGTCAGTCCTACAGGCTGACTGCATAAAATAGAGCAACATACTCCTTTATATAGAAATTAGAACGAACAGTGTTGTGTTATTTCCACACAGTAAATATTGATCTTCATGTGATAATGTGTTAAAAACATCCGTTTTGATTCGAAACATTAATGGCGGTAGCCTTAAAAATATCTGCAACATACACTATCATAGAATTATTAATTAGAATATGCTGATCCGTAGTATTTTCCGAAACCAATACCAAAGTATATCATAAACTAAGGGTTATTCATAAGATAATATATACAAATAGTCCCATAATTATAAAAACTGATAAGAATGATAATTTCTGACTTCCAATCGTTTTACTTATCATCATAATGGATCTTCTTTAATTCAATGCCATAAATATTTATCTTGGTACAAACATTAGAAATTCCTATCCATGAGTGATACGTAGTCCAAAAAAAGATGGACAGTCGCCTCATTCAAAATCATTTGTCCGCCCTACAAAGGGCGTATAATAATAATTATGACTATTTTTGCTTGTCAAATCCCTCTATCAGATTTTCACCTTCCAAGTCTGTATGATTTTGGTCACCTTGGACGATCTTAATGAGATTAGGTTGATTGGATGAATAGATTACGAAAGTCGGAGTTCCAATTAAATTCAATTGATTTGCCAAATAGTTACTATCATTTACCGTACCAGAATACTTTTCAGTATCGAGACACTCCTTAAATTGATCTATATTGGGTATCCCTATTTCAAGGGCATAGTCAATGAGATGAGACTTATTGATAACCCCATTAGTTCGGTTGTCGAAGCTTCTAAATGTCTTGTCATGATACTGCCAATATCTGTCTTGTTCACCTGCACAGTAGCTTGCTTCTGCAGCCAGTGTAGATAAATTCCCACTCTTTCGATCATTAACGGTAAAATCTTTAAAGGTAAATTTCGCTATACCTGAATTAGTATAATTCGCAATCAATAGATCCTTTTGAAATTTATTAAACTCTGAACAATGCTCACACTGATAGTCACCAAATTCAATTACGGTAACATTAGCCAAAGGATTACCGACTATAGGTACAAGTGAATTTATTCGTGTAAGATTAAGTATAAATTCCTCAGTATTTTTGATAGCGCTGTCATTGTCAGTATTGGTTGTCTGCCCATAAGTGGAATTATTCATCACAGACAAACTTCCAAAAGAAATCATCAAAAGAAAGACGAGAGAAGGCAAAATAAGAATACGACTTATCACTACTTAATTTATAATAATCGAAGTAATAAAGAAATTTGTACAATAGTCGAACTCTTCACAGTATTTCTATAACTTTAACGATATAATTTAATAGCATCACAAAGCTTAACCTGGTACATTCTCCGAATGTACCATAAACTATATATTCAAATATGCTGTCCTTAAAATAAGGACCAATACCCCATATAAAGCATGGCTGCAAACGTATGAGTATTTCATTCTATAAAATGAGCAGCGATAATAAAACATATCGATGTTATCGCTGCTTTTTTATAGTTCTGGAATATAGATACGATAATTATACAATAACACTCAGAATTTGAAAATGACTACAGATTGGTGAAATTATAGAACTTAAGTGAAATATGGGTGTAATAGCCAACGTTAACATAGCCAATCTAAAGCCTCGATAGATACGATATATGCATGAATATAGATCTCTTGATAAATAATCTATGGTATATGATTATAGTCCCATACATACTACAAGACTCGCAAATTAGCTTTTAACAATGAATTTGTACTCTTCTTCTATAGTCTTTCAATAACTGTTTTATGCGCTGTTTTACGTGTTATTCATTACTAGCTGTCATTCAGTATTGTGTTTTAATATCGTTTCTTATGATCATTGTAAACTCTAAGACCTTATCTGAATAATATCAGAAATAAGAGTATTTAAAATTGAGTTCATGTCACAATCTCACTCAGTTCGTTGATTTTGCTATCAGGCGTTGATAAAAATACCTTAATGATCATCATTGCAACAACAATATAAGATCATGGAACGTCTAGATATGTTATATAAGGAATAACTTGAATATTAACTCCTTGTGCTGTAACATTCCAACTTCTATTTTGAATGTTAGGTAATCTCCCAATTTGTTCTAATCCCACTTCACTATCGCCATCATCATCATTCTTTAGGATGCCATACCCACTACTAATAGAATGATCATTTGTATTACACTGCTTATGATACATTTCCTTCTATGAACAATATTGTACCCCCGTTTTCAACAAATCTTTTTCTAAATTATTATATTCGGGTTTACTGAGATATTCATTGTATAGTATTACAAGCACATTGAACGTATTTTCATCAACTTTGAATATTTTCCCTTGATCCCCATCCATATCGGTTAATTTTCTACAACAATTTCCTATCGTTTTGCTAAATCATAAATCAAGTAAAAATATTCGATGTATATGGGTCGTCGTGCTTGTATATGATATGCAAATAAAATGGAAATAGAGATTCAGGAATGGGCCCATAGTCTAATAAATCCATAATTTCAGCAATCATAGTATTAAGACCATCCTCTAATCTATCAAACATACCTGGACTGTAAAAAGCACATAAGTTGTAAAATGGTCCATTTTGATATACACTTCGGGTAAACTTATCTTGGATAATAGTAATTTTTTACATTATATAGAGGACTGGATGCAATATTGTCGGAAATATTGTTATTGACTTAAGTATCATTTATCAAACCATATGATTCCATATCGACTACTGTGGAAGATGATAGTATTGTATCTGTAAAAAAAATGATAAACAATAACATCACAGACAACAAACTCAATCAGTTTAATTTAAACAAGTCCCTTCTTAGTCTAAAATCATGAAAGAAGTTTAAACCATTAAATGGAGAACATAGAAATAAAATTCTAGAATTGAGTCTGAGTATTCACAGTGGCGATATTCAATAAATTTGGGAATATGGTATGACGTATTACATGGATAAGATTTTCTATGTTAACAATTTAAGTGATATCTAATCATCTATAAACCCGCCTACATTGTATTTATTTATTTTAAACATAGTACTAATATATCTTCAAAATATAATGATATCACTACCAAATGAAGGCTAAGGGAATTTTAATGCTTATGCTCACACTTAATATTATAATTGGAATAGCAACTCAAAATGGTTTTTACAATACCACAGGATTTACACTTTTCAAAAACGTATATGCACATACATTTACCTCAAACTATTACGCCAAACTTGCATCATTTATAGACGAATTCCAGGTCGAATCAAAACTGGTATACGACAATATGGCAAATAATAATTTAACATTGGCACAAAAACATTCTGATGAAGCAGCAAGCATTTTCTTATGGAATCTAATGTCTGAGTTTCAAGAACGCGACAAGGACAACACTGATCGGTTAAACACAACAGTTGACAACTTACAAAAATTCACTTCAGAATCCAAAATTGGATTAAAAAACTCTACTGATTTCCAGAAACAAGAATTGAATACAATACAGAAAATAAGTCAACTTACATCAGACATTGATACGGAAGCAGATCGCATGCTAAACGATACAGAGGAGCGTCAACTGGTAGATAATTCAAATCCTATAAAACAGATTACAGATCTATTTACTAATTTTTTTACTGGAAAGACAACAGATCCAAATAATACACCTATTAATCCAATGAGGTTTGTAGAAGTCGTAGACAACATCCTAAGAAATTATGGTGATGCATACGATGTAAATTTTGATATGACAGATATGGCATACATGACGCTTGCTAATAATTCGCATAATATGGATATGAATAATAAAGGCGGTAAAGACACTAAAAATGGTATAGAAAACAGTTCTTTTGAAAATGCTGCAGACTATCAAACAGCAGAAGGATTATCATCTAAATTACTGGAAATTTTTCAGGAAAAATTAAAACCTATGATGACAAATAAAGAATCATCCTCCTACAGCAAGACTTTAGAAGATGGCATAATGGAACTCATAAAATCGATAAAAAACAAGGATTCACCTACAGATATAATGATGATAGTACATACAAAGATACATCCAAGTTTAGTTTCAGCTTTTAATTTGCAAATCGTTTCAAATACTGAATTGTAGTAGACAACCAAGGAAATTCAAAGTATTAATTCAAGATAACCTTTAAGGTATAACAGTACAAATCCAGGAATTATAAAAAAGGATGAACGGTGGTTTTTCCATACATAATACAATATTTAACTAAGATAATCTCATTGTTTCTACATTTGTACCAATAGGTTTAAGATAACCCGATTGGAAGTGTAAAAATGGACTATGATGTTTCCCCAAAAATGTTAGCAATAGTTTTTGTAATAGCAGGGGTAGTATTTGTGTTTGTGCTAATGGGGGGATCACTACGTCAACTTTTTAGTTCAAGTATAGAAGAGAATGTGATGGTACAAATTTCTGAAAATGGTAGATGTATAGTAGAAGGCTCGGACAAGATCCCAAGAACGATCGAAAATTGTCAGTATAATACTGGAGACAATATAACAATAAACTATAAACAAGGAATGCCATCATTAGAGAGTCATCGTAAATAACCACCAGTTTCTTAGGTGAGATCTGTACTTCGGATATAACTTTGACCATATCTCCTTCAGTTACTCTCATTGTCGGACCTGATGTAAACCGTTAAAAATCCAGGTATCAAAAAATGTTAAGCCATTACTTGTGATTGGTATGGATTGATTTTTCTCTAAAACCAGAAGGAATTCTCCTACACTTTGACTACCATTGTTTCCTGAGTTATTGGATTTGACATGACCACAGTTAAATAATGTGAATATTCTTTTGAAATTTATTTCTTATCGTTATCTGATCTATAATTTTTAAGCTATGGTATTCCCACTTAGACAACCAATTTTCCAACAGAATTATTGTAGGAAGTAAGAGAACTACTATTAACTGAATTGTTTTTCAAAGTAGAATTAAACAAAGCAGCACTACTCATGTATGAATTGTTATTTGTAGAATTTTACATATTTGTTGAATCTTGACTTTAGTTGTTAGGATTGAATTAAATTGAAATGAAAAGAAACAAAATAAGCCGATAAAGATTGCGAAAAATGAAAATAACCAACCCCTCGAAATATTTGGATTTTGTGGGAGATGTCTTACTTTCTATCTCTAGTGTTATAGCTTGAAAGGCATTTTTCGATTTATATCTGTTAATCCTGAAGAATTTGTGACAATTATCATATTTGAACGATCATTCAAAAAATAATTTAAGTTAATTAATTCCAGTATAGTAAAACACAAAAAAAAGAAGACAAAAACTAATGTTTAGGGCTTTTCAATAAATCAACTAGAACTACTGTTTAGTCTTTGACTTATTTCATTTTGTGAAAGATAAGGCTCTGGAAATCCTGTTCTCTCAGATGGACATGCAAACCCTCCCAAAAGTGCTTTTCTTACTACGTTATCCGTCAGGCTAACCGTTGAATTGTCGGATGGAGCGGATTCTCCTCCAGCAGGATTGCAAGTGAAGGTGGCGTCAAAAGATGTTCCATTTATGCTTCCAAATATCCTGTAGTCATAAGTAGTTTGCACAGTAGGATAAAAAGATTCAGATTCATATACACCCTCCTCCTCTCCAAATGCGGGTTCTAAATTCAAAGTCATATTCTTGTTTCCAGATATTATCTCAGCTTTGAGAGTATTTTCTAGTCCCAAGACAGGCTCAGTACCATTAGCCTCATCATTAGTAGGATCCGTTGAATTAGGCAACATGGCTTTGAAAAATACCGCATTTTTATCATCAATGTTTAATGGTTCGGTAGTGGATCCAATCTCAAATAAATAATCTGCCCCATCTATATTAAAAAGAGCTCGCTGATGTGCATAAGACGTTTGTAATACTGGAGTAACCAGTAGAGAGGATACGAATACAGCTCCTAGGATCATAAAATGAATATTATTCATTAATCATTCATAGTTTACCTTTATTATAACAATTCTTGTACAATATTCGAATGACTAAATTATCAAAAACAAATATCGAGAATTCAGACCAATACTATACTAGAAAAAGTTGATGCATACCCGTACCGTAACTTCGATAGTTGTACTATAATAGTATTATACTTTTACGTCGATGTTATATTATGATAATTATAGTCATTACCGTTTTTGCTATTTTATTTATAATGGGAAATAGTTTGTCATTGTTGCAAGTATATGGTCATGCAAGTCCTATTACCTATGATCCTACTCCTAATGAAACAATTGATGCTATACAATCTGTACCTGATAAAGTAACCATTTCGTTTACAGAAAGTCCTGAGCCAAGAGCAAGTAGCATTAAGGTCCTCAATTCAAATAATGAAAGAATAGATAAGAATGATTTACAAGTATTGGATGCTCAAAAATCACTTTCTATTTCATTGGATAAATCTAAAGTTGTGCCTGGAACTTACACAATAAATTGGATCGTATTATCAAAAGCAGATGGTCATATTACAAAAGGCTCGTATGTTTTTTCGGTTGCAGATGGTAGTATTCAAAATCAACAAAATCAACAAAATTCCACAGAAATTTCTTCAGGATACTCAAACAATGTGACCACTTCGGATGATGTGATTCTTACTTTTGAAATAAGTCCTAATAAGGCAGGGCAGAATACATTTAATCTTTCTGCAACACATACAAATGGAACAGCAGTTGAAAATATTAAAAATGTATTTTTAGAATTTAATAATCATGAAAAGAACTTGGGTCCCATATCTGATACAATGGATAAAATAGACTCTGGAAAATATTCTTCAATAGGGAACTATTTGAGTCAAAATGGAACTTGGGAAATCAAATTAACTGTTCAAAGAATAGCTGATTATGATATCAATCAACAATTTGATGTAAAAGTCAAATGATCA
>Ga0164241_10006725_pt1 | contig 10424 bp, 6 predicted proteins | sample OricomyardsoilBY_FD_108780 | JGI IMG/M metagenome (GOLD analysis project Ga0164241, IMG submission 108780) | Backyard soil microbial communities from Emeryville, California, USA - Original compost - Back yard soil (BY) | ecosystem: Environmental > Terrestrial > Soil > Unclassified | place: USA... | reverse complement strand
TTACCATTTGTATTTTTTGCGCAGGCGCGTGCGGAGGATCACGGCGGTCATTGCAATCGCGGCGACCGTAAAGAGAAAGACGAAGGCCGTGCCGTATTGCACGCCGCGGGTGTACTCGTTTTGCGGAATCTTGGAGGCGACGACGTAGATGTGGTACGGCAGTGCCATCACCCCCTGGAAAAAGAAGTCGGTCCATTTCTGCACCTGCCAGGGAAGCTCGTCGCGGATGACAAACGCCGCAGTGAACATGATCGGCGCCGTCTCCCCGGCCACCCGGGCGATCGAAAGCACCGACGACGTGAGGATCCCCGGCAGCGCATACGGCAGGACGTTCGTCATGATCGTCTGGAATTTCGTGGCGCCCAGCGCCAGCGAGCCCTCCCGATAGCCCTTCGGCACCGCCTTGAGCGCCTCTTCCGAGGCGGTGATGATGATCGGCAGAACCATGAACGCCAGGGTCAGCCAGCCGGCCAGCAGCGAGACCCCGAAATCCAGCGCGATGACAAACAGGCCGAAACCGAACAGGCCGAAGACAATGGACGGAACCCCCGCCAGATTGACAATGGAGAGGCGCAGGAAACGGATGAACGGCCCGTCGGTGGCGTATTCGCTCAGGTAAATCGCGCTCAGCACGCCGAGGATCAGCGCGATCAGGATCGAGCCGCCCACAAGCAGAACCGTGCCGACAATATTGGGGAAAATCCCCCCGGCCGAATAGACATAGGCTTCGACCCGCGTCCCCTTGAGCTCCGCCTCGTGCGCGGCCTTGTACCGGCGGAACTCGCCGTCGCCCATCGTCTTCTTTTCACCGTTGAGCTCGAAAACGTTCAATGTCTCCGGCGCTTCGGTCAGGAACGGAATGTTGACGAAGGGGGCGGTTTTCTGAAAAACCACCGCCCCGCCCTTGCTGCCGATGTCGTAGAAGATGAAAGCCGCGCAAAACAGCACGAAGTAGGTGCAAAGCCGCAATACCCAGAGGACGACGCCCTCGAGCCGTTTGGCCGCGGTCGGCCGGCGGAAAAGGGAGGAGGAGGCAACGGCCGGGTTCATCCGACGGAAATGCGGTAGCGGCGCACGATTTTTTGCGCGAGCCAGTTGACGAACAGGGAAATGAGAAACAACCCGACTCCCACCATGAACAGCGCGCGATAATGAATGCTGTTGCGCACGACCTCGCCCATCTCCTGCGCGATGATCCCCGTCATCGTGTGGACCGGCTGGAAGATCACCCCTGCCCCGAGCGTGAGGTCGGGAATCTCGATGCGGTTGCCCGCGCAAAGCAGGACGACCATCGTCTCGCCGATCACGCGGCCGAATCCGAGCAATATCGCCGCCATGATTCCGGACAGCGCCGCGGGTATGGTGATTTGCACGATCGTCTGCAATCGCGTCGCACCCAGCGCGAGCGAGGCCTCGCGAAACGAGCGCGGCACGTTGTTGAGCGCGTCCTCAGCCAGGGAAAAAATGGTCGGGACCGCCATCAAGGCCAGCAGGCACGCCGCCGTCGTCGCGTTGAGCCGTTCCGCGATCGGAAATCCGGGCACCCAGCCGAGCGCCGGCCATTGCGACAACCGCCGGAGCGTCTCGCCCAGCATGGCGATGCCGAAGAAACCGAGCACCACGCTGGGAATGGCCGAAATAAACTCGATGTAGGGCTTGATTATCTTCTGCTCGGCCGGCCGGGACAGTTGGTTCACATAAACCGCGGCCGCCACACCCAGCGGGATGGCGATCAGCAAGGAAAGGAACGCAATCAGCAGCGAGCCCGTGAAAAGCGGAATGATCCCGTACCAATCCTGCCAGAAGCTGGCCGAAATCCATTTGCGCCCAAAGGCAAATGAAGTGAACGACTCGGTCCAACCGACCGGCTTGTCCTGGTCCCACGCCGCCATTTTTTTCTCCGCCGCACGGACTTCCCCGGCATAATCCGCCACAAAGCCCGCGAATTTTCCCATCCTCCGGGCAAGTTCGGGATCGGCGAATTTCGGCGCCTCGGCCACCAGTCCCTTCATGGTGGCAAGCAGGGTTGCGTTTGCCGCCGGCACTTCGGCCCCCAGGGCCAGCAACGGCCTGATCTCGACCTTAAAATCAATGATCTCGGATGTGATGGCGTCGGCTTGTTTCTGAAGTTCCGCCGCCCGCCCGGGCGTGGCGCCGCGCATCGCGTCGAGATAGTGCTGTTTCGATTCGCGCATATCGGACGAGATTTTCTTCCTTTCCTTGATCGAACTCGCCAAGTCCACCATGTTGCCGAGGATCGTCTCCTCCCCGGCGAGGCTGTCGGCAAAGCGCCCGGCGAAATCGTCAAATCCGGCCAGTTGCGCGTTGGCGGCGGCGACGGATAAACCTTCCTTCGACATCAGGTTCTTGAGGCGCTCGGCCCGGATCGCGGAGAGATAGCGCGAAATGGCCGTGTGCGACGTGATCTGTTCGCGGAAAATATCGACGTACTCCAAGCCCGCCTGGCGATAGACCACGAGATTCTCATGGTTCGCCGGGAAAAAACCGATGCCGTCCCGAAAGATCGTAAACGTGATCAGCGCGAGCACCAGGATTGAAACCGCGGCGTTGCCGCGAAAGACATGCTTGACGAACTGGTCGCCGGTCAAACCGAAGGAACAGCCGCGGCACCTGCGCAGCAGGGCCTGTCTCGTGCTGATCCGGGAATCCGGAGGATCTTGGGTGGTGACAGACATGCCGGTTGTCGGATGCGGGAGAATCAGTGCCCGGGCGGGCGCCGGTCAACCGGCGCAGGTTACAGTTGTGTTACGATGCGTTCGCGGGAAAGGCCCCCCGCGATTCGACACGTTTCGATCCCGCCCGCGGACGAGGCGGTCGCGGGCGGGAGGAAACGACGGCTTGAGGCTTACTTCACTTCGCGGACCGGCACGAAACCGACCTTGCGCACAATCCTCTGGCCTTCATCGCTGAGCGTGAAATCGAGGAACTTGGCGGCTTCGCCCTGGGCTTCGCCGTTTGTGTAGTAGAACGTCGGACGGGCGTAGGGATACTCCTTGGCGATGACGGAGGCCTCGCTTGGCAGGGCGCCGCCGATGGCGACCGTTTTGATCCCCGGGTCGCTCAAATAGGCGAGGCCGACATAGCCGATGCCGTTCGGATTCTTCGCCACTTCGGCCGCGATCTGCTCGTTGCCCGCCATCTTTTGGGAGGACGAGGCGTAGTCGCGTTTCTTCATGGCAAGTTCCTTGAAGTCCGAATACGTGCCGGACGAGGTGTTGCGCGTGTAGACCGAGATGGGGCCGGGCGACCCGCCCACCTGGCTCCAGTCCGTGACGTCACCGGCGAAGATCTGCTCCACCTGGCGTTTGCTCAGGGTCGAGAGCGGATTGCCCTGATTGACGATCACGCCGATGCCGTCATAGGCCACGATGGTGGGCTTGAGGGTAACGCCCTTGGCCGCGCCGGCGGACATTTCCGTGGACTTGGCCCGGCGGGAGGACATCCCGAGTTGCGCGGTGCCGTCGATGATGGCGGAGATGCCGGTCGTCGAACCCTCGGCGGCGATTTCAAAGGTCACGCCTGAATTGCGCGCCTTGTAATCCTCCGCCAGCATGGGAACGAGTTTGGCTCCCAAGGTATCGGATCCCTTGATCACGAGCTTCTGGGCCTGAAGCGAAATGGTCGCGAGCGCCGCGACGATGAGAATGAGTGATTTTTTCATGATAAATCTATCTGGGTTTGATGTCTGCGATGGAATAGGAATTAGAAATTCACCTGTAACTGGCTGCGAACGCCCTCGGTTTTCGCCTTCGCGAAACCGCCTGTGACCGTGTCGTTCGATTCGCCGAAAATGTAGCCGATCTGCCACTTTACGTCGTTTCCACGGAAGAAGTAATTGAGCCCGAAAAACCATTCGGACATTTCATTCATCGTGCCGCCGCTTGGAGCCGAGCGGATGCCGTCGCTTAGATTTACGCCGCGCCCATCGGAATCCACGTAGGTATAACGGGCGACATACTCGATCTTTTCGCCCATTTTATAGGACGGCTGGATCGAATAGGCGCTCCCCTTGGAATCACGCGTGGCGGAGACGCCATGCTGGTTGTCGCTGCCGAAATACTCGAGCTGCAGGTCGAAATTGCCGCTCGTGAAATCGGCAAACAGGTTGTAAACCGTGAGATCGTCACCCGCGCCGAGGACCTTCCCGCCTTGGTCGGGCAAGAGCCCCGCCGAAGCACTGACGAGGTAGCTGATATTTCCGCCGGCCTTGCCTTTGTAGCCGACATTTCCCCAATAGGAGAGATTGTTGTTTGCTGCGGAGCCGGCGCCGGCGACGCCGGCGGCGGATTCGTCCCGTTCGGGATTCGTAACCGCCACGTTGTAGAAAACCCCGTTATCCAGTTTGCCGCCCGCATAAGCGCCAATCCGGTAACTGCCCGCACCGAGCCGGCGGCCGTTGTTGCCTTCGACAAAATAGCGGGTGGCGGGGGAACGCTCGATCGCCTTCAGGCTGCCCGAGGAAGTGTACCATTCTTCCTGGCCAATGGGCGCCTTGCGAAATCCCACGTCGATGCTGAGGGCGTCATTCTTCGTCCAGGTAATCTTGGCCTCGTCAAAAGTGGAGCCGGCAAAATCGTAATTGATGCTCGAAGTCCAGCCGTTGCCCAGGTTCGCCTTTGCGCCAAGGTAAATGCGACGCAGGAAGAAATGCTGCGTGCTGGCCGGATCGGGAGCCGTGCGGATGTTGGTATCCAGTCCGGCATACTGCACCTGGATGCGACCGGCGATCGAAAGCCCCATGGTGCTCTTGCCACCCGAGATCGTGGAGACGACGGCGGCCGCCGCGTCACGCGCCAGATCGGCGCGAAGTTCCTCGCCCTCCTGGTCGTTGATGAGCCCCTTCTTCACGAGCAGGTCGATGAGCGGGCCGCTGTCTTGCGCAACTGCGGAACCGGCGCACACCAAAACGGCGGCGGCCGCGAACAGTCTGAATTTGAGTTTAAACATTTGGATCGATTCTAGTTTGCCTGAGTTTTTAAAGCGCTCCGGCGAATGGGCCGAAGCACGGCGCAAAACTAGACCATCCCTGTTACGGTTTCGTGACGGCGATGTGACAAACGGGAAAAATAACCCGGCTCACCCCGTCCACCGCACCCGCCTCCAAGCACACTCTGGACGAACGACGGTTCCGGAAACCTATGCAACGAAATGCCTTTCCGATACACGACGGCCATCAGGCAACGGAATGCACCTATCCAAGCCCTACGCCCGGAGCGAAAAGCACGGCTTAGCCGGTTCTATTGTCCCGCCGCGTAGCGCAGGGCGTATTGGGCCTGATTGTATTCGGCTATAATCGAAAGATAATCGCGGCGCGCGCGGGCGAGCTCTTCCTCAGATTGCAAATCTTCAAAAACAACACTTACGCCGGTGGCACGCCGCTCACGGGAACTGCGCGCCGCCTGATCGGATGCATCCATGGCCTGCTGCGCCAAGACCAGTTGGTTCCGCAATGCTGCGACTTGCGCATGCACCTCCACGATCTGGCGACGGATGCCATCACGAGTTTTCTCGAGTTCGATTTCCCCCATCCGCGCACGCGCAGCGGTAAGGTGCCGGCGACTGCGATCAAACAGACCACCCGGGCCGACGCGCCAGCTCAGGCTGAAGTTATAGTCCTCGCTCACGTCGAAATTGTGGCCCAATGAAGTTGAATCGATGCCACCGCCGAGACCGCCATAAGCCACCTGCGCACCAAGCGTCGGGACCAGCGGTCCGTAAACCGCTCCTCGCTGCAACGCTCGTTTTTCCTGAAGGCGCGCCTGAGCGTCGTCTATTTCAGGTCTCGTCGCCAAGGCATGTGAAACCAGCGAAGCTAGATCATCGGAATTTTGAGTAAGGGAGAGCGGCGCGAGATCGCTTTCCAGCGGCTGCAAATCCACCGCAGGGTCCAGGTGCAGCAGTTCCGCCAGCCGGGCGGCGGCGGCGCGTTGCTCGAAGCGCATGCGGCTTAGCTCCAAACCGGAGCGTTCCCGCGCGGCGACCACCCGCGCAATATCCCCCTTCAGCGACAGTCCGGCGGAAGCCATGGCATCCGCTTGGCGCGCATGTTCGGCGGCGATGCGAAAGGCCTCCTCCCCTGCGCCGACCACGGCCCGGGTTCGGACAAGTTCAAAGTAGGCCGACGCAGCCCGGTAGGTCATTTCGCGCTGTCGACTCCGCAAGGCCGCGTCATTGGCACGGACGATTTGCCGGGCGGCGAGATTCCGGTAGTACGCATCTCCTAAATCAATTTCCGCACCGAGGATCAAACCGGCAGACAGTGATTGTTTGTCCACATCGATGATATTGCCATCCACCGTCTGAATATTGTTTTCATGCCGGCGGAACGCAATCGCCGGTGTAATCCACGGAAAAAACCTTGCGCGGGATACCTCCTGTTCCGCGACGGCCTCGGCGACTTTCTCCCGGGCGAGTTGTATGTCTAGGTTGTTCGCTCCGGCCAGGCGCAACGCCGTCGGCAGTTCGATTGTGGCGGCCGCGGAAACCGTTTCCCCTCGTGCGGCGGCGACGAACGCGAGTATTAGCAAGAACCCAAGACGCTTCATGGCGCCTCCTGCGCGGTCACCGCCTGTCCCGGAACAAGCGTTAGCTTTACCGGAACAAGCACCCGCGCATCCTCGGTAAGGCCATCGAGAATCTCGACGTCCGTTCCGTCATTGAAGCCAGTGTGCACAGTGGTCCTTTCCGCCCGTCCATCCTTCAAAATAAAGACGTACGTTGCGGTCTTTTCCCGGATGATCGCTGAAACGGGCAGCAATTTCGCACCGGCGTGCAGTTCCAATCCTATCCGGATGCTGACATACATGCCGGGGCGGAGAACCCCGTCCGGGTTGGGAAGATCGGCCTCCACGGAAACAGACCGGGTGCCTTCGTCCAACGCATAGGACTGGCGGCTGACCTTTCCCTTGAAGGTGCGGCCCGGCAGCGAGTCCGCGGTCACAATTACCGGTTGGCCGACTTCCACGTTGGCGGCTTCGATTTCCGGCACGGCCACAGTGGCACGGACCGTATCCATATCCATCAGGGTCAACACAGCGGCGGCACCCGGATTGGAACTGCCGCTGGCCGCCGGCACAAACGCTCCGGCATCAACGTAGCGCATCGTGACTATCCCGGCGAACGGCGCGGTCATCTCGCTGTAGCGCAGCATCGAATTCGTCTGATCGACCTTCGCTTGGGCGACAGCCAGTCGCCCTTCAAGGGCGTCAACGGCTTGCGGGGTGATAAGATCGGGCGCCTTATCGCGAGCAATCCTCATCCGACCCACCTCGGCTTTTGCCACCTTTAACTCTGCCTCATTACTCAGAAGATCAGCCTGCAATTCCGGCAGCTCTAGCTGTGCCAGCACCTGTCCGGCCGCGACCTTGTCGCCCTTGTCCACGCCAATGGATTTTAGATAACCTGCAACCTTGGCATAGAGCGTTACCTGGCGGTTGGCGCGGAGCGTGCCCGGCAAGGTGACGAAACGCCGGATGTCCCCCGTGTGGGCACGGACCACCGGAACCGCCGGCGATGCGTCTACCGCCATCAGCGAACCGGTGGCAAACAGCGAAAAGAGAAATAGTGGGCGAAGAAACGTCATGGGAATAGTGGAGATGGAATTCAGACCGGTGAAACGGGAGCGGAATAGCAATCGCTCTGCGGATCGTCCGGATCGAGCGACGGCGAGCGCACCTTGGTGACGGTGAGGATTGCAAATACCGCCGGGAGCACAAAGAGCGTTGCGAAGGTTGCGGCGGCGAGACCGCCGACGACGGCGAGTCCCAGCGGCGCGGTTTGCTGACCGCCTTCGCCCAAGCCCAGCGCCAGTGGCATCATGCCGGCGATCATGGCGCAGCTCGTCATCAGGATGGGCCGCAGCCGGGTACGTCCGCCCTCGATGGCGGCGGCTCGGGGATTGGCGCTCCGTAGGCGGGCCTGCTCCGCAAAGGTCACCAGGAGAATGGCATTCGCCACGGCGACACCCACCGCCATGATCGTCCCCATCGCCGACTGAATGTTCAGTGTCGTGCCCGTCGCCCAGAGCAACCCGACTACCCCGGCGAGTACGGCCGGCACGGTTGAGACCACGGCGAACGCGAGCCGCAAGGATTGGAAATTGGCCACGAGTAAAAGGAAGATCACGATCACCGCAAGAATCAGGCCCGAGCTGAAACCATCAAGGAGCTGTTGCAGCGGGACAACCTGCCCGCGGAGATCCACTTTGGTTTTCGCATCCGGCGGTGCGCCCGCCTCAGCGATCGCCCGCCGAACCGCACGGATCGCCGTCCCGAGATCGGTGCCATGAATGTTGGCGGTGACACTGACCACGCGCGCCATGTTGTACCGCTCGTAAGTGCCCACCGCCGTACCGGGCTTGATCGTCGCCAGGTTCCGCAGGAGCTGCGTGCCGCCGCCCGCCGCGTTCACCGGAATATTTTTCAAATCCTCAATCGTAGTCATTCGCGTCTCCGGAATCTGAACCTGCAAATTATAGCTGACTCCGCTGGAAGGATCCGCCCAGAAATTCGCCACCGTGAAGCGGCTGGAGCTCGTCGCCGCCACCAGCGAATGGGTCACATCCGTCATCTTCACGCCAAGCAGGCCCGCCCGTTCCCGGTCCACATTTACATCGACGGTCGGATAATCGAGTGTCTGGGCCAACTGTACATCGCGTAAAAATGGGATGTCACGCAGGCGGGTGAGGATTTTTTCCGCATGCGCCTTGTCCACCGCGAGGCTCGGGCCGCTGACGGCCACTTCGATCGGCGTGGGTGAACCAAAGCTCATCACCTTGGAGACGATATCCTGCGGCTCGAAAGAAAACCGCACATCCGGCAGTTCCCGCGCGAAGACTCCACGGAGGTGTTCCTTCAAGGCCTCCACCTTCACGCCGGTGCCGGGTTTGAGTTGCACGGCCAGCCAGCCCTCCTCGGGGCCTCCATTCCAGAGATGAACAAGATTCACCGGGTAACTGGAATTGTGTACTCCGACCATGCCGATCGTGACCGCGATCTTCTCCGCGCCCCCCGCCTCGCGAGCGATGATCCCGAGCACCTTCTGAGCGATGGCCTCGGTCAATCCGACTTGGGTTCCGCTCGGCGCCCGCAGACGGACGGCAAACTGGCCGTTGTCGGCGGCGGGAAATATTTCCGTGCCCAACCGGTTGCCCAGGAAGCCGACGATCGCAGACGCAACTGCGAGATAGACGATTAGGATCGGCCAGCGCAGGGTGACGACGCCTCCGACCAGCCGGGTGTAACCACGTTGAACCTTTCCAAAAAACGAGGCCTCATGGATCGAAGCGGAGTGGCCGCGCAAAAACCAAACGGAGAGGATCGGCACCAGTGTGCTCGACAGAAAATAAGAAGGCACCATTGCAAAACCCACCGCCAGCGCGAGCGGGGCGAAGAGCGCCCGGGCCGCGCCCTGCATGAAGAAGGCGGGAATGAACACCGCCAGGATACAAAGCATCGCAAGCGACCGCGGACCGGCGGTTTCGCGGGTGCCGTCAAGAGCCGCCCGGGCGGTCGACGCACCCCGCGCCAGATGCGCGTGGATATTTTCGACCGCCACCGTGGCCTCATCAACCAAGATTCCGACGGATAGGGCCAGACCGCCGAGTGTCATGAGGTGGATGCTCTGGCCGCACACCCAAAGGCCGAACGCCGCGGTTAGCAAAGCGAGGGGAATGTTGATCACCACAACCAGCGCACTGCGCCAGTCGCGCAGGAAAAGCAGTACCATCACGCCCGTCAGCAGCGCTCCGATACCGCCCTCCTTGAGCAGATCATCGATCGAACGATTAACGACCGGCGACTGGTCGAACACGTAACTGACCTTGATGTCGTCGGGCAGGATCTTCTGAAACTCGGGCAGGTTCTTCTTGACCAGATTAACGACATCGAGAGTCGAGGCATCGCCGCGTTTCGTAACCGGAAGATAAACCGTCCGCCGTCCATTTGCCAATGCGTAGGAAGTAATGACGTCAGCGCCGTCCTCGATCGTCGCGACGTCGCGCAAGAACACCGCGCCTTTCGCCGTCGTGCGAAGCGGCACCGCCTCAAGGTCCTTGATGTTGGTCACGATGGCGTTGACCGGCACGATCGGGTACTTACCCGCGAGATTCATGTTACCCGACGGGCTGATCGTATTGGCGGAAGAAAGCGACTGGACGATGTCGTCGGGCGTCAGTCCGTAGGCGTGCATGCGCTCGGGATTGACGTTGACGATGATGCCGCGCGAACTGCCGCCGAAAGGCGGCGGAGCCGATACGCCCGGCAGGGTGGCAAACGCCGGACGTACCCGGTTCAGAGCCTGGTCCTGCATCTCGCCCAGCGTGCGGTTCGGATTATCTGTTGAGAAAACCAGATATCCCACCGCCACGCTGCCCGCGTCGAAGCGCATCACGAACGGCGCCACCG
>Ga0164241_10006724_pt1 | contig 10424 bp, 9 predicted proteins | sample OricomyardsoilBY_FD_108780 | JGI IMG/M metagenome (GOLD analysis project Ga0164241, IMG submission 108780) | Backyard soil microbial communities from Emeryville, California, USA - Original compost - Back yard soil (BY) | ecosystem: Environmental > Terrestrial > Soil > Unclassified | place: USA... | reverse complement strand
TTGGCCATTCGCGGGCCCTTAGTTTTGAATGTCGAGGAGCTCGATGTCGAACGTGAGCTGGCCGGCGGGCGAACCGGGGCGCTTGGGTTCATCGCCGTAGGCGAGCTTGCCGGGGATCCAGAAGCGCGTTTTCTCGCCGACGACCATCAGCTGCACGCCTTCGGTCCAGCCGGGGATCACCTGATTGAGGCCAAAGCTGGTCGGCTCACCGCGCACGACAGAGCTGTCGAACATCTTGCCGTCCTTGCTCCAGCCCGAGTAGTGCACGCGCACCTTGCTGGTGGCGGTCGGATGCTCTTTACCGGTGCCCTTCTTGATGACGCGGTAGGCCAGACCCGAAGCGGTCTTCTTCGCGTCTGCCGGTGGCGCGGCCACGTCCTTCGGCACCTCGGGCGGCTTCGGCGGAGCCGTGATCTCCAGCAGCTCCACGTCGAACGTGAGCTGACCCGCGGGGTAGCCGGGGCGCGCCGTCTCGCCGTAGGCGATCTTGGCCGGGATCCACATGCGGCGTTTTTCGCCCACGACCATCAGCTTCAAGGCTTCGGTCCAACCGGCGATCACTTGCGTGACCCCGAAGCTGGTTGGCTCGCCCCGCACGACCGAGCTGTCGAACATCTTCCCGTCACTCGTCCAGCCCGTGTAGTGCACCTTCACCGAATCGGCGTCTTGCGGGTGTTCTTTGCCTTTACCGGGCGTCAGGATTTTCGTGGCAAGGCCAGAGGCCGTCTTCTTTGCGTCCGCGGGCGGGGTCGCGACGTCGGCCGGTGCCGGCAGGGCCTTGGGATCGGCGGACGGGGCGGCGGTGGCAGCGGCCGCGGTCGGCGTTGCGGGGGCGGCACTGGTGGCGGCGGGCGGGGGAGTAGCGGCGGCCTTTTCGGGCTCGCTCTTCGTGACCGGCTCTTCGGTCTTGGTGTTGCAGGCGCCGAGAACCAAGAGCACAGCTGAAAACGCGACCGAGGAAACGACAGTACGGCTGGACCGGATACGCATGGCGGGGCGGAGCATAGTCCGATTTGGGGCCCGGTTCGTAGGGCCTTGCGCCGAGGCGCGTTCGATTCTACTGCCCGGCCATGGGCCAATTCTGGCGGATTTTTCGGATTTTCATCGTGGCCTTGGTCGCGCTGCCGGAAGCGGGTTGCAAGCGTCGCGAGATCGAAGGCGATAGCCACGCCGAGGCCCGGCACTTGTTCGATTCGACCTGCGCGATTTGCCACGGCCGTGACGGCCGCGGGGGCGTACCGGCCGCCGAAGGCCAACCCGCCCCACGCAATTTTTGTGACGCAGCGTTCCAGGCTAGCCGCACGGATGGCGACCTAAAGAAGGCCATTCGTGAGGGAAAAGGGCCCATGCCGCCCTTCGCGCCGTTGTTCGATGATTCGCAGCTCACGCTGCTGGTCGCCTATATCCGCGGCTTCGACCCCAAGAAGTAATATGGTGCGCCCCTGATGGAAGGTGATCGGCATCCCGCCCCGCTCGCCGTCACCGAAACGCGCGAGCCTATCCTGGAGCACACGCTGTTGCCGCGCCGCGCGTCACGCCTGGGGCCGCTGGGCTTGGCGATCTACAACGTCTTCTATTGGCCGTACCTGATCGTAAGCTGCGCGGTCTTGTTCGTGCCAGCGCTAGCGCTGTTCTTGCTGACCGCTTGGTGGGATCCCAAGCGGCGCTGGTTGCGCCGCTACACCACCTATTGGGGGGCGCACTACCTGACCTGGGCGCCGTTCGCAGGCGTGCGCGTCAACGGCCGTGAGCACCTGCGGGGCGTGACCGGCTGCGTCTACGTCGTGAACCACCAGTCCATGTGCGACATCTTGGCGGTATACGGCACCTATTTGGACCTGGCCTGGGTGAGCAAGATCGAGAACTTTTACGCACCGTTTTTGGGCTGGAATATGTGGCTCAACGGCTACGTGGCGCTCCGGCGCGGTCACTTGGGCAGCATTCGTCGCATGCTGCGCAAGAGCGAGCAAATGCTGCGGTCGGGTCAGGCGCTGTGCGTGTTCCCCGAGGGCACCCGCTCCCCCGACGGCCAGCTCATCCCGTTCCATCGCGGCGCGTTCTGGCTCGCGGCGCGCGCGGGCGTGCCCATCGTGCCGCTCGTCATCGACGGCACCCAAGAAGTCATCGCCAAACACCGCGCTCGCATCGTCCCGCTACAAGTAGACGTGCATGTCCTGCCGCCCGTCCATGGGACGGAGGTCGACGGTGACTCGTATCGGCTGCGCGATTTGGTCAGGGAACGTATGGCGGACGAGCTAGCGCGCATGCGTCGCCAGTAGCTAGCAATCGGCGGTTAGCAGTCAGCAGCCCGAGAGAGCGCGAAAACTGCCAACTGCCAACTGCCAACTCACTCACCCGCGCATCGCTTCGATCGGCGACGTACCGGCGGCTTTCATCGCCGGTAGGAAGCCACCGATGATGCCCATGCCGCAGCCGGCGACGATCGCGCCGATCAAGATGTTGGGCGTGGCCGCGAAAGTGAAGGTGATCTCCGACCAGCTGGCTTGATTCATCAGCGAAACGTGAGCGAACGTCAGCAATAGGGACGCCACCAGACCGACCAAGCCGCCGATGACGGCCAGCACCACCGACTCGACTACGAACGAGGTCAGGATGTTGAACTTCGAGAAGCCGAGGGCCCGCAGCGTGCCTACCTCGCGCTTGCGTTGAGCGACCGCGGCAAACATCGTGTTCATCGCGCCCAGCGTCGCGCCGAACATGCAGAACACGACGATCACCCAACCCAGCACGCTGACGAAAATAGCGGTCGCTTGGGACTGCTTCTCGTAATAGGTCGTCTCGCGTTCGGCCTCGAGCAACAGCTGCTTGTCGGTCTCAATCGTGGCTTTGAAGCGATCGAACGCCGCCGGCGACTCGAGCCGTACCGTAACCGACGAAACCAAGCCCTCGCGACCGAACGACGAGCGCGCCGTTTCGAGGCTGGCCCACACCTCGGACTCGAAAGACGAGCCGCCGGCCTCGAACACGCCCACGACCTCGACGGGGCGGTTCTTCTTCAGGTCGAACTTCTCGCCGAGGTTCATACCGGCGTAATTTCCGACCAGGTTCTTGCCGATGATGCACTCGTCCGTCCCCGGTTTGGCGGGGCGACCAGAGATGATGTGCACGTCCGGCCGCACCTTCAACACGTTGTCGGGCACGCCGCGCACCAGCACGTTGGAGACCTGGCCTGCGACGCCGCCCAGCTTTTCCTGGGCGATCACCACGACCGTCTCGCCGCTACCGAGGGGAGCGCCGGCTTCGTCCTTTTTCACGCCGGGCGCGGCCAAGATCAAGCTGACCGCGTTGTTCTCGATACTGCTCGAGAGCTCGGCGCCGCTACCCTTGCGGGTGACGATCGCGTTGTCGGGTCGTCCCCCGGCGACCATGGTCTTTTTGACGCCCGCCGACAGCATCATCGCCGCCGCCATGACGAACACCACGAGCGCGATGCCACCGGCGGTCGCGAAGGTGGTCGTCTTGCGCACCATCAAACTGCGTACGTTGTACGAAATGGGAATCATGGCTTCGTCCTCAACCCACTCGTCGGAGTGATTCGACCACTTGCAGTGAGGCCGCCTTACGCGCCGGCAAGATCGCCGCCACGATGGCCAAGCCAATCGCCAAGCCGAACGCCATCAAGGCGATCATGGGCTGCACCCGAAACTGAGGGAACATTTGGCCCATGTTTTCTTCCAAAAAGCGCCCGACGCCGAGATTGACGAACGGATAGCCGAGCGCGAGCCCGACCACGCCGCCCACGATGCCAATCACCAGCGCCTCGCCCAGCACGAACTGCGCGACGTGCTTGGGTAAAAAGCCGATCGCGCGCAAGACGCCGTACTCGTTGGTTCGTTCGCGCACGCCCATGGCGATGGTGTTGCCGACGATCAAGCCCATGATCGCGATCATCACGATGCTGACCAAATCGATGGCCTTCAAGATCGCGGAGAACATGCCCAAAAACGACTGGTTGAGGGCGGCCTCGCTCATCGTGATCGTCTGCAGGTCGCGCTCGTCGAACTTGGCGTCGACCGCTTTGGAAATTCGACCCGACGCGCCCGGATCGCTGATGTTGGAGACGATCCAACCGACCTTGTCTTTGCTCCGTTCGGGCAGGGACTCGTTCAAGTAGTCCCAGTGGAACCAGACCGTGGCGCGGTCGACGTTGGTGGTCGTGGTCGTGTAAATGCCGGAGATGTTGAAGTCCCAGTTACCGGGAAAGATGCTGCCGGCGAGCGTGATCTTGTCGCCGACCTTCCAGCCCTTCTTCTTGGCCAGCGAATCACCGATCAGGGCGCCTTGGCGATCGGCAATCCACGCTTCTTTCTGGGCTTCCGACGTTTTGATCTCGGGGTAGACCTTGAGCAGGCTGGCGGGGTCGGTCGCGATGGTGGCGAAGAAATCGTTCTCGTTCTTCGGATCCTTGCCGCCGAACCAGTTGGCGTAACACACCGCGGTAACGCCGGGCATTTGCGCAATTTCTTCGGCATAGCGCTTGGGCAGCTGCATCACGAAGCTGACCTTGTGGCGCGTCGCGATGCGGTCCTTGGCCGCGAACTCGGAAGCGCTCGTCCAAGACCACACCACCGTGCGCAGCATGATGAAGAACAGCGTCGCGATGGCGACCACCGCCACCGTCAACGACGTGCGCAGCTTGTTGCGCCCGATGTTGCGCGCGGCAATGCCGAACAACGTCATAGCGCGAGCGCTCCCTTGTCGAGGCGATGGCAGACGGTGGCTCGCTCGGCGGCGGCCGGATCGTGCGTCACCATCACGATCGTCTTGCCGAGCTCGGTGTTGAGCCGGCCGAGCAGGTTCAAGATGTCGTTGGCGCTCTCGCGATCCAAGTCACCGGTGGGCTCGTCGGCCACGATGATTTTGGGGTCGGTGACGATGGCGCGCGCGATGGTGACGCGCTGCTCTTGACCGCCGGACAACTGACGCGGGTAGTGGCCCATGCGCTCGCCCAGCCCGACCAGCTTGAGCGCCGTTTCCGCGCGCTTCTTCCGTTCGGCGGCGGGTAGGTTGGTCAGCAACAGCGGCAGCTCGACGTTTTCGAGGGCCGTGAGCACGGGCATCAAGTTGTACGTCTGGAACACGAAGCCGATGTTGGCGGCGCGAAAGCCCGCGCGATCACCCTCCGTCATCTGGCTGAGCTCCGAGCCGGCCACCTTGAGCGACCCCGACGTAGGCACGTCGAGACCCGCGATGAGATTCAGCAGCGTCGACTTGCCGGAGCCGGATGGGCCCATCAGCGCCTCGAACGACCCTTCTTTCATGGTCAGATCGAGCTCTTTCAGCACGTCCAGGCGCTCCTTGCCGCGCCAGAACGACTTCCCCACTTTAGTGAGGGAAATGATGTCGCTCTTGCCGTTGTTCTCGCTCATCCCGCGTTCCTTTCCTTGACCTTCTGACCATCCGCGAGACCTTGCGGAGGCTTGTTCACGATGCGGGTGCCCGAGGTCACTCCGCTCTGTACCTCGAAGCCGGTGCCGAAGGCTGGCCCCAGCGTGATGGGGGTGATGCGCACCGCGCCGCCCTCCAGCCGGTAGACGACCTTGGCGCCGTTCAAATCGACGACCGCGCTGCCGGGGACGATCGTCTTCGGCGGCGCCTTCAACGCTTCTTTATCGAGCTCGCCGTTCAAGAAGCTCACGCGCGCGGCCATGTCGGGCAAAACGCCGTCGTTCTCGTCCACGAAGGCGACCTTGACGGTCACGGTCGCTTTCGTGCGATTGACCTTGGGCGTGACCTCGACCGCCTTGCCGCGGTAGCGTTTGCTCGCGAACGCATCGAGCACGATCTCCGCGGGGCCGCCCATTTTAATCTGCGACAGGCGCGTTTCGGGCACGTCGGTCTCGACCATCAGCGTCGTAAAATCGGCAATTTGCACGCCGCCCATGTCGATGGCGACGCCGGCCGGCTGCGGTCCGACGAACTCGCCCACTTCCGGCGGCTTATTGACGACGGTGCCCGAAATGGGGGCCGTGACGGTGAAGTTACCGAGATTGACGCGCAGCGCGGCGACCAGCGCATCAGCCGCTTTGGCTTCGGCCTCGGAGGCTTTGACCTGCTCTTTGAGCGAGGCGGCGCGCGCTTCCAGGTCGTCGGCGGTGCCTTTGGGACCGATGCCTTCTACGGCAAGAGACGAAGCGCGTTTGGCTTGCTGCTCGATTTCGGAGACGGTCGCCCGCGCCATCATGATCCGAGCGCGCGCGGCGGCGGCTTGGCTCTGCGCGGTGGCGATGCTGGCCTTTTGATCGGACGGATCGATCTCGAGCAGCACGTCGCCGGCTTTGACCTTGGCTCCCTGGCGTACGTGCTGGGCCTTCACCTTGCCCGCGACCTTGCTCGCGACGGCCGAAACCGACTGCGCTACGACGTAGCCGGTGGAGGTGAGCTGGACGGACGCTTGAGCCGGCGACACGGTGATCACTTCGGTCGTCTCGATCTCGGTCTTGAACACGGCCGCCGACAGGTACGGAAGGCCGTATTGGTAGCCAGCGCCGGCGGCGCCCAAAAGCACGAGCACGACCACAATCGTGCCGAGCGGGCTCTTGCCCTTCGGCCGCGGGGCGCTGCGGTCGATCTTGAGAGAGGCTAGGTCGGAGGAGAGCTGATCAGACATCGCGCGGGGGCCCAGGTACCACAGCTCTGGTGGGGCGTCGCCGACGGGGCGGGCGCCCTGGTGCCGCAAAAACGGCGTGAAATCCAGCAGTGGCGCCCTCACCTAGGTCTGACCCCCCGAACCGACAACCCCCAGCGGAACCGAGCGATGGCGGTGGCCGCTGGCCCCTTGGCCGGTGGGCCAGCGCAGGCAGGGAGCCGCGAATGTGGTATTCGGAAGCACTGGCCAGCCGAGAGCAGCCCGGCGGCCGGACGCGGAACTCCCGATATTTGGAACGATTCCGGGCCGATGCGCAATCCGCTCAATCTCCGCAACCGACCGCTGGATACCAGCTACGTCGCCACGTACGTAGAGATCCCCTTCGCGAACGAGAATTCGTTCCGTCGTCGTGCGCGCCCCGTAGGCCCGGATTTTCCAAGTTTCGAAGACGCGCGTGAGCACCTGCTGCCGGTACCGCACTGGCCCGGTCACGAGCCGGCGATCGAGTGTTATTGGCGCTGCTGGCAGATCGTCTTTCAAAACTTCCGGCGCGCGACCGACGACAACGGTTTCGTGAGCGACTTTGCGTCCACCATGTTCAACGACTGTTTGTACATGTGGGACTCGGTGTTCATCACCTTGTTCGGCCGCTATGGCGACCGCGCCTTCAAGTTCCAGCACACGCTCGACAACTTTTACGGCAAGCAGCATCCCGACGGGGGCATCTGCCGCCAGTTCCGCGAGCACAACGGCAGCGAGTGTTACAGCCGCTTCGATCCCGCTGGCAGCGGACCGAACGTGCTGGGCCTAGCCGAATACGAGTATTTTCTGCAGTTTGGCGATCGCAAGCGGGTAAGCCAGGTGTTCCCGGCGCTCGTCGCGTACGGCCTTTGGAACCGCAAGTACCGCACCTGGCCCAACGGTAGCTACTGGGGCACCGGGCTCTCGAGCGGAATGGACAACCAACCGCGTATTCCCAGCGCGCAGACCGAGCTGGAGCACGCGCACCGCACCTGGGTCGATGCCACGCTGCAAGCCGTCTTGGCGAACAAGATCGTGCTGACGTTCGCGGATATGCTGGGCCGACGGGACGAGGTACAGGACTTCGCCGAAGAGAACGCGCAGCTGATCGCGTTCATCAACCAGAGCTTGTGGGACGAAAGCACCGGCTTTTTCCACGACCTGCGCCGCGATCAAACGCGCCTGACCGAGGTGAAGACGATCGGCGCCTATTGGGCGCTGCTGGCCGACGTCGTGCCTGAGGAACGGCTGGCGCGCTTCGTTTCTCACCTCGACCAAGACAGCGAATTTCGGCGCTTGCACCGCATTCCCAGCTTGTCGGCGGACACGCCCGGGTACGACGGTGACGGCGGTTTGTGGCTGGGGGGCGTATGGGCGCCGACCAACTACATGGTGTTGCGCGGCTTGAGCGAACGCGGTTTCGAAGACTTGGCCCAGCAGATCGCCGAAAACCATTACTTCAACGTGATCGAGTCGTTCGAGAAGACGGAAGCGGTTTGGGAGCACCACGCCCCCGACAAGCCGAGCGAAGGGCGCGGCCGCAGCAACTTCGTGGGCTGGACCGGCATCACGCCGATCGCGGTGTTGTTCGAGTACCTGTTCGGACTGCGCTTCGACGCCCGCCGAATGCGACTGACGTGGAAGCTCAACCGCATCGACGAGCTCGGCGTCAGCCGTTACCCGTTCGGCGCCGACGGCTTGGCGGAGCTGCGCGTCGAGGCGCGCGCGGACGCGTCGCAGCGGCCACGGGTCACGGTCAGCGCAAACCAACCGCTCGAAATCGAGCTGGTGTGGGCGGGCGGCTCCGAGCTGATGCGGGTGGGACCCGTGCTGTGACCTCGCTGGTGCTGATCGACGGGCGACCAATGTCGCCGGAGAACGCCAAAATCAGCGTCTTCGACCGCGGCTTTCTGTACGGTGATTCTGTGTTCGAAGCGCTGCGCACCTACGGCGGCCGTCCGTTCGCGCTCGATCGGCACCTCACGCGGCTGGCGGGTAGCGCGGCGCGCGTGTTCATCGATTTGCCGGTAAGCTTGGAGCAGCTCGCGCGTGAGGTTCAATCGGCGATCGTCGGGGCCGGGAACGCCGAATCGTACGTGCGCCTGACCGTCACCCGCGGTGTCGGCGAGGCGCTCGGCTTGGATCCTGGACTTTCGCGGCACGCCCTGCGCGTCGTCATCGTGACGCCGCTCAAGTCGCCGCCGCCCGAAACGTACCGCGACGGCGTAGCCGTGATCACCCATCGCACCGAGCGCGTGACCGACCACAGCGCCGCCGCGGGCGCGAAGGTCGGAAACTACCTGATGGCGGTTTTGGCCAACCGTGAGGCGCGCCTCGCCAACGCGGCCGAAGCCCTGCTCGTCGACGGCCGGGGCTGCGTCGTCGAGGGCGCGACCTCGAACGTGTTCGCCGTGCGCGCCGACGGTACGCTCGTGACGCCGCCGGAAAGCGACGGCATTTTGCTCGGCATCACCCGCGAGACGGTGTTGTCGGTGGCGGCCCGGCTCGGCATCCCGGTCCAGCTCGAAAGCTTGCCGCTGGACGCGGTGAAGGGTGCCGCCGAAATCTTTTTCTGCTCCAGCATCCGCGAGCTTGTGCCAGTCGTGAGCCTCGACGGCAGCAAAATCGGCGACGGCAAGCCGGGGCCGATGACGTTACGGCTCTTGGCGGCTTTCCGCGAAGCGTGCCGGCTCTCGACGGAGCCGTAACGTCTTTTTACGGCTCGGATTTTCTTACAGGAAGGACAGAAGGGCAGAAGGGCGAGCAAAAATTTTTGGGGGGTTCGAGACGCGCGTCGAGCCACCGCACCTGCGCAGTCACCGTTCGGTACCGTACGGCTCAACCCCCAAAATTCACAGCTTCTGACCTTCTGATCTTCCTGTGAAAGAAGCTGGGTCCGTTACACCGCAGCGGGGTCGGCTGCTCGCGCCGGGACGGGAATGCGGATGCGGCCCTGGTTCTGCATCGCCAGCAAGCTGACGGCTTTTTCGAAATAACCGCGCAAAAACGGGATCTCGTGCGGGGGATTGGTGATGAGGCCGGCTTCTGCCGAGACCTTGGCCAGCGCCGACAGCTGCAAGCCGATCTCTTCGCCTTCGCGCGGCAGCGCGCTGAGCGCGGCGTCCTTCAAAGCGACGACGAGGCGCGCGCGGCGCTCGGGCGTGAAATAGCGATCCGTGGCGGCGGCGATTTGCTCGGTCATGGCGTCGCGCAGGGCCTCGGCGGGCGGCTCTTGCGTGGGGTCGTGACCGGCGTCGGACAAGCCTTTGCCAACGAAGGCGAACAGCTCATCGACCGCGCCTTTGTCGGGAAACCAGCCGGCTAGCTCGGGCAGGTTGTGGAGCTGGGCCGAGTTCTTGACCATGTCGGCGGCGTCTTCGAGCGACAGCTCGAGCCCCTCGGCGTCGAAGGGGTGAGGGATGGCTTCGCTCGGCACGGGGGTGAGCAGCGACTCAGCGCGCGCGAAGCCGAGCGGCTCGGGGATCTTGCGCTCGACGTGACGGGCTCGCGCGTCGGCAATGCGACGGCGCGCCCATTCGACCGGCACCGACACGGCCTTGTAGCGCGCGCCGGGTAAAGCCTTGGCCAGCGCGTCTTTGAGCTGAGACTGGCTGAGCTCGCCGACGTCGACGCGATGAATGCCCAGCTCGTCGTTCAAGTACACGAACGCGACCTTGCCGCGCGCGGTGGCGCTGCGCGTCGTGATGGCCAAGAGCACGTTACCCAAGCTGTCGGGCGAGAGCAGGAAAGCTTCGGTTTGCTCGGCGCTCTTCGGTCCCGCCACCGCGCTGAC
>Ga0164241_10006723_pt1 | contig 10426 bp, 6 predicted proteins | sample OricomyardsoilBY_FD_108780 | JGI IMG/M metagenome (GOLD analysis project Ga0164241, IMG submission 108780) | Backyard soil microbial communities from Emeryville, California, USA - Original compost - Back yard soil (BY) | ecosystem: Environmental > Terrestrial > Soil > Unclassified | place: USA... | reverse complement strand
CTTCTCTTACCATCGGGGTGAACATTGATCACTGGACCACCTGTGTTGCCACCTCGTCCGGTGATAGTTGGAGCTATTTTGTCCCAGTCAAGTTGTCGGTTACCCATGTATCCGGTAATTTTCACTTTCTGTTTGGTCCCGACATGTTGTATTTTCTCGTCATATTCATGAGGAAGATCCCCGATAGCATCTCTCAAAGTTTTGGTGATTTTTTGTGTCTCATGGGGCCACTCGAAAGATATCTGGCTGCTGATATTCTTACGGATGCCGATAAAGATGACTCTCTCGCGGTTTTGTGGGATATCATACCATTTTAATTTGAATAACTTTGTGTGTACAACGTATCCACATTTCTCAAAATCGCTAATAATCATTTTGAATACTTTGCCTTGATGTTTTCTTTTGTCGGCATTATTATCATAACCTCCTAAACTCAGGATTCCTTTCACATTTTCGAAAATGAAAAACTTGGGTTTCTTCAGTTTGAGGAGACGGACTAATTCAAGATACAGTTGGTTGCGTTTATCACTAGTATCACGATAGGTATTTGCGACGGAGAAACCTTGGCAGGGGAAGCCACCTGTTAGGATATCACAATCGGGTATGTTTTTAATCTTCTTGATATCTTCACAGACTGGTTTGAGTTTGTAGTATTTTTCATAAGTATCACATGAATCTTGATCAAAGTCGTTAGCATAGACTACTTCAAAATCTTTATTCATCTCATGAAAAGCAAAATCTAATCCACCAGCACCAGCAAACATCGAAGCCGCCCTCAATTTATCATCTCTCGATTGCTTCCTCTGCATATATAATAATATGATATATTCATGAGATAATTACAAACCGCAATATTTGATTGTTTTTGATGAACATAGTAATCCAAACACATCATAATCTAAATAAAAATTATAAATAAAAATGATGACTTTTGTGGTTTCGATTATCTGTCATCCAGTCCGTATTGTCAAAGTATGTGTAACGGAATCAGGAGTACATGAACTTGCAGTGATTACAGGGGGAACATCCACCGAAAAGTCTCTACTATTGGCTCATGAGAGACTGGGTATCAAACTATCAGACAAAAATACAAGTCCCTACTGCACCCAAGGATCAAGTTTCACTCGTCTCAGACAGCTGATTCCAGGTGGCAATCATGAAGTTACTCTCAAATAATATTTTACTTTGTAATAATTTACAAAGTAAATTTACGAAATTATAATTATGAAATTCTAATTATGAAATTTAGAAATCAATTTGCTCTTGTAGATTCTTACACTTGAGGGATTTAATTTTTTCTGTAAGAGTAGCGATTTCCTTCTGACGTTCCTCTTGATCAAGTTTGTCAAGCCGATCTTCTTCGCGATTTTCAGCAATTATTTCCTCGAGATAATTTTCAGTTTCGTTGATTTCTTCACGGCTTAACTGTAGGTCAGCTTTGTACGCTGCATGTATTTCTTGGTCCTTCTTCAATTTCTCTGTGAGCTCCTTCTGTTTCTTAATAATTTCTTTAAGACGATCTTGTTGATCGAGATTATTAACTCGTTCCTCTGATTTATCCTCAGCTATCTTATCAACTAATAATTCTTCAAGTTCTGCAAGTTCTTCTTTGGGATCCTTAGCAATTTTCTTCTCAACTTTCTCCACTACCTTTTCAAGTTCTTCAAATGCTTTTTCAAGTTCTTTAAATGCTCCTAATGCTTCTTTTTTAAGTTGTTCTTCTTTGTTTAATTTGCATTTTTCCACAAATTCGATGAATTCCTTTGATCGATTCATATCAATGTGAAAGCTTCCATTTTTTTCACCACTTGAAGGATTATATATGACGTTAATAGTGTATGGATATTGACCAAACATATAAATTCGTATCTCCTGTGCGATATTTTTATTGATGATATCACACAGGAGATAACCATGTATGGAATTTGATAGAGATTCGCGAATCTGCATATCTTGAATACGATGACGAAAGTTCATAACCTTATGACTATATGCACTATACAAAATTTCACACACTTCAATAACAGGCGTCTCATAATATGATACTGTAATAGCATGACAATCAGCATTAATATATTCCTGAAGTAATTCACATAATTCAGAATACTCACCAACTTGTCTCGGGTTATGTTCTGGCTTCAACTTACCCAAAACATAAAAATCTTTGAATTCTACATTTTCTTCTCTCCAGTTAGGATATGGCAAATTAACAATTGGAAGATTCATCTATGATCTCTGCGAATAATCAAATAAAAATCAATCCAAAATAAATCAATAATTTCCACATCAGTTACGACTGATCTTGCGACGCCTCTTAATCCCCAACAAAGCACGGGCAGAAGAACATTGTTTCGGATCCAAGTCCACTCCAATTCCTGTAAAACCCGCTTTTTGTGCTATTTCCAGGACGGTTCCACGACCAACAAAAGGGTCTATTACGGATTTCTCGACGGCATATCGTTTCAGGAAATCGATGGCATGAGCAGTCGCAACAGGACAACTGGCATTCTTATAGGATTTCTTGCCACACATCAGGAGATCAGGGGTTGCTTCACCTGGTCCGGACTCCCGACTGAAGCAAAGGAAGTGTTGATAGGTGGGGCGTTGAATATGAGTGGATCCGACGGGTCTAAGGAGGATAATTTTGTGCCATCTGAGGGGGACATTGTGACGATGGGCGACCTGGTTAATTAAGAAGGACTTATCGATCCAAGTTTTCTGGTGTTTTCGATCTGTGACCATGAAAATAACATATGATGATGGGTGAGTTTTGGAGAAGATCAGGTCGACTGCACGTTCAAAGAAATTCAAGTATTTAGTAGAAGTCATCCCCACCTCTTCAAGATCAGGAATGCCGGTTACAATATTAGTTAATGATCCAGATTTTTGGTTAGCCAACCACTTGAGGGCATCTTGGCAAATAATCTCCATTTTGTAACCAACTATATCATTATCTAATGTATTAATCATTCAGAAGACTTAAAATCTCCTCAAGTTTTTTGATGATTCCTTCATACTTACTGATCCACACTTGATTTTTACCATAATTTTGATTCATCTCAATCGATAATTCCATAATGATAGCGTAAATATCCACAATCAAATGATTGATAGCACCAATATAAGATTGTAAAACAGGGAAATATTCTTTTCGATTTGTAATAATTGTACGAATAACATTAAGATCGTAATTGTAAATATGGATTTTCTCATAATGAGTATTCCTCAAATCAGCAGGTTTTATCAGAGTATCCATAATATTTTTAATAGCGTAGTCCCATTGTGTATGTTTGTCACGTGATAAGAATTCGATAATGTGTAATTTACCATCATTCAGCGGTTCACCTCCATCTTCAAACGGATTATTGCTTGGTTTACATAAAATATTTATCGCTCGGTTAACATAATTTATGTTAAGTGATTTGTACAATGAATTTGCTATTGAAAATAGTCCAGCTTTGCACACAGCTTCAAATAGTGTCTCGGATGTATCATGTAAATTAGGTAGAATAATACCCTTATTTAGCAATAATTGTATTATTTTCTCCATATTTCTATCGATGCCCCACGACCATCTATATTTACTGAGATAGAGATGGTCTAATTCTATTATTTGACATGGTTTTGTTACATACTTGCATAACATTTCAATCACTCTAAAATGTCTATTTTGAATTGCGCATATTAAACCTCTATCAAATGCAGATCCTTTTTTATTGATCCTAACCCCCATATTGTTCTTGATAACATCAAGATGTTTTTTAAGTACCAGTCGCATCATTTCAAAATCACCTTTTTCGCTAATATTTTCTAACAAACTTGCATACACAGATACATATTTATTCTGCAGCAATAAATCAACCATTATGTGATTAGAAGATTCAACTGCGAGAGGTAGTCCATCGCTAAGAATCGAAAGCACATGGGATTCATGAGTTTCTATATATGCAATTACCCTCTGAATCAGCTGTTTATTCCTAAAATTATGTTTACATATTAGATTGAACACATCTTTATCAAGCTTTATACTTGTACAGATCAAGATCTTCTCAATCAAATGATGTTTATTTCTGTGTCTAATCAACTGTTTTAGAGTCTCTTTCGGCTCAATACAAACCTTCTCATTCCTGAATGACTTACATACATTCCCAATCGCATCTGCCTGACTATATTTGCAATACCAAAATACATTTCGTATCAGAAATGGATTCCCCAAAAACTCATTCATCAATCACTTGTTTAAAAATGCAATGAAAACATATCAAATCGATAATCAAAAATCATCATATCTTTGGTTCAAAGATATGATGCACACATAAATATTACTCTAATTACACCCCGCACACCATTATGCTAATTGTCTGAGGAAGTCATGGAGTTTAGAGTTGAGAGCCCGGTCAGATGCGGCAGTACCATCCTCATATGATTGAACAACATCCACACTAACACCTAATTTGATGGCTAATTCTTGTTGTGTCACCTTGTTATTCTTGCGATATTGGGTCATTCTCCTACTCAAATCCTTTGAAACCAGCTTCTGATGAGATGCGGCATTCAAACCATCCTGATTAAATGTGCGTTCTCTGGATGGGGGTGGGATCTGATCTCCGGAATTGGCTAATTCCGAAGGTTCAGCTTTTCTCTTGGTTTCGAAGGGAAGATAGTGGCTACCTTTCTCAAAGCTGGTCGCAACTGCCTGTCGGATCCTCATATTCTTCTCACCAGAAGGAGTATTTCTGGGTGGTCGATCTAGGGTAGAATATGGTTTAGTTCCGGGTACTTTGTTAGAGTAGATGGGGCGGCGTTCCTTTTTAGGGGGTTTCTGGTAGGAGACGACAGTCCATTCAGAAGAAGAAGATGAGTTTGTTGCATTATTATTAGGGAATGAATCCATTATACTAATAATCGTATATATAGAGAGATAATAAATGATATTTTAGTAAATACCCGAGTGAATATTTTTGATTTTTGGTTTCGACAAATTATTTAAAATATAAATATATTTTAGGAAGATTACATAAGACAATATGTCAGACAAAAGCGATTTAGAGGGTGATACTGATGCTATCAAGCAATCAGAAGCAAAGATTATGGAGGCGAACCTAGCTGAATTTCAGTGGGATCGGGATACTTGGTCTACAACAGATAAGTATTTCAGTCAGCCTCGTATTCTGGCTCATAACCAGCTAAATAGTTTTAATGATTTCGTTGAAAATGTAATTCCTAGTTTAATTAAGAACCATAATCCGATTGTAGTGGGGCATGATTGGGATCCGACAACTGAGAAGTTTCGTGTCCGTTATGAGGTTGAATTTGCGGGTCAGCCATATATGAGTCGTCCTCAGATCAATGAGGGTTCGGGTACAATTAAGAACCTGTTCCCCAATGAGGCTCGACTTCGTGGTCTGAGTTATTCGGCTTACATGTACCTGGATGTCACCCATCGTTTATTCGAGAATGACGTCCTATTGCATGAGAAGACTGAGAGTCAGATCCCGTTTAAGTTCCCCTGCATGTTACATTCAGATTACTGTTATCTCCAAAGTAGTAATGCGGAGTCCCTTCGTCAGATGGGAGAGTGTCCCTATGATCTAGGAGGATACTTTATTATTAATGGAAGTGAGAAGGTAATCATTTCGCAGGAGCGTCCTGTGGATAATAAGGTACTCTGTTTTAGACAGAAGAAGGAGTCTAAATTCGATGAGATTGTGGAGATTCGTTCTACGATTGATCAACGATTTTATCCTGTTCGTAATAACTGGTTAGCACTTACACTTCCGAAAGAGGGTGAGGCAGATCAGTATTTGCGTATCAGCTTTCCGTACTTGACCAACAGTACTCCTATCCCACTGATGGTAGTTTTCCGAGCAATCGGTGTGACTACAGATCAGGAGATTTTTGAGATGATTGTGGGTAGTAATGCGGATCGTCCGGGTATCAGTGATGATATGGTTTCATTAATTCTCCCGAGTTTTGAAGAGTTAGTAGATGTAACTGACGATCAGGTTGGTCCTGATGGTCGTATTAAGCGATCACGTCAGCGTTTGCGTAAGAAAATCACAACACAGGATGAGGCTCTGTTATTTATCTCTCGTCATATTGCTATGAATATGGAGTATTTGGAGAATAAGTTACCGGCTCGTCTGAGTGAGGGTGAACGTGCTCGTCAACGTGATATTGCAAAGCGTCAGTATGTTCTTGATATTCTTCGTCGTGACTTGTTGCCTCACATGGGATTTGATTTCCGTCGAAAGGCGATGTTTCTGGGTCACATGACCTGGATTATGATCTCATGTAAGTTAGGTTTGCGTGATTATGATGTGCGAGATCATTATGCGAATAAGCGTCTTGATCTGGCGGGTCCGTTATTGAAGAAGTTATTTCAGGGTAGTTTTGGTCGATTGATCAAAGAGATTAAGCGTGAGGTTAACCGTCAATTAGAGGATAACACTACGGCGACATTTACTCTGCATCCGGGTCTCCGCAAGGTGATTCAGAATTGCAATATGGAGGCACCGATTAAGAAGGCGCTTTCGACAGGTGATTTTACACCGAGTAAAAATGCTAATTTATTTAGTAGTACCAATATGGGTGTTGCCCAGGTATTGCAACGTCTATCGTATATGGCATATATTAGTAATATTCGTCGTATTGCGACCCCAATGGAAAAGGCAGGTGGTAAGATCACCGAGCCCCGTAAGTTGGATCCGACTCAGTATGGGTATGTGTGTCCGAATGAGACACCGGAAGGTCAGCAGGTAGGTATTGTTAAGAATTTGGCGATGACGGCAACGATTACGATTAGTAGTAGTACGCTTGGTCTGAAGACAGCATTAAAGAGATTGGGTGTGATTACACCGATTGAGGAGATGGATCCGCGTTTAATTTACTATCAGGTGAAGGTGATGTTGAATGGGGAGTGGATTGGTTGTACAACTGAGCCCCGTCGAATCTTCTTGATGACCAAACGTTTTAAGCGTGATGGTACATTCAGCCCTTTTATCGGTATCTACTGGAACTTCGAGCAACGAGAGTTGCACATCCGAACGGATGGAGGTAGATATTCTAGACCACTTTATGTGGTAGAGAAGTATAAAAATCAGTGGGTACCGAAGATTGCATTAGAGTGGGATAAGGCGAAGGGTATGAATTTCAAGGAGCTTGTCCGAAATGGGTATGTGGAGTATATTGATCCAGAGGAGTGTGAGAATTGCATGATTGCAATGACCAGTACTGATCTGAGCAACAACTCAGAGCAGAAACCCGAGTTCTACTCATACACACATCTCGAATTGCATCCGAGTATGGCACTGGGTGTGGTCAGTCAAATGATCCCATTCAGCGACCATAACCAGTCACCCCGTAATTGCTATCAATGTCTCTGGAAGGAGACGGGTATCGTAATGGCGGATGGCACGATTAAGAAGATCAAAGATGTTCAAGTAGGTGATAAGGTAATTAGTATGGATATTGACAATTTAACTGAAATAGTAACTACGGTTATTAATCAGTATGTCAAAACGACTGATAAAAGAATTATTAAGTTGACTACAAAGAAGAATAGATTAGAGTTAGTCTGCACAGAAGATCATCCAGTATTAACTTTAGGTGGTTGGAAAGAGGCTGGAAAACTTGAACCCACTGATTACATTGTATTATCGGAAAAGTTAGGTTTTGATTATCTGGATACGATTGAGGAACATGAAAATGTGGAGATTGCCGATATTACGGTGGATTCGGATTGTCATAGTTTCATCACTGAGAGTGGTATTGTTGTTCATAATAGTTCAATGGGTAAACAGGCATTAGGATTATATGCGACTAATTTTAACCAGCGAATGGACACAATGGCACATGTGCTCTGTTATCCGCAGAAGCCGTTGGTGACAACGAGGACTAATCGGTATGCAAATCTGGAGAGATTGCCACATGGTCAGCAATGCATTGTTGCAGTGGCATGTTATACGGGTTATAATCAGGAGGACTCGGTTCTCTTGAATAAGGCGGCTATTGAGCGTGGAAAGTTCAATAGTTTATACTTCAAGACCTATGTATCGGAGATGAATCCGCACAAGAGTAGTACGGCTGAGGAGGAGCGTTTTGGTCGTCCGGATCCTCAGAGAACTCAGGGTATTAAACATGGAGTAGATGCTTACAAACATCTGGATGATGATGGTTTTGCAAAGATTGGCAGTTTTGTTAGGACGAATGATGTTCTGATTGGCAAGACGGTCAAGATGAAAGAAGAGATCAAGTCAATTACGGGAAGACGTATCACCCATAGTGATATTAGTCTCCAAGTGAAGCCAGGTGATTATGGTTATGTCGACAAACGTATCCCAAGCATGGGTTCAGTCAAGAACCTCAATGCCGACAACAACCCCTTCGCCAAGCTCAGAATAGCCCAGCTCCGAAAGCCAGTGATAGGGGATAAGGTGGCATGCGCGTTCGAGGATACAACGATATTAACTGAAAAACGAGGATGGCAGTATTTTTACGATCTTGAAGTGGATGACAAAGTGGCTACTTTAGTAGATGACAAATATTTGGTGTATGAGACTCCTACTGATTATTTTGAATATGATCATGATGGTGATATGTACAAAGTAGATAGTCAATTGGTAAATCAATTAGTAACCACCAACCATCGAATGTATATTCAGAAACGTGATAAGCCTCATTATGAATTAGAAGAAGCTAAATATGTTGTTGGCAAGCGCATGAAATTTAAACGTGATGCAGTTTATCAAGCGAAAAACCAGGAATTTTTTACATTACCTGGATTTTCAAGTATTTTTGGTAAGCATAAAGAAGAAGTAACTTATGGTGATTTCAATCTTGAAATGAATGACTGGTTAACATTATTTGGAATGTGGTTAGCCGAAGGATGGACACAATATCATAAAAATTCTACTACATATGGTCAGGTATTTTTCGCGGCAAATAAACCACGTGTTCGCAAAGAGTTGGAACGCATTAGCGATAAGTATCAACTTGGATTTGCTGGAAATGAAGAACATAAGTGGTATAGTAGTCATAAACAATTGTTTGCATACTTGAAACCATTAAGCGTCGGAGCAACTAATAAGTCATTGCCTCAATGGGCATTTAATTTGAGCCCATCTCAATCACAAGTATTGATTCACGGATTAATGCTTGGAGATGGTTATCTCAAAGAAGAAGGAAAGAAGATGAATCACTATCACTATTTTACCTCATCTAGTCAATTGGCGGATGATGTTCAAAAATTAGCATTACATGCTGGTTGGTCAGCGAATATTAAGACACGTTCAGAAGCAGGTACAGAAGTGATGTTTAAAGATCATTTGTCTGTTACAACAGCAGATGCCAAAGTGGTTCAGATCATTAGAACTAAAAATAATCCTCAAATCAACCATGGTCACGTGACAGCGCAACGTGGAGAAAAACACGATTCGATTGTCAAATGTAAAGGCAAGGTTTATTGTGTCACTGTACCATCTGGAGTTATCTACTGTCGTCGTAATGGTATCCCATCGTGGACAGGAAATTCACGCATGGCACAAAAGGGTACAACAGGTCTCATTTTGGCAGAGGCAGATATGCCATTCACAGATGCGGGTATGGTACCTGATATTGTGATGAATCCACATGCTCTTCCGAGTCGTATGACAGTGGGACAGATGTTGGAGTGCATTTTCGGTAAGGCTGCATGTTTGCAATCGGAGGTGAAGGATTCGACACCTTTTACACATTTCGATCAGGAGGAGATTCATAAGATTTTGGAGGAGTTCGGATATGAACGTAATGGAGAGGAAGTAATGTATAACGGCTTCACTGGTGAGATGATGAAAACAACGATCTTCGTAGGTCCTGTTTATTATCAAAGACTCAAACACATGGTCAAAGATAAGATTCATGCCAGAGCAACTGGTAGGGTAAATAATCTAACCAAACAGAGTGTTGAGGGTCGTAACCAGGGTGGCGGTCTCAGGTTAACCCTAGCCTGTGTGGAGAATAAAATCTCTGCAAGTCCCTTGTTGTGGGGCGACATGATCAAATTCAGGGAAGGTCCTGTAAAATATTGGTACCAACCTATTACAGTAATGTAATAGTGGCTTCGGGGAAAACTCGAAGGTATGGTTATAACTCAATATTAGGGATAATCCTGAGCCAAGCCTCCTACTAACCTAGTAGGAGGAAGGTGCAACGACTTGACGGTTGTGGGCGGTAACACGCTTAAGGTAAAGTCTATTCCCCCGAGAAATCGGGAGGTTCTTGAGTATTAATGGGGACAACAAACAAAAAACCCATTGTTTATGAATGAGCCTGGACAGTGAGATCAGAAGGAAATGTCTGATTTAGTTCGGTATGTCAATAGGGGAGATGGAACGTGACGTATTCATCAGCCACGGTATGGCTGGATACTTAAAAGAGAGATTCTGGG
>Ga0164241_10006722_pt1 | contig 10427 bp, 7 predicted proteins | sample OricomyardsoilBY_FD_108780 | JGI IMG/M metagenome (GOLD analysis project Ga0164241, IMG submission 108780) | Backyard soil microbial communities from Emeryville, California, USA - Original compost - Back yard soil (BY) | ecosystem: Environmental > Terrestrial > Soil > Unclassified | place: USA... | reverse complement strand
GCCGAGCTGGCCGAGATCGTCTTCGCGGTGGGCGTCGAAACCGGCCGAGATGAAGATCATCTGCGGCCTGAAGTCATGCAGCCGCGGCAGCCACATCGAATGAATGAGCTCACGCACCTCGGGCCCGCGCGTGTAAGGCGGCAGCGGCAGGTTGAGCATGTTCGGGCCCATGGGCTCGGTGCCGCTGTACGGGTACAGCGGGCTCTGGAAGATGCTGCACATCAGGATGCGCTCGTCGCCGGCGATGATGTCCTCGGTGCCGTTGCCGTGGTGCACATCGAAGTCGATGATTGCCACCCGCTTCAGCCCGCGCACGTCCAGCGCGTGCCGCGCCGCGACGGCCACGTTGTTGAAGAAACAAAAGCCCATCGTCCGGTCGCGCGTCGCATGGTGGCCGGGGGGCCGCACGGCGCAGAAGGCGTTGTCGGCGCGCCCGTCGAGCACCGCGTCGGTGGCGGCCACCGCCGCGCCCGCGCCGCGCAGCGCCGCACTGAGCGTGTACGGCGTCGCGATGGTGTCGGGATCGAGCGCGCGCGGCTCGCCTGCGTCGCGCACACGGCCCAGCAGGTCGTGCAGCTCGGTCACGTAAGCCGTGCTGTGGGCGCGTGCGAGCTGCGCCGGCGTGGCCTCGGGGGCGTCGTTGAACTGCAGCGCCACATCCAGCCCGGTGGCGCGAAGCTGGTCGCTGATGGCGGCCAGCCGCTGCGGGCACTCCGGGTGGCCCGGGCCCATGTCGTGCAAACGGCACTCGGCCGGGCTGTAGAAGGCGGTGGTCATGGCAAAACGATGGGCCTTTTCGGGTAAGGTGCCGCGCATGGATCAAAGCCTGACGCGCCAGATTTCCGGGCTGGTCGACCAGATTAGCACGATCATTGTCGGCAAAAGAGCGCAGATCGAGGACTGCGTGGCCTGCTTGCTGGCGGGCGGGCATCTGCTCATCGAAGACGTGCCCGGCGTCGGCAAGACGACGCTCGCGCACGCACTGGCGGTATCGCTGGGGCTGAAGTTCTCGCGCGTGCAGTTCACCGCCGACCTGATGCCCAGCGACCTCATCGGCGTCAGCGTCTTCGAACGCAACCGCGACAGCTTCGCCTTCCATCCGGGCCCGGTGTTCGCGCAGGTGCTGCTGGCCGACGAGATCAACCGCGCCGGCCCGAAGACGCAGAGCGCGCTGCTCGAGGCGATGGAAGAGCACCAGGTCTCGGTGGACAACGAGACGCGGCCGCTGCCGACGCCGTTTTTCGTCATCGCGACGCAGAACCCGAGCGATCAGCTCGGCACCTACCCGCTGCCCGAAAGCCAGCTCGACCGTTTCCTGATGCGCATCACGCTCGGCTACCCCGACCGCGCGTCCGAGCGCGGCCTGCTCGCCGGCGCCGACCGGCGCACGATGACGGCACAGCTAACGCCGTTGATGAGTGCAGAAGAATTGCTGGTCGCGCAGCGGCAGGTGCTGGCGGTGACGGCGTCGGAGGCGCTGCTCGACTATCTGCAGGCGCTGATCGCCGCCACCCGTTCGGGCACCTGGTTCGTCGAAGGGCTGTCGCCGCGCGCCGGCATCTCGGTGCTGCGTGCAGCGAAGGCGCGCGCGCTGATGGCCGCACGCAGCTACGTGGCACCCGACGACATCCAGGCCATCCTGCCACAGGCCATCGCGCACCGGCTGCAGCCGGTGGCCGCAGCCGGGCGCGGCGCCATCGAGCAGGTGCGCGCGATGGTCGAAGCCACCGCCATTCCCTGAAGCGCTGATGCCGCCCGGGCCGTGATCCGCCGAGCCTTCCAGCGCTGGCTGCTGAACCGGCTGCCGGCCACCGACACCACGCTGCTGACCCAGCGCAACATCTACATCGTGCCCACCAAGGCCGGGTTGGCGTTTGCGCTGACGCTGCTGCTGATGCTGGTGGCGGCCATCAACTACCAGCTCAACCTGGGCTATGTGCTGACCTTCCTGCTCGCCGGCGCCGGCGGCGTCTCGATGCACCTGACGCACGGCACGCTGCGCGCGCTGACGCTGCACCTGCGGCCGGTGACGCCGGTGTTCGCCGGTGAACCGGCGGCGCTGGACATCGTCATCAGCAACCCCGGCCGTGAGCGCCACGCGCTGGCCGTGCACTTCCACGACCGCGAGCTCGCCGGCCACTCGTTCGCCTGGAGCGACGTGCCGGCGCAGGGCCAGGCCGGCGTGCGCGTGACGCTGACGCCGAGGACGCGCGGCTGGCAGGAGGTGCCGCTGCTGGAGGTGGAGACCGTGTTCCCGTTCGGCCTGTTCAAGGCCTGGACCGTGTGGCGCCCGGCCACGCGCGTGCTCGCGTGGCCACGCCTCGAACCCGCACCGCCGGCGCTGCCGCGCACCAGCGTCGCGCCCGGCGAGCAAACGCTGCCGCAACACGAAGCGGGGCACGAACTCGACGGTGTGCGCTCGTATCGGCGCGGCGATTCGCTGCGCCAGGTGGTGTGGAAGAAGGTCGCAAAGAGCGGCCAGCTCGTGAGCCGCGAAACGCGCGCTGCCGGCACGCGCGAGCTCTGGCTCGACTGGGCAAGCACCGCGGCGCCCGACACCGAACACCGCCTGTCGCGCCTGGCGGCCTGGGTGCAGGCAGCCGCCCACGGCGGCCTGATGTACGGCCTGCGCCTGCCCGGCGGCGAGCTGGCGCCGGCGCAGGGCGAGGCGCACCGGCGTGCTGCGCTCGACGCGCTGGCGACCTTCCGATGACGCGCCTGTCGCTGGCGCTGCAGCGGCTGCCGCGCGATGCGCGCGACACGCTGTTCCAGTTGTGCGTCATCGGCTGGACACTGCTGCCGCACCTGTCGCATCTGCCCGCGTGGTGCGGCCTGCTCGCGGCGGCGATGCTGGGCTGGCGCGGCCGCCTTGCGCTGCAAAACGGCGCGCTGCCGGGCCGCTGGCTCGTTGCCGCGCTGCTCGCGCTGGCGGTGGTGTTGACGCTGTGGAGCGAGAAGACACTGCTCGGCAAGGAGGCCGGCGTCACGATGCTCGTCGTGCTGATGACGCTGAAGACGCTGGAGCTGCGCGCGCGACGCGACGCGCTGGTGGTGTTTTTCCTCGGCTTCTTCCTCGTGCTCACGAACTTCCTGTATTCGCAGTCGCTGCCGGTGGCGCTGTCGATGCTGCTGTCGGTGTGGGGGCTGCTGACGGCACTGGTGCTGGCGCACATGCCGGTGGGCCGGCCGCCGCTGCGCCGCGCCGGCGGGCTGGCGGCGCGCGCCGCGCTGCTGGGCGCGCCGCTGATGGTGCTGCTGTTCCTGCTGTTCCCGCGCCTTGGCCCGCTGTGGGGTGTACCTGGTGATGCCGCAGGGCGCACCGGCCTGTCGGGTTCGCTGCGGCTGGGCGGCGTGGCCGAAGTGGCGAACGACGACAGCATCGCGTTGCGCGTGCGGTTTGCCGGCCCCGCGCCGGCGCCCGAGGCGATGTACTTCCGCGGCCCGGTGCTCGGCAGTTTCGACGGCCTGGACTGGACCACGCTGCGCCCGACCGTGCCGCCCTACGCGCGGCTGCGCGCCGAACTGCGGCTGCAAGGCGAACCACTGCGCTACCAGATGACGATCGAGCCGAGCCGGCTGCCGCTGCTGCCGCTGCTGGAGATGACGCCCGACCGCGCCGGCGCGGCGCCGCACATCGCCGGCTGGCAGGCGGTGCAGCGCAGCGACCTGCAATGGCAGCTCGACCGTCCGCTCACCGAGCGTGTGCGACTGCAGGCCGCTGCCTGGCCGCACTACCGCCAGGGGCCGCTACAGCGACAGCCCGGCCTGCGCGACTGGGTGACGCTGCCACCGGGCTACAACCCGCGCACGCTGCAATGGGCGGCCGAGCTGCAGGCGGCGCACCCCGGCGCCGACGGCCGCGCTCTGGCGCAGTTGCTGATGCAGCACATCCACGACGGCAGCTACACCTACACGCTGGAGCCCGGCACCTACGGCCGCGATGCGATCGATGAATTCTGGTTCGACCGCAAGCTCGGCTTCTGCGAGCACTTCGCCGCCGCCTTCGTCGTCATCATGCGGGCGATGGACGTGCCGGCGCGCATCGTCACCGGCTACCAGGGCAGCGACCCGGCGCCGGTGAACGGCGACTGGATCGTGCGCCAGAGCAATGCCCACGCCTGGGCCGAATACTGGCAGCCCGGCGCGGGCTGGCAGCGCGCCGACCCGACTGCCGCGGTGGCGCCCGACCGCATCCGCCGCGGCCGCAGCCTGGCGCCGACACGCGGCTTCGTCGCCGGTGCCATCAACGACGTGAGCCCGGCGCTGGCAGCGCGCATGCGCGAGTTCTGGGAGAGCCTGAACAACCGCTGGAACCAGTCGGTGCTGAACTATTCACGCGGCCAGCAGTTCGACCTGCTGCGTCAACTGGGCGTGCACTCGCCGAGCTGGCAGGACCTGGCGACGCTGCTGATCGGGCTGCTGTCCACGCTCAGCCTGGCCGGCGTGGTCTGGGCCTGGTGGGACCGCCGGCGCCAGGATCCCTGGCAACGCCTGCAGCGGCGTGTGCAGCAGCGACTCGCGGCGCTGGGCGTGCAGGTGCAGGCCCACGACCCGCCGCGCAGGCGCGCCGACCATGTGCGCGCGCAGTTGGGTGAACGCGGCCGGGCGCTGGCGCAGACGCTGGACGCACTCGACCGCCAACGTTATGCGCAGCCGGGCCGCCACGGCCCGAGTCCACGCTGGTGGCGCGCCTTCGTGCTCGCCACACGGGCCGCGGCGCCGGCCTCGCGACAATCGGCGCCATGAGCCGAACCCGAATCCTGCTCGCCGCTGCACTGACCGCCGCCCTGCTGCTGCCTTGCGCCGCGAGCGCGAAGAAGCCGCACAGCGCCGCGCGGCAGACCCCACAGGCCGGCCCGCTGTACGGCGCACGCGCCGATGTCGTGGCCTTCGCGAGCGACATCGCCGAAACGCACGGACTCGACGCCGCGTGGGCGCTGCGCGAACTGGCGCAGGCGCGCCGCATCGCCAGCGTGCAGCGGCTCATCATGCCGGCACCCGCCGGCACGACGAAGAACTGGGCAGCCTACCGCAGCCGCTTCGTCGAAGCGCGGCGCATAGCCGCCGGTGTCGACTTCTGGCGCCAGCACGAAGCCGCGCTGCAGCGCGCCGAACTGCGCTGGGGCGTGCCGGCGCAGATCGTCGTCGCCATCATCGGCGTCGAGACCTACTACGGGCGCCTGACCGGCGGCTACCGCGTCATCGACGCGCTGGCCACGCTGAGCTTCGACTTCCCCGCCGGGCGCAAGGACCGCAGCGAATTCTTCCGCGGCGAACTGGCCGAATTCCTGGTGCTGTGTCTGCGTGAACATCTGGACCCGCAGCGCGTGAAAGGTTCCTTCGCCGGCGCCATCGGGCTGGCGCAGTTCATGCCCAGCAGCCTGAACCGGATGGCGGTCGACTTCGACGGTGACGGCCACATCGACCTCAGCGCCAGCGGCGACGACGCGGTCGGCAGCGTCGCCCGTTTCCTCGCCGATGCCGGCTGGCAGCGCGGCGAGCCGACGCACTTCGGCGTCGCGGTGCCGGTGGACAGTGCCGAGCGCGCGGCGCTGCTGCTGCCCGACATCCTGCCGAGCTTCAGCGCCGCGCAGTTCGCCGAACGCGGCGCCGTGCTCGACGCCGCCGGCCGTGCCTACGCCGGCCCGCTGGCGCTGGTGGAACTGCAGAACGGCGAACGTGCGGCGAGCTACGTGGCCGGCACGCGCAACTTCTACGCCATCACGCGCTACAACTGGTCGAGCTACTACGCGATGGCGGTCATCGAGCTCGGCGCGGCGCTGGCGGCGCAGCGTGACGCGCAGCCCACGCCGCGCTGAGGCTGCCCCATCGCCCCACTCGTAACAGAACGCAGCCGACCTACTTCGATATGGCCTGCCGTCCTACGGCAAGCGCCGAGCTGCCATGGCGAAATGGTTACATGCGCCGCCACGGCGAGCCTCTTGTCGGAGATGCCCATGACAGCCAACCTCGTTTCCCCGCCGCGCCCTCGCCCGCAGGCCCCGCCGCTCGCTGCGCCGTCGCCGATTCCGGTACCCGAAGGCCACATCGGGCCGCTGTCGCTGCCCGGCACCAACCGCATGGTGTGGTGGACCGGTCGCGTGGCGATCGGCCTGCGCTACGAAGGCGAACACCACGACGGCATGGGCCAGTCGGCGCTGTGGATCCAGGATCTGATGCTGACGCAGCGCGCGAGCTGAGGGCGCTGAGGCCGTTCACTTGACCTGTTAGGCCGCCACCAGCGCCACCGGCACCAGAAAGTCGCGCCCGATGCCGACGCCGATGTCGTTGACGCGGTCCAGGAACTGCGTGAGGTAGGCGTGCAGGCCGGTGCTCAGGATCTCGTCGATGCGGCCGTACTGCAAGTCGGCGCGCAGCCGGCCCGCGTTGCGCAGCGTCTCGCCGCTGTGTTCGTTGGCCACCAAGCGCAGGTTGGCAACCACCTCGTTCATGCACGCCGCCAGCGAGCGCGGCATGTCGGGCCGCAGGATCAGCAGCTCGGCCACACGCTCGGGCCGGATCACGTTGCGGTAGACCTTGCGATAGATCTCGAAGCCCGAAACCGAGCGCAGGATCGCGCTCCAGTGATAGAAGTCGATCTCCTGGCTTTCCTTCACGTTGCCGGCGCCGAAGTATTCGGCCGCCAGCGCATGGAACTTCACGTCGAGCAGCCGCGCGGTGTTGTCGGCGCGTTCGAGGAAGGTGCCGATGCGCAGAAAGTGCAGCGCCTCGTCCTGCAGCATGGTACCGGCGGTGACGCCGCGGCTCTGGTGCGAGCGCAGCTTGACCCATTCGAACAGCGCCGCCGGGTCGCGCTCGAAGCTGTCTTCGCGCAGCAGGCCCTTGAAGTCGAGCCAGGTCTGGTTCTGCGTTTCCCAGACCTCGGTGGTGAGCGCGCCGCGCACCGCACGCGCGTTTTCGCGCGCCGCGCGCAGGCAGGCCAGGATGGACGACGCGTTGCTCTCGTCGCGCACCATGAAGTCCATCACGTTGCGCGGCGTCACCTCGCTGTACTGGCGCGAAAAGCTCCAGTCCAGCTCGCTGATCGACAACAGTCCGCGCCAGCCTTGTTCGGCCTTGTCGGCCGACTGCGGCAGCAGCGAGGTCTGGTAGTTGACATCCAGCATGCGCGCAGTGTTCTCGGCGCGCTCCATGTAGCGCGCCATCCAGAACAGATGGTCGGCGGTGCGTGAAAGCATGTCACTCTCCCTTCAGACTTCCAGCACCCAGGTATCTTTCGTGCCGCCGCCTTGCGACGAGTTGACGACCAGCGAGCCCTGCTTCAGCGCCACGCGCGTCAGGCCGCCGGGCACCATCTGCACCGACTTGCCCGACAGCACGAAAGGCCGCAGGTCGATGTGGCGCGGCGCGATGCCGGCGTCGACGAAGGTCGGGCAGGTGGACAGCGCCAGCGTCGGTTGCGCGATGTAGTTGTGCGGCCGCGCCTGCAGCACGGCGCGGAACTGCGCGATCTCGGCCTGGCTCGCGGCCGGGCCGACGAGCATGCCGTAGCCGCCGGCGCCGTGCACCTCCTTGACGACGAGTTCGGCGAGATGGTCGAGCACGTATTTCAGATCGTCGGCGATGCGGCACTGGTAGGTGGGCACGTTGTTCAGGATCGGCTTTTCGCCGAGGTAGAATTCCACCATCTTCGGCACGTAGGGATAGATGCTCTTGTCGTCGGCGATGCCGGTGCCGACGGCGTTGCACAGCGTGATGTTGCCGGCGCGGTAGGCGTCGATCAGCCCCGGGCAGCCGAGTGTCGAGTCCTTGCGGAAGACCTGCGGGTCGAGGAAGTCGTCGTCGACGCGGCGGTAGATCACGTCCACGCGCTTGGCGCCCTGCGTCGTGCGCATGTAGACGTGGCCGTCGCGCACGAACAGGTCCTGCCCTTCGACGAGCTCGACCCCCATCTGCTGGGCGAGGAAGGCGTGCTCGAAGTAGGCGCTGTTGTACATGCCCGGGGTCAGCAGCACGACCGCGGGTTCGGTGACGCCGGCCGGCGCCACTTCACGCAGCGTTTCGAGCAGCAGGTCGGGGTAGTGCGCCACCGGCGCGATGCGGTGCATGCTGAAGAGCTCGGGAAACAGCCGCATCATCATCTTGCGGTCTTCGAGCATGTAGCTCACGCCGCTGGGCACGCGCAGGTTGTCTTCCAGCACGTAGTAGCTGCCGCTGCCGTCGGCGTTGGCAGCGCGCACGATGTCGATGCCGGCGATGTGCGAATACACGTCGCCCGGCACGCTGACGCCCATCATCGCGGGCCGGAACTGTGCGTTGTTCAGCACCTGCTCGGCAGGCACGATGCCGGCCCTGAGGATCTCCTGCCCGTGATAGACATCGTGGATGAAGCGGTTCAGCGCGCGCACACGCTGGCTCAGGCCCGCTTCCATCTCGACCCACTCCTGGCGCGGAATGACACGCGGGATGAGGTCGAACGGGATCAGCCTTTCGGTGCCCTCGTTTCCCGCGCCCGTGTCTTCGTCCTTCGCGCCATAGACCGCGAAGGTGATGCCGACGCGGCGGAAGATCATCTCGGCCTCTTCGCGCCGCGCCTGCATCGCGCTGTGCGGCTGCGTCTTCAGCCAGCGGTCGTAGGTGCCGTAGTGCGCGCGCACGCCGGCGTCGGCGGTGTGCATCTCGTCGAAGCGGGCTGGCATGGCAGTGGGGTCCTCGGGCCTCAGGGATTGTGACGGGCTGCTCCGCAAGCACTGCGCCAGCGCCATGCCAAGCACCGCATCATTGGGCTTCGGTCAAGGCGCATCGGGCGGCGGCTGATGATGCCAGTAACGGCGCGCGCGCAAGCGCTCGCAGCGTGCCGGGCCGGCGTCCGGCAGCGTCCAGGCGCCGCAACGATCGCTGCGCACGAGCGGCACGCCTTGCGCGCCGTAGCGCGCGACGACGTCCGGAGCCGGGTGGTGGAAACGGTTGCGATAACCGGCCTGCACGAACGCGATCTGCGGCGCCACCGCGGCGATGAAGCCACTGCCCGAAGAGGTGCGGCTGCCGTGATGCGGCACCTGCAACACGTCGGCATGCAGCGCGGCGCCACGCGCGAGCAACGCGGCCTCCTGTGCCGCCTCGATGTCGCCGGTGAGCAGCAGCGAGCGGTGCGTGCCGGCGACGTGCAGCACGCAGCTCACCGCATTCGGCTTGCTCGCGGCGGCGAACTGCGCCGCACTCGGGTGCAGCATCTCGAAGCGCACGCCGTCCCACAGCCACGACTGGCCGGCCTCGCAGCGGCGATGCGGCACACCGCGCTGCAGCAGCGCATGGTCTTCGGGCAGCGAGCTGACGATCTCACGCACCACCGTGCCGGCCAGCAGCGACGCCGCGCCGCCCACGTGGTCGGCATCCTTGTGGCTGAGCACCAGCATGTCGATGCGGCGCTCGCCGCGCGCACGCAGCAGCGGCAGCAGCACACGCTGGCCGGCGTCGGCGTCCACCGCATACTGCGGCCCGGTGTCGAACACCAGCAGATGGCCGGCGGTGCGCACCAGCACCGACGTGCCCTGGCCGATGTCGGCGGCGACGATCTCGAAGCCGCCCGGCGCGGGCCGCGCGACGACGGGAAAGAGCAGCGGCACCAGCAACGGCACGCTCAGTGCGCGCAGACGGGCCGGCAGCGGCAGCACCAGCAGCAGGCCGCCCAGCAGTCCGACCGCCACCGCCCACGGCGGCGCGGCCGCAGCCGTCCACACCGCGAATGGCCACGCCGCCAGCCAGCCCAGGTAGAGCATCAGCAGATGCACGACCGCGGCCGCAGCCGTCCACAGCGGCGGCAGCAGCACACCGAGCAGCGCCAACGGCGTGATAAGCAGCGTGACGACCGGAATTGCCACCAGGTTGGCCGCGAAGCCGACCAGCGATACCTGCTGGAAGAACACCATCGACAGCGGCGCCAGGCCGACGGTGGCGACAAGCTGCGAGCGCAACCCGCCCCGCAGCGCCGCGCGCGCTCTGGCGCCCCAGCCTGGCGGCGGCGCGGCGCGCGCCGGGCCGCCGGCGCGCACCGCCTCGGACGCGATCAACATGCCGACGGCGACGAACGAGAGCCAGAAACCCGGCTGCAGCAGCGCCCACGGATCCATGGCCGTCACCACCACGGCCGCCGCCAGCAGCACCGCAGGCATCGGCCAGCGCCGGCCGCCGCTACGCAGCAGCACGACGCTGGCGATCATCCACACCGTGCGCTGCGCCGGCACGCCCCAGCCGGCGAGCAAGGCATACATCAGGGCCGCCGCCAGCCCGCCGCAGCGTGCGGCCTGCGGCGCCGGCAGCCACAGCATCAGGCGCGCACTGCGCCGCCACAGCGCGCCGGTGGCCAGCCCCACGAGCCACGCGATCATCGTGATGTGCAGACCCGAGATCGACATCAGGTGCGCGACACCGGTGGTGCGGAAGAGATCCCAACCGTCGCGGTCGAT
>Ga0164241_10006721_pt1 | contig 10427 bp, 7 predicted proteins | sample OricomyardsoilBY_FD_108780 | JGI IMG/M metagenome (GOLD analysis project Ga0164241, IMG submission 108780) | Backyard soil microbial communities from Emeryville, California, USA - Original compost - Back yard soil (BY) | ecosystem: Environmental > Terrestrial > Soil > Unclassified | place: USA... | reverse complement strand
ATGGGGCCTAAATACCTGATCATTAAAAAAGGCGAGCACGGGGCATTGTTATTCAATAACGAACAGGTGTTTTTTGCACCGGCATTGCCGCTGGAAGACGTGTTTGATCCGACAGGCGCGGGAGATAGCTTTGCAGGTGGATTTATCGGTTATATAGCGCAAACGAAAGATATTTCATTCGAAAATATGAAACGTGCGATCATTTTCGGATCAGCAACAGCATCGTTCTGCGTAGAGAAATTCGGAACAGAGAATCTTGTGGGATTAACGCAGGAACAAGTGGATGCAAGGGTGCAGGAATTTGTGGACCTTGTGCAGTTTGATATTGCGTTGGTTTAAGCCCCCACTAAAGTACTAAGGTCACTGAGATCCTTTAAAAATAGCACTTATTAAAAAACAAAGCCCGATCTTAATTGACCGGGCTTTGTTTTTTTAATTAAATCGTAGTGTTCTCAGTGCCTTAGTAGTGAAAGAGGGCTTACTTAGCAGCGCTATAAAGTCCTTCAGCCGTTTCCCAGTTCACAACATTCCACCAGGAGTTGACATAATCGGCGCGGCGGTTTTGATTTTTCAGGTAATAAGCATGCTCCCAAACATCGAGTGCAAGAACGGGCGTTCCTTTCACTTCAACGGAATCTAAATTCATTAAAGGATTGTCCTGGTTGGCAGTAGAAGTAATAACAAGTTTGCCCTCTTTTGTTTTTACCAGCCATGCCCATCCCGAACCGAAACGTTTTCCGGCAGCGTCGGCAAATTGTTTTTTGAATTCATCTGTGGAGCCGAATGTTTTAGTGATTGCTTCGGCTAATTTTCCGGTAGGATTACCCGGGCTTTTTGGCGTCATCAATGTCCAGAACATGGTGTGATTGTAATGTCCGCCGGCATTGTTGCGCACACCGGCAGGTAATTTTGCAACCTTATCAAATATATTTTCGAAAGTTTGCGGTCCTCCGAGAATTTTGCCATCAAGGGTTTCCAGCGCTTTGTTCAGATTATCGACATATCCTTTGTGGTGTTTGTCGTGATGGATTTCCATCGTCATTTTATCGATATGCGGTTCCAAAGCATCGTATCCGTATGGTAAAGCCGGAAGCGTAAATTTTCCTCCCTCGGGAGAAAGGAAATTGTTTTCAGAAAAATTACCGGATGCGAATGCATGGTTTAAGATCGAAGAAGCGGTAAGTGTACCGACCACAAGTATTGCGGATTTGATAAGAAAATCTCTTCTTGAGTTTGTGTTTTCCATAATAACAGTTTTTAAAGATTAGACGTAATAACGGATAGTGATATTGCTACCATTTATGAGATCCCGTGTCGGAACACGGGATGACAATTAATTTAAGGAGATTTTTTCAAACACAGAAAACATACAGATTCGCAGATTCGTACGATTTGTATTCGTTACTATGCGAAATTAATCAGTACCTGGTTTTTTTCAACCGCAAGGCCTTTCTTCACATTGATCTTTTTAATGATCCCGTCTGTAGGAGATTTTAAGATATTTTCCATTTTCATCGCTTCAAGCACCAGGATCGGATCACCTTTCTTCACTTCGTCGCCTTCCGCAACACGAATGTCGAGAACCAGTCCCGGCATTGGCGCCTTGATCTCGTTTACCTTGCTTGCCGCCATGTTATCCATCCCGAGGCTTTTCAGCAGCTCATCGAATTTATCTTTTACATTGAGCTGGTATTTATTTCCGTTCACGGAAACCAAAAAACTTTTTTCGGCAACATCGGCTTTCACAACTTCAACGGAATAGGATTTGTTGTCCTTCACCACATGAAAGCTCCCGTTTTTTACTTCGGCCACATCCCATGAAAATTCCTTCCCGTCTATCGTTCCGGAAGCATTGTTCTCAAGAACAACAGCGTGTTCTTTTTTAGTGTTTACGTTTACTTTGTACATCATCACAAATATATTGTTTTTTTAAAAGAACAACTAATAATTCGGATCCGGCCGATATTCCGAATTCGCCTCTTTTATTTGCTTTTCTGATTAAATTATTCCATGTTTGTTATACATCTAAAAAGAGCCCTCATGTCAAAAAAGCTACTGTTATCATTCCTTTCTGTGTTAGGCGTTACATTTGTAATAGCCAGCCCGGTATCAAAAAGCAAAGCGAGAAGCGCAGCTGTTAACTGGTATATTTATTCTTCCGCAGGCTCAACCACGGATTTTTCCATTGCCGATTCAACAGAAACCACGTACAATGGCCTTACCACTTTCTATACCTATATTTTTAATGCAGGTGGTTTTGTGATGGTTTCTGCCGATGATGCGGTAACGCCGGTTATTGGTTTTTCAACAAACGAGGCTTTCGATAAGAATCATATTCCGGAAAACGCTCAATATTTCTTCGATCAGTACAGCCTGGAGATCTCGAAGATAGTAGCGGCCAACCTGGATAATACGGAAACACTGGCCGAATGGGACAAGATCGCGACAGCTGATTTTGATTACTCCCGCTCACCAATGGCTGTTACGCCAATGCTTGCAACAACATGGAACCAGAATTCGCCGTATAATAATTTATGCCCGGGCGGTGTGCCAACAGGATGTGTGGCTACGGCAATGGCGCAGGTGATGAAAAAATGGAATTATCCGGCAACAGGTACAGGTTCACATTCCTATGTGCATGCAACGTACGGAACACAATCGGCTAATTTCGGAGCAACCACCTACCAATGGGCAAACATGGTAAACAGTTATGCGGGAACAACAACAGCGGCGCAAAAAACAGCGGTAGCCACACTCATGTACCATTGCGGGGTGAGTGTAAACATGGATTATGCGCCTGCAGGATCGGGAGCGTATACGCAGGCTGTACCCAATGCTTTTGTAAATAACTTCAATTACCAGCCCTCCTGTGAAGTAAAATATAAATCGCTGTACGCAACAGATCTTCTGTGGCAGAATATGATCTTTGCGGAAATGGACCAGGGACGTCCCTGTATGCTTGCCGGCGATGATAACGGCACTGCCGGAACAGGCCATGAGTTTGTTTGCGACGGTTACAACGGTTCAAATAAAGTTCACATCAACTGGGGCTGGGGCGGAACCTCAAACGGTTATTTTTACCTGACCGCTTTAAATCCATCAGGCTCTAATTTCAGCTCTAACCGTGCGGCGGTGATCAGGATCCGCCCGTTCTCCAGCTTAGTGCCGATCGCCGATTTTACAGCAAGCAATACTATTCCTGCGGCAGGCGCGCCGGTTGATTTTACAGACCAATCGCTTAACAATCCTACATCATGGTCATGGACATTTGATGGCGGATCTCCTTCAACATCCACGGCACAAAACCCGGCGGGAATTACATTTGCTACAAACGGATATCATTTGGTATCATTAACGGTAAGCAATGCAAACGGAACGGATATTAAAACAAAAGAGCGTTATATTAAAGTAGGTGGCGCGGCAACAGTCTGGACAAAACAAAATACGGCTTTCGCCCAAAGTTCGAGAGGTGTGGATGAGATCGATATTGTGGATGCGAATACAGTTTGGGCAAAAGCGTATGACGGAGCAAATCCTACAGGCTATATCAGGGAATTTACAAAAACAACGGATGGCGGAACAACCTGGACACCGGGAACGATCACGTTCACCAACTCACAAAATTACGGCGCTTCCAACATTTATGCGTTCAGCGCAACAACGGCATACGCCTGTATGTTCCCTTTAAGCGGAACAGGCGGTGCGATCGTTAAAACAACCGATGGCGGTACAACATGGACAGTGCAGAACACTGCGCCCTTCACAAACAGCTGGGCAAATTTTGTGCACTTCTTTGATGTGAATAATGGTGTTGCAATGGGCGATCCGACCGCTACAACGGCAAGCGATTTTATGATCTACACAACTGCGAACGGAGGAGCAACATGGACGCAGGTTTCTACGGCAAGCCTTCCGAACTCGCTTGCGGGCGAAGCGGGAATTGTAAATGAATTCGCAGCGGTTGGAAATACGATCTGGTTCACGACCAACAAGGGCCGCATCTATAAATCAACCAACAAAGGAGTAAGCTGGACGGTAACCACAACAGGCCTGACCAACTCTTATCAAATGAAATTCAAGGATGCGAATACAGGAATTATTGTACTCGACACACTTCCTTATACGATGAGAAAAACAACGGATGGCGGAAGCACCTGGTCTGCGATCACACCAACAGGATACCTTGTGAAACGTCCGCAACTGGCTTTTGTTCCGGGAACAGCTTCTACATGGTTTGATGTGGCTGCAAATCCGGGGAACGGCTCATCAAAAAGCCTGGATGATTGTGCCAGCTTCGTAAATGTAGATACCGGTTCGGTTCAGTTCCTCTCCGTTTCTTTCTTTGATTCGAATACAGGATGGGCGGGAAGTTTTAATACGAATGCGACTGACGGCGGAATTTACAAATGGAATTCAAATCCCCCGATCATAGCAACCGCATCCAATACAAATGTTAGCTGTTTCGGCTTAAGCGATGGTTCGGCAACAATCACGGCCAGCGGCGGATTGCCGCCGTTCATATATGCATGGTCGCCGGGCGGTGCTACAACAGCCACTGCAACCGGTTTAGCGGCAGGAACATATACTTGTACAATTACGGATGCGGCATCCGTATCCACAACACAAACGGTAACGGTGAATCAGCCAACAGTTTTGACCGCTTCGATCGGTTCTCCGACCAACGTATTGTGCTTTGGAAGCTCAACAGGATCGGCAATGGCAACGGCAACAGGCGGAACGGGTTCTCCGGCCTATTCTTGGATGCCGGCTGGAGGAGCTTCCGCGTCGGCAACAGGATTGGCAGCAGGAACATACACCGTAACGGTTACAGATGCCAACAGCTGTGCAACAACTGCAACAATAACTATTACAGAACCGGTTTCGCCATTAACGGCAGCGGCTACAGCAACAAATGTTTTATGTAAGGGCGGGTTAACGGGCTCTGTAATGGCAACAGCAACGGGCGGGACGGGCGCAGCAACTTATGCATGGTCGCCGTCGGGCGCAACCACCGCATCCGCAACAGCATTACCAGCCGGAACATATACGGTAACGGCAACGGATGCAAACGGTTGTATAACAACAGCAACCACAACAGTTACAGAACCGCCAATGCTCATAACAAGCACCGGCTCAACGGATGAAACGGCTGCGAATAACGGAACAGCATCGGCAATGCCTTCAGGCGGAACGGCGCCATATGCATATTCGTGGTCGCCGGGCGGAGCAACAACTGCAACTGCAACAGGATTAACGGCGGGCACATACACGGTAACGGTTACGGATGCGAACGGTTGTTCGGATGTTCAGGCGGTGGTTGTGAATTCGGCAATGGCTACGGGAATTGCTGCGGCAGACCTGCAATCGTCGGTAAGGGCATATCCGAACCCGAACGGGGGAACGTTCTCGCTAAACATTATGGCGACGGCAAACACGCAATACACATTGAGGATCGTAAATGCGATCGGGCAAATTGTATACAACGGATCTCTTTCTGTAAATACGGGAACAACAATCCTTCCGCTTTCGATCGAAGATATGGAAGACGGATTATACATATTGCAGGTACAATCGAATGAAAGAACGGTTATTATTCCCTTATCGAAAATGAAACAGTAAATACCGCTCATCACTATTTTTTTGAAATAAAAAGAGGCTAGCTATTCGGTTAGCCTCTTTTTGCATATAATTGTAAGATACTTAGTACCTTTATTTTTATTTATTTAAACAGACATTTATGTTTTCGAAAACCAGCTTTCTTTTCGTTGCGTCAACTTTGGTCCTTTCTTCCTGCAACCTTACTAAAAGATCATCGGGTAACGACGATCTTGCCGTGATAAATTTAGATACCGTATCTGCCGTAGCAACAACGCCCGAACCGCAGCAATACCAAGCCTCCGCAACAAGGGCCAGCGATATTATCCATACGAAGCTGGATGTTAGTTTTGATTGGGCAAAACAATACATGTACGGAAAGGCGACCATCACAGTGAAGCCTTATTTTTATCCTTCGTCGACGCTGGAGCTGGATGCGCGCGAAATGGAAATTAAAGAAGTGGGCCTGCTGCAAAAATCATCCGGCGGAAACAATGCCGGAGCAGTGCTGAACACGGCGCCACTACTGAATTTGAAATACGAATACAAAAACGATGTATTAACGATCCAGCTGGACAAGGAATATAAGAATACGGAAGAGTATACAGTTTTTATCAGCTATGTTGCAAAGCCGAATGAATTGAAAAGAGGTGGCGGAAGCGCCGCCATTTCGGATGATAAAGGTTTGTATTTTATTAATCCCGACGGATCGGACAAAGATAAGCCAATGCAGATCTGGACACAGGGAGAACCACAAGCCACTGCGGTTTGGTATCCTACTACCGATCGCCCGAATGAACGCATGACCCAGGAAATTTTTATTACGGTAGATAAAAAATACACTACCCTTTCGAACGGTGAATTGTGTTTTACAACAGATAACGGTGATGGCACCCGCACGGATTATTGGAAATCGGAGCTGCCCTTTGCGCCGTATTTATCGATGATGGCCATCGGTGATTTCGCGGTGGTAAAAGATGCTAAATGGAGAGGAAAGGAAGTGAATTATTATGTTGAAAAAGCGTATGAGCCTTATGCAAAAGCTATATTCGGCAATACACCGGAGATGCTGGAATTTTTCTCAAATAAATTAGGTGTTGAGTATGTATGGAATAAATATTCGCAGGTAATTGTACGTGATTATGTTTCCGGGGCGATGGAAAATGTATCGGCAACTTTGCATGGCGAATTTTTAAATCAAACCGACCGTGAAATGCTGGATAACGATCATGAAGATGTGATCGCGCATGAATTGTTCCACCAATGGTTCGGCGACCTGGTGACCTGCGAATCATGGAGCAATTTACCTTTAAATGAATCGTTTGCGACTTACGGCGAATATTTGTGGGAAGAATATAAATACGGAAGAGAAGCGGCGGATATGCACAGCGCCCAATCGCGTGCGGGATATCTTGCGGAAGCGGCCCGCAAGCAGCTGAACCTGATCCGTTTCCAGTACGACGATAAAGAAGATATGTTTGACGGGCATAGCTACAACAAAGGCGGACAGGTATTGCACATGCTTCGTAAATATGTGGGTGACGACGCATTTTTTGCTTCTTTGAAATTATACCTGGAGACAAATAAATTCAGCTCCGTAGAAATTCATAATTTGCGTTTAGCATTTGAGAAAGTAACGGGAGAAGACCTGAACTGGTTCTTTAATCAATGGTTCCTGTCGCCGGGACATCCGGAGCTGGTGATCCGTACAACGTATGACGCGATCAATAAAAAAGAAACGCTGCAGATAAAACAAACGCAGGATTTTTCGAAAATACCCTTGTTTAAGATCCCGATGTATGTTGATCTGTACTTTGGAAAAACGGTGATACGCAAGCGGATCACGGTAACGCACGCGGATGAGATGTTTGATTTTGATGCCGCTGCGAAGCCGGACCTGGTGAATGTGGATGCGGAAAAAATGCTGCTGTGTACAAAAAATGAGTTGAAATCGCCGGAGGAATGGGCCTTCCAATACAACAACGGGCCTTTGTACCTCGATCGTTCCGAAGCGCTTGCCGAGCTTGCGAAAAAAGCAGGTGATTCACTTTCAACGCAGATCATTATTTCGGCTTTAACTGATAAATTCCATGGGCTGAGAGATGATGCGATCGCGATGTTAAAGGATATTCGTCCCGGGCATGAAAAAGAAGTGAAAGAAAAGCTCGTAATGCTTGCAAAGTCGGACCCGAAAGCAAATGTGCGTTCTTCCGCGATGAATTATTTAGTTCAGAATTACAGCGACGCCGATCTGCAATCTTTATATAAAACCGGCTTGGCCGATAAGTCTTACGCCGTTTTGGGGGTTTCTTTAGCAGGTATCGCGAAAGCGGATGCAAAGGAAGGAATGAAGCTGGCAAAAGAATACGAAAATGAAAAAAGTGCGGAGGTGTTGTATTCGATAGCGGAGGTCTATTCGAAATACGGAAGCGACGAGAACAATGATTTCTTTATAAAGGCTGAACCGCAATTCGGTGGTTTTGAAAAGATCGGATTTATTACCCAATACGGGGCTTTCCTGAAAACAGTGAAAAGGGATGAAACGGTAAACAAAGGCGCAGCATTATTGGCAGAGATCGCCGGTCGCGAAGGAACAAGCAAATGGGTGGCGTATTATGCGAAAAAATCGATCAAGGACCTGGTAACGATGTACGAAGACCGCGAGCATGCAGCCGCTTCGAAAAAAGAGGGAAGTTCTGCTTCTGTGGGAACGCAGGAACAGGATGAGCAGATCGCAAATGCGCGGGCCCAGCGTGACAAGCTGGCGGAGATCTTTAATAGTATAAAATAATTCGATCATTGCTCTAAACACATTTAATAAAATAGCAGATGCCAAGTCATTAAATTTATTAATTTTATGCCCATTATGCAAATAGAAATTTTAAAATCGAAAATACATCGCGTTACCGTAACGCAGGCCGATCTGGATTATATCGGTTCGGTTACAATTGACGAAAATCTGATGGAAGCGGCTAACCTGATCGAGAATGAAAAGGTGGACATCTTTAATTATAATAACGGTGAGCGTTTTACCACCTACGTGATCAAAGGCGATCGTGGTTCCGGCGTAATTTGTTTAAACGGGCCCGCTTCCTTAAAGGTAAAGCGTGGACACGAAGTGATCATTGTTTCTTACGCTTTAATGGATTTTGAGCAGGCAAAAAGTTTTAAGCCCACTGTGATATTCCCGGATACAAAAACCAATACACTTAGGTAGTTTTGAAAAAGCAGCTGACTAATTTTGCAAAGTTCCTTTTCTTTTTAGGCATAGGGGCTTTATTAGTCTGGCTCGCGATCAAAGATAAAACTACCGAAGAGCTTACCAACATTAAGCTGGCGATTCAGCAGGCCGATTACTTCTGGATCATCCTGTCGATGGTGATCAGCGGATTAAGCCATTATTTCAGGGCTTTGCGCTGGAAAATGCTTTTGTCCCCGCTGGGACATTATCCCAAAACAAGCAACACTTTTTTCTCGGTAATGGTCGGTTATCTCGCGAACCTGGCTCTGCCGCGTGTGGGTGAAGTGACGCGCTGCGGCGTGCTCAACCAGTACGAAGATGTTCCGTTTGTGCAGGGTTTCGGTACCGTGATCGCCGAAAGAGCGCTCGATGTGGTTTGTGTGATCTTATTGTTTGCACTAACGCTGGCAATCGAATTTGATAAAATTTACGGCATTGCCAATGATATGATCTTTTCAAAGTTATCCGCCAAATTTCAGGCGTTGATACAAAATCAGTTATTCCTGGTCCTTGCTGCTGTAATGATCCTTGGCGCAGTTGCAGGCGTTTATTATTTCCGTAAAAAGATCCGCAAGCTGATGTCGGGAAAGATCAAAGGCTTTTTAAAAAGCCTGGTGGACGGGTTGATGAGTGTAAAGAATGTAGACAAGCCGATGCTGTTTATTTTTCATACCGTAGTGATCTGGCTGATGTATATCCTGCAGGTTTACGTTTGCTTTTTCGCATTCAGTGAATTGAACGGTTTATCATTTTCCATCGCTTTGGTGATCACCATTTTCGGAAGTCTTGCGGTGGCTGTTGTTCCCGGCGGAACGGGCGTTTACCAGTTAATTGTGATCCAGATCCTGACAACCGTTTACCTTATTTCCGAAACATCTTCTTTCGCATTTGCATGGGCCGTGTGGGCGTCGCAAATATTTTTAATGCTATCTGTCGGGTTGATCTCCCTGATCCTTTTACCCCTGTTAAATAAAAGCAAAACAAAAAAAGCATCCACTAATCCTTAATATTTTATGGTTCCTTACACTTCTAAATTACCCGCGCTGGAAATTATACAATCCAAAATTTATACCCGCGAAACATTGATAAAGCCTTTGATAGTATGGCGCTTTTTCGGTAAAAAAATTGTTTTTACAAACGGCTGTTTTGATATTATTCACCGCGGACATATTGATTATCTTGCAAAAGCGAGCGACCTGGGCGGTTCATTGGTTATAGGAATTAACAGTGATGCTTCCGTAAAACGCCAGGGGAAAGGAGATGCACGTCCTTTACAGGATGAACGAACACGCGCCATGATCCTTGCGTCCTTACATTTTGTAAGCGGCGTTATTATTTTTGATGAAGATACTCCGAAAGAGCTGATCGGTTTTGTAAATCCCGATGTACTGGTAAAAGGCGCGGATTACGACGCAAGCCTTACAAATCCTTCTGATAAAAGATACATCGTCGGCTCCGACCGCGTAAAAGCAAATGGAGGAACGGTGCAAACTATTGAGTTCCTGGAAGGTTTTTCAACTTCTGCAATAGAACAAAAAATAAAGGCTTCGGAGTGAAGCCTTTTTTTTTGCTGAAAATTTGCAGATGTTGT
>Ga0164241_10006720_pt1 | contig 10430 bp, 8 predicted proteins | sample OricomyardsoilBY_FD_108780 | JGI IMG/M metagenome (GOLD analysis project Ga0164241, IMG submission 108780) | Backyard soil microbial communities from Emeryville, California, USA - Original compost - Back yard soil (BY) | ecosystem: Environmental > Terrestrial > Soil > Unclassified | place: USA... | reverse complement strand
TATTTTATTATAATCCGCTCCGACCAACTTTGCGGTTCCGGCTTCAATTGCTTCAGGGCGTTCAGTAGTATCGCGCATAACCAATACCGGCTTACCCAGGCTGGGTGCTTCTTCCTGCACACCGCCTGAATCAGTTATTATAAAAAAGGATTGCTTCATCGCAAAAACGAAATCCGGGTAGCTAAGCGCCCTTATCAAATGGATATTAGAAATACCATTTAAAAGTTCGTTTACTGGTTCCTGAACATTTGGATTTAAATGAACAGGGTAGACAACTTCTATCTCGGGATGTTTGTGCGCAACTTCTTTAAGCGCTTTACAAATATTAATAAACCCACCACCAAAGTTCTCTCTTCTGTGACCAGTAACGAGAATAATCCGCGAATGGCTCTTGAAAATACGCCGCACTTTTTTATCCGTTATGTCTTCGCTAAAAGAATTCACTTTATCTTTTGCAAATAGAAGGGAATCAATAACCGTATTGCCGGTTACAATAATTTTATCCTGATCTATTCCTTCATCCAAAAGATTTTGCCGATTTATTTCAGTCGCCGAAAAATTGAGATCAGCTAATTTACTTGTCAATACCCTGTTAGCTTCTTCAGGAAACGGCGATTGCAAATCCCCGGTTCTTAATCCGGCTTCTACATGACCTATTTTTATACCTGCATAAAAAGCGGCAAGGCTTGCTGCCATACAGGTAGTAGTGTCTCCATGGACCAGCACGAAATCAGGCCTGTAAGATTTAAAAACGTCACGTAATCCTTTTAAAACTTCGCAGGTAATATCAGTCAGGTCCTGACCTGATTTCATAATATTTAAATCGAAGTCAGGGTTTATCTCAAAAAAATCCAACACCTGGTCAAGCATCTCGCGATGCTGGCCTGTAACGCAAATCTTATGCTTGATACCTTTTGTTTCTGACAATTTGCGACATAGCATTGCCATTTTGATTGCTTCGGGACGGGTGCCGAAAACGGTTAATACTTTCATTTTGGATTGAATAGTTTTGCAAAATCTTTCCATTGATACCTTTCCACTTCTTCAAAATTCTTTTGCCCTATTTTTTCCAGTTCACACGGTTCCATGTTTTTTATCGGAATGAGCACTTCACTGACGGATTCATTAAAAAGTAGTTGACTTTGTTCTTTTAATCGGTATTTCACTACTCCATTATTGGGAGCAATAACCGGTTTTTTAAACCCCATGGCCAGAATTACAGATCCGGAATTTTCTATTTGTTTAAAAGGACAAACCACTACATTGCAGGCATTAAAGAAATATTGCAACTCGTCTTCCGGCTGATGTCCCAAAACTATCTTTATATCCAGATTATCCTTACATTTTTCAACTATCTCATTTGCATAAAGTTTATCAAAGGGATAACCAGCAATGAGCAGTTTCCAATTATTTTCCCGGTATTTAATGAACCCATCAATCAATTCCATTACTCCTTTGTAGGGCCTTATGCTTCCGAAACAAAGAATCACAAAATCCTCTGGCTTATACCCGAAATAGGTATGTGCAGTCGAAGCATTAATTTCATTAGGATAGTAGTTTACATAACTACCTTCAGGCTGCACGTAAAATTTGCTTACGTCAACGTCTTTCCATTTTTCCGAAACCTTTTCAATCGTTCTTTTATTAAATACCCTTATAAAGTCAGCGTATTTAAAAGCAAGCGTTTGCGCCTTATCATCTATTTTGGGTTCATAAAATTCATGTCTTTCAAGATTATGCAATGTGTAACCAATTTTACATTTTGTAAGACGGTTGATAAAAAAAAGCTGGAAATGAAACCAGTAAAGTGCCATCCATTTGAAAGGAGCCGGAAGATTTACTGAATAAAAAGTGTATAGCCAATCCAAATGAATCCAATCAGGCTTTTTTGAAACCCAGGTAAATAAAATTGAAAAGAAACGCTTTGACAAACCATAACTGACATCAAACCCACGTTCGCGTAATCCTTCCATCATTAATACCTGAAAAGGATTTGCAATCCCTTCTTTCGGAAGAAAGCAAATTTTATCTATCCTTCGTTGCATAAAAATTAATTGTGGACTTATTTAAATTCGTAATTTTTACAAAATCCAAAATCCTGTTTATTTTATGCGTCAATTCAAAACCTGCTTTTAAGATTCCTTTATTAGAAGGAATATTCGAAGGCGCAGCATAGCCGATACTCACATTATCACTATTTATCATTGCAGCTTTACGAAGCAAAAGTGGATAATAGCCTTTGCCACGATGCTTTACAGGAGTAATTGCATCGTATAGAAAATTCACCTGAAAGGGAAAAATGAGTTTTCTATTGAATTCTCCAAAAAAATGCTCCGTATTATTTTTGCTCCAAACAAAGCTACATGCTGTACTTTGAGAATCCATTAGATAATACATTTTACTTCCGTCTGCCCATCTTTTTTTACAGAGGTCTTCAGCAAAGTAATCAAATATCCATTTATTATTGTGTAAGTCCGATGAAGCAAATTCTTTGAAGCTTTCGTCAAAAAACACTTTCTCTTTATTTTTTAATTGATACAAAAGAATTGTGGAAATGCCGGGTATTTTCATCGTATTTTTATTTTAAATAATTTTTGATATACTGGATTGGAAAATCTCGCAACACTAAAATAATTAACGACATCATTCATATATCTAAACTTATACTCTTCTATTCCATACCCCATATCAAAAACATCTAGTCCCTCATTTACAATAAAATCTAATATCGCTTTTAATAAAACAGTACCGGGTGATTTGGACTTTTCCTTAATGTCAAAAGCAGGAATCTGATATAAAAACGAATTATCAATTATAAAACCAATATGCATTGCCAAAAATTCCTCATCTGATTTAATATAACTCAAAACGACCTGACCATATTCTGGAATTTTTATATTGCATAAAGAATAATAAATTTTTCTATATCCTTGCTGAAGAAATTTGCTGTTGATTCCCTGGCTACTCCATCTTCTTATATGCAAGTCAAAAAATTGATTTAATATTCTGTCACTAATATTATCTTTTAAATGATGAATTTCAACCTTCGTTTTTTTTTGCAGTGATTTATAATCCCTAACGATACCTTTCTTAAGGCTTGCTTGAAGAATCCCATCATCAGTATTTCTTAATATTGGGTTAGATGAGATTGAATATATAAACGAATCCTTTACTTCCTTCTTAAACCATTCGCTAAAAAAACCTGTAGCATTGTGATAAAAAAGAGCTTCTTTTTCTGTAGCTAATGATAATTGTTGAAAGAATTCGCTATAATATTTTGAATCAACTGCGGGTTGATTATATTCTGCTATCCTAAATCCAGCAGGCACTAGGCATGGTATATTAATTTTTCGTAGATTTATTTTTGCTTTTCGAAAAGCATCGAACCCAATTAACCGATCATCCTCATATACTGAGAACAAAAAACAGGGCTCCGTTTCACTAAACGCATGCAAACATTCAAATAAAAAATAGGGGTGATTGAAGTAACTCTTTCTTAAAGTGGGCAATGATTCAAAGAGTTTTTCATATTCCTTTGATTGTAAAGGCGAGAAATCTCCGTCCATCCGGCTCCTTATCATCTATCTGAATAGTTTATTGAATCCTGCTAAAATTCCAAAAAATTGCGATTTCGAAGCTACATTTCCCATATTGATCCTGGGAATAAAAAGGTCCCCTTTTTCAAAACCTTTTACTGTATTCAAATATGCATATTTATAACCTGCCCCAACAGCGAAATCCTTTACATGATTATCCACTTCACCTGCGGAACCATAAGGATAAACCAATGCATCACAATCCCCTAATTCCTTCCTAAAATAATCCTTTGAAATTTTTAATTCCTTTTCAATTTCAACATCAGATAACATAGACAATTTACGATGGCTGTGTGTATGAGAAGCAATAAAATGACCGTTGCTTTTTAAATATTTTACATCTGTTATATTCATGGGTGAATATCTTAAAGCTGAAAAAAAATCTCTCTTCAATACCAAATTGTTCATGGACAAAACTTCATCCAAATATTCATACACAATGTTCATTTTATTATTTACCTGGATATGGTTTGTAAGCGCAGCAGCAGTTTCATTCAAATTATCTATATTAATTTCTATTGCTGATAAAGAGGATTTATCTGAGACCTTCAGCTTTTTGTTTAATAAATTTTTCAGCATTAAAAAAATTTCATCCCTCCATGTAAATTCAATATCATTTTTTACCAATCCGCTACAAATGCCAAACATGGCTGTGATTCCGTATTTTTTTAATATGGGTGCTACAATTTCAATATTGTTCAACATGCCATCATCAAAACTTAAAAAAATGCCTTTTTTTTCCGAGTTAATAATATCCATCGCTGACTGAATTTTAAATTTTTCTAAAAGTGACTTAATCTGAAATTCAAACGTATCTTTTAGGATATCTACATTATTAGTAAAAAATTTCGTCATCTCTTTTCCTGGTAAAACATTGTGATAGGTTAAAATCACTTTTTGACTTGCCTGTTTACCATTTAAGATAGAATTAGTGACTCCGCCTCGGTAAGATAAATCATAAAAGAATTTAATCAGATTTCCCATTCCAATTTTGTAATTTTTCTTTGCAATAGTCTTATTGGAGACGAAAGCATTATGAAATTTTTTCTATATTATTTGAACCGGGGTTTGTAACGTAATTGATAATTCAAAGCGCTTTTTCTTGTGCCAAGCATTTTTGCCGGAACGCCACCAACAATTGCCATGGGTGGTACATCCTTATTAACAAGAGCACATGACGCAACCACTGCGCCTCTACCAATCCTAACTCCTGGAAGTATCGTCACCCTTGAAGCTATCCATACGTAGTCTTCAATTATCACATCAGCACCAGTATCTATGTGGTTATCATCATGAACGTCATGTTCCAAAGTCCAGATGTTTGTTTCCTGCGCTATATCTACATTGTCACCTATTATTAATTTTCCGCCCCTTCCGTCAAGCAAGACTTCTTTGTTGATAATGGAATTTTTTCCAACAGAAATATTTTTGCCTTTCCTAAATTCAACTCCCATTAAAAAAGAAGTATTTTCTCCTAAAGATTGAATTGTATTTTTTATTAAAAATTTTCGGAACGAATGAAAAGGGACATACATCATCCATTCACGAAACAGGTAATCCTTAAAAGCTAACAACCACACATATAAAATAACAAAAAAGCGTTTCACGATAATAATATGAGCTTTCTAATATTCAAAAAAATAAGCCGTCTTCATAAATGCATACAAAATAAAAATTCGCAATAAAAGTGAGTTAACTGTTAATTCAACATTTCAAAAAACATGATCAAAAATAATGGCTCCGACATTTAAATCTCTCTGTTTATTCTCGCCAGCAATCTATTCGAATTTTTTAAAAAATATAGTTTGAAAGAAGATTTTGTTTTCAATATGCTTATATTATTTTTAAGTATCAAGATTTCCACAAATACATTTCTGCTGAATTGATAATTTGAAACTCTATTGAAATATTTTAAGGCTTCTATTTTATTTGTCAAAGTTTGTATGCCAAATGGTTTTGCAATCTGGCTTACTCCGCCCCGATGCTTTCTATAAACGCTCATGGACTCACGCATTCGAAAGAGCAAACCGCTTAAAGATAGCAACTGCACCATCAAATGATCTCCTGCAAATGGTATTACCTGTAGGTTTGCATAAGGTAATAAGTTATCTTTTCTGAAAACGATTGAAGCTGTTGCGCAAAAATGCCGGTTTCTTAAAGTAAATTTTGTGGAAAAAATTTGTTGTTGCATGGCTGGAAGATAAAACTGCTTGCTCGTGTTGTTTAAATTGAGAACCAAAGCATCGTGACAAACCATGGAGTAATTCGTATTAGCTTCAAGAAAATCCACCTGTTTTTGCAATTTAGAAGAATCTGTCCAATAATCGTCTCCCTCACATAGGGCTATATATTTGCCCTTACTTTTTTTTAGCGCGTCTATAAAATTCCCGGTCTTTCCGATATTCCTATCCCTAATAATATAATTGATTCGTTTTCCCGAATTTTCCGTCAGTATTTTTTGAACGACTTTGTCCGTGTTGTCGTAGGATGCATCATTGGCTATTAATAATTCAATTTCAAAATCACATACCTGCATTAAAACACTGCGAATGGCCTCCTCTATAAAATCTTCATGATTGTAAGTAATCATTATAACGCTGACGACAATGGTCGTTGCCTTTTCTGTCAAAGATGATTTTTTTACACCTTGTGTACTATTCAATCCCATGCTATCATGGCCTGTAATGTTCAGATGCGTTTACTTTTAAAAAAAATGGCCGTAAGAAGAAAATCAATTTATTGAAAAGTTCTCTGTGGCGAAAAAATAACAATCCCGAACCTAATAAAACAGCTACGATTAATTTTATTATTATGGCGATAAAAAGAGAAATTGAAACTTGCGTTTTCAAAAAATAATTCAAAGAAAAAGATATCGCAATAAATGTAAACATGGAGAGGATAATGGAAAATAATGCTTTGAAATTTACAGTTTTATAAAAATTGATATCACATTTTCTAGATACCCATATAGATCCAGCTGCTAATAAAAACGCATTTAAAAATGTCACAATAGATAAACCAAACCACCCTAAAGGGGGAATAATTAAATAAGACAACAGACCCGAAATAATTTGTCCACCAATCCAAAAACGATATAGATATTTACCTTTGTCTAAACTCACGGCTACTCTCCGATAGATGCTTCCGATAGCGCTCAAAGTAAACCCAACAAAATTGATGATTAGCATCCAATACCCTATGTGCAAAAAATAATCACTCATTATCTTCGACTTCCATAAAACATTTATAATTTCTTGTCCTAATAATATTACTAAGCCTGTGAGGGACAAACCTAAAAGGGAGGAATACAGAATCGGGTCCTGCATTTTTTTCTCCAAATCCTTTTCACCGGTAGAGACAGATCCTGAAAAATGGGAGAAGAACACAGTAGAAAGAGGCGCTACTAAAATACCACTTGCTTTCGAACTTATTTGCTGAACATATTTGAAAATTGCGTAAGTGCCCTGTGGAAGCAACGTGGCTACCGCCGTAAATATCATACTAAATATTTGGGTCGCGCCTACATAACCAGATGTTGTAAACATGAGCCTAAAAAACGATTTTGTATCAAACGTTTTTTCATACCAGATCATTGAATATTTAATTCCCACTTTTTTGACGAAAATGATTGTGATCATAAATTCAATAACTTTTCCCACAAATAATGTGATCACAAGAATCCAAACACCAAAAGTTTGGTAAAATAAAATGAGCAGTATTAAAGAAATGATGCTATTTAGAATAGCTGCCAATTCCACTCTTCCAAAAATTTTTTCCGCATTCAATGTAACATCTATAAACGAATTAATGAATTGCAACTCCAGAAAAATCAGGAAAACTCTAAACATTTTTACACAGAGTTCAATATCGGCTTCCGAAAAACCGGGGGCCATCAAAGCCACAATGAAGGGAGAAAGAAAATAGAAAATTATTAATAATATGGAAAAGAAAACTGCAAACCGGTTAATTAAAACTGAAAATGCCCTATGGGCCGCGGGCTTCCCATGATTGGTACGAATGGATAAATAGACCGGCAAAAAGAATTCGCATAGCTGACCGCTTTGGGTCAGAGAAATAACCATATAGCTTACTGTCGTCGCTACAAAAAATACTTCGACCCCACGCGAAGTTCCAAAAAAACGAACCTGCAAAATAGAATAGGCAAGGCCAAATACAGCATAAATAATTCTTAACCCCGAAAGGCCTAATATTTTTTTAAAATACATTTACTATTCTCTGGTTATGGCAGATTTCCTGAGTCATTAACTTTCAAAAAAACACAGCTATTTAAAATCTCCCTTTGCTAATAAGAACAAAGCAAACTATGAATTAATTCCCGATCACACTTTGCTCTTCGCAATATGGGTTCAAATAAAATGCTACCAGACTGATGAGTTTCCAAAATCTTTTTCAGAACTTGTATTTTGCTTTGACGGTAATCTCTGTTTTCCAATAAATCCGGCAAGACCAAAAGATCACTTAGGGAATTTGATTGATATAATAATACGCGCTTGTCTCTCCATGATTCGATGTAGCCCATATTTGCATCCCGTTTTCGGGAAGATCTAAATTCGGGTATCATTAATGCCGGGATGCCTAAGGCTATAGCATTTATTGCGATATGGTATGTATCTGTAATAATTAATGAACATTTTGCCATGCCTTTTAAAATGTCGCCAGAAACAAAAAAGGAATCATCATACACTGCTCTGGCAACGCGAAAAATTTTAAAATATTTATCCATTGCATCAGAAAACAATCCCATAGAGAAATAAGCCCATGGAATTCGGACCAATTTTTTATTGAATTTTTTCTGAATTTCCTTTATGAATTTGGTAACGTGATATTTTGGATAAGCATTGGAACTCCTTCCAAAATAGTAACCAATTTGACCTTCAAATACATTAATAAACTCTTTATCCCCAATTGGTAAGGATAGAAGTTCTTCTTTAGTGGACAGGAGTGCAGCATCAACGCCCTGAAATGACGTTGAAAAATCGTTTCTTATCTCTGAACAAAAATTAGCCGAATATGGATCTCTGAATTTAATAAAGCTGCTCTTTCGTATTAACCATTTTAAATTATCGAAATAATCCGAATCCAAAAAATCATAAAAGCGATTTTGGAAAAGTGTTGTTCCATATGAAAAAATTTCAAATGATTCTTTTTGCTTTTCAAAAAAATCTCTAAGTAGAAACCTGTTCTCCATGGTTCTTTTTAGTTCAAGGTCACTCTTTGGAGTTTCTTTAAGAATATTTTTTTTTAATCTATACGCAGATTGAATCTGATAATCAAACCCCCATTGAAAATCTCCCCAATAGAAAACACCATCGCCCGGAGATAAATTTTCAAACTGCGTCAGGCCATAAATATGTTTAATTGGAAAGTTATCCCTTTCTTTCAATTTCAATATTTTGATATCATTATTGTAGGCTGGCCAAGGCGCAGTTAAAATAAATCTATCAGCCTTATCTATTTCTTTTAAAATATTGAAAATTGCAAAGTCAACTGTTTGCATACCTAAATTTGCCCCGCTTCCCACCCCGGACGGAGCGCAGCTAAAATATATCTTCTTATTCATTTACCAGAAATTCGCCTTTCGTAATAATGGCGTTAATTATAATACTGATGAATTCTTCATTAAATAAATCATCAACCTTATCTATTTTAAAACTTAATGTTTGCAGTGTTTTTTCTTCATTCAAGACAAAGAAAGGAATCTGGTACCGCTCAAATAAAAGGTAGGCATAACGCTCAGCCAACACCATTAAATTTTTCCTGCCCACATCTTTCCTGGTAAAATTATCAAGAAAATCAAAGTACGATGCTTTTGATTCTATATCTATTGTAAATCCTCGTCCTCTGAAATGCGTTTTAGATACTACTATAGAAGGAATACCCAATAAGGGAAGTTCCATACCAGCAGTAGTTGTATGCACTATTCCAAGATCAGTTACTTTATAAATGGACCAGGAATTCACTTTTTCATCCGGTTTTATCAAGCGTACATTTACCGGCAGTTCAGAAAACCTGTTGCTGATCAATTCTGCAAAGGGCTGATTAGTTCCGATCACCACTTCTGCGGGGTGTATTTTTACAATTAACTGCTTCTCCGGATGGCAGGCAAACCAATCTATTGTCTCAAATACCCATTCTATTGGATTAATAAAAGCTATTTCCCGCTGTGCACTTGCAGCATCCCAGAGTACATTCGTAAATAATGTATAAGTGAGCTTGTCGGAATTGAGATTAAATCGCTGAAGAGTTTTTTCTTTATCCTCCATATCACCAAAATTATAAACCATTACATCGCCGCTATGTGAAACCCTGGTTTCTAAATAGCGCTGTATTTTCTGATGCTGCTCGTCATTCAATGGAATATCCTTTACTCTTTCCCATTCTTCTGATACATCCCACCAATCGCTGGTCATATTCCAATTGAATTTTTGGGTGCGGGCCTTTTTACCTCTTCCATAGGTAACGATCGGAATTCCTGCTCGATTAATAATCTCAAATGCAGGACCCCACGTCGGATAGATACCATGACTCATAATAACCCTGTCAGGATTCTGACTCACCAGGTAGTCACCAACGAGTGCTGACAATCGTGCTGTCTCTCTTAATAAATGTTCTTTTTCTTTCAGCTTTGGTAATTTATCGCTAAGAATTCCAACTTTATAATGCTTTAATAAGCCGGCTTCTATTATAGAATTGAAATCATTAATATTTCTTTGTTCACTGATGTTTATGATTTCAGAAACGCCTAAAACCTTAAAGCCGCAGGCGTTTATATATTTTTTGCCAAAATTATAAGACCTCGCACTTAACTCCTCC
>Ga0164241_10006719_pt1 | contig 10430 bp, 11 predicted proteins | sample OricomyardsoilBY_FD_108780 | JGI IMG/M metagenome (GOLD analysis project Ga0164241, IMG submission 108780) | Backyard soil microbial communities from Emeryville, California, USA - Original compost - Back yard soil (BY) | ecosystem: Environmental > Terrestrial > Soil > Unclassified | place: USA... | reverse complement strand
GACCGCGGCCGGGCCGATCAGCTTCGAGAGGTCGAGCTTCTCGGCGCTGGCTTTGCCCAATGGCCCCGCGTCGGCCAGTCCTGAGCCGGGTGGCGGGATGTAGTGGGAGGGCGCGTCGACGTGGGTGCCGGCGTGCTCGTCGAGGATGAAGAAGTGGGTGACGTAGGGACCGAGCGAGCAGCTGCAGGCCCCGGTCGGCAGCTCGCCCTCCTCGAACCAGCTCCAGTTCTTGTGGGCGAAGGGCATGTGCTCCGGCCAGGTCGCCGGCAGGTGCTCGGAGAGGGTGACCGAGAGGTCGACGATCCTGTCTGGCTCCGCATTGATCAAGAAGTCCAGAGTATTACTACGATCGGGGCGAAGCTACTACAGGCGTTCCTCGAGCCGCTCGGCGAGCCTGTTCATGCCGCGCTCGCGGGCGGCACTGGCGGCGCCGGCCCAGTCGGTCTCCCGGTCAGCCGGTGGGTCGACGCCGGCGTCGCGCAGGGTGGCGATGTCCTTGAAGGCGCGCAGGTCGTCGGCGGCTTCCAGCAGGGAGCTGCGCAGAGCGGGGCGGCGCTCGCGGATCGCGTTCTCCAGCACTCCCTCGAGTGAGCCATGGCGGCGCAGCAGCTCGGCCGCCGTCTTGGGGCCGACCCCCTTGGCGCCGGGCAGGCCGTCGGAGGGGTCGCCGCGCAGGGCGATGAAGTCGGGGACCAGCTCGGGCGGGATCCCGTAGCGCTCCTCGACCTCCCCGGGTCCAACCGCTTCGGCGCCTTTGCCTTTGCCGCCGGTCTTCACGTAGAGCACCGTGACCCGCTCGGCGGCGCACTGGTACATGTCGCGGTCTCCGGTCATCAGCAGCGCCGTGCCGCCCGCCTTCGCCTCGCGGCTGGCGTAGGTGCCGAGCAGGTCGTCGGCCTCGAGCGAGTCGCTCGTCGCGACCGTCCAGCCGAAGGCGGCGAAGAAGTCGCGGCTGGCGGCGAACTGGGGCGAGAGGTCGTCGGGCATCGCCGCCTCGCGCTCGGCGTGGTAGGCCGGGTAGAGCTCGGTGCGGTAGGAGGCGGCATCGGGCCCGAAGCAGAGGACGACGGCGCGCGGTTGATGGATTTCGATCTCGCGCACGACCAGGTTGGCGGTGCCGAGCAGGGCGTTGACCGGCCTGCCGTCGGGCCCCTTGATCGAGTCCGGCAGCGCGTAGAAGGCGCGGAAGAGCATCGAGGGCGTGTCGACGGCAAGCAGTGGCGCGGGCACCCCCGCAGCCTACGGGGCCGACGGGCCTCAAACGTGACATATGGACACGTTTGAGGCCCGTCGGCCGGGGGTGGGGTACGGTCCGAGATCTATGGCGGACCGGGAGGGACCCCGCATCGTGCCTGGCAGCCGTAGTCAGCTCGGCTGGCTCAATGCCGGGATCGCGCGGATAGCTGGCCTGGCGACCCGCGGCCAGCCCCCCAACATCTTCACCACCCTGGGGCGCCATCGCGGCCTCTTTCGCCGCTGGCTTTGGTTCGCCGGGGCGCTGATGCCGGGTGGCAAGCTGCCCCGCGAGGAGACCGAGCTGGTCATCCTGCGCGTCGCCCACAACACGGGCAGCGAGTACGAGTGGAGCCAGCACGAGCGGATGGCCAGGCGCGTGGGGCTCAGCGAAGAGGAGATCTCGCGGGTGCGGGCTGGGGCTGACGCACCGGGCTGGTCGGAGCGCCGGGCGCTGCTGCTCCGCGCCGCCGACGAGATGCACGAGCGGCGCCAGATCAGCGCCGAGCTCTGGGCGCAGCTGAGCGGCCATCTCGACGAGGTACTGCTGATCGAGCTCTGCATGCTGATCGGCCACTACGAGATGCTGGCGATGACTCTCAACACGATCGAAGTCGAGCCCGAGCTGCCGGCGCGCCTGTGAAGGTCGGAATCGAGAACCTGGCGGGGAAGCGCTGCCTGCTCACCGGCGCGGCCAGCGGTATCGGCCGGGCCACCGCAATCGCCGCCGCGGCCCAGGGCGCCGAGCTCTTCCTCACCGACCGCGACGGCGAGGGGCTCGAGCGGGTCGTCACCGAGATCCGCGGCGCGGCGGGCACGGTCTCCCACTTCGCGACCGCCGACGTCGCCGACCACGAGGCGGTGGTCGCCCTCGCCGCCGAAGTCCACGCGGTCGCCCCCAGCATGGACGTCGTCATGAACATCGCCGGGATCTCGACCTGGGGCAAAATCGAGCAGCTCGAGCATCACCACTGGCAGCGCACGATCGACATCGACCTGATCGGGCCGATCAGCGTCCTCGAGTGTTTCGTGCCGCCGATGATCGAGGCCGGACGGGGCGGGCACGTCGTCAACGTGTCCTCCGTCGCGGGGCTCTTCGGGTTGCCTTGGCACGCGCCGTACAGCGCCGCGAAGTTCGGCCTGCGCGGCGTCTCCGAGGTGCTGCGCTTCGACCTGCGCAAGCACGGCATCGGCGTCAGCCTGGTTTGCCCCGGCGCCGTCAAGACGCCGCTGGTCGGCACCGTGGAGATCGTCGGAGTCGACCCCGAGAACCGCAAGATCAGCAAGCTCAAAGAGCGCTTCGAGAAGCGCGCCGTCTCCCCGGAGCGGGTGGCCGAGCAGATCCTCAAGGCGATCGAACGCAACCGCTACATGGTCTTCACCTCCGCCGATGGCCGCATCCTGCACTGGGTCCAGCGCAAGTTCTCGCCTCCCTACGAGCTGATCATGCGGGTGATGAACCGTGAACTCGATCGGGCGGCGAGATAGCGGGACTCGGCCGTCCTCTAGGTTTGTCGCCGTGTCCGAGGCGGCCCTTCACATCAAGGATCTGGTCAAGCGCTACCCAACCGGGGTGGAGGCGCTGCGCGGCGTCTCGCTGGAGATCAAGGCGGGCGAGTTCTTCGCCTTGCTGGGTCCCAACGGCGCCGGCAAGTCGACGCTGATCCACTGCACGACCGGCCTAGCGCAGCCGACCTCGGGGGCGATCGAGGTCTTCGGGCACGACGCGATCAAGGACTACGGCAAGGCGCGGCAGGCGGTCGGGCTCGCTCCGCAGGAGCTCAACATCGACTGGTTCCTCACCGTCGAGGAGACGCTCGACTACCACGCCGGCTACTTCGGCATGCCCAAGCGCGAACGGCGTGAGCGCACCAAGGAGCTGCTCGACACCTTCTCGCTGACCGAGAAGAGCGACGAACGCACCCGCACCCTGTCCGGCGGAATGAAGCGGCGGCTGATCCTGGCCCGGGCGATGATGCACCGGCCATGTCTGCTGATCCTCGACGAGCCCACCGCCGGCGTCGACGTCGAGCTGCGCCTCGAGCTCTGGCACTACATGCAGCGAATCAACCAGGAGGGGACGACGATCCTGCTCACCACGCATTACCTGGAGGAGGCCGAGCAGCTCTGCGACCGCATCGCCTTCATCAACGACGGCCAGATCGTCGGCGAGGGGACGAGCGAGGAGCTGTCGACGCGCTACGGGGTCGCCAACCTCGAGGACGCCTACCTCGCCTTGGTCGGCCGCAACGAGCTCTCGCGCTCGAAGATCGAGGCGGTCCAGTGAGCGCCCAAATCGTCACGGTGACTTCCGGGTGTTCGAATCCGTGGCGATTTGGGCGCGAGGCCTTGCAGTGAGCGCCGCCCAGATCCGCTTCGCGACGCTCTGGCGGCGCGAGGTCAACCGTTTCATGAAGATCAAGAAGCAGACGCTGGGCGCGCCGCTGCTGGAAACCTTCCTCTACATCTCGGTCTTCGGCGCCGCGCTCGGCACGCGGATCAAGCAGCTGCACGGGATCGACTACGTCGTCTTCGTCATCCCCGGCCTGATCATGATGTCCTTCTCGATCAACGCCTTCTCCAACAACTCCTCGTCGATCCTCCAGCAGAAGTTCCAGGGGGCGATCCAGGACCAGCTCTCCTCGCCGGCCTCGCCGCTGGAGCTGCTGCTCGCCTTCACCTTCGGCGGCTTCATGCGCGGCCTGATCGTGGCGGGCCTGACCTTCATCGTCGCCTCGCTGCTCGTCGACCTGCCCGTCGACCACATCCTCGTCCTGGTCCCGTCGCTGTTCCTGGTCGGCTTCTTCTTCTCGCAGCTCGGCGTGCTGACGGGGGTGCGCGCCGAGCAGTTCGACGACGTCGCCTTCGTGCAGACCTTCGTGCTGACGCCGCTGATCTTCCTCGGCGGCGTCTTCTACTCTGCGACGCTGCTGCCGCAGCCCTTCGAGACCCTCACCCACTTCAACCCGATCTACTACATGATCAACCTGATCCGCTACGGCTTCGTCGGCTTCAGCGAAGTCAGCATCGCCCTCTCGCTACTCGCCCTGACCGCCGCGACGGCCGCGCTCTTCGCCATCAACCTGCGCCTCTTCTCGAAGGGCTACCGCCTGCGCGCCTAGCTGCGAGGCCGGCTGCCTGGTTGCCACGATGCTCCGCGGGGTAGAGATGAGCATCAACGACCCGGCTTTTCGTCATGAGATCTTTCTCTACGGCGACGACGAGGAGTTCCTCGCCGGCGCCGTTTCGCTTGTGCGCGACGGGCTCGAGGTGGGGGAGCCCAGCCTGGTCGCCGTCACCCGCGGCAAGACGGAGTTGCTGCGCGGCGAGCTTGGCGACGATGCGGTGCAGGTCGAGTTCCTCGAGATCGAGGCGGTCGGCTGCAACCCCGCCCGCATCATCCCCGCCTGGCGCGACTTCCTCGATCGCACGGCTGTCGCCGGCACGCCGGCGCGCGGCATCGGGGAACCGGTTTGGCCGGGACGTGACGAGGCCGAGCTGGACGAGTGCCACCGGCACGAGTCGCTGCTGAACCTGGCCTTTGCGGGCGAGCGGGAATGGACCCTGCTCTGCCCCTACGACAGCAATGCGCTCGATGACGACGTCCTCGAGTCAGCTCGCGAATGCCACCCCCACGTCCTCGCCGGCGGCGTGCGAGCAAGCGGCTCGACCTGGTCGGGCTCGGCGAGCGGCTACTCGCCCTTCAGGGGGTCCTTGCCGGTCGCTCCCGGCGATTCGGTAGCGCTTGCGTTCGGCCGCGAAGACCTGGCTGCGGTCAGGGAGCTGATCGGCGGCGAGGCCGCTCTCGTCCCCTTGCGGGGCGATCGCCGCCTCGACGTGGTCGTTGCCGTCAACGAGCTCGCCACCAACAGCGTTCTGCATGGCGGTGGCAACGGCACGTTGCGCGTTTGGCGCGAAGGAGGCGCCCTGGTCGCCGAGATTCACGACCGGGGGCGAATCGAGGAGCCGCTGGCCGGTCGTCTGGCGCCGACGCTGGCGCAAGAGTGCGGTCGCGGCCTCTGGATGGTCAACCAGCTCTGTGACCTGGTTCAGATCCGCTCCGGACCCGAGGGCACCGCGGTGCGGCTGCGCATGAACCCCGACTGGACTTAAGCCTCGGCGAGGGGGAGCCGCTCGGCCAGGCCGGTCAGCTCGAGCACCCGGGTGACCTCGGGCGCCGGGCTGGGGAGGAAGCTGATCCTCGTCTCGTTCTCGTTGTGGTTGAGGGCGGAGACCAGCAAGGCGATCCCGGTCGAGTCGATGAACTCCAGCTCGCGCATGTCGACGACGATGGGCGTGCCGTCGTCGCCCAGAGAGTCCTCCAGCGCGGTTTCGGCCGTGCTTGCGTTGGCAAGGTCGAGCTCGCCGCAGAGTGCGACGACACGGCTGCCGCCGTTCCTGGTGGTCCGCACGACGAGCGTCCCGTCGGAGATTTCGTGCTGCTCACTGGACATCTGGATCTGAATGCCTCCCTGGGGCACAGAACTTGTCCACTCAGCCTACGGTAGTTGCGATTGCCGCGTGCATGGTCGGGGTAGTGAAAGTGCACCTGCAAGCTAGCTGAGGAGTGGACGCGAAAATGGAGACGAGCACGAGCCCCAGCAAGGGGATCTTCGACGGCGCCAACGCCGACATGCGCCAGGGCGTCATCGAGCTCCTGACCAAGGCTTACTGGATGGAGATCGAGACGGTTACGAGCTATCTGGCTGCCTCCGTCAACCTCGACGGCGTGCGCGCGCAGGAGATCAAGGAGTCGCTCGAGAAGGACGTCGAGGAGGAGCTTGGTCACGCCCACCAGTTCGCCAGCCGGATCAAGGAGCTCTATGGCGTCGTGCCCGGCTCGGAAGGATTCGTCCCCGAGCAGAGCTACCTGCAGCCTTCCGAGGAGCAGACCGACGTGGTCCACGTGATCCGTGGCGTGATCAAGGCCGAGACCGGCGCGATCGAGCACTACACGAGGATCATCGAGGTGACCGACCAGGTCGACCCGGTGACGCAGGACATGACGATCGCGATTCTCCGCGACGAGCAGGGCCACCGCCGCCTCTTCGAGGGGTTCCTGCGCGAGTACGAGCTCGAGGGTCTCGCTTAGGGCGGCCTCTACCAGGCGTCGACGAAGCGGCGGCCGCTGTCCGCCGGGGGCGCGGCCGCGGCGAGGGTGGAGGCGATCGCGGCGCGAGTCCCGGCCGGGTCGATCACGTCGTCGATCTCGAAGAGGGCGGCGGCGTTGAGAGCCTTGGCGTTCTCTTCGGCGGCGGCGGTGAGGTCGCGGACGCGGCGCTCGCGCTCCGCCTCGTCCTCGATCGCCTCCAGCTCCTTGCGCAGGGCGAGCTTGACCGCGCCCTCCAGGCCCATCGGCCCGAGGTGCGCTGCGGGCCAGGCGACGGTGAGCAGCGGCTCGTGCATGCTGCCGCCGGTCATCGCCTGCGCGCCGAGCCCGTAGCCGCGGCGCAGGATCACCGCGATCAACGGCACGCGCAGCGCCGCGCCCGCGATCAGCAGGCGCGAGGCGTGCCGCACCAGACCGGTCGCCTCGGCCTCGGGGCCGACCATCATCCCCGGCGTGTCGACCAACGAGACGACCGGCAGCCCGAAAGCGTCACAGAGCTGCAGGAACCGCGCCGCCTTGTCGGCGGCGTCGCTGGTGATCGCCCCGGCCATGTGGCGGGTGTCGTTGGCGATCACGCCGAGCGGGCGGCCCTCGATGCGGATCAACGCGGTGACCATCTCCGGCGCGAAGCGCTCGCGCAGGAAGGTCGCCGAGCCCTCGTCGGCCAGTGTCTCGACGATCGGCTCGACCGCGTAGGCGCGGCGCTGGCGCTCGGGAACCGCGTCGCGCAGAGCGGCCTGGTCGGGTTCGGGGCCCGGGGGAGTGGGTCCCTGGAAGTAGCCCAGCAGGCGCTTGGTCGCCGCGACCGCAGCCTGCTCGTCGGCGACGACCAGGTCGACCACCCCGTTGCCCGCCTGCATCGCGATCGGGCCGACCTCGTCGGGATCGACCTTGCCGAGGCCGCCACCCTCGATCATCGCCGGGCCGCCCATCCCGAGTGAGACGTTCTCCGTCGCCACGATCAGGTCTGAGCAGCCGGCGATCACGGCGTTGCCGGCGAAGCAGCGACCGGCGACGACGGCGATCCGCGGCACCAGGCCGGAGAGGCGCGCCCAGAGGGCGAAGGCGCGGGTGTCGAGCGCCGAGACGACCGGGTAGTCGGTGTCGCCGGGGCGACCGCCGCCGCCCTCGGCGAAGAACACGGTGGGCAGCCGCATGCGCTCGATCAGCTCGAAGAGGCGGTCCTTCTTGCGGTGGCCGAGGGCGCCCTGGGTGCCGGCGAGGACGGTGTAGTCGTAGGAGAGCACGGCGCAGGCGCTGCGCTCGCCGAAGAGGTCGCCGTTGATGCGCGCGGTACCCGCCACCAGGCCGTCGGCGGGTGTTCGCGCGATCAGCTCGTCGACCTCGCGCCGCCTTCGCTGCGCGGCGATCGCGAAACGGCCGTACTCGACGAAGGAGCCGGCGTCGACGAGGTCGGCGATGTTCTCGCGGGCCGTGCGGCCACCGCCGGCGTGGCGGCGCTCGACCGCGTCGCCGCGAGCCTCGTCTTCGGTGAGCGCCCGTCGCGCGAGCAGCTCGGCGAGGTCTTCGCGGCCACCGGTCGGCTTCCCATCGGGCACGGGCGGCATGTTCCCAGACGACATCCTGAGGCCCGTTGCGACTCTCGGCGAGCTTGAAGGCTTGCCGTCGGCAATATAGGTTTCTTCGTCCATTCGTCCAGGCGCGTGCTGCGGAGACAGTCGCGCCGAAAGGAGTTCCTCTTGAAGCAGCGACTTTCACGTGCGATGTCCGCGAGGACGACGATTGCCGTCGCCCTGGGCCTGACGGCTTGCCTCGCGCTCATGCCCGCAGCGGCCGCGGCCGACGACCTCGGCGCCGCCAACACCGTCTACATGAAGGACGGCAAGGGTGGCCTCCGCTTCGTCGCCCCGACGACGATCATCGCCGGCGAAGACCTGGCCGTGCTCAACCAGACCAACCCGAAACAGGTCGGCCCGCACACCTTCTCGCTGGTCACCAAAGGCTCGCTGCCGAAGACTCCGAAGGCGCGTCAGGTCTGCTTCACGCCCAAACACATCTGCATGGCGATCGCCAAGTGGCACGGCGTCAAAGGCAACGGGCCGGTGACCAAGAACCCGGTCAAAGCCGGCGTCGAAGGCTGGGACACGCTCGGCAGCATCACCAAGACGGGCGACTCCTGGTTCACCGGCGAAAAGGCCGCTGGTACCTCGATCGTCGAGCCGGTGACCGCGGTCCCGGGAACGACGCTCTACTTCCTCTGCGCCATCCATCCCTGGATGCAGGGCCACACCGAAGTGCTGGCGCCGGCCGGCAGCTAGCAGCACGGCTGGACCGCTTTCAGATTCGCCACGCCTGGGGCGCCGAGCTTTCCTCGGCGCCCTGGGCGGGGGCGCGCTCGCCACGGCGCTGCCGCTGGGTGTGCGCCCGGGCGCCCTGCTGCCGTCGGGGGCATCCTCGGCGCGGGCCGCTGCGCCCGAGCCCTTCCGGGCTTCCCTGCCGATCCCCGAGGTGCTGAGCGACTCTCACCTGACGATCCCGATCCGCGAGGCCGACGTCCAGGTGCTGCCCGGCGCCAAGACGAGGATGTGGACCTACGGCGGCAGCTTTCCGGGTCCGACGATCAGGCGGCCTGCCGGCCACCGCACCGCGGTCAGCTTCCAGCACGAACTGCCCAGGTCAGCCGGCGAGCTGACCGTCCATCTGCACGGCGGCCACAATCGCAGCAAGTTCGACGGCCAGCCCGGCGGGCTGACTCCCTCGCACGCACGGTCCTTCTACTGCGACATCCCGCGTGGGCTATCGGCGAGGCAGTCGGGCAACGACCTGCTGCTCAGTCCGGGTGGAAAGCGCACCTACGTCTACGACCTGACCGAGGACGGCCGGCCTGAACGGGCCGCCTTCCAGTGGTATCACGATCACCGCCTCGACCACACGGCGCGCAACGTCTGGCGCGGCCTGGCGGGAATGTGGATCGTCGACGACGAGTTCGAGGCGAGCCTGCCGCTGCCGGACGGCGAGCGCGACCTGCCGTTGATGATCGCCGACCGCAGCTTCGACCGCCACAACCAGCTCATCGACCCGTTCACGAACCGCCAGCCGCCGGCCGACGGCATCGACGGTCACCACGTCCTCGTCAACGGGGTCTACATGCCGTATCGCCGAGTCAGCGCCCAGCGTTACCGCCTGCGCATCCTCAACGTCTCGCAGTTCCGCGCCTACAACCTCCATCTCTCCAATCGTGCCCCGCTGATTCAGATCGGCGCCGACAGCGGCCTGATGCCGGAGCCGGTGCGGCGCCGCGAGGTGATGCTGGGGCCGGGGGAGAGGGCCGAGGTCGTCGTCGACTTCGCCGCCTCGGCGGGGGAGGCGGTCGAGCTGCGCAGCGGGCCGCGCCATGGAGAGAGGGATCCGCTCGGCGCTCGTTGCTACGCCGGCGCGATCATGCAGTTCCGCGTCGACTCGAGGCGACTTCCCGACAAGACCCGCGTGCCGCGCAAGCTGCGTTCGCTGCCGGGCTGGACCAGGCACGCCCCGGCGACGCCGGATCGCAGCTGGGAGATCTCGATCGGCGGCTTCTTCAAGACGACCTGGCTGATCAACGGGCGCACCTTCAACCCCGCTCGCGCCGACGCCCACCCGAAGCTGGGCTCGACCGAGACCTGGGAGATCGTCAACAGCACCAACGTCGCTCACGTCATGCACATGCACCACACCGACTGGTACCTGCTCTCCCGCAACGGCAAGCCGCCGCCGCCCTGGGAAGACTGCCTCAAGGAGAGCTTCTTCGTCTATCCCCGCGAACGCATCCTCGTCGCCGGCCACTTCGTCGACTACACCGGCAAGTTCGTCATCCACTGCCACATGCTCGACCACGAGGACCACGGCCTGATGGCCCAGTTCGAGGTCGTGCCCTAGGCAACAACGAGACCGGGCCCGCCAGGGCCCGGTCCTCCGTGCGATGCGCGGCGTTGCCGCTCAGGTGCCGCGAACGTGCGGCGTGTGATCGCCGATGTGGAGGCTGTCGAGCAGCCTCGGGATGTAGAGGAGGCCGCAGACGCCGACCAGGACGTAGACGATGTCGGTGAGCGTGCCGCTCCCGAAGACGTCCGAGATCACGTTCGTGTCG
>Ga0164241_10006717_pt1 | contig 10432 bp, 9 predicted proteins | sample OricomyardsoilBY_FD_108780 | JGI IMG/M metagenome (GOLD analysis project Ga0164241, IMG submission 108780) | Backyard soil microbial communities from Emeryville, California, USA - Original compost - Back yard soil (BY) | ecosystem: Environmental > Terrestrial > Soil > Unclassified | place: USA... | reverse complement strand
GTATTTCATTTTTATTTTCAGGAACACCCGACTGAGACCCTTAAAATAGACCTGATTAACAACGAGCTTGCTGTTGATATATCAATAAACCGCGGAGATGGCTACGAGCAAGAAGACGGAGTGAAGAAAGTTTACTGGCAGAATGGCCTGCCCTACGGCAAAAACCTGCTTACAGGTAAGATGGTGCGTTTTGTAAGCCTGCATTACCAGGGCCTTGCAAAAAACTTAATGCGCGAGCATTATAAAGCAGGCGGTTATTCGTTGCAACGTTTTTTAGAGCCGTACGAGTTAAGGGTAAAAATTAAAAGTATAAAACAGGCTGTAAAAAGCGTGTTTAAAAAGTAGTTATCACTAATTACCAACCAGTTTTTTTAATGGCGAATTGCTGATGCCCAATACCATACCGAAGGTTATGCTATAGGTTAACATTAAAGTTATCAATTTAAATAACAGGTATTGAGGCACCGTAAATTCATAAACATTTATGTTGAAGTGGATAAATATTTCGGGCAGTAAAAACACCAGCACCAGGTAATGTATAAGGTAAATACCAAAGGTGGTTTGCCTTGGCTTAAGATAGTCTACGGCGCGAAAGCTTCTTATTTTAAATAACAAGATAAAACAGACCAACGAGAATAGGATATTGCTGATGCGCAAGGTATTTACCGGGTCGACGCTTTTGCCGTTAAGCACATCAATTTCATAAATAGAAAGGCCAAAGGTTAAGGCCGACAATATTAGTAAAAGCGGGTATGATAAGCGCGCTGTAAACTTTTCAATAGCGTCCATGTGCTTCCGCATTTGCGCACCAAGCCATAAAAAGAAAACGAATCCTAATATGGCTGTGGTATGTTTAGGCGATACCCATTCTGAATGAATGTTAACCGCGTAAAACAGCGTAAATAAGCCCAGTGTCAAACCCAATAACCAAGAGTACAAATATTTACGAAAAATAAGCAATATGCTTATGCTCACTAAAAAGTTAATTATAAACCAGTAATTACTGTACAGGTAAATGATCTTTATATTGTTGAGTATATTAGTAAGGTTGAACTCGCCATTGTGATAAATTCGGTCCTTTATGCGCAGGGTAATTATCATAGCTACCACATAGATAACCGTCCAAAATAACCATGGCCCGAAAGTGGTTGACACGCGTCGTTTTAAGTACTGCGCCGGCGTGTAGTCGGTAAACTTTTCGCTTATTAAAAACCCTGCCAGTAAAAAAAATGAAATCGTGCCAAACTTGGCTATCTGTGTCAGCGTAATATAAGTCCAATATTTGGGGGTACCGTAAGCAAAAGTATAACCACCGGCACCAATACTGTGCTCTGCCACAATGGCAATCATAGCAAGGCAGCGTATGGCGTCAATAAAATCGTAATTTTTCTTAGCCGGAGCCTCGTTGATCAGATTATGCATAGATGTGCAACAAATATAGGGGATATTTGTGCATGTAACCCAAGAGTTTAGTTAAAACAGACTTATACGTCTGTATCACAAACGATAAAAACCTTATCCAGTTCTTTATAAACAACCCCTGTACTAAAGCCACTATCAAAGGCCCGGACAGCCATAAGACTTTGCTCTTTATAAACTTCAGGGTTATTAAGCAGCAAAATAATATTCTGAGCAAATTGCTTTGCGTCGTCGGCAACAAGGCAACCATTCAGGGCTTTGTTGGGCATACCATCAACACCACGGGTGGTACACACAACCGGCAGGCCATGTGCAAGGGCTTCAACTACCTTTACCTTTACGCCTGTACCCGTCAGCATCGGGCAAAGCCCTATTTTGGATTGTGCGTACAAACCGTCAAGGTCATCTGCAAAAACTATCTGGTTTGTTTCTTTTCTGTCGCCCAAAACTTTATTGATGCCGCCTACCATGCATATCCTGGTGTTGTTTGGCAGCAAGGGGTAAACCTTATCAAAAAACCAGCGGGCCGATCTTTCATTATGCACGTTATTACTGGCAACATACATCAGGTCATATACTTTTTCGGTAGACTTGTATTGCTCCGCTTTGGGTTCCATCATTAACGGTACCAGGCGCACATTAGTTTTGCAGAACTGCCCGAATACGTATTGCTCTTCGCCGGAGATGGCCCAAACCTCGTTAAAGCGGTCAAGGCGTTTTATTTCATCCTGAAAGGTTATACCCAGGTTAAAGCTTTTACGGTATTTAAATTGCGCGGTTATAAAATCGTGTGTGTCAATATACGTTTCAGCTCCTTTTAACAATGCTTTGTTTGATACCAGCTCGGCGTAGTAAACGTAACTGATAATGATATGATCGTATTTATTTTCTCTAAGCAGACCCTCAAACGCGCTTTTAAGCGTCAATGTCATGAATGTGGGGATGTCTGATCGCAGCGGAAAGGTGAACCAATAGTAAATAAGATCCCACAGTTTATATCTTAAAAAATAAAACAGCGGATTACTCTTGCCCGGCTTTCGTGGTAATAGATAAACGTTTTGCGCCAGCTTGCTATTTTTAACAAAGTCAATGGTTTCCTGCGTACCGCCTCTGTCTGCACTCTCATATTGTAAACTGGCAAAATCAACATGTATCTTGTGGTGTTTAAAATACTTAAGCAATTCTAAGGCACGCGTTTTATTACCCGCGTTTTGCTTAGCTACATCATCCGGAAAGAAGTACAGTACCTTTTTCATTTTACCAGTTTATAATTTCTGTACTCGCTAATGCGCCAGCCGGTAATATCCTCTATTTTTTGCAGCGCCCTGCGCCTGAATGTTGCTTTTTTATGCAGTTGATCAAGGTCTACCTCCAGCTTCCAGTTGGTAGCAGCTATGCGTTTTTGCATTACAGCCGGGTGCGTACCGTCGAAATGGATCAGCCTGTCAGCATTTTTATAGTCAAATTCGTAAGTTTCGGGCACGTGCTGCTCTATCCAGGCATCATCATGATAAAACTTATTAAAGCTGCGCAACTTATGCTTTAACCCTGATGGTGGCTTAACCCAGCCATAATGGTAGATATAAGCATCAATCAGTTTAACATTAAGCTTGCGGTTGTCATTCCACCTAAAACCCTGCGCATCGCGGTAGGAACGGATGCCTTTATCATTTCGCACTATCCTTATCTCACGGCGATACCACCTGCGCGAGTGCCCATAGTAATCATACGAACCGTAAAAGTGCAGATATTTAAAAAGAAGGCCCTCTATTTTGGCATCATGGAGATTGTCCTGCATTTCTTTCTTTATCAGATCATGATACTTTTCGTGAACACACTCATCCCCCTGAATATAAAAGGCCCAGTCGGCATCAGCAGCTATGGCGTCAAAAGCTTTATCGGTTTCCTGCGCAAATACAGTTCCGCCTTCGCGCAGGCTTTCATCCCACACGGTGTTGATGATCTTTATTTTAGGCGAGTTGATATTTTTTACCAGCTCGGCGGTCTCGTCGTCGCTATTGCCTAAGGCTATAATAAACTCATCGCAAAGTGGCAAAACCGAGGTAATTGCCTCAACAATCGGATAATCGTTTTTTACAGCATTGCGTATAAAAGTAAAGCCGGCAACCTTCATTTAAATTGTATGCGTTTTACGTTAAATAAAGTACTTATTTTGTGTACTTATTATTTAAACAGCAAGCACCAAATATACATTGTCTGTTATAAATAATTTGAATTATAGCTAGTGAAAGAAAATCCTCCGGTAATATCCATAGTCATTGTAACCTACAACGCTGCCTCAACCTTGCAGGCTTGCCTGGACACTATTTATCGGCAGAGATACCCGGCTATTGAAATTGTGGTAATTGATGGCGACAGCACTGATGGTACAGTTGAAATAATAAAACAAAACGCTACACGCCTGGCCCATTGGGTGAGCGAGAAAGACGCGGGCATTTACGATGCCATGAATAAGGGTGTGAAGGATACCACAGGCGACTGGGTTTATTTTTTGGGTGCCGATGATGTTTTATTTGATGGATTTAGCGACCTGTGTGCCGAACTAAAAGACCATAAACTGATTTATTACGGTCGGGTGATGACGCTTGGCGGCCCAACAATTCCGGCGGATGCTTATGCTTTTGCCAAATATGGGTTATGTCATCAGGCAATGATCTACCCTAAAGAGGTATTTAATGGTCGACAATTTAATACACGTTATAAAATATCTGCTGATTATGCTTTTAACATAGGCTTGTTTAATGCCGGCGAGTTCACGTTTGTATTCAAAGACCACCTTGTTGCTAATTTTAACCAGACAGGTGTATCGAGCACATCAGTTGATAAAATTTTTGAGAAAGACAGAAGCGGGCTGGTACTTAAATATTTCGGTATCAAAATATGGCTTCGTTTTTTATTTTGGCGATTAAAAAATACTATTCGTAAAAAGTAGTTATTTATTTGCCAATTTTTCAATTATAGCCGTCTCATCACTTTTAACAGCTATAAAATTAGGTCCTATAAAGTCTTCGTATTTATAATTGTATTGTCTGAACTCAACAATTTTGGGAAATATCTTACCAACCTTATAACCATATTTTTCAAAAAACTTATAGTAATCTATCAGCAGTTTTTTGGTAATAATATTAATATAGCCATACTCAAACTGAATTACCTTTATTGCTCCTTTTTTCAGCATCCGCTCAAATCCTTCCAGCGCGTCAAATTCTGCACCTTCAAGGTCAAGTTTCAGGAAAAATATTTCATCTATCTTTTCCTGGTCCGCAAAATCGTCACCTTTAACCAGATCAATATCAACAGTACTGACCGGATTTTGAGAAACTGCGCTTATATCAAAAATTGAGGCATGTTCATCAGAAGGAAAAACGTTTATTGCAAAGGTGCAGTTATCTTTGAATAAACCCTTGTTCACCAGCACATTGTTCTGATTAGCTGATGCGCCGTATTTTAATTTGTTAAAGGTATCCGGTACAGGCTCAAAAGAGTAGACCCTGGCTTTTGGACAATGTTTATTAATTAGTTTTAGGTAATTACCAACATTTGCCCCGCCGTCAATAATTACACCCGGATTAAATTGATTTAGCTTTTTTAAAACAGTAACCTCACCATTACTTTCAGTTCGGTGATTCCTATTCTCATAATATCGGTTTAACGATCGGCCGAAACCCGCAAGCGCTTTAGATAACTTATTATGCGAGTTTACTTTGAAAAAATACTTTACCACCGAAAAAAAATAAGTAATAACGACGATACAATATATTGATTTACAGTACAAATATACTACAAATCAATAAATATTATTATTGCGAAAATACTTATTGTTTATTAACTAACTCTTCATACAAAGCCATGTACTGCTTAGCCGCATTGTCCCATGAGTATCTTGAAGCGTGCACCATCACAGCTCCCGACCTGCTGTTTTCAATATGATCCTGCAAACCTATTTTAAAAACGTGCTGCATATGTTGAGGGTCAAAATTATTAAAGTAGTAGGCGGCGTTGCCGCCTACGTCAGGCAACGAGGTAGCATTAGCTAAAAACACCGGCTTACCAAAGTACATGGCCTCAATAATCGGCAGCCCAAAACCTTCTGCTATTGATGGGAAAACAAAGGCAAGGCAATTTTTAAAGTACCAGGCCTTATCATCATCACTAACAGGCCCGGTTATAGTAACCCGGTCAAGGCAGCCAAATTTTTCTGCGGCTGCAATTATATTGGCTTTATGCGGCGTTTCAATTCCGGCAATTACCAGGTGCAGGTCGTTGTCCTGTAGCAACGCGGGTATGTAGTGAAACCCTTTTTGCGGTGAAAGCAGGCCAATGGTAAATAAAAATGGTTCAATGGGCGCATGCTTAGGTTGATGCCCTTCAGGCACTACCAGTTTATCAGCACCATTATATATAACGTGCATTTTATCGGCAGCCTCCGGGATAAAACCTATTACATCATCAGCTACGAATTTCGAGATAGCCACCACCTTATCGCAATAGCTTATAAACCTGCGCAGCTTATTAACCCGCTTGTTAATGTTTCTTTTTGATTTAAAGCCCAAATGCACATTATTAATGTCGTGTATGGTCATTATTTTTTTACCGCTAACGTGATAGGGCCGCAGGCGGCAGGTTTGATCAGTAAAATGAACTACATCAAACTCCCGCCCATGCGGAAAAAACAATCTGTGCAGCCTGAAAAGATGAATAATATTTACGCGCTTATTAAAATAAGTAGTAATCCTAAATAAATAATAAGTTAAATTGAATTTGTCAGTGCTATGCTTAAGCAGCGCGTCGCCTAAGCCCTTTCCGAATGAGTAGTAGCCCGAGTTGGGATTCTTCATCGAATCAAACGTTACTAAAACCGATGGCTTCTTCATTATTTGCTTATCTTGCTGACTGATGCAATTATAAAGTATATTAATTTATGTTACGATAATTTTATTCATTTGCAGATACATGGCACCCGCGCAAAAAGCCCAGGCAACTATTAGCTCAGACGATTTTAAAACCGTCGCCAGGGTGCTTACTGTTGTAGAGAATGGCCTGCCCGGAAGCGATGAGCTTTTAAAAGGTCTGCGTTTTACCAAACCATCTACTATAGTAGGCATCACAGGTCCGCCGGGTGCGGGTAAGAGTACTGTGGTAAATGAGTTGATAAACCAGTTGCTCGCCGGGGGGAAAAAAGTGGCAGTGTTGGCCATTGATCCTACTTCGCCCTTTAATTTTGGTTCCTTACTTGGCGACAGGATCCGCATGGCCGCCCATTTTAGCCACCCTGATGTGTTCATCCGTTCGCTGGCTACGCGTGGCTCCTTAGGCGGGTTGTCTGCAAAAACTATTGAAATGACTGATGTTTTGCGTGCTGCCGGGTTTGACTATGTGCTGGTTGAAACTGTAGGGGTTGGACAATCAGAAGTGGAGATAGCCGGGCTGGCTGACATTACCCTGGTTGTTTTGGTGCCCGAAGCGGGCGACGAGGTACAGAACATAAAATCAGGTCTGATGGAAATTGCAGACGCCTTTGTGATCAATAAAGCCGACAGGCCCGATGCCGATCTGTTTGCCAACAATCTTAAGAAGATAATTCACCAAAAGCCGGGCGACGAAATACCCGTATTTAAAACAGTAGGTACAACCGGCGTGGGTATTGATGAGGTGGCTGATTATATTCTATCATCCAAACCGGGTAATAACAGCCGCAAGGCGATGCTTTTGGCTGAAAAGGCGTATCGGCTGATTCAGCAAAAACGCATGGAGGGGGTTGATAAGAGACGGTTGCAGCAGGATATTGAGGAGGCGATGGGTAGGGAAGATTTTAATCTGTATTCTTTTGTAGGAAAACATATTTAATGTTAGTTGTCATTCTGAGCGGTAGCGAAGAATCATATAAGCCTTACAAGTAAACGCGCGGCATTGCGTGATTTACAAGATTCTTCGCTACCGCTCAGAATGACAATTTCTTTTTAATAAATACAACATAAATCCGAAATCGAAAATCCGAAATCCGAAATTCTAACTATTCATTATCTCTTCAATTTCCTCCGCCTCTACCGGAATATCCGCCATCAGGTCGATATTACCGCCCTTGGTTATCAGAATATTATTTTCCAGACGAATACCAAGGCCTTCGGCAGGAATATATATCCCCGGCTCGCAGGTGAGCAGGTTACCTACTTCAAATGGTTTGTAACGGCTTGCAAAATCGTGTACATCTAAACCCAGGTGGTGCGATGTGCCGTGCATAAAGTATTTTTTATACGCAGGCAGTTTTGGGTCCTGCTTTTCTACATCGTGTTTAGTTAATAAGCCCAAGCCTACCAGCTCGCTTGTCATTATCTTACCAACTTCGTCATGATACTCGTTCCAGACAGTACCTTCCACAATCATTTGCGTTGCAGCCCGCATCACGCGTAAAACTGCATCATAAACCTGGCGCTGGCGCGGTGTAAAACGTCCGTTAACAGGTATTGACCGGCTCATATCGGCATTGTAATTACCATATTCGGCTCCAAAATCAAATAATATCACATCGCCATCATTGCAAATCTGATTGTTATCTACATAATGAAGCACAATGGCATTTTTTCCCGAAGCTATAATCGGACTATATGCATGTCCCGTTGCCCGCTGCCTGATAAACTCGTGTATCACCTCGGCTTCAATCTCGTATTCGGTCACACCCGGCTTTACAAATTTAAGCACCCTTATAAAGGCGTCGCGGGTAATAGCGCAGGCTTTTTTGGTCAAATCAATCTCCGGTTCTGATTTTATAACACGCAGGTCGCGCATAATAAGCGCCGACCGTTCATAATGATGTAAAGGATATTTTCTGCGCAGGTCTTCCAACATTCTTATATCACGATAAGGTACCGTGTGCGCATAACGGTCGTTCTCGTTGGTATTAATATAAATATGGCTTGCATAGTTAATAACACTATGTAAAATATTGTCAAAATCAGTTAACCAATAAATATTTTGTATGCCGGATGCTACGCGCGCCTCTTCCTTGGTATACTTGTGTCCCTCCCAAACTGCAATATGTTCGTTAGTTTGTCTTAAAAAAAGTACTTCTTTGTATAGTGGATTAGGACAATCCGGAAAAAGCAACAAAATACTTTGCTCCTGATCTATGCCAGATAAATAAAAAAAATCAGGGTTTTGCTTAAATAAAAACGCCTGATCACCGCTGCGTGGGAATTCATCATTTGAATAAAAAAGCGCTATAGATGCCGGTTTTATTCGTGAAACGAAACTTTTTCTATTATTTGTAAATAAATTATTATCAACAGGAAGATATTTCATAGCGTTAATTATAATGTGTACTATTTATACAACATTTTTCATTTATTTGTGTTATTATTTGTAATTTTTGGAACAGTATTTGGTAATCGTTTCAAACATAATTAGTATTTTTGAAAAAAATCACAATTAAAAAATTGTTTAATCTTAAAACTTATGAACTATTCTACATTAAAAAAAACAGTCGCTTTCTCGTTTGCGTCTCTGTTGGTAGCGGGTGCCGTTAGTGCCCAAACCACCGCGACCGGGTCGACCACCTCAGGCGCCAAATTGTTTGGCGGCGCGGGACAGTACAGAACCTGGGCAATCGGCATTAACGCCGGTATAACCTCTCCGTTAGTTTTAACAGGCGGATCCAGTGATTTTACCGGAGCTCTTATCAGACCAGGTTTTGGTTTATCGTTAAAAAATCAATTATCACATGTTTTCGGCATTCAATTAGATTTGAACGCTGGCCGCGTTGATGGTAACGCCGGCGACGGTGTACCGGGACAAATTGCACAAAAACCTTTTGTTGGTGACGGTGTTACAAACAACCGTTTTGTTAGCTTCTCAACAGACTTCTTGCAGGCAAGCATTAGTGGTACAGTGAATATCGGTTCTATCGATTTCCTTCACCGCGAAAATGCAATTAACTTTTACGGTAAAGCCGGTGTAGGTTTGGCATCTTACAAACCAAACATTAAAGGTTACGGTACCAATGGTACTGATGGTTCATGGATGGCTTACCGTTCTGCAGATGGCGGTGCTATCAACGAATTGGTTATCCCTGTTGGTGTTGGTACTAAATTCAAATTATCTGATGTTACTTCATTGAACATTGGTTATACTGAAAACTTTATTGACGGTGATAACTTTGATGGTGTACGTAAAAGCTATCCTACTAAAGACCGTTATGGTTATGGTTACGCTGGTTTAGAGTTCACCCTTGGTTCAAAATCAAAACCAAGCTTAGAGTGGGCTAACCCTGTAGCTATGATGTATGACGAATTGTATGATGCTGCTTTACGTCGTGAAGTTGAAGCTTTAAAAGGACGTGTTACCAATGTTGAAAACGCTGTTAACGACTTGAAAAAAGATTCTGACGGTGACGGTGTTGCTGATCAATTTGACAAATGCCCAGGTACTCCTGCAGGTACAACTCCTGTTGATGGTTCAGGTTGCCCAATTGTGTTCCCTAAAGCACCAGAACCTGTTGCAGCTGTAGCTGGCCCTGCTGCTTACACCAACATTCAGTTTGAATTTGATAGCTCAGTATTAAGAACTTCTTCTTACCCTGTGCTTGACGCAACTTCTGCTGATTTGAGAACTACTGGTTCTGCTGTTGAAGTTCAAGGCTTTGCTTCATCTGAAGGTACTGCTGCTCACAACTTGAAATTATCAAGAGACCGTGCTAACTCAGTAAAAACTTACTTAGTTAACTCTGGTGTTGCAGCAAGCAAAGTAACTGTTAAAGCTTTCGGCGAAACTCAGCCAATTGCTGATAACTCAACTGAAGAAGGACGTGTATTAAACCGTCGTGTTCAATTCAGAAAATAATATCTGATTCAGTTTAGAATATTAAGAAGGCTTTCCTTAACGGAAAGCCTTCTTTTTTTGCATTAACTTCGCCAAAAAAATATTGTAAATTTGCTTATATGTATTTTTTTAGAAAGAAAGATCCTAACAGGCCCAGCAACATCAACCTGAAAATAAT
>Ga0164241_10006716_pt1 | contig 10433 bp, 10 predicted proteins | sample OricomyardsoilBY_FD_108780 | JGI IMG/M metagenome (GOLD analysis project Ga0164241, IMG submission 108780) | Backyard soil microbial communities from Emeryville, California, USA - Original compost - Back yard soil (BY) | ecosystem: Environmental > Terrestrial > Soil > Unclassified | place: USA... | reverse complement strand
TCTGCAAACTTTTGATGCAACAAAATGCCGGATTGCAGCAACAAAATTCCAAGTGTTACAGAAAGTATATAAAGCTTTATCTCAGCAACAACGATAATAATTTGGGCGGTACGCGGATGATGTTTTGCCCAATACGATATTTTTCTCATAAGGCAGGTTTTAAAAGCATTTGAAAGGTAGCAATAAAGTTTTTATAAAAAAAAATCTGAATGTGTATTTTTCGCGTTTTATAAAGAAAGGATGACGGTTCACTATTTTGGTGAATGTTGAAATAGTGGTATCCTTCAAAAAAACACCGATAAGATGAACTCTTTTTAAACCTGGTCGGCGCTTCAATAGTAACCGGGTATTTAAGGATATGATGTTTTAATAATTTTGTTCAAAACGGGATGAGGGCGCAAAAATATACGGTGTTGCTTGTAGCTTACCAGCCGGGAGAAGTCACCAGAGGCAGCCTTAATGCATATTGTGTTAAACAGATCAGGGATTTGCAAACAGTATGATCTGGTCACTGGCTACCCAATCGGAGATATCCGCAAACGGGAATGGTTACTTTATTTTTTTGCACTTCATTTGCCTTCCACCCTGGTTGAGTATAAAGCCATCTACTTCTTTATTGGCGTTTCTTGTAAACTCAACCTGCACATCATCATCTTTTTGAAAAAAGAAATCTTCCTTTTCCGCATGCAGTATTTTTTCAGATTGATTGGTGGGCCGGGCGCTTAATACGCTATCTTTTACTGTTATGGTTACATTCAGGCCGGGGCGTATCTCGTATTCACCCTGGTATTGCTGCAATGTTGCTGAAGGTAATTGTATGGCAACTCTTTCTTTAGGTAATTCATACGGGTTGTTATAGAGAATAGCATAAATGCCACTTGTTATCTTATCCAGCGACCTGTCTGATGCATTACTTAATAAAACAATGTCAATATCATCTTCCGGCACACGGGATTCATTGGTAACAAAACCGGGTATGCCGCCACCATGGCCAACCCTTCGTTTTCCTTCAATACTGTCGATAGACCAACCATAGCCATAATTATTTTTAACCGGCGTATAGGCTTTTTCCTGTTGCGCTTTTGATAAGATGATATTTTGCTCCAGTGCTTTGTGCCAGAGGTATAGGTCACCGGTAGTAGAATAAATAGAACCTGCTGAATACGCTACCGTTGAATCAACAATAGGGGCAGGCGGCGCATTGGTGGCGTTCAACATAAAATAGCCAGTTGTTTTATCGGGGCTTTTTAGGTTAGCAAAATCGAAACCGCTATGCGTCATATTCAATGGCGTAAATATGTATCTGCGCACTGCCTCTTCATAAGGCCTGTTTGTTACGGATTCAATAATATAACCCAGCAATGAATAACCGCTGTTAGAATAATTCCATCCGCTACCCGGTGAAAAATCGAGTGGTTTATCTTTAAATAGCGCCATCATCTGCTCTTTGCTATGTGGCTTTGAAACCTCAGTAGACATAAAATTGCCATCGTTGGTATAACTGTATATACCGGAAGTATGTGTTAATAACTGTTCTATGGTAATGCTGTCTCCTTTAAGATAACCTGGGAAAAATTTACTAAGCTTATCTGAAACGTTTAATTTGTTTTCTTCCTGCAGTTTAAGGATAACCGCAGCTGTAAATTGTTTGGTGATGGAGCCCAGTTGAAAAATACTTTGTTCATTATTCAACACTTTACTGCCGGCATTACGGTAACCATAGCCTTTGTTTAACAGGATAGTGCCATTCCTGGCTACCAGTGCAGCACCATTAAACTTATTCAATTTTGTGTAAGCATTTATGAGGCTATCAATTTTGCCGGATGCATCCTGCGCAATTCCTGCAAACACAAGAGATAATACTAATACCAGGAGTAATATTCTTTTCATATAAATTCCGTGTTTTATAATCATTGAAAATAATTGAATAGCCTGTAACAAGGCTAATTACTTCGTGACAGGCGGTCTTAATAAAAAAGTACCGGCAACTATGTAAGAAAACAGGAGACAGTTTAAGTCATCAATTCTATTTCCTGAAAGATTAGCAGAACCTGCATTGTTGGCATTTCATCTTAAGGTGTTCTTCAATGCAACCAATGTGGACCGGGAATAGGATTTATGTTCAAAGCCGGATAAAGGCATGAGGGAAATTTCTTTATGTAATGAAAACAATAATATATTGAATTTGGAAAATAAAATAATAATCAATTAAATTTAGTTTTTAAATAAACTTCAAGTTATACTTATGAAACAAAATAAATATGTTGCCGAGTTTATAGGCACACTTACATTAGTACTAATGGGTTGTGGTAGTGCCGTAATTGCAGGCGGTAATGGCGAAACCGGGGTTGGATTATTAGGGATTTCTTTTGCTTTTGGATTGTCTGTGGTTGCGATGGCATATACTATCGGGCATATCTCCGGGTGTCATATAAATCCTGCTATTACCATCGGTATGGTAGTGGTGGGAAGGATGAAAGCCGCTGAAGGCATAGGATATATTATCGCACAAATTTTGGGGGCCATAGCTGGTGCCGGCCTTTTGTATGTTATTGCCTGCGGTAAACCTGGCTTTGATATATCCGTAACGGGATTAGGGCAAAATGGCTATGGTACAACATCGCCGCAAGGTTATTCTTTAATGTCAGGCTTTATTGCTGAAACTGTTTTTACTGCTATCTTTTTATTGGTAATTTTTGGTTCTACCTCTACTAAAAATATTCACGGCGGCTTTGCCGGTTTGTCAATTGGTCTAAGCCTGGTATTAATTCATATTGTTGGCATACCAATAACAGGCGTTTCTGTTAACCCTGCAAGAAGTATAGGCCCCGCAATCTTTGTGGGTGGAACTGCATTGTCGCAGTTATGGCTGTTTATTGTAGCACCTGTTTTAGGAAGTATTATTGCCGCCATTATCGGGCGATATTTTATCAAAAATTCTGATAATGTAAAGGCCTGATCGTGACAACGTTTTATGTTGCTGCAGCAATAAGAAGTTTCCAAATAAAATCATTATCATTTTCTTTACATAGCCTTTGCCAGTTCTTACCGGCAAAGGCTATGCTCATTATTATAGCATTCATAAATGAAAATTGAGTGCTCAATAATTTTTTTTATATAGGCTAAATTTCTAATTTGGCGTATATAATGCTTTTGCTTGCTCATCTCCAAAAAATTGTTTATGAAAAAAATATTTAAAGTATTTGCTATAATCATGGCAATAGTGATTATTGGTATAGCTGGCTTACTTGTTTATGTAAAAGCTGCGTTGCCTGATGTTGGCAATGCACCGGATATCAAGGTAGAATTAACACCTGAACGAATAAAAAGAGGAGAATACCTTGCCCATCACGTTACGCTATGTATTGATTGCCACAGCGAACGTGATTTTACACTTTGGAGCGGGCCATTAGTGGTGGGTACTTTAGGTAAAGGCGGTGAAGCATTTACAGAAGCACAGGGTTTTCCCGGTAAATTTTATGCGCGTAATATCAGCCAGAGCCATTTGAAAGATTGGTCCGATGGTGAAATATACCGTGCCATCACTACAGGGGTAAATAAAGATAATAAGCCGATATTTTCCATTATGCCCTGGGATAATTTTGGCAGGATGGACCCTGAAGATATTAAGGATATCGTTGCTTATATAAGAACACTGCCGGCTCAATCAAACGAACCGCCTGTTTCCGATGCAGACTTCCCGATGAATTTTATTCTTAATACACTGCCGCATGCTACAACAGGAGGAGAACGCCCATCGCCTGCAGACCCGGTGGCGTATGGAGCATATATGGTGAATGCCGCCGGATGCGGTGTTTGCCATACTAAACAGGAGAAGGGAAAAATAGTGGGCGAACCATTTGCAGGAGGCTTTGAGTTTGGTTTTCCCGATGGCTCTATTGTGACTTCAGTCAACATCACGCCTGATAAGGAAACAGGTATCGGCGACTGGAATGAAGCAGCGTTTATAAACAAGTTCAAGCAATACACAGATAGTAATTATCATGCATTAATAATTAAGCCGGGACAGATACAAACGGTAATGCCATGGACAATGTATAGCGGGATGGACAGTACAGATCTCAAAGCCATCTATGCTTATTTAAAAACAATAAAACCTGTAAAGAACCAGGTTACAAAGTGGCGGCCAAAAACTTAGGGATAAATAATTTTCGCATGGGCAACTAAACGCGAGCCTGGTTATTTCAAATAACAGAATCATTATAACATTGGTCCAGGCAATTGCCTTTGCTGGTTGCAATTGTTACCACCAGCAAAGGCATTGAAGTTTTTATCTTAACTGGCCTGGAATAACCAATGTTTACCAAACTTGTCTTCCAACGAACCAAACCATCCAAAAAATGCTTTGGTTAAAGGCTGCTCTACTTTGCCACCTTCCGAGAGCTTATCGAAAAAGTTTCTTACTTCTTCTTCACCGGAGCAAATAAGGGCAAGGTAAACGGTATTGCCTTCGAGCGGTTGGGTAGGGGCCATATCTGATGCCATGATCTCAATGGTATCGCTCTTTAAATGTGAGTGCATTACCTGGTTGTGTAAATGTTCGGGCATTTGGTCTTTAGCCGGTGAATCGCCCGCCAGTTGAAGAGACAATTCGCCTCCAAAAATTTCTTTGTACAAATTCATTGCCTCAGTACACCTGCCATAAAAGTTCAGATAAGGAATTAATGTTGCCATAAGTTTAAATTTTAATTGATGAGATGTTTGGTTTTTTATTTCATTTTGACCGGTGCAATTCTACAATCAACCGGACTTATAATTCTATCATGTATTTTAGTAAGCGCTAATTTAGCTGTCGGAATATATACAATCAAAGCATTAACCTGTTTATGTCGTGATCAACCCCTAAATTGACGCATTAAGAACGGCCAGGATGTTATAATAGCCCTAAGTTTATGGTTGCAAAAGTTCAAATCTTTTCATCATCAAAAAGGTTTAAAAATGGAAACAAATACAAAGAAAACAGCATTACCATTTTTCATTTCGATGTTTGATTTTCATACGGGCCAATATAATAATGCGCTTGAAAATATACCTGCTGAAGAAACGCATAACCGCCTCAATTCAAAAGCCAATCATATTGCCTATATAGCAGGAAGGATGATCTATGAACGGCAGGAACTGGCTAAAGGTATCAACATACATACTGACCTTGCCACAACAAAAGAATTCCAGGATTTCAAAGGCGTACAGGATGAAGTTGCTTATCCTTCGCTGGAAGCATACAAAAAAGATTGGGATACAATTTCAACTGCTTTACAAAAAGGCTTGCAACAATTAACCGAAGAACAGTTGAATGGCCCTGATCCATTTAATATGCCCGGTGGAAATTACACGCTTTTTGATTCAATCGTTTTCAGCATTGACCATGAGTCGTACTTTCTTGGCCAATTGGGCTTGTTTAGAAGGCTATTGGGTATTGCAGCAATGAAGTTTTAATAGATCATTTATGAGCAATATTGTTCAAGCAGTTCGTTCAATACACCTTTTTTACGGGCCTTCTTTGCACGCCACAGTAACAACGGTTCTATAAGAGAAAGAAAGCCCGTAAATCTTGAATTTGAATGTTCTATTAACACTGCAAGATGATCCAGCTTTTTGGGAATGCCTTTATCATTTGTTTTGCCATCATTGGCCAGGCCATAACCAATGCTCAGGCTTTCAAGAAAACGTGTTTCAGCGGGAGATATTTTTACGCGGAAACGTATGGTATCATTACCTGGATTATAAAAACGATGGATCTCATTTTTTTTAGCTGTAGCTATTGCAGTACCCTGTAGCAGCAGTTGTTTTCTTCCAACCTCAACATCAGGTAAGCCTTGTACGGGGAAAAATGTTTCATTAAATGTAGTATGGTAATGTTTTGGCGTACCGCCACCTGGTGCTAATTCAACTTCCACAAGTATAAACTCGTTGTTGGTTTCTTCTGCAGTTTTAAGAACAGTAACCTTGTCTTTAACCTTTGGATTGCAAAAAACTTTTTTCATTTTTTTAAGCAAAGTAAAACTGCAGGCATGCCCTGTTTCAACACATAACCGGATGAATTGAGATACCGTAAGTATAAACTGCATCAAAATTTTCTTTTTCCTTCTATGAATATTTCTTTAGAAAAGCAAAAAGCAACAGGCCGCAATTATTTGCAGCCTGTTGCTTTTTAAACAACTTGCCCGTGTCTTCCGGTTGACCTCTAATTATATAATTATACAGGGCGTATCATGTACCACCTGGTGTAAAGGAGCAGTGCTGTTATATCGCCTTGCTCAAAGCCTGGTTGCCATGTATCAAGCAGGCCAACAGTTTTAGATACTGCAGCAACTGAGGCTAGTTTTTCACCCTGGGCTTTTCCTTCTGCAGAATAAAAAAGTGCAAGTGAATTTTTGCTCTCTTTCTGCAATTGCAACAAGTCTTTTATGGGTATGCTCATTCCTGCATCAGATCCTTTGGCATCAGCAAATTTCCATTCTTTTATTTTGTTGCCACTGGCATCTCTCAAAGTAATGACCCTGTTGCTGGCAAGTTTATCGGGCACGTTGCACTGATAATAATGAATGACCAGTTGTTCATTACTGTTTGCCTGGCTTATCGGAAGGTTCCCGAGATTCAAAGGTTGATTTAAAGCTCTTTTAAAGATCAGCTTCTTGCCAATATAAATTTCATAATGATCCAGTCCGGCCTTTGCTACACCAACAAATGCGGTAAGGCAGAATACAGTGAACAAACTTGCTTTTAGCAGGGATTTTTTTAAAAGAGGGTGTTTCATAATTAAATATTTTATGATGAATAATAATTGATATCAAAGTAAAACAGCATTACCGGCAGAAAACAATCTGTTTGACTAACTGCACTAATTGCTTGATGTAATGTAACAGGACAAAATCATTATTGCATTTCATCATGCATAACTTGCATTTTGTATAAAGCGATGGTTGTTTCTGCAAATTGTTTATACATTTAAGAATGCGTTTGTTTTGGAGATACAAGCTCGATCATGTGATATTTTGGGTCATCACTATTGTATTTTATGCATATGTAACTGCTGATCTTTTGGAAAAAGCGGGAACCTGGCAATACGTACTGAATCTTTTGATCCGTAACGGGTTGCTGATGCTTATCTGTTATATCAATATTTATTACCTCTTCCCGGTTTTTCTAAAGAAGAATAAATACGGTTCATATATCCTGTTTGCATTGGGTTGCCTGCTGCTGTTTACAACGCTTAAAAACGCACACGACAGGTGGTTGTACGGTTATGTTTTGGGAGATAGTCAAAAACAATCTTTTTTTTATAACACGTTCTACAATTTTTCGGTTGCAGTTTTTTATATGTGTTTTACCATGGCATTGATGTTAAGTAAGAACTGGTATAAACAACATTTATTATTGCAGAAGATACAGGTTGAAAATCTTGAAACAGAGTTGCGTTACCTGAAGGCACAAATGAACCCGCATTTCCTTTTTAATTCTATCAACACTATTTATTTCCAGATTGATAAGCGTAACACGGAAGCACGCGCATCTTTACAAAAGTTTTCTGAATTGCTGCGCTATCAATTATATGAATGCAACGAAGAACAGATCGCCATTGAAAAAGAAATAGAATATTTACAAAGCTATATCGACCTTCAGCGGTTGAGAAAACAAAAAAATTACAATATTTGTTTTAAGGCTGATGAAGATGTGTGCAATTTTTCCATCGCACCTTTATTGCTTATTTCCTTTGTTGAAAATGCCTTTAAACATGTTTCTCATTATACAGATAAACCCAATGATATACAGGTTGGATTGCGCAGGCAAAACAATTATTTATTATTTGATGTAGTAAATTCAAAAAATAATAATCAGCAACCTGTTCGGGAAGGCATTGGTTTAAAAAATGTGCAACGGCGATTGGAACTGCTATACGCAAACAGGCATGAACTAGAGATCTCTAATGAATTATTATCCTATTCCGTGCATTTAAAAATACAGGTGTCATGACAATAAAATGCATCATAGTGGATGATGAGCCTTATGCCCAAAAAGGATTGGAAGAGTATGTAAAAGAGGTGGATTTCCTGGAGCTGGTTGCGGTATGTGATAATGCAATGCAGGCACACCCGCTGCTGCATGCAGGTAAAGCCGATCTTATCCTGCTTGACATAGAAATGCCAGGGTTATCAGGAATTGATTTTTTGAAATCGCTCGGTCAAACACCAGTTGTTATATTTACTACAGCTTATCCTCAATATGCTGTACAGGGCTATGACCTGGATGTAATTGATTATCTCGTAAAGCCAATATCATTTCAACGCTTTTTAAAAGCAGTTAATAAGGCAAAACATTTCCTCGCAGATAAGTTGAAAAGCCCCGCAGAAACAGCTCATGAAAACGATTACTTCTACCTGAAAATTAATCACCAGGTAGAGAAAATAGCTTATAAAGATGTTTTATTTATTGAAGCATTGCAGAATTATGTTGCCATTCATCTTGCCGGTAAAAAACTGATCAGCTATATGACCATTACCAACATGGAGAAGCAATTGCCCGAAAATCTTTTTATGCGCATACATAAATCGTACATAGCGGCTTTGAATAAGATAGATATGATCACAAAAAACAAAGTGAGCATTTATGGCCAGGAACTGCCAGTAAGCCGTAATGTAAAAGATAAATTAATGCTAGTCCTGGGAAGTAAACTGGTGAAGAAGTTATAAAACCCGTGCGTTGTTAGGTTGGCAGTCAACACATATAGGTTTGATAGAAGATATGCAACAACATTATTTTTAGGGCAGAAGAATCTTATAATACTGCTAATGAAAAAAATCTCCAAACGTAAACATCTTTATCTTTTAGTGCTTCCTGTTGTATGATTCTATGGAATCATTAAAGACCATCCTTCGCTATTACGCTCCAGTCATCATTGCCATGGCCTTTGGCTATCCATTCATCCATCACTGCTGCAATAGCGGGTATAACAGCCAGGTCTGTTCCGCCTTCTTTGGCTGCAGATAACATCAACCCCGCATCTTTGCGTGCCATATTCAATTCCCACGAGGGTTCATTAAACTTAGCCTCTGTAATTTTCTTTAAGCGTGCAGGTACCATAGCGCCGGGATTCCAGTTCTGGAAAAGTTGCAACAACTCTGATGGTTGTACGCCATGTACTTTAGCCAGTGCCAGCGCATCTGCAAGCCCTGCTGTAAGGCTTAACAGGAAAAGATTACCAGATAATTTTATACCGGCCGCTTTGCCTTCTTCCGGACCATAATTTAAAAGCTTCCCTGTCATTTTTGATAATGGCGGTTCAACCTTTTCAATGATCGACTGATCGCCGGAAACCATCATAAAACCTGTACTTTCCAATGCATTCTGCGGGGCCATGAAAACAGGTGCATGCAGGTACGTAAGATCTTTGCTCTTCCAATAGGTTGTTCTTTGTACTGCCCCCTTAACCGAAGTAGTCGTATGGTCGATAATAACGGCTCCCTGTTTAAAACCTTTGGCTGCAGTTTCGAGCACTGCATCAACAGTTGCATCATCTTTTAATGTAACATGAATTATGTCTGCGCCCTGCACAGCGTCTTCAACGTTATCAAAAGCGCTTGCGCCATATTGTTCCAATGCTTTTGCTTTTGATGCGGTGCGGTTCCAAACCTGTAGGGCATCGCCTTTTTGCAGCATTGCCTTAACAAAGTTTGAACCTAATAATCCCATGCCTAAAAATGCTTTCATCATACAAATGTTTTTTGTAAAGTTAGGGCGCAGCAATACAGGCTGATGCACAATTCATTTGCAGGTAAGCATAGTTGCCAATCAAACCAATAAATTATTTGGATAAAGCGGTCTTTATTGCCTGCTGCACTATTGGCTCCATAATTTTATAACCTGTCATGGCAGGATGCACGCCATCAGTGGCATAGGCAGCCTTCATCCCTTTGCGTTCATCGGCCAGCGGCGTCCAGTAATCAACATAGATGCAATTATTTTCTGCTGCGTATTGCTTCATCCATGAATTCAGTTGTACAATTTTTTCTGCTGGTTGTAAGCCCGGTTTCCAGGGATAATCATACGCTGGTAAAACAGAACACAAGAGAACGCGTATATTATGGGCTTTTGCAAGATCAGCCATAGATGCAATATTATTCTCGATCATCTCCAATGTTGATGGCCCGGTATTCCCGGCAATATCGTTTGTGCCTGCCAAAATAACTACCACTTTCGGATGAAGGTTAATTACATCAGCACGGAAGCGTACCAGCATTTGCGGTGTTGTTTGTCCGCCAATACCACGGTTGATATATTTATTTTCTTTAAAGAAACCGGGATCTGTATTCAGCCATCCTTCCGTTATTGAATTGCCCATAAATACAACCCGTTTTTCTCCTGCGGCCGGCAAACCAATTGCTGCATTGGCATCTTTGTATTTCGAAAGATTA
>Ga0164241_10006715_pt1 | contig 10434 bp, 9 predicted proteins | sample OricomyardsoilBY_FD_108780 | JGI IMG/M metagenome (GOLD analysis project Ga0164241, IMG submission 108780) | Backyard soil microbial communities from Emeryville, California, USA - Original compost - Back yard soil (BY) | ecosystem: Environmental > Terrestrial > Soil > Unclassified | place: USA... | reverse complement strand
GTCAGTTCCCTGGTTGCCGGTGTTGAGGATCACATAGTTTAAAATCAGGTTGATGTCGCCGAGCCCATTGGCTTTTACCTTTTGTTCGGTGCCATCCATATCATTGTAGACATAGGGGATGAAGGCGAACACCTGCAGTCGGCTGGTGATGTAGTAGCGTCCCCACACTTCCACCTTTGCGTAGGTGTCGTCTGAATATTGTGCCGGCAGATTTTGTGTGGGAGCGACATAGGCGTGAAATTTCGCCTGTGACCAGCGGAGCCCCGCGAAGTTCTTATTATAGAGGGGAAGTATGCCAAAGTAGTTTCCTCCAAGCGAGCAGCCGCAGACATCACAGGGCTTTGCCTGAGATACGAGGCCGATCACGACGATTATGGTCAACAAGAATTTTTTCATGGTGTGTTCATTTCTAAGCATATTCATTTTACCACTGGAGCCGAGAATCGTTTGTCAGTGATGAACTCCCGGTCGGTCAGCGTTTTTATAAAGGCGATGATTTGAGTCTTTTCTTCTTCGCTCATGACAATGCCCATTGCGCTTCCCTGGCGCAGCAATGGGTCTAGCGTTTCTGAATCAGCTACAGCATTGCGGTAGTGGTCGAGCACTTTTTCAAGCGTGTTGAATCGGCCATCGTGCATGTAGGGAGCAGTGAGCTCGGCATTGCGCAGACTGGGAACCTTGAATTTACCACGGTCTCCTTCTCTTTCGGTGACTCGTGATCTTCCCTCATCCTTTTCGAAATCAGTATCGAGTCCGTTGTTCCTGAACGTACCATCGGTAAACAAGTCTGTGGCGTGGCACGATGCGCATTTCTGCTGAAATAACTTCATGCCGACTAGTTCTTCCGGCGTCAGGGATTCACCTTCTCCCCGGACGTAATGATCGTATCTCGCATTCGCCGACACCATCATGGCCATAAATTGTGAGAGCGCGAACAGCATTTTCTGGCTGTTCAATTCGGGTGTTCCGAAGGCCTTTTGGAAGCGCGTTGCATAGGATTCATTCCTCGCCAGTTTATTCACAACGTTGGCGAGCGTTTCATGAAGCTCAAGTTCATTGGTGATTGCGTTGATGGGGACAAAGTCGAGATGGTTCACGCCGCCATCCCAAAAGAATTGCTCCTGAAACGCCATGTTTTGTATAGCGGGTGCGTTGCGAATTCCCGAAGCATCGTTTACACCCTTGCTGAAGCGATGCACAGGGTCAGCAAATGATTTTGATTGTTGATGGCAATTGGCGCAAGCGACGGTACTATCCGAAGATAAAATCGGATCATAGAACAAAAACCGTCCAAGTTCGAAGCCTTCCTGAGTTATCGGGTTGTTGTTGAAAGTGTAGGTGGCCTCTGGAAAGTTTGCCGGTGCGCGAAACATATAACCACCCTGTGACGGCGATACACGATCGCCGTCACAGCCTAGAGCACAACATGCGATTATCAACAGGAGCAAAACTGCCTTGCTTGTCATCCTTCTGCGCAATGAATCAGGTTGTGAATTCAGTTGGCGTGAACGTGGTCCACGACAAAGGCATCGCTGATATTATTGGCCAGATCGGCGCAGGGCTTTGGTGAATGTCGACTGGCATTTGTAGAGAACGTAACCTGTTCGCCAGGGCCATTGAGGAATTTGTTGACATCAAAAAGCAAGTGAACTTCAGGCTCGTGCTCCGGACGGACAGGCGCGGTATCGCCATTAAAACTCAGGGTGATCGTTTTGATGTTGTCTACCTGATTGGCACCGTCATCTTTATAACCACCTATGTGATACTGGAATACATGATCATCTTCTGTCGATACGGGAGAAACACCTTCCAGGGCCATAAAAATATATCCGGAATTCCAGCTCCAAAAGAATCCGCTAACTGGATCCAGCGCACCGGTCTGCGCACCTTGATTGAGCTGGTTCGCGTCTACGCCAATAGTAAAGGTAACTTCAATATACTCACCTTTCGGCACGTTCTGCAGGGTAACAATTTGCGAGGCAGCGTCACTCTCATGAATAAGATAATAGCCTGCTGAACCGTCGCTGGCCATGGGATCTTGATAGATAGTGCCGTCTGAAGATTTTAGTTTGATGTTACTCACGTAGTAGGAGAGCATCGTGACTTTGAAATCTTCGCCCTTTCCATTTGTATAGGGTGTATTGTCCGTATTCAATTGGAGGTTGGCGGCGCTGACGACGTTGTCGAATTCTAATGAAATAGGACCGGATTGCGCGGTGTTTTCATCGTCTGAGCAGGCGACTAGCACGATACAAATGAGGGGCAGTAGTATATAGCGTGAATAGTATGACATGGTCATGATTGTGGTCAATAAAAGGTTGATGAATAAAACAGTCAAACGCTCCTTCCGTTCAGGAGAGCGCGTGTGTAGCTCCAGCATGAAGAGGAGCGAGAAGAAGATGCCCCTCATCGGGCATCGAACCTTTTATGACGGCGGATGGAATATCGAAAGCGGTGGTGAAGAGTAATTACTTTCGTTCAGATACAGCGGGTGGGCTACCTGCGCCACAGACCTGTAAATGTTCAGGTCGAATGCAGCCAGTTGTTGCACGATGAGATGAATCTCAGGTGCATGCGCTATGGTTGGAGGAAGATTGTTGTCAGTCGTTTTGTGTTCCTGGATCACCAGATTGTCATTGAGGCCATAGTCACTGTTACACATGGCGATGGGTACTTCAGAGACCAGCCCCAGCGTATAGGCAATTTCATGGCGCTGCTGGTAAAGGTAAGATACGAGGCCCAGTCGGCTGGCGCTGTGCAGCACCATGCTGAAAAGAATGAGGGCAATGATCAGTCGTTTTACCACGGGGCAAAATAAACACCAAAACCGAACAAACCCAAAGGATTAATGATCAGCTTTCGTGACAGGTTGCGCCGGAGTATGCAATTGCGAATCAGTTGTTGGCCCTCTGCAACCTATAATAGCTCAGGAAATTCGCGGGAATCATAGCACAGCGGCTAAAATTGTTGGGATGTAAGCAACCGTTTGAGAAACGACAGGTAGGAGCAACTCGCTTGTAACCAAGCCGTGATCGTACCCTTATTGTGCCGGGCATACCTCTGGCTTCAGTTGCGTACGTGCGCCAAGGCCGGAAGTTTTCATTGGCATCTGCCCTCGTCTTATTTTAAGAGGACGAGGGCAGGATCACTTCTGTTGCAAATCAGCTAATGGCGTTTTGTGCTTCAATAAAAGCAGCCAAGATCGTTGTGCCCGGCACACTGTGCATCCAGCCTTTCCGTTGGAGCGCCAACAGCTGAATTCATACGGCGTGACTAAGCAACCTGCGTACGGTCCACCGGCTCCTTTAGCGCAATCTTCGGGCTATTGAATCGATGTGCCTTCGCGTTTGGTTGAAATATCATCCTCAAAGAAGGGTCCGATGTCAGATAAGCGATCGTCCAGTTGTACAACGTCTTTATCTTGTTGTTGTAGTTCACCAGCGACACCACGTGGATAAACAGCCAGGCCACCAGACCGAGTAGTCCGTTGAGATGAAGCTTGTGCTTAAACAAGTCGGCGACAGCATAGTTCTTTCCGATAATGGCCATATCGCCCTTATCAAAATACTTGAAGGCCTTCTGCTTCTTTCCTGCCGCGAGCGCGTTGAGATTGGTTGCTAATCTCTTGCCTTGCTGGATGGCGGGCTGCGCGAGCTGTGGATGCCCGTTTGGATAGGCAGCGTCCGTAAACTGGATGCTGATATCGCCAATGGCATAGATGTTCTCGTATCCACTTACCTTGTTGAATGCATCGGTGAGCAAACGACCACCACGGCCTACCACCTGTGGCGCGATGCCCTGAAAAGTATGGGCCGTAACACCTGCAGACCAGATCAAGGTAGAGGCGTCAATCGTATGGCCGCTGGAGAGGTACACCGTATCACCCTCATAGTTCTTAACCAACTCGTTGAGGTGTACATGAACGCCAAGGCCTGTAAGGACGTCGTATGCATCGCGGTGCGACTTGTCGCTCATCGGAGCCAGCAGATATGGTGCGCCATCGACAACGTGAATATTGAGTCGTTCGTCTTCAAGTTCCGGGTAGTCTTCGCCCACGATCTGTTCGTTCATTTCGGCCAGCATACCACCGACTTCGACACCCGTGGGGCCACCGCCAGCGATGACTACGGTGAGCAGGCGCTTCCGTAATTCCGGATCACTTTCGATGGAGGCTCTTTCGAGCACGTGGATTAGCGCGTTACGCATACTCAATGCATCGCCAATCTCTTTAAGCTCAAAGGCATTAGCCTGTATCTGCGCGTTGCCAAAGAAATTTGTTTTGGTACCCGCAGCGACAATCAGGTGATCGTATTCCAGTTCGTCGCCGTTGCTAAGTTTTATACGGTTATGCTTAGCATCAATAGACGTAAGTTCGCCTTGCCTGAAATTGAAGCCTTTCGCATTGAGGAGCTTCCGCAACGGATAGCTTATGCTCGAGGGCTCAAGGAAGCCTGTGGCTACCTGATACAGGAGCGGAGTGAAGTAGTTGAAATTGTTCTTGTCTACGAGCGTTACATCAAACGCATTCGTAGAAAGGTGTTTGATGAAATTTAATCCGGCGAAGCCGCCGCCGACCACAACAATCTTCGGTTTTTCGATATGATTACGTGTCATAATTGCTTGTATTTTGAAGGACCCATAACCCGGCCGTTGCCAGTGTATGAGTGCTTACTTATACCAACAAATAAAACGTAGTAATTGCGCCCGTGATCGTAGATATTTTAAGTATTTCTCGAGGAGAATGCAGGTATTTTATCGCACACGTTTGAAGTCTGGGATGTGCAAGACATGAAACGACTGGTACTAGAAAAGATTCAGTTATTTGACAATACCGATTTTTTTCCTGGCATAACTTCCATAAAGATTCCGAGTAGAGCTTGCAGAGTGCTCAGAGAATTTAACGCGGAGTCACTGGGGTTTTGAGTTTCGCGGAGACTTTTTTCAACACGGCGTAATGGGAAATAGCGTGCTGGCATTCAAGGTGGGTGTTAGTCGGCTCACCCATGTATTTCGACCGGATTCTGTTTTGCCCCCATCCAAACGAATCAGAATCTCCAGATCAGCATCTGGCATTTCGTCTTCGTTTGAATGGAGTCTAAACCTTAACAATTACTTCGTGATGGATTCCAACAGTTCATCGAGTCTTTCCATCGTCGATATCAATCCATCTTTCATTCCCATGTTGATTACCTGCTCCAGATCGGAGAGTGAATTGTAAGTAACAACGGTGTGTACTGCCGAACGTCTGCCCCGGTCTTCGAACGTCACATCCCAGCGTGCACGCGGCAGGTCTGGATTGATGTTCGCATTCTCGTCCGAAAAGGCATCGTAACCGGAATAGCCTTCAATGGGAGTAATTGTTTTGTACTCCATGTATCCCCAGTATTCCGGACCTGTGGGATCAACCATAGCGTAGTGCCAGTGTCCGCCTGCTCGAAAGTCCATGGATTTGGTTTTTGTGGTGAGAGGCTTCGGCGCAAACCACTTATCCAGAAGCTCACGCTTCGTGTGGCAGTCCCACACGAGCTGACGGCCAGCATCAAATTCGCGCGTAATCGTGAGCGTATTTTTTTGCTTGTCGGCGACGAAGTCAAATTGAAGTGTGGGTTTTTGTGTGCTGGTTTTCATAATTCATTCTTTTTGATTGTGGAAATTAATTCGTCAAGTTGATTGTAGCGGTCTTCCCAAATCTTCCTGAATTGGTCCAACCATTTGTCTATATCTTTCATCTTGTCAACTTTAAGTTCATAATAGATCTCACGGCCCTTTTGATTTGCCGTGATGAGCTCACATTCGCTAAGCACCTGCATGTGCTTTGAAATAGTAGGTCGGGCCACATCGAAGTTATCGGCAATAGCACCGGCAGACATTGTTTGAGCCGCAAGCAGCACCAGAATAGCACGCCTCGTTGGATCGGCGATGGCTTGAAATGGGTCCCTCCTGAGTTTCATTCTTGATAGCTGTAAATTATGTAGCTATGTGGCTACAAATATATACGAACATGAAGCTATTTAGCTACACATTTTTGAAAAAAAATTTTCACTATGCGGAATTGGCCCGAAATGCCACTTTGCGTAGCGCGGTGAGGGACGATGAATTTGATGCGCGGTGGGAAGTCCTGGCTACGTGTGCCGCGCTTGCGGGCGACATAGATATCGTTCTGGTGCCAGGTCCCGGCTACCGCTGGCATTGTGGCGAGTGAAGCGTTCTCCCAGTCTTTTGCGGAACTTAATGAAGAATGAGAGAATCTAAGGTAAGCGGATCGGGCGGCGCAGGGTGTAAGTCAGGAATGGGATTCCTGGCAAGGCGAGTTTGAGGAATCGCGCCTGAAAGACCTCAGGCGCGTCCTGATATGGTATATGAATTTGGCCCTAGAGCTTGGTGATGCGCACGGCATTCATGCCTTTGGGACCCATCTCAGTTTCGAAAGTCACTTTGTCGAACTGCGCGACAGGGAAGTTCGCAGAGCTATGGTGAAAGAACATCTCTTCCTGAGATTGTTCGTCCTTGATGAATCCGTAGCCTTTTGAGGTATCAAAGAATTTCACCGTGCCCTGACGAAGGTGTGGAGGCACAATACCCCCTTTGTTTCGGGATGTCAGGTCGATGTCAGCTTCGTTGATGACTTTTCGGCGGGTTTGGTCAGGAGGAGTAGAAGTAATGTTACCGTTCTCATCCACATAGGCCAGCATGTCTTCGAAGGACTTGCCTTCATTGCCGCTTGCCTTCCGTTCTTCTTTTCGCTGCTCCTTTTCTTTGCGCTTCTGAAGTTTTAGTTTCTCTTTTTCTCTTTTGCTAAATGTCTCTGAGGATCTAGCCATAGATTTTCATTCGGTTATGTTTGTTCAATTTAGTTGTTCCTGTTCAGCTTTCAGCTGACTAACGTGGAGCGTCAGTTGGCGGTCCAGCGTGATATCGTAGGTGTTCAAATCCATCAATTCTGTCGCCTTACGGGAGAGCTGCAGCATGTTGAGCAGGTCTTGCGCAAGTTCAGAATCCTTAATGTTGTTCACGGCTTTGCTGCCGGATACGCGCAAACTGAATCCGAAGCTGCCTTTCTTTTTGCCATCCAGGGCCATTAACTCATGCTGCATAAGTTTATACGTCTGCGGCTCTCCAGCGGCTTCCATCATCATTTTCAGAATGGCGGGCCGGTACTTGTTCCAAAGAGGGGCGTATTTTCTAAGCGTCATGTCGGATCTCATTTTGTTAAAGTAATCAAGATTCTCATCATTTCGCTAGTCAGTTAGCGGCGGATGAGCTTCTCGCCCGCATTTTATGCGGAATTTGCCTTATTAAAGTTCGAATTACATAGTTCCGGTCCGAAAGGGATACCAGAGGAACCAGGGTTGCTGATAATAAAGTTCGGCAAGTTACACAAAACTGCGTGGCTCGCAGCAAGCAACGGCTAAATATCAGTATGGTGATTGACCGGCAAAATCACCAACGGACTTATCCCTCCATTTTGGCCAGGATTTCAAGGATTTTTTGGTGTAGCGTTTCCTGCGGGCAAATTTTTGTGCCGACTGATTCCGGTGCGCAGTCGGGCCAATGACATTACAGAAAAGGAAAGACGCCAGTTTATCGTGGACTTCCCGACCACTTTACAGTATGAAGTGCGTACTGCGGTTCATTAAATGCAATACGACGCAGGCTTAAGGCGATTTCCGATCTCCAAAAATAGTACGGTGTGGGAGCTTTCTGACTGTTGACTTCTTCGGTAGCAAAGGCACATCAGTTTAGCGCTACAGCTTGTCAGGACCTTGCCCTTTCATTTTCATTGTGGAAGTGGCTCAATTGGTTTTAGCGAACACATAGTTTGTTCGTCAATGATGCATCGAACGATGTCGTGTTCAACGCTGGAGTATTGCGTGAAGAAAGTACTATTGAGTTGACGTCAGCAAATCATCATCGCAAATTGATTCGCAACGATGCGCATAGCGTTCTAGTAACCCCACATTGACCGTAAGTTTTTGCTCCCCGACGGGCTCATATCCTAACGCTCTGATAAACCGGAGGATAGATTTTATCAGCGCGTATAAAAGCAAAACCAACAACTATCAACTATGCGAAAAATCTTTACGATGTTACTGGGATTGCTGATCACCTTTCAGGTCTCGGCGACCAAGAAGAAACCATCGTCCTGCAACGGCGATGCCTATTCTTCAGAGGTTATTAAAACAGAGCAGATTTCAGAGACTTGCATAAAGTACGAAATCAAAGTCTCCTATGATGGAAGCAGAACTTATGGTCTGTCCCATTATTCTATTGCAATCCCATGCGGGGAAATCAAGGATGCCCGCAATTCAGAAGGCTGGCCGATGGTCTTCGGCAAGGACCGCACAACGGGTGTCTATGGGTTGAAGGTGGATAATATTAACAACTTCGGAGAAAGACGCAAGGACAGCTTTACGCTAAGCTTTACATGGTGTTCTGCTTCTTCATGTACTAAAGCGCTTGGCAAAGTTGCCTATAAGTTTGGACAATGCGTTTCTTATGATACGTTGTCAAAGCCGGTGACTACGCCGGAACAACCGGAAACCTGTTCGTCGCTGACCGCCACACTGCAGAAAGTGAATGCGACATGCGCAGGTCAAAACAATGCTCGTCTGGAAGTCATCACACAGGAAGGAACCGCTCCCTTTACGTACTCCTGGTCGAACGGATCAAAGACAGCAGCGATAGAGAATGTGGCTGCAGGTAGCTATGCCGTTACGGTGAAAGATGCCAAAGGCAATGTGCTTACCCTTCGCGGTGAAGTAACCGCGCCATCACCGATTGTCATCTCGGAAAGTGTGATTAATCCGGTATGCAGTGGTCAGTATACGGGCGCTATCAACGTGGAGGTGACCGGTGGTACTGGTAATTATACGTATGCGTGGAGCAACGGGTCGACGACACAGAACATCACCGACTTGCCCAGTGGATTTTATACGGTAACGGTGACGGATTCCATTGGCTGTTCGGCCGTGAAGGCCATGGTATTAACCAACGGAACGTTGATATCGGCAGAAGCTGCTCTTCGTCATCCGACCTGTTCGCAGGCTAACGGCTCCATAGACCTCACGCCAATTGGTGGAATTGCTCCATATACATACGCGTGGAGCAACGGAGCGACTACACAAGATCTGCAAAATCTGGCCGCCGGAACATACGTGGTCACGATCACCGATGCGGGGGGATGTTTAACCTATAAGCTTTATACGCTTCAGGTAACGAGCCCAATCCTGATTCAGTATCAATCGAAACCAGCGAGTTGTGAAGGCGATAATTCAGGAGCCATCGATTTAACACTGTCAGGTGGTAAAGCACCTTATGTGATTCAGTGGACAGACGGTGTGACGACTGAAGATCGTACCAACTTACCTGTAGGGGGTTACCAGGTTACCGTGACGGATGCAGCAGGATGTACAGCTTCGTCGGCCATCTTCGTAAATCAGAATACGTTGATCGTATCCAGTGAAGTGATCCAGCCTACTTGTGCCGGAGGTCTTGGATCGATTACCGTTAATCCTACAGATGGAGTCGCTCCTTATACCTATGTGTGGTCAAATGGTCAGACTGGAAATACCATTGATAACCTGACCGCAGGTAGCTACACGGTGACGATCACAGATGCAAAGGGATGCAGCGAGTTTCAATCATTCTGGATTGTAGCACCCGATGCAATTTCGGCAACTGGTGTGGTGACCAATGAACAGTGTGGCGCAGCAAACGGCTTCGCGATCGACCTCAGTGTTACAGGGGGTAATTACCCTTACACTTATCTCTGGTCGAATGGCGCGACAACGGAAGACGTAACTGGTCTTGCTGCGGGTAACTACAGCGTTGACGTAAAAGATCATGGAGGTTGCGTGGTGAAGAAGGAGTTCGTGGTAAACGCCACAGCACTTAGCTGGAACTGTCTGATCAATCCTTTAAGCACTTCGGTAGTTTGTGGTTCGGTGGGTAATACGCTGAATACTGCGGTTTCGGGTGCGACGTCATATCTGTGGACAATCACGAGCACGGATAGCAACTGGACGATTACATCGGGCGCGGCTGACTCAGCAGTGGTGTTCACTGCCGGAAACTCAGGAAGTTCAGCAACGTTTGTGCTGACCGTCGTAAAGAACGGATGTACGCAAACCTGTTCTTATACAGTCACTGGTGGATGTGCGGAACGCGATAACACAGGTGGTGGCGATCCTAGCTCGAGCGAGCCTTGTACGACCACGCCTACAACACCTACAACGCCAACTACACCAACAACCCCTCCAGTTGAGGAACCAGAATCTCCAACAGGTCCGGGTCATGGCGGCTGCAAGGGTATAGACATCAGTGCTTATCCGAATCCATACGTGGATCACGTGAAATTTGACTGGACGCCGGAAAAGAGCGAGCACGTACGCCTGGAGATTTACGATGCACGAGGCAAGCGCGTGCACGTGTTGT
>Ga0164241_10006714_pt1 | contig 10434 bp, 4 predicted proteins | sample OricomyardsoilBY_FD_108780 | JGI IMG/M metagenome (GOLD analysis project Ga0164241, IMG submission 108780) | Backyard soil microbial communities from Emeryville, California, USA - Original compost - Back yard soil (BY) | ecosystem: Environmental > Terrestrial > Soil > Unclassified | place: USA... | reverse complement strand
GATCTGTGGATGAACGGCCCGGTTGTGGACAACTCCCTCGGGGCCCCCGATTTCAACGCTACCGCGCTACACCGACGATTCCGGGCCACGCAAGGAGATCTGTGGACAGCCGGCCAGGTTGTGGACAACTCGCCCGGGGTCCCCCCGATATCAACGCTACCGCGCGACGCTGACAATTCCGGGCTGCACAAGGAACTCTGTGGACAACCGGACCCCTGTGGATAACCCGCCAGGGGGTCCCCCTGTTTTCCACGCTACCGACTCCCGCCGACATCCCAGGCGCGAGCGGCTGAGGAACACCCTCAGCCTGTGGACCGCCGGCCGACCTGTGGACAATGCGGTCCACATCGGACCGTCAGCGGGGATGCTCCTGGGTACGACGGTTGCGGCGCACGGTGTGCACGATGAACAACGTCAGCAACAGCAGGGCGACCCCGCCCGCGGCGGCGATCATCGCCACCTGCTCCGGGCTCCAGTCGCGCGGTTGCGCGGGCGGCATCTTGAACGGGTCGGCGATCGCCTCGTCGGACGCGATGCCCTCCTCCGAGGGGATCATCGTGGTCAGCGCGCCGATCGGGTTGATCATGCCGTAGCCGACTCGGCTGTTGCGCCCGCCCGCCGCGGCCGGGTGCGACGCCGTCTGCTTGATCCGGTTCATCACCTGGACGGCGCTCAGGTCCGGGAACCGCTCCCGCACCAGGGCGACCAGCCCGGACACGTACGGCGCCGCGAAGCTCGTGCCCTGGATCGCGGACTTCTGCCCCTGGCCGGTGATCGTCTGGTTCGCGAGCCCGCGCGGGTTGCCGGGGTCCAGCGAGATGATGTTCGTGCCGGGCGCGGCGACGGTGACCCACGGTCCCTGGATGGAGAACTCCGCGGGATCGCCGTTGCGGTCCATCGCCGCCACCGAGATCACGTAGTCGGAGAACCACGGCGGCGTCACGATGTAGGTCGGGTTCTTCGGGTCCGCGCTGTTCTGCTCGGAACAGTTGTTCTCGCCGCGGTTGCCCGCCGAGGCCACCGCGACGACGTCCTGCTTCTCGACCGCGTACCGCAGCGCGGCCTGCACCTGCCGCTCCGCGTCGGTGATCCCGCCCGCGGAGGTCGGCCGGCAGCTGTCGACCGACATGTTGATGACCGTCGCCCCGCTGTCCGCGGCCCGCCGGATCGCCTTCGCGAGCGTGCCGAGGTTGCCTGCCGAGTCGACGCTGTTCGCCCGGTCCTTCGGGTCGTCGAACTTGTAGTTGGCGCTGGACTGCCGGATGCTGATGATCCGCGCGTCCGGGGCGATGCCGCGGAAACCGATGTCCTCGCGCCCCGGCTTCGCCGCGATGATGCCGGCCACCTCGGTGCCGTGGCCGTCGCAGTCCCGCAGACCGTTGTCCTTCGCGATCACGTAGTCGCCGCCACCCTCGAGGCGGTTGCCGAGATAGTCGTGCGGCGACACCCCGGTGTCGATCACCGCGACCTTCTGCCGCTTGCCGGTGGCGAACCGGTTGAGCTCGTCGAACCGCAGCACGTTCTGGCCCCACGGCTTGGTCCGCAGCTCCGTGGTCGCCCCGTTCGAGGCCACGCACTGCGTCTTCTGCGTGTACGCCTTGTCCGGCTTGCCGTCGTCGACCGGCGCCGGGAAGCCCTTCGGGAGCGGCGGCGGCTTCGCGAAACCCTGGTCCTGCTGGTCGGGTGGTGCCGTCGACGGCTGGGCGGTCGCCGCGGCGGGGACTGCGGCGAGCAGGAACGTCACGGCGAGCACGGTGGCGGCCCGGCGGGTTCGGGTAACGGCTCGGGAAACGGCCATGGCTGTCGGATCCTTCGCGGGCCTCATGCGGGACCTGGCCGGTCCCGCCGCTGGCGGCGGACGGTGTGGACGATGAACAGGGTCAGCAACAGCAGGGCGAGCCCGCCGAACGCCCCGATGACCGCGACCCGCTCCGGGGTCCAGTCGCGCGGCTGAGCGGGCGGCACCTGGAACGGCACGGCGACCGCCTCGTCGCGGCCGATGTTCTCCTCGCCGGGGATCTTCGCGGTCAGCGCGTCGATCGGGTTGACCATGCCGTAGCCGACCAGGTTGTTGCGCCCGCCCGGGCCTGCCGGGTGCGACGCCGTGGTGATGATCCGGTCCTTGACCTGCTTGGCGGACAGGCCCTTGAAGTGCTGGCGGACCAGCGCGGCCAGCCCCGCCACGTACGGCGCGGCGAAGCTCGTGCCCTGGATCGGCCCGAGCTGGCCGCTGTCGCCCGCCGGCGTCAGCCTGGCCAGCCCGTCCGGGTTGCCCGGCGCCAGCGAGACGATGTCCGTGCCGGGCGCGGCGACGCTGACCCACGGGCCGTGCATGGAGAAGTCGGCCGCCGCGCCGTACCGGTCCACCGCCGCGACGGACAGCACGTAGTCGGAGAACCAGGGCGGGCTGACGATGTACCTCGGGTGCTTCGGGTCGGCGTTGTTCTGGTCGGCGCAGTCATCGCCGCTCGGCTTGTTGCCCGCCGAGGCGACCAGCACCACGTCCTTGTCCTCGAAGGCGAACCGCAGCGCGCGCTGCAGCTCGCGCTCCGCCGGGGAGATCTCGTCCTTGCCGGTCGCGCTCGCCAGGCGGCAGGTGTCGACCGACATGTTGATCACGTCGACGCCACGCCGCGCGGCGTTGACCACGGCCTTCGCCAGCGTGATCAGGCTGCCCGCCTTGGCCCGCTCGTCACGCCGGTTCTTCGGCCGGAACTCGAAGCGGTCGCTGGACTGGCGGATGCTGACGATCTTGGCCTGGTAGGCGATGCCCTTGAACCCGATGTCGTCGGTGCCCGGGTTCGCCGCGATCACGCCGGCCACCTCGGTGCCGTGCCCGTCGCAGTCGTCGAGCCCGTTGCCGCCCTGCTGGACGTAGTCGCCGCCGCCGGAGAGCCGGTCGCCGAGGAAGCGGTGCCGGTTCACGCCGGTGTCGATGACCGCGATCGTCTGGCCCTTGCCGGTGGCGAACCGGTGCAGTTCCTGGAACTGCAGGACGTTCTGTCCCCACGGGATGGTCGAGGGCTGCACCTCGCCGGTCCTCGACTGGATGCAGCCGCCGTCGGTCTTCGGCGTGTACGCCACGTCCGGCCTGCCGTCGTCCGCCGGCACCGACCTGTCGTCGAGCGGCGGCGGGGTCGGCCCGCTGCCTGCGGGCTGATCCGCGGGCTGGGCCGTCGCCGGCGCGGCCGGCACCGTCACCGCCAGCAGCAGGGCGGCGGCGGTCGCGGCGATGCGGCGGATCGGACCGGCACGCACGATCAGGTGGGCAGGATGTTGATGTGCCGCAGCGTGCCGTAGAGGTTCATCACGGCCAGCGCGAGCGGTAGCAGGACGGCGATGCAGATGGCTTCGATGATCTCCACCGTCCGCCTCAGCGGCGGGGAGAAGCGCTGCTCGGGGAAGATCACGCCGAGCACGAGCGCCACCGAGGACAGCAGGATCAGCGCGCCGAACACCCACAGCAGCCGGTCGCCGGTCGTGGACGCGAACAGCCAGCCGACCATGATGCCGCCGGCGGACAGCATGCCGGTGGCCAGCAGCGCGATGGCCTGGCTGCCGTTGGCGTAGGTCCGGGCCCGCAGCAGCAGCACCAGCGTGGCCGCGATCGCCATGCTGATCGCCCACACGTCGCCCTTGCCCGCGGTGATGATGGCCGAGATCGCGGCCGCGACACCGCAGCCGATGATCATGCCGGTCATGTACTCGTGCGCGAGTCCCGCCCGGCGCTCAATCGAGCGGTAGTCCGGGAAGCCCTGGTCCTCCTTGAGGTCCTCGGCGCTGCCCGGCACGTTCGGCAATGGCAGCCGCGCGAGCTGGATGGTCAGCCGGGGCAGCACGGACAGCCCGGCGAGCGCGACGGCGGCGGTGCCCGCGGCGATGCCCTCGGCCGGGTGCGCGATCAGCGTGCCGATGGCGAACGCGATCGTGCCCAGCAGTGCCGCCGTGCCGGCCGCGACGAACGTGGTGATGCCCGCGCCGATCAGCATGATCGACGCCGACGCGACGATGAGCACCAGTGCGCTCGCGAGCAGCAGGCTCGCCCGCCCGGTCGCCCCGGGCACGATGTAGAGGCCGGCCACGAACGCCATCGGCAGCCCGCCGGCCGCGGCGATCAGCACGCCCGCGGTCTCCTGCTGGTAGCCGCGGGCGATCACGGCACCGAGCGCGACGGCGGCGATCGCCGACGCGCCCGCGGTGACCGCGGCGCCCACGGCCGAGCCGCCCCACAACGGGCCGGTCATCAGCACGGTGACGGCCGCGGCGATGAGCGCCAGCGCGCCGGCCACGTAGCCGATGCGGTTCGCCGTCTGCTTGGTCCACGGCCGGTAGCTGTCCGGCGAGGACTCGGCGATCGCGTCGACCACGTCGTCGTACAGCGGCGGGGGAGGGTTCTCGGTGCGGCGGCGCAACTGCAGCAGCTCGCCGTCCACCACGCCGAGCGAGGCCAGCGTGCGGCTCGGGTCCAGCGGGGCGTCACCCAGCTTGGCCAGGCACCAGCCGCCGTGCCGCGCGCCGCCGTCCGGAGTGGCCTCTTTGGCCATCTCGAGCAGCATGGGCAGCAGGTCGGCGACTGCGACCCCGGCCGGGAGCGCGACGTCGATCCGTGTTCTCGGTGCCACCACCGTCACCCGGCTGAACACCGTCGTCCCGGTTGCCACTCGCCCCTCCCGACCTGTCTTCGATAACCACCCCTGGCTGTCGGTGGCGGCCCCTAGTATGGCCGTACCGGTTTCGGCGTGTACGCCGGTTCCGGGAAATCAAGAGGTCCACGAGGTATCGAGACGTACGGGGGCGTACTCCGGTGAGCGAGCTTGCGAGCGAGCAAGTGACACAGGGCGACCGCGAGCGGCAACACCGAGCCTGCGAGGGGTTGTCGTGAGCACGGTTCAGTTCAAGCGATCTCCACGGTTGGCGGCGCCCCGCCAGCCCGGCGGAGAGGTCCATCTGGAGCCGCCACCCGAGGTGCCCCGCGTCATCCCCGGCAACATCCTGATGAAGTTGATGCCGGTCATCATGGTCGTCGCGATGCTGGGCATGATCGCGCTGATGTTCAGCATCCCGGGCGGAGCGGGGCGCAACCCCATCACCCTGCTGTTCCCGATGATGATGATGTTCTCCATGGTCGGCATGTTCGGCCAGGGGCGCGGCGGCGGCCAGAAGAAGGCCGAGATGAACGAGGACCGCAAGGACTACCTGCGCTACCTCGGCCAGATGCGCGACCGCGCCCGCGAGGCGTCGCTGGACCAGCGGGCCGCGCTGGAGTGGGTGCACCCCGACCCGCAGGCGCTGTGGTCGATGGCCACCAGCCGCCGCATGTGGGAGCGCCGCCAGGCCGACCCGGACTTCTGCCACCTGCGCGCGGGCCGCGGCTCGCAGCGGCTGGCCACCCGGCTCGTCCCGCCGCAGACCGGTCCGGTCGACGAGCTCGAGCCGATCGCCACGCTGGCGCTGCGCCGGTTCGTCCGGGCCCACTCGATCGTCCCCGAGCTGCCCATCCAGATCGCCATCCGCGGGTTCGCCGCGGTCGGCCTGTCCGGTGAGCGGGACCTCACCCGCGGCCTGGCCCGCGCGCTGATCGGTCAGCTCGTCACGTTCCACACCCCCGACGACGTGCTGGTCGCGGTCGTCACCTCCGGCCGGGCCAAGGAGGAGTGGGAGTGGGCGAAGTGGCTCCCGCACGCCCAGCACCCCAACATGATCGACGGCATCGGCCAGCTGCGGATGATGGCCGGCTCGCTGGCCCAGGTCGAGGCGTGGCTGGACGAGGAGCTGCGCGACCGGCAGCGGTTCACCCGCAACGCGCCGCCGCAGCCCGACCAGCCGCAGGTGCTGATCATCATCGACGACGGCGAGATCACCCGCGAGGAGCAGATCATCCTCGAGGAGGGCCTCGTCGGGGTCACCTTGATGGACCTGTCCGACAGCCTCGGCAACCTCACCGCCCGCCGCGGCCTGCGGCTCGTGGTCGAGCCGGACCGGCTCGGCGCGCGCAGCGCGAGCGGCGTGGAGTGGTTCGCCAAGCCGGACTTCCTGACGGTGGCCGAGGCCGAGGCGCTGGCCCGCAAGCTCTCGCCGTACCGGCTGGGCGCCGCGGCCGCCGACGACGGTGGCGAGGAGCCGCTGCTGACCAACCCGTCGCTGCTGGAGCTGCTCGGCATCCCGGGCGACCCGATGACCTTCGAGGTGCAGCAGGCGTGGCGGCCCCGGCCGATCCGCGACCGCTACCGGGTGCCGTTCGGCGTCGGCGAGTTCGGCCAGCCGGTGGAGCTGGACATCAAGGAAGCGGCGATGGAGGGCATGGGCCCGCACGGCCTGTGCATCGGCGCCACCGGTTCAGGTAAGTCGGAGTTCCTGCGCACGCTGGTGCTGGGCATGCTCTCGACGCACTCGTCGGCCACGCTGAACTTCGTCCTCGTCGACTTCAAGGGTGGCGCGACGTTCCTGGGGCTGGACTCCGCCCCGCACGTCGCCGCGGTCATCACGAACCTGGCCGACCAGCTGACCCTGGTCGACCGCATGCGCGACGCGCTCGCCGGCGAGATGAACCGGCGGCAGGAGGCGCTGAAGAACGGCGGCAACTTCAAGAACGTCTGGGAGTACGAGAAGGCGCGGGAGAACGGCGCCGACCTCGACCCGCTGCCCGCGCTGTTCATCGTGGTCGACGAGTTCTCCGAGCTGCTCTCCGCGAAGCCGGACTTCATCGACCTGTTCGTCGCGATCGGCCGGCTGGGCCGCTCGCTCCAGATGCACATGTTGCTCGCCTCGCAGCGCCTCGAGGAGGGCAAGCTGCGCGGCCTGGACTCGCACCTGTCGTACCGGATCGGTCTGAAGACGTTCTCCGCGGCGGAGTCCCGTGCGGCGATCGGCGTGCCGGACGCGTTCGAGCTGCCCTCGGTACCCGGCTCGGGCTACCTGAAGTTCGACACGTCCACGATGGTGCGGTTCAAGGCCGCCTACGTGTCCGGCGCCTACCGGCCGGCCGGCATCCAGGGCGCGGTCGGCCCGGCCGTGCCGATCACCGGCGACCGGCGCGCGAAGCTGTTCGTGCCGGACTACGTGGAGATCCCGAAGGAGCCGGACCTGCCGGCCGAGGCGCCCAAGCAGGAAAAGCAGCTCGAGCCCACCGCGCCGACCGAGCCGAGCGAGCTGGACGTGATCGTGTCCCGGCTCGTCGGGCAGGGCCCGCCCGCGCACGAGGTGTGGCTGCCGCCGCTGGACACGCCGAACTCGCTGGACACGCTGCTGCCGCCGCTGCAGCCGACGGAGGACCGCGGGCTCTCGCCGGTCGGGTTCTTCGGCAACGGCAGGCTGCAGCCGCCGCTCGGCCTGATCGACAAGCCGTACGAGCAGCGGCGCGACCTGCTGTGGGCCGACTTCTCCGGCGCCGCCGGGCACGCGGCCGTCGCGGGCGGCCCGCAGTCCGGCAAGTCGATGATGCTGCGCACGCTCGTGATGTCGATGGCGCTGACGCACACGGCCGAGGAGGCGCAGTTCTTCCTCGTCGACCTCGGTGGCGGCACGCTCGGCACGCTGCAGTCGCTGCCGCACGTCGGCGGTGTGGCCGGCCGGCTCGAGCCGGACAAGGTGCGCCGCATGGTGGCCGAGGTCAGCGGGCTGATGGTGGAGCGCGAGCAGCTGTTCCGCGACAAGCAGATCGACTCGATGACCGACTTCCGCAACCGCAAGCGGCGTGGCGAGCTGACCGAGGACAAGTTCGGCGACGTCTTCCTGATCATCGACGGCTGGCTGAACTTCCGCCAGGAGTTCGAGCTGATCGAGCCGAACGTGCTCAACATCGCCGCGCAGGGTCTGTCCTACGGCGTGCACCTGGTGGTGTCGGCGAACCGGTGGGCGGAGATCCGCCCGGCGCTCAAGGACCTGCTGGGCACGCGCTTCGAGCTGCGCCTCGGTGACCCGAGTGAGTCCGAAGTGGACCGTCGGGTCGCGGTGAACGTCCCCGGTGGACAGCCGGGCCGCGGTCTGTCCCGCGACAAGCTGCACTTCCTGGTCGGCCTGCCGCGTATCGACGGCTCGAGCAACGACGAGGACGTGGCGGCGGGCGTGCAGGACTCGATCGCCAAGATCAGCCAGTCCTGGCGGGGCAGGCACGCGCCGAAGGTCCGGCTGCTGCCCGACCTGCTGCCCTACGAGGACCTGCTGTCGCTGGACGGCCAGCACCCCGGCCGCGGCATCCCGATCGGCGTCAACGAGGACTCGCTCTCGCCGGTGTACCTGGACTTCGACGCCGACCCGCACTTCTTCGCACTGATGGACGGCGAATGCGGCAAGACGAACCTGCTGCGCACGATCGTGCAGGGCATCTGTGACCGGTACACGAAGAAGGAGGCGCTGATCCTCCTGGTCGACTACCGGCGCACGATGCTGGGCTTCGTCAAGACGGACCACCTGCTCGGCTACGCGGTGTCCAGCAACCAGCTGACCGGCATGATCAAGGAGATCACGGGCTCGATGCGCAAGCGCCTGCCCGGGCCGGACGTCACGCAGGAGCAGCTGCGCAACCGGTCGTGGTGGAAGGGCCCGGAGCTGTTCGTCGTCGTCGACGACTACGACCTGGTTTGCCCGCAGGGCAACAACCCGTTGCAGTCGCTGAACGAGTTCATCCCGCAGGCCAAGGACGTGGGCATGCACATGATTGCGATGCGCCGCACCGGTGGCGCCTCGCGTGCGATGTACGACCCGGTCCTCGGCAAGCTGAAGGAGATCGCGAGCCCCGGCCTCCAGGGCTCCGGCAGCAAGGACGAGGGCCAGCTCATCGGCACCGTCCGGCCGACGACCCTGCCTCCGGGCCGCGGCACCATCGTGAGCCGCAAGCTGGGCCAGCAACTGATGCAGGTCGCCTGGATCCAGCCCGAGATCTGACGGTTTCCCCGGCGGGCGGCTCGCCGCCCGCCGGGGCCGATTCTCGGGTCGGGCTCCCACAGCCCAGATCTGGTTGTGCGGCATGCCGTTCGGCGCGCCCGCGTCCCGGAAAGATCACCTCATCGGCGGCCGTTGCCGAGCTGCGTTTCCGGTGCGCGGGTGGTGGTGGCAGGGTTGGGGAAGTCCGGCGAGGTGGATGAGCCCAAGGGGTGGGGATGACGCTGCGGGTCGCTGTCGACTTCGGCACCTCCAGCACCTGCATCGCGATCTCCGTGCGTGGGCGGGAGCCGCAGGTCGTCGCCGTCGACGGGAGTCCGCTCATGTCCTCGGCGGTCTACGCGGCGCCGGACGGGACGCTCTTCGTCGGGCAGGAGGCCGACCGGCAGGCCGCCGTCGACCCGTCCCGTTACGAGCCACACCCCAAGCGCCGCATCGACGAGACCGAGCTGCTGCTTGGCGCCACCGTCGTCCGCGTCCGTGACGTGATCCGCGCGGTGCTCACCCGCGCGGTCGGCGAGGCCCGGCGCGTGGCGGGTGGCGCCGAGGCCGACCTTCTCGTCCTCACCCACCCCGCCGACTGGGGCGGCGTCCGCACCCGCGTGCTGCGCCAGGCCGCCACCGGCCTCGGCGACCGCATCGTCCTGGTCCCCGAGCCGGTCGCCGCCGCCGTGTTCCACGCCGCGACCTACCCGCCCGACGACGTCCCGGCCAACGGCCGGCCCGCGCCGGGCGCGGCGGGGCGGACCCTGGCCGTCCTCGACCTCGGCGGCGGCACCATCGACGTCAGCGTCGTGCGGGCCGTGCCAGGGCGCACGCCCTTCCAGGTTCTTGCCACCCGCGGCGACCCGACCTTCGGCGGCGCGGACGTCGACCAGCTGTTGCTCGACCACGTCGGCTCCGCCGTCGCCGGCACCGACGAGGACGGCTGGCGCACGCTCATCGAGGGCCGCGACCTGCCCGACCGCCGCCGCAGGCGCGTCATCCACCAGGACGTCCGCGGCGCCAAGGAGACCCTCTCCCGGCACACCTACACCGACATCCCCATGCCGCCGCCGTTCGCGGACGTCCACGTCACCCGCCTGGACCTCGAGCGGCTCGTCACCAAGCAGCTCGACCGGGCCGCCGAGCTCACCACCTCCGCGATCCGCGAGGCCGGGCTCCAGCCGGCCGACCTCGCCGGCATCTTCCTCGTCGGCGGGGCGAGCCGGATCCCGCTGGTCTCCCGCCTGGTTCACCAGCGCACCGGCGTGGTGCCGACCTCCCTGGACCAGCCGGAGACCGTCGTGGCCCGCGGCGCGCTCCTCGCCGCCGGCACCACCACTGACGAGCAAGCCAGGCGGAACCCGGCAGGCGCCCCGGCCTTACCCGGCGCCCGCAGCGCGCCGCCCGGCCTGGGAGTGCCGGCGCAATCCAGACCCGGCACATCGGGCGGCTGCGCACCGAGCTCAAACCGACCGGTCGCGAGGGTGGCGACGACCGCGTCCTCGTCGAGGAGAAGCGCCTGTCGTTCGACAGCACCACCGACCGGTCCCGCGCCGTCGACCGGCTGCG
>Ga0164241_10006713_pt1 | contig 10435 bp, 19 predicted proteins | sample OricomyardsoilBY_FD_108780 | JGI IMG/M metagenome (GOLD analysis project Ga0164241, IMG submission 108780) | Backyard soil microbial communities from Emeryville, California, USA - Original compost - Back yard soil (BY) | ecosystem: Environmental > Terrestrial > Soil > Unclassified | place: USA... | reverse complement strand
GTATTCGAGCAATTGATATAGGCGCCGAAACAAGACAAATAGGACATTCAAGCCGATAGGCGCAATGACGTGCTTGCAGGCGTAATCTTCAGACCAACAATATCCCCACCAGATCGATGGTTTGAGTCCTTGATGGCTGATGCGACGGAGCAGTAGAGAGTCAAGATTCATCGCCGTCGCCCTCGTCAACACTCGAGCCCACATAAAACGGCCCCGAGAACACGGCGGTCGCTGTGAACCGCATTGGGTTGAGTTGCTTGTCGATGGTCAGCGAGAAGGCATTGCCGCCCTGCACCACGATGGGGATGTTTGCGCCGGGTGCTGTGCTGTCACCGACGACGTAGAAACCGTCGCGCTTGAGCATGGTGCTGATCTGCGGCCAGTTGGGCGGCATGGGTGGCAAGTCGTTGGCCGCACCGGGCAGGATCAACACGTTGGTTTTGGGTGCGTCAGCCATTGGCCCGCTCCCCATCACGGATGGCGAAGAACACCCGCATGCAGGCCTCGGCATCGGCCAGGGCGCTATGTGCGCCCTCGAAGCCTTCGCCAAGGAAGTATTGATGCGCGTCAGCGAGCTTCGGGATCTTGCCGCCCATGATCTTCCGGGCAAGCTGGGCGGTGCAGATCGACGGGCGATCCTTCCAGTCATCGGCCACCACGTCGCCCATGAAGCGCTTGAGCGCGATGCGGATGATGCGGTTGTCGAAGTTGGCCGAGTGCGCGACGCGAATGTCTGCGAGCCGAGCCATTTCACGCACAACCTCTGTGGCGAGCGATTCCGATATGCCCACACGGCTGGCGCGCTCGTTGGTAATCCCGTGGATGGCGATGACGTCATCGGGAATGACCCAGCCTTCGGGCCTCACGATCAGGTCGAAAGCGGCCTCGACCTCGCGGGTCTCGTAGTCCACCAGTATGCCGGCGACCGAGACAATGCGCGGCTGGTGCTCGGCGCTGCTGGGCGCGATAAAATCGGGGACGCCAGTGGTTTCGGTGTCGAAGAAAAACAGCTTCATGGGTGATCCTTGGTTGTGGGTGGTGCGCTGATGGCGCGCATAACGACGTCACCGACGTGGCGGCCAATGCCGTATTCCTTGAGCAGCATTGCCCTGGTGACGAGGGGAAGGATCTCGGGCGCCTGTAGCAGCGCTGCGATCAGTGTTGCCGGGCGTTGCCTGGGGCTCACCTGTTTCAACAAGGGGAGCGCGGGAAGCGTGATCCCGCCGTTTTGTGCCAGGTTCGCGCCGGGCACAAAGCCCCAGCCGCCGGGTGCCGGAATGTGCTCAAGTTCCATCGTCGGCAGCCTCGGCCTCGAGGGCTTTCTTGATGCGGCGCTGGGCTTGCTTGGTGCGGTGACGGGATGAGTCTGCCGACGCGAACTCGCTCCATCCTTCAATTCGATGACCGAAAGAAGGCAAGACTTCGACCTCGCCCCCTTTGGCGGCGAACGCAGCCATGTCGTCGGCAATACGTTGCCGGTTTGCTTCGTGGGCGGGATTGACGGGCAGCGCCCGCTTGGGTGGCATTTGCAGCGGCTTCATTGCGACCTCGAATAGCTCCGGCCCGTAGGCCGGAGTGAGTGGGCGGGTTACGGCGTGAAGGTGCCGATGGAGAGAGGGGCTTGGCTGCCCAGCTTGTCGGAAAGAATGTCCTTGAAGCCTTTGAGTGCTTCTTCCTTGAGCTTGCTTTCCCCGATGATGCGCAGCTTCAATTGGGGCTCGTCGTTGCCATCGGTCAGCACGCTGATGCGCACCTTGTACGGCTGTGCCGGCAACCCATAGGCAGGCGGGCACGAAAACACGAAGTAGTTGGGCATGCTCGGTGTCGCGGCATGCTCGACTTCCTCCATGGCGGTGCGTGCCCGCTTGCGGTCATCATCGGTGTGCGTGCTTTCCCGTCGCGCCCGGATCTTCACTTCCCTGATCGCCGTTACCGCCCCCGCAAATGAAACCGCAGCATCATCGTCATTCACGAACATGGCAAAACTGTCCCGCCAATCCTCGATGAAGTTGATGAGATCGCGCTGCGACAATGGCCTGCCGCAGTTGCTGATGAGGCCTTCGTAAGCCGCCGTGTAATCCAGACTGAGCGTGGCCTTGTAATCACAGTGCCCTGGGGTGCCATCGGGGTTGCTCATGTTGAAAAGCATTTCCGCACTGAATCGATGCGGGCTCACGAACCCCTGCACGCCAGGGGCATGCGAGTCGGCAACCACGGCCTTCGTGTACTCGGCAAAGGCGTCAATGGAGTTGGTCGCAAAGGTGCCCCTTCGCCTTTCGCGCCACGGCATGAACTTCTCAAGGGAATGGATTTTGTAGTTATCGGGGAGCGCGAGGGTGCCGAGCGGAAGGCGGGCGAGCGTATCGTTGTTGGCGGCAATGGCTGTCGCCTGGATGAGGCGGATGGCTGACTCGTCCATGGATCAGTCCTCCTTCTTGGCAAAGTCGAGGCGCGCCTGCGTGTCGGGCATCAGTGACAACTGCCCGCCACGACCAACATGCATCGGCGTGAGCGTGGAATCGACCTCGGTGGCCTTGCCGCGCATGGTCGGGTTGGAATAGCTGACTTGGTGCGTCAGCATCACCTGGTTGCTTTCACCGATGCGCTTGAGGTCGAAGCTGATCGTGACCTTGCCGGTCTTGCCCTTGTCGCCATACGTGACGACGCCCAGCGCGACCTCGGACAGTGCTCGAGCACACTTGTTTGCAAAGACCCCGGCGTTGAGTTCCTCGAGGAGCTCGGCCAAGTCAACACCCTTCTTCTCTACCATTTCATTCTCCTTTACAGCGGTTGACGGACGAGTCGATACACGTCCTTCTTCGAGTTGTTCGACGTTTTTGCCCGGCGTCGTTCCCCGGTGGGTTCCATGCGTTTCTTGAACAGCGCGCGGCGGGTGACAGCCCCCCACGCCCGCTTGTCAGGCGGGTCGGGCAGGCCGCGAACCTCCGCGATCTCCCTCACTTCCTCGACGGTGAAGTCGGTGAGCTCGGCACCAATGGCGCAGAGCATCCCCAGGGCTTGCCCCGTCCATTCCGATTCCGTGCGATTGGCGTGATCGGCTGACCGCTGCATGCCGAGCTCGGCGCGCTCCATGGCGACGCTGAAGTCGATGGATTGCGTGCGGGTGTCGTGGGCTCGGACGCTCATGCCTTCCACCTGTAGCCGTGCGGGATCAGCAGATCGCGCGCTGCGTCGAATGAAATCCACGGCCCGAGCCGGTGATGGAACGGGTTGGTGACGGCTGCGACCCGCTTGCCGTGGGTGAGCGCCAGCGTTGCGGCGCGGTCGTGGCTGACCACCATGCGGCACTCGAACTCGAGGCGGTCACGCGCCTTGGCGATCAGGTCATCGTGCCGCAGCTTCGCCGCCTTGAGCCTGTACTCGGTGAGGCGGCTGTTGCGCAGCCCGTTGTTGAACGGGTGGGTGTGCACGCGCGGCGTAAGGTCATCCATGTGACACCATCCAGATAAAGAAACCGTCGAGCGCATTGGCATAGCGCAGGAACAGGAAGCACACGGCCAGGACAGGCCACAGCACGCCGATAGTGCGGATGATCTCGCGCCACATCGCGCGCTGTTGCGCGCGGCGGGCCTCGGCTTGTGAGGCAAGGAAGTGATCGAAGGGGGTCATGCGGCCTCCGCGATGCTGCCGTCTTGCAGCCAAACGACGTCGATGCCATCGAGGGAGGGCGGCGCCTTGAACGTGCCGCAGGCGATGATCGTATCCACCGCGTCGCGTTGCAGCAGGGTGTCGAGGTAATCCACCGCGTCAGCGCGCGCCGCCGGGTCGAGCACGTCGAAGCGGTCGAGCGAGAGCACGCGGGTGTTGGCCATGATGGTGATGACCGCCGAGAACAGCGTGTCAGCGCGCCACTGTTCGGATTCCGAGCACAGTGCGTAGGGGCGGCCCGCGTAGGTCAGGCTCAAGTCACGGGCGATGGCCGGTGGCTTCCAGCCCGCGCGCAGGGCTTCGTCGGACAGCGCGTCATTGATCGGGTCGAGGGCGCGCGCCAGCAGTACCGCGGGGATGCCGTCAGGCGAAAGCGCGGCAGCCGTCTGCGTCCAGGCCGCCACGCGCTCGTGCTCGGCAAGGGCACGCTCGGTCTGCCCATGACACTCGTTGGCCGCGCGCTGGGCATCTTCCAGCGCCCGCAGGGCGCCCTGGTGCACGGCGAGCACGCGGCGGGCTTCTTCCAGCTTTTCGGCGGCAGCGAAGTCGTTGGGGTCAAGATCCGGCAGGTGCTCCACGGTCATCACGGCGGCACGGGCATCGATCACGGCGGCGCTGGCGCGGCCATAGCGGCGGGTCGCTTCCTCGACGTCAGCTTGTGCCGACTTGATCTTGGCCGCGGCCTTGGCGGGCGCGTGCTTGCCAGCGGTGAGCTTGCGCAGGGTGTTGCCGTCCTGGATCAGGATGATTTCCTTGCAGCACGGGCAGGGCGCGGTGATGCCGGAGTTGCCACGGGCCTCGGCGGTGAGCTCGTCACGCTCCCTGATGGCATCCTCCATGGCGGTACACGCCTCGTCGGCGGCCTTGGACAGGTCATCGACCGATGCTGCCAGCGCCTCGAGCTCCTTGCGGCGCGTAGGCGTCAAGCTGGCCTCGGCACGGCCCTTGGCCTCGGTGAGCTCCGCCACGGCCTGCTGGGCGCGCTCCACGGCCCGCCGCGTGCCTTCCCACTCCGCCGCGGTGGGTGCCGCGCTGGACGATTGCGCCGTCCACGATGCGCCCTTGAGGCTGCCGTAGGTCTCCCCGGTGATGGCCTTCCACGCGCCACGGGCCTTGGTGGCGTTTTCAGCGGCGGCCTTGGCGGCATCGGGAAACCCGCCCCGCAGCAGGGGCAAGACTTGGCTGATGTACTCCTCGCCAATGGGCGGCTCCTGGTTGGCCATGAGCTCCCCCACGACCTTGCCGCTGATCTGCACGCCCGAAAGCTCGAACAGCACACGGCGGCGGTCGTCCTCCCCGCAGGCGGCGAAGCGTGAGGTATCGAGGCTGAAAGGCAGGTTGGGCGATTCGGGGAGCTCGTCCTTGGTGGTCGCCCCGCTGCCGATGTTGCGCCGGATCTTGTAGCCGTCGACAACGACCTCGGCATAGCCCGACGCGGCCCCGTCGGTGATGAGCTTGTTGCGATCCTTGACCAGTCGCACGTCGCGGGCGAGCGCGCCGGTCAGGGCGAAGCGAATCCCATCCTGCAGCGAGGATTTGCCAGCGCCGTTGGTGCCGGCAATCAGCAAGAAGGGGTGCTTCAGGGTGTGCCGGAAGTCAGGCAGGCCGAGAAAGTTCTGGATGGCGATCGATTCGATTTTCATGTGGCGGTTCCTTTGTCCTCGTCCCCGAGGTAGTAGGTGGTGTTGTGGGTTTCGACCACGAGCGCGTTGGTATCCACGCGCCGGATCGTGCTGGTGATGAGGCGGTCGCCATCCCTGACGTCCGGGCGGTGGTGGTCGAACACGACACCCTCGAGGCGCAAGGTGTCGCCCAGGCGGCGGAAGCGCCATTGCTCGATGCGGGCGGTTGGCTTGCTCGGATCAATCACGGCGCACCACCAGGCCGTTGCTGACGGTCAGTTGCCCCTTGGCGATCTGCGCGCGACGTCGCCCTTGCTCGCCGTAGCCGTCATGGGCGACGCGCTCTGACCAGTTGCCGAGCAAGCGGCGGCTCTTGGGGTGCACCTTCTTCGGTGCCCGCGGCGTGACGTTGGGCGCCTTCCCCATTGAGGCAAGCAAGCCCATGGCCATGGCCAGGCCTTCGAGTCGGGCGCGGCGGCGGGCGGGTTGTTGGTCGTACATATGACACCTATCGGGTAGCGGAAGGGAGGGTTACTCGAGCATGCGCCGCGTCCGGGTGGTGCTGGCCGCTGCTTGGTGGGGTTCGGCATCCGTGCGGGTGGCCGGCTTCGCGTCATCGGTGGCGGTGTCCTCGCCCTGGTGATCGATGACCTCGCCAGTGCTGGTGTCGATGCCACCACGCCCGTCCTCGAGCTCGGCGGTGGCCGCGACCTGACTCCACTCACCCTCGAGCACGTCTTTCAGGTCGATGCTGCTGCCGTGCTCCGCGGCAGCCGCGGCACGGAGCTCGACGGACTTGGGCATGTACTTCATCACCTGCATGAGCGGCACCTTGCGCGCGTAGGCGATGAAGCTGTCGTCATTGGAGTAGGAGTAGTGGCTGTTGCCGACCTTGTTGAACTTGTTGCGGTGCCGGAGGATGCGGCTCTTGGGCCAAACCTCGATCACGGGCCATTCGGCGCCATGCACACGACCGACGGCATAGGTGAACAAGAGGTTGCCCTCGTTTTCGTCGGTGGCGCCCATGGGGTGATGCTTGATGTACGGGGAGTCGCCCTGCGCGTACTCGAACTTGTCACCCTCGAACACCGCACCCGTCCAGACCGAGGCACGCCCGGCGCGGTTGATGAGCTCCACATAGCCCTTCCAGCCGGGGACGAAGGTGGCCTGCCCCTTGTACGGGACAAGGTAGGCCTGCCCGTCGACGCCGATCTCCAGGCCAAGCTGCGAGGACAGGATGACGGCAGCGAACACGCTGCGCGGATCGCACTCGGCCAGCTTGGCGTTCTGGCTGAAGGCGGTCATTGCCAGGCGCGCCATGCGCTCGGCGGTCAGGTGCGCGGGGAGCGCGAGGGTGATTTCCCGCTTGAAGGAATCGAGCATGGCCGGGAAGCGGCGCTCCTTCGGCATTGCCATGATCTCTTTCATGCCGCGCGTGGGTGGGGCAGCGGTCGCGGTGGTGACGGGTGCGGCGGCGCGGTTACGGTCGCGCAGTCCGGTGAGGGTGCTAGGCATGGGCGGTTCTCCTATTTGTCGTTGGCGTAGGGGCATTGCGCGTGATAGGCGCAATACTTCTTGGAACACAGCATTGATTGGGGGTTGGGGGGGAACAGGCCGGTCTCGTACATGGCGGCGGCGTACTCGATCAGCCCGCGGTTGGACTCGTCACCCAGCAGCAGATCCCGCGGGCGATCCACCAGGCCGGTGCCGGTCTCGTAGGCGCCACTGGTATTCATTCCGATGATTTCGGCGGGCTCGTTGATTTCCAGCCCGGTGGTGTGTGCGTACAGGAGCTCGTAGGTGCCAAGCTGGGCGCGGTGCTTGCCGGGCTTGACGACGCCATTGGAGACCGCGGCGCGGCCCGTCTTGACGTCACTGATCCCGCGGCGACCGATTGAGTTGACCCGCACCCGGCAGCGATCCAGCGTGCCCGTGAGGCGCACGACGACCTTGCCGCAGTCAATCTCGAGGGGCTTGGTCGTGAGCTCAACCGCCTCGAAGGTGTAGTTGGGGCTGATTTCGCTGCAATAGGTGGCGGTCAGCCGTAGCGCGATGCGCTCAACCTCCTTGTGGCTGGGCTCGTCGCTACTCCACTGGACGCCCTCGGTGCTGATGCGCTCGTTGATCGAGTCCAGGGTAATGCCCGCCGCGTCGTACACGCTGATGGGTGCGCCATCGAGCTTGGCCTTGTCGAAGGCGCCGGTTCCCGAGTGGGTGCCGGTGCCGATCAGCGCGCGCGGCGAGTTCGGCATGCGGTAGCCGTGGATCTGCTCCGCCTCAAACTTCAGGGCGCAATCGAACAGGCCACCGAAGGACGATGCGCGAATGGCCACAGTGTTGGGCTCGAAGGACATGCGGTATTCCGTAGGTGTCATACACGACACCAAACGGATAATACAGATTAACGCGCAGTCGTCAACACGCGCGGAGCGGAGGGCTTATTTGGTCGCGGCTTGTTTCCGCAAGGCTTCGGCAAAGCGCAATAGCACGGGCATTGCAATTTCCGGCGTGTCGCACAGGATTTCATAGAGCGGAACGACGACGCGCGCTGTCGCCTGGTACTCCATGGGACGGTCAGGGCAGGCAGCTTCCAGCGCCTTGGCTAGATAGGCGACGTTGAGGGGAGCCGTTTCCTTGGTCGTCGGGATGGCCACCCGCATCGCGCCACGCCCATTTACAAGCCATTCCACCGCAAAACCCGTCACCGCCTGGATGGCAAGCATGTTCGCGTTGTTCGGGTTGTTGACCCCATCGAGCTCCCACTTGCTGACAAGCGACTTGGAGGCCCGCATTTTGCTGATCTTGCTGACCCCATCGGCAAGCTGCTGCTGGGAGAGCCCGCACGAGATTCGGGCATAGCGGATGCGCTCGCCCTGGGTGCGCGGCTTCTGGATCAGGCTGGTGCGGAGAGGGCGTGTCACGGGAATCACCATACGGCGCGGAAGGTGTCATATGGTTGACTAACGCGGGAACACAGATTAACGTGCCATCCCATGCGACCACTCATCAGAAAGTCAGACGTCCTTGGCCTGTATGACGGCAATCACGCCGCCGTCGCCCGCGCCTTCACCCCCCCGCTGTCCCGTGTGGCCGTCCGTAACTGGCCGGACTACGTGCCCGAGCTCCGCGCCCGGCAATTGCTCGAGATCCATCCCGAGTTGAGGGACTTCGTGCTCGACCAGGAAACAGGCATGACGCCGCGGCAGATGCGCGAGCGGCTCAAGCCCACGCGCAAGTCACGGCGGAAGGCTGGGGCAGCGCTGTGATCTTCGCCAAGCGCCACTTGGGGGACATTGCCAAGGGATGCGCGCACCTGTCGCAGGGCGAGTTCGGTGCCTACAACCTCCTGATGGACTGGTGCTATTCCACCGAGCGCGCGTTGCCTCTGCTGGTCACTGACCTCTACCGGATCGGGCGAGCCACCACCAAGCAGGAACGGAAGAACGTGGATCGCGTGGTGGCCGAGCTCTTTGACAAGACGGACGCCGGATACACGCAAAAGCGCGTCGTCCGAGAGATTGAAAAAGCAAACGCCATCGCAGAAACAAATCGGCGGATTGCGGTCGAACGTGAGGAACGGCGCCGTTTGCAGCGTGAAGGGCAGCACGAATTGTTCAACGAACCGTTGCACGCTTCGTGCTCGGTTCGTGAACCTATCCAGACACCAGACACCAGACACCAGACTACTTACTTAGAGAATACAGAGAGCGATAAGACTCCCAAGCCTCCACCGGCCCAAGCCGCGCGCTCGGAAGATTCGACGCTAGAGCGAACGGCCAACGCCCTGACGGCGGCTGGCTGCGACACCCGCAAGCACGATCCGCGGCTGGAGAAGGCGCTGGCCGACGGCATCACGCACGACGAGCTTGTCTCGCTGGCCAGTAGCCCGAAGGGCAAGGGCAAGAGCCTGCCGTATTTGATCTCGACCATCTGCGGGCAACGGCAGGATGCAGCCAACGCACCGGGAGCCGGACAGTCCGGGAGCCGGACTAGTCCGCCTGCCGACCTCGAGCGGGAGGAAGCAATCCGCGAGCAGGAGGACGTCATCATTGCCGCCCGGCACCTGGCCAGCTACGGCCACGCCGACGGCGCGGAGTGCAACCAAAAGATTGCCGCAGCGCAGCAAAAACTGGCGGACTTGCGTAGCGCAATAAAGGGTTCAGGTGATGCGCGACCTGTGCCACTTGCCACAGGACAGCCCCATGATGCTCACTGATCCGAGCCTACAGGGGGCTGTTCACTCACTCACAACAGAGGAAACCAATGAATCTTGCAGTAGTAGGGGCTGGCCTTCGCCAGCAAGAAACGCGGCTTGGCAACGTCTGGATGGTGGCGGCGACGGTGGCGGCGGGGATCATCGACGGGTTCCAAGCCGATGATGTGTCCGTCGTGACGATGAGCCGATCCGGGGAGATCGTGGCCACGCCGACGCAGCATCCCGATTTCATCGACCAGCACGCACAGCCGGGCTTCGTGTGCACCGCCATGCCGGGGTGCGACATTCGCCAGCTTGCCGCACGGCTGCGTGACGCCGCCTTTCGGTGGGGAGTGATCGAGGAAGAAGAACGTGCGCAAACGACTCGCTTCACTCGCTGAAGCGAAGGCGCAAGCCGAGGCGGCGGCCACTGGCAATCGGTATGTCAGGCCCGCCGTGCGGCGCACCGCACCGCAGCAACTTGAATCCGCCCAGGGCATGTCACTCATTGCCTGGGCGGATCTTCAGGTACGGATGGGGCGACGCCCGGAGCTCGCCCATCTGCGGCATATCCCCAACGGTGGTGCGCGTGACAGGCGCACTGGCGGCAGGCTCAAGGCCGAGGGCGTGCGGCGCGGCACGTGGGACTACGTGTTGCCGGTCGTGACCCGTGAGCCGATTGTCGCCGCCTGCGGACATAGTGCCGTCCGGTATCCGGGGTTGTGGATCGAACTGAAGATCGAAAGCCAGCGCCGGGTGAAGCAGGGCGGGTTGAGCGCCTACCAGGTCGGCTTCGGCGCCTTCGTCCACCAGCAGGGCTATGCCACTGTCGTTGCCTACGACTGGACAGAAGCCCAGGCGGCCATCGAGGCCTATCTTGATGGCAAGACCATTCCCCATTCTTGGGCGCCGGGGGTGTCGCATGGGGCACTTTGAACAACGCCACCTG
>Ga0164241_10006712_pt1 | contig 10439 bp, 11 predicted proteins | sample OricomyardsoilBY_FD_108780 | JGI IMG/M metagenome (GOLD analysis project Ga0164241, IMG submission 108780) | Backyard soil microbial communities from Emeryville, California, USA - Original compost - Back yard soil (BY) | ecosystem: Environmental > Terrestrial > Soil > Unclassified | place: USA... | reverse complement strand
GTGCACCGGCTTGTTTCTCGTCGAAGAGTTCGCCCTTCGCGCCGAGCCGTCCGAGCAGATCCAGCACCGCCCGCCCACTCACCCCGCCGCCAAAAACGGCGACCGGCTGCGCGAGGAGGGGCTTGATGAAGTCTGGGATGAGAAACGACATTACGGGAGGATCTCTATTGGCGTGTTGTCTGGGATGGCCGTCCAGATTTCGTCGATCTCACGGTTCGTCACGGCGATGCAACCAGCCGTCCAATCCACGACCGTCTGGATTTTTCCGAGTGCACCCAAGCCGTTAGGCAGACCATGAATCATAATGTCGCCGCCTGATGAAACACCGCGGCCAGCCGCAGAGTGGCGGTCAGTTTCGTTGGGATAGCTGATATGAAGTGCGCGATGAAACCGGCTTTGCGGATTCCTGCGGTCGATCGTGTAGCGACCTTCCGGTGTGCAGTTGTCGCCCTCCTGCCGCTTATGCCCTACCGGGTTCTTTCCGAGTGAAATCTCGTACGTCTTAAGCACTTTGCCCGAGTTCAATAGAATGAGCTTTCGCGCGGCCTTCTCGACACGAATTCCATCCGCGCGAGTTCCGGATGGAAGAGGATTGGATGGCAAATTTGCCCAAGTCAGCACGGTGCCTGTGAGAAGTATCGCGGAGATGACTGTGAGTTTTTTCCACATCGTTCAGCGCAGTTTCAGCGTGCCCAGTCCGGCGAGGGCGCAGATGAGCGAGATCACCCAGAAGCGGGCGACGACCTTGGTCTCGGGCCAGCCGAGTTTTTGGAAATGATGATGCAAAGGCGCCATCAGGAAAACCCGCCGGCCTTCTCCGAAACGACGGCGCGTGAATTTAAAATAACCGACCTGCACGATCACCGAAATCGCTTCCATCACGAACACGCCACCGACGATCACGAGCGTGAACGGTTGTTGCACCATGAACGCGATCACACCAATCAAGCCGCCCAGCGCGAGCGAACCGGTGTCGCCCATGAACACCTCGGCGGGATGCGAGTTGTACCAGAGAAACGCCAGACCCGCGCCGACCAGCGAGCCACATACCACCGCGAGTTCGCCCGTGCCGGGCACGTGGCTGATGAGCAGGTAATCCGCGATACGGAAATTGCCCGCCGCGTAGGCCATTATTCCATACACGAGCGCGACCGTGATCGTGCAACCCACCGCGAGCCCATCGAGTCCGTCGGTCAGGTTGATCGCGTTACTGAAGCCAACGACCCAGAAAAAGATCAGCACGAAAAGCGCGACGACACCGAGTCCTCCCGCGAAAATCCAGACCGGCTCTTTGAGAAAGGGCACCCAGAGCTCGCGGATTTTTTCTCCGCTCATCGGATGCCAGAGCAACGTCACCAGCGCGATGACCGTGATGAGCGTCTGCCAGAACATCTTTTCCCGCGACGACACGCCGGCGCGGTTCTTATGAACGACTTTCAGATAGTCGTCGCGGTAGCCGACCGCGGTCAGCGCCGCGTACACGAACATCGCCACGACGATCCAGACATTCGGGCGCGCCCACAAAAACGTGCTGAGAAACACCGATCCAAAAATGAGCAAGCCGCCCATCGTCGGCGTGTTTTTCTTGTCGAATTTCTGCGCGAGTTCGCCCGTGCGATCGTCGTCATAGTGCTGTCCGAACTTCAGGACTTTCAGGCGATGGATCAGCCAGGGTCCCAGGATAAAGCCGATCATCATCGCGGTGCCGGCGGCGAGCAGCACGCGCAGCGTTTGGAACCGCAGCAAACGCAGCGGACCAAAGTATTGTTCAAAATCGGCGAGATAACTGAGCATCGAAAAATCAAACGAATGGAAATCCGCTGGAGCGGTCCGACAGACGCGCGGCGGCACCCGGGTACTGGCAATTGAAAGGCGTCGCGGTCGAAACGACGCTGAACGCAGATCGTGTGTCGGGCGGCGAACTCGTTACCGCGCCGGCCGACGTAGCCGATTTCCCCACACCCGCGCGCGCTTCGTCCGGCAGCGCTTTCTCGAGTTCGTAACGCCGGCTGCCCTTCATGAAAACCGCTCCGCGAAACGCCGCGATGCGCGCGGCCACCGGCGTGAGCGAGGTGACGATTTCAATGTTCTCCGTGGAGAAACCCGCGTCGGCGACGCCCGCGACGACCTCGATCGAATGCGAGCCGGTCACGAACGCATGATCTTGCGGACGCAGGCGCAAACCGCGGCCGAGTTCGCGGTGATAAGTCACCGCGTCGGCACCGAGTTCTTCCATGCATCCTAAAACATAGAGTCGCGGTTCCTCCGGCGGGACGATCGAAGCGAACGCTTCGAGCGCGTCGGCCATCGACGCGGGATTCGCGTTATAGAAATCCAAATACAACAGCCGCCGGCCGTCGTGACGAAATTCGCCGCGCCACTTCGCGGGTTGCCAGTCGTCGAGCGAGCGCTGGATCGTGTCGTCAGACACGCCCAACTCCGAAGCCAGCAAAACGGCGAGCGCGGCATTTTGCGCCATGCCCCGGCTCACGCGGCGAAAATCAAAACGTCTCCGTCCGCCCAGAGTGATCTCGGTGTTCATCGGCGACATGCGCACGCCGAACTGAACGAAACGGGGCGCATCCACCGTTTCCCCTTCAGGCACGAGGACGATGCTCTGCTGCGGCAAATCCTGAAACGCCGGAAATTCCCAACATTGTTTCGGAAACACACTGAGTCCGCCGGGGCGCACGTGCTCCAGCAACACGGCTTTCTCGCGCGCGACTCCGGAGAGTCCGCCGAGTTCCTGCGTGTGCGCCGGCGCGACCAACGTCACGATGCCGTAGTCCGGCTCGATCATCGCCGCGAGTGCTTCCATTTCGCGCGGCCCGCCGATGCCGGCTTCGATCACAGCCGACTCGTGGCCGCCCGGTTCGAGGCGCGTGAGCGTGAGCGGCACGCCGAGGTGGTTGTTGAGATTGCCTTCAGTCGCGAGCACGAGCGGCTCGCCGCCGAGCAGACGGGCGAGAAGATTTTTCGTGGAGGTTTTGCCGCAACTTCCCGTGACGCCGACGACCGCGCCGCGAAACGCGCGCCGATGTTCACGCGCGATCGTCTGAAAGGCCCGCAGCGGATCGGCGACGACCAGTTGCGGAAGCGCCAGCGCGTGATCGGGGCGGTTCACGATCGCCGCACTCGCGCCTGCCGCCATGGCCGCGGCGAGATAATCATGGCCGTCGCGCTTGTCCGTTCGCAATGCCACGAAGACCTGCCCGCCGCGGAGCTGGCGCGTGTCCTGCGTGAAACCCGCGAGCGGCAGCGCGGGTTTCGAAGTCCACTGGCCAGAGGTCCAGGTGGCGAGATAAGCAGGTGCGAAGGACGGCATGAAGGAGGGAAGGCGCGCGTTACGGCTGGTGCGTTTTGAGCGTTTTGATGCCGATCAACTCGCGCACGATCTGGCGGTCGTCGAAGGGGATCACGGTGTCCGCAAATTCCTGATACGACTCGTGGCCTTTGCCCGCGATGAGCAGGCAGTCGCCGGGTTTGGCGATGTCGAGCGCGAGACTGATGGCGCGGCGGCGGTCATCGATCCACGTGATCTTTTCCGGCGCAGTGACACCTGTGCGCATGTCGTCAAAGATCTGCGCGAGCGCCTCGCCGCGAGGATTGTCCGCCGTGGCGAAGGAAAAATCGGCGACCTCTTGAACGGCGCGCACCATCATCGGGCGCTTGGCGCGATCGCGATTTCCGCCGCAGCCGAAGACGACCAGCAGCCGGCCCGGCGTGATCGCGCGCAGCATCCCGAGCGCATTGCGAAGCGCGTCATCGGTGTGCGCGTAATCGACCAGCACGTTAAACGGCTGACCTTCCTCGATGCGCTCCATACGGCCGGGAACGCCTTTGAACGATTTCAACCGCGGCATGATCACCAGCGGATCGCGGCCGAGCGCCCACGCGGTCGCGACGGCGCCGAGCAGATTGCTCAGATTGTAGCGGCCGATCAGCGGGCAATCGACTTCCAGCGAACCGCCGGGCCAGACAAGCGTGAACGTGGTGTTCTTGAAATTGAGAGCGACGTTCTCGGCACGCACTTGGGCGGCTGGATTTTCGCCATAGGTCACGGTGCGGACGGACGGCGGCACGCGCCCGATCAATTGCTCGCCGTGCGGATCGTCGAGATTGATCAAGGCGAGCTTCGGCTCGGCGCCGGTCGCACCGGTGAAGAGCTGCGTCTTCACGTCGAAATAGGATTCGAGCGTCTTGTGGTAATCGAGGTGATCGCGTGTGAGATTCGTGAATACAGCGGCGCCGAACTGCAGGCCGAGGACGCGTTGCTGCGCGATGCCGTGCGAACTCACCTCCATCACCGCCTGGCGGCAGCCGGCGTCGCGCATCTGCGCGAGCATGCCATAAATATCCAGCGACTCGGGCGTGGTCTTGAATGACGGCACCGTCCGCGCGCCGAGATCGTAGTTGATCGTCCCGATCAGCCCGACGCGTTGATCGCCGTTGAGAAGATGTTTGATCAGGTGCGAAACGGTCGTCTTGCCGTTGGTTCCGGTAACGCCGACGACCGCCATATCGCGATCGGGGAACCGGTAGTAACGCTGCGCCACTTTCGCGAGTGTTGCGCGCGGATCCGCGACCTGGATGAAGGTCACTTTCGCCGGCACGGCCGCGGGCATTTTTCCGGTTACGATCGCAACCGCGCCACGCGCGATGGCTTCGTCGATGAACCCGGCACCGTCGGTGCGCAGGCCGGGCAGTGCGAAAAACAAGGTTCCCGGCACCACACGACGGCTGTCCATCACCAAGCCCGAAATCGGCCGGTCAAGGGAGCCTTTGCTGGCGATGATTTCTCCGTCGCCAAAATAGTCGGACAGTTTCGGAGCCATTTTAAAAATGCGTTGCTCAACACTAGCCCGCTTTCGCGCGCGGCCAACCGGTGCGGCGCGAAAGGCGCTGATCAGCGGATAATCCTGGGTGAGATAACCCATCATGGGCAGTCGCCTTTCATGACGAGAAGAGGGCTTTGGGGAATCGTCTCGACCGGTTTGATGTCGAGGTAGGGAATGAGTTTTTCCGCGATGCGTTTGAAGCTCGGTGCGGCGACTTTTGCGCCGTACGCGGGTTTGCCATCCGCCGGGTGGCCGTTGTCGACGATCACGGTGACGACGACGCGCGGCGCGCTGGCCGGGAAAAAACCCACGAAAGAGCCGACATGGTTTTTGTCCGAATAGTGACCGTCGATCAGCTTCTGGGCCGTGCCCGTCTTGCCGGCCAGTTGATAGCCTGGAATGTCCGCTCCGGAACCGGTGCCTTCGGTCATCACGCCACGTAACATGACAGCCACTTCATTGGCGGTTTTTTCCGTGATGACACGGCGGACGGGACTCGATCCGAAACGATAAACGGTCTCACCCGAAGCCGACCGCACTTCGCTGATGAGTTGCGGCCGAAAGAGCAGACCGCCGCTGGCGATCACCCCCATCGCGTAGTGAATCTGCAACGGTGTCGCACTGACGGAGTAACCCGCGGGAATGCGGGTGATGTCGCTTCCGCTCCACGTCTTCGGATCGTTGAGAACTCCACTGATTTCACCGACGAGAGGAAACCCCGTTTTTTCGCCGAAGCCGAAGGATCGGGCGTAGTCATAAAACCGCCGGTCGCCCAGCCTCATCGCGAGCAGCGCCGCACCGCGATTGCTGGAATGACTGATGATTTCGGTAACCGGAAGCGGGTGATCGTACACGTGATCGTCAGCCATCAATTTCCGCGGTTTGCCCATGTATTCGACGACCGGCTGCATGCAGTCGAAACGCGTCTCGGGAGTGACAAGCCCTTCGTTCAACGCCCCTGAAGCCGCCACGATTTTGAAGGTCGATCCGGGATCGATCTGGCTGGAGATCGCGAAATTTTTCTGCGCCGCCATCGGCGCCTTGTTGAACTCGTTCAGGTTGAACGTCGGGTAATTTCCCATCGCGAGCAGGAAGCCGGTTTTTGCGTCGCTCACGAGGATGACGGCGTTGTCCGGCTTGAACTCGCGGACGATCGTATCGAGTTCCTCCTCCACCCAGCTTTGGATGACGGAATCGAGCGAAAGCATCACCGTGTATCCGTTGGTTGCGGACACATCGCGCTGGCGGAATTGGGCCATTTCGCGCTGCTTGCCGTCCTTCTCGGATTCGCGCCAGCCATCCTGGCCGCGCAGATAAAAATCCGCGTAGCGCTCGATGCCGGTCGCGGGCGTTCCTTCTTTGTTCACGTAACCGATCACATGTGCGGCGAGTCGGTTTTGTGGATACGTGCGGGAATACGAACGGCGGCCATAAACGCCTTCAATCCCGAGCGCTCGCACCTGGTCGTAGAGATTTTCGGTGACTTCATCGCGCAGCTTCGCCCACCGGATCAGGCTGGGCGGAGCATCCGGTTCGGCCGGATCGGCTTCGCGTATTTTGGTCGTGAAAGCGCTGGTCAATTCATCCAGCGGCAGGTCGAGCAGACGCGCCAGCTCGGGCCACTTCGCCTCATCTTCGCGGCGCAACACCTGCGGGTCCACGCCGAGTTGCTCGATCATTGTGCGGCTGGTCGCGAGGAGATGTCCGCGACGGTCGATGATGTCGCCGCGCACCGCGCTTTCGATGACGATCTGTCGCCGCGCCTGCTCGATGTGCCGCACGAGTTTGTCGCGATCGAGCACATGCAGGGAAACAAGCCGCGCGCCCACGCCGCCGAAGGTCAGCAGGACGCCCGTGACGAGCAGCACGATCCGGTAATTGGACGCGAAGCCCTTCGACATGGCTTTCAGCGTCCGCCTTCCGCGATGTAGCGCGCCGGGAAAAAGGAAAGGGATTCACCGCCGAAGCGCTCGTCGTTGCGCTTGCGGGCGAGGCGTTTCTCCGGGGACTCGTAAACGCGTTCGATCTGCTGCTCGTTGGGCTGCACGAGGCCGAGATTCCACGCCTTGTTGCGCTGTTCGAGACGGGCCGGGGACTGCTCGGAGGCGATCTCGGCGTTGATTTCGCCACGACGGCGTTCGAGGTCGGCCGCGCGCGTCTCCAATTGTTTGATACTATTGCTGGCGGTGGCGATCTGCTGCTGCATCCACACGGAGGCGAGACCGACCGATCCGCTCAGGCAGATGGTCACCAGCGTGTAAACGAGGAGCTGGTTCACGAAGGCGTGGTTTCCGGTTTTGTTCATGTGACGGGGCGCGAAAGGCGTTGAGAGATGAAAGGGCTTAGAGTTTGCGCAGCGCCCGGAGCTTGGCGGAGCGGCTGCGTGGGTTGTCGGCGAGTTCGGCTTCGCCAGGCGTGACCGGGCGGCGCGTGAGCGGCTCGGCGTGTTTCTCGCGGAATTGCTGCGGGCGATGGTCGTCCGCGTTTTCTGGCTGGCCGCAAAGACGGCGGAAATACTGCTTCGCGATCCGGTCTTCCAACGAGTGGAAGCTGATCACGCACAGCACGCCGCCGGTGCGCAGCTTTTCGAAAGCGGCGGGAAGCGCGCGCTCGATTGCACCGAGTTCGTCGTTCACCGCGATGCGGATGCCTTGGAATGCGCGCGTGGCCGGATGGATTTTCGAGGCGTGGCGTTCGCGCGCCGGAATCGCCTGGGCGATCACTTCGGCGAGCGAAGCGGTGCGGGACAGCGAGCCGGTGCCGCGAGCCGCGATCAGTGCGCGGACCACGCGGCGCCAGTTGGGCTCTTCGCCGTAATCGCGGATGGCGCGGACCAGCATTTCCTCGGTCGCGGTTTCGAGCCAGGAGCTCGCCGGAACGCCGGCGCGCGTATCCATGCGCATGTCGGCCGGAGCGTCGTGACGGAAAGCAAATCCGCGCCCGGGTTCGTCGAGTTGAAACGACGAAAGACCGAGGTCGAACAGCACGCCGTCAAACGTGCCGGTGGCGAGTTCGCCGAGCCGGCTGAAGTCGGATGAGACCAGCTCGAAGCGTTCGCCGTATTCAGTTTTCAGTGACTCGGCACGCACCAACGCCGCCGGATCGCGGTCGAAGGCGACGACGCTGACGCCGGGCGCCGCGTCGAGGATCGCCCGCGTGTGACCGCCGCCACCAAACGTGCCGTCGAGGAAGCGCGCGCCCGGTTTTGGCGCAAGCAGCTCGATGACCTCGCGAAGGAGGACGGGATTATGGCCGGCGGGCATGGGAACGATCTTTGCCTCAAGCAGCATGACGGCCTGCGTCTGCCCTCCCCGGCGGTGTCGAGTATGCGGATACGCCGTCGCGGCGGACCGATTGCAAGACCAGCTCCGCCGCGAGGCGCGGGCGGACTTTGACGTAGTTCAAGGCATTCGTGCGAACGAGGCGGCGATGCCAGAGGCTGGCCGCCGCGAAACCTGAGAGTCGGACGCCGGAGTATTTGGGGTCGTTGCTCATGTGCGTTAAATCCCGATGCGTCGCATGAGGTCGCCGAAGTTGTCTCCGGCCGTCCTCTGCTCCACCTGCGCCCAACGGGCTGGGCTGTAGATACTGAACTTGTTGAGCGAACCGACGAGGACCGCGTCCTTGTCGATGGCTCCGTGACGGCGCAATTCGTCGCTGAGAGCGATGCGCCCTTGCTTGTCGAACGTAAACGCGAGCGACGCAGCGAAGAAGCGGGCAAAGGCATCCTGCGCGTCCCGGTCGGTCAGCGCTTTTTGGGAAGCCTTTTCGTACAATTTCTCCACTTCGGCGGGCGGGAGGACGGCGACATAACCGTCCGGATGGGGCGTCGCCAGGAAGGTGTCGCTCTCACCGTGCGCGGAGCGCCACGCCGACGGAATCGTGAGCCGATTCTTGTCGTCCAACGTGTGCCTGAACAGGCCGGTGTAGAACGGTTTTCCGAGTGATGCCATGGGGCTAGCGGGGCGAAAGGTGCCCCAAAGTACCCCATTTCAACCCATTTTGACCCAATATCGTCAAGACAACTCCCGGCTTTAATGCCCGTTTGTGGCAAAAAGTTATTCACACGGCGCCGCCGATCCGCGCATGGTGGGCGTCCTCCACTTTGAAAACGCCGCAAACCATCGAGCTCATCGGAAACCAAGTCGCCCTTGTCTGGAACGATGGCAGCGAAGCGTTTTTCAGCGGTCCGCAATTACGCGCTGCCTCGCCGAGCGCCGAGACCCGCGGAGAAAAAGATATCTTCGGCAATCAGTACGGCGGCGGACCGCAGAAAGATTTTTCGCAGGTGCAGGTCGTCGGTTTCGAGCGGGTGGGAAACTACGCGTTGCGCTTCGATTTCAGCGACGGGCATCGGACGGGAATCTACGGCTTCGATCTGCTGGAGCAGCTGGCCGCGCGCCCTTCGTAGCCGTCCGCGAGGGGCAATGTTTTCCCGTCGCCGCGCGTTGCTCCCCGACGCAGCCGCGCCTCGCGCGCCGTTCGTCCGGCGAACGCCTTGCACCGTTGAGCCCACACCGTTTACTCACTCTTTCCGCATATGTCCTTCCCTTCCCGCACCACCACCGCCGAGATCGAACTTGGCAAAACGCTTCAGCCGAAGTTCGGCGCCGATGGCCTCATCCCTTGCATCACGCAGGACGTCGCCAGCGGCCAGGTCCTGATGTTCGCCTTCATGAACGCCGAGTCTCTCGCGCACACGTTGAAGACGAAGAAAGCCACCTACTGGAGTCGCTCGCGCAGCAAGCTCTGGGTGAAGGGCGAGGAGTCCGGAAATGTGCAGTGGGTGAAGGAAATCTACACGGATTGCGACCAGGACGTGTTGCTCATCAAGGTCGAGCAGACCGGCGCGGCCAACGCGTCCTGCCACAATGGCTACAAGAGCTGTTTCTATCGCAAGCTCTCCAGTCTCGATGCCGCGGCGGCGGATACGTCCTACGATCTCGAATACACTGCGGAGCGACTTTTCGACCCCGCGGTCGTGTATAAAAAGAAGTAGCCGGCGGCCGGAACCCGGCCTGTTTCAACCGCAGGCTGCGTCGTGCGGCCGGAGCGTCAGCGACCTAGGCCGAGCCGGGCGCGAGGCCGCGTTCGCTCTTCGCCGCGAAATCCAAAATGCGGCGAAATTCGTCGCTCTGGGCAGAGGGATGATTCGCGAGCTTTTCCAGCGCCTGGCTGCGGTTGAGGCCGTCGCGAAATAAAATCCGGTAGAGCTGTTTCACCCGGTCGATTTGTTCGACGGAATAACCACGCCGTTCCAAACCGACTTTGTTCATCGAACGAATCACGGCGGGCGTGCCATCGGCGATGAAGAATGGGGCGATGTCCTGCACCACTTTCGCGCAGGCGCTGACCATCGCGTGAGCGCCAATGCGGCAGAATTGATGAACACCGGAATACCCACCCATGACCACGTGGTCCTGGATTTGCACGTGGCCGGCGAGCATCGTGCCGTTACTCATGACGGTGTGACTGCCGACGATGCAGTCGTGCGCGATGTGCGTGTACGCGAGAATCACATTGTCATCGGCGATCGTGGTGAAATCGCCGTCGTTGGTGGCCGCATGTACCGTGACGTATTCACGAAAAACATTCCGATCG